>JACXTT010009493.1_pt1 | contig 13285 bp, 12 predicted proteins | sample 9270951 | NCBI WGS metagenome assembly JACXTT01 (sample SAMN15532306, study PRJNA645909) | rock metagenome | isolation source: weathered quartz diorite | place: Puerto Rico | collected 2017-06-21
GGCCATCCTTTCTGAACCACAGGTATCCGATATTGAATGTTACGAACACGACGATCAGTGCCTTCAGCACCAGCTTTCCTCGAAGAGGTTTCAGTAAAACAGCAAACATGGTCATCAGCACGGCGGATCCCAGATAGAGTTGGCGGCTCGGCAAACTGCTCTGATAGGCGATGAACATATACGGTAGCATCGTCACTATGACGGCTCCCACCCAGGCGGCAAGAGCCGGGATTCGCGGCAACCGGCCCGTCGTAACCCAGATCAGGAAAACAATGATGTAAAACCATGGCCACAGTAAGCGATGCAGGCTGACAACGAGGACTAGCAACGCGTGCGGACTGAATGCATACGACCCGCTCCTCAACATGAAATTGTTCGATGCAGTGAAAAGGAAGATCGTCGCCATACCCGCTGTCGGGATCAACAACAAGAGGTACCTTTTCCAGAAAATGCGTTTCTCCCGATACGCATCGAAGAGCAAAATCAATGCCAACACGATAATGCCGGATTCTTTCGAAAAGAGAGCAACCGTATATGCGAGTGTGGCGAGCGCATAGCGCTTTTGCGACCAGCAAATCAAGGCGAGCACCGTAAAAAAGAACAACGTTGTCTCGTTCATCGCAGCCAGCCACATGACAGCTTCTTGAGGCGCTTGAAAGATCGCGAACAGAAGTACGGCCAATGCGGTCGCCATTTCATCGCTGATGAGCGTGCGTAGTAGACGCGATAGCAGAATGAGGTTCGCCATATGCAATGCAATGTTGAATGCGTAGAACGCCCACGCCTCGTATCCTACTAGCGTCTTCAGCGTTCCGAATATGAGGTAACTGACGAGTCGAAAGTTCTCGGGAGGTACATGGTACAGATAGAACGGTTGGGCCTTTAATGTCTCGATCCGTTTGAGAATGACGTAGTCATCCGCAATGAAGCCGTTGTTCAAAATCGGCAAATACGCAACAACGGCCAATACGCAAGAGAGTCCAAGCCAGACGGCAAGTCGCATTCCTGGGAAATTATCGTCGCCAATTGCGCGAATTGCGCGTTGAAAAAAGAGAGGGCGGAGACTTTCATCCAGAAAGGGATTCCCCGCCCTAGCAGCCTAAAGAGGGAGGCTGATTACGAAAGTTGTCCCACGCTCGTTACTTCGAACGTTAAGAGTTCCATGATGCTCTTCGATGACTTGCTTGGTGATGTAGAGTCCGAGGCCCGTTCCTCGGTCACCCTTTGTCGTGAAGAATGGTTCGAAAATCTTCGTTTCCGCAGCCTTCGCAATTCCCGTACCGGTATCGGAAATACTGATCTGAACCTGGCCTTTGTCGAGACCCGCCTGGACGGTCAGAACACGCCGGTCGACGTTCACCATGGCGTCGGCGGCATTTTGAAACAAATTAACGAATGCCTGAACCATCTGCCAACGCTCGACCTTGATCATCGGCATTTGTGGATCGACTTGAATCTGCAGATCGATGAAGCTGGTCCGAAAGTATGGCTGCAGGAAACGCAACGCATCCGATATCAGCTCCGCAGTATCGCAGCGCTCCGTACGACGTGTTCTCTTCCTGCTGAAGTCGAGCATGCGTTTCGCGAGTTCCTCAATGCGGACGGAGGCGCGGTCGATCACTTCAAAATTAGCGCGCATGGGATGGTCGGCGGCAAGCGTTTCACCAACGAACCGAAGATGGCCGCGGATCAACATCAAAGGATTGGTAACTTCGTGCGCAAAGCAGGCGGATAGTTCACCAAGCGTAATCAGGCGAGAAAGGTGGAGCATCTCGTCAGCCGTAAACATTCTGGCTTCATGTCGCTCTTCGAACGCGACATTGGTGAGAATGCCTACGGCAACATTCGTATACGCCATTAGCGCTTCGAGATCGTCTGCAGTAAATGTTCCTGGTTTCGACGAATAACCAATCAGCACGCCCAGCACTTGATCGGCATGGGAAACCGGAGCCGCAATGAGACGCGCATTGTCGACCACAACCGGTCCCCAGTCCCGAAGCCGCGATATCAGGTTAGCCGCGACACTGTCGTATGTTTCGCCCTCGGAGGCTGAAAAGCCTTGAATGCGAATCGAGTCTCTCTCAGGCACAGCAACCAGCGCATAGTCACATTTGAGAAGTTCGCGAACGTAATTCGCGATCTCCTGATAGGGCCCCTGATAAGCCTGAATTGATGAGTGGGGTTCAATGACCTTCAGATTTGGTTTCATTGCTGAATTCTTTTCCGTAACCGCGCGAGGATCGCCTGCACTCCCGACTTGGTCAGCTCGAAGCCGGGAAAGCGGGCAATCTCGCCAGATTCAAACCCATTGATGTAGTGCAACTGAAATATGAGGGCATTCCGTCGAGCGTTTTTCCTGTCTGAATCACCCTCGACGACGCGCTCCATATCGATCCATGAAAGAATTGTGCTTAACTGGGACGAATCGGATTCCGGTGTATCGGCCGATCTCCTTCCGCTCAGCTCCGCCGCTTTCGCATGGTCGATCGGAATGACTTGCGCGCTCCGTCTGTCGGTGGAAGATCGCCTCTGATAATCGCGGACAACAGACATTGAAATCTTCGCCAAAAAGGCCCTCACTGAAAATTCGGTTGTACCTTTGAACGATCGAAGGACTCTTCCATCGTGCTGGACGAGTTTCAGATAAACTTCCTGCGCTAAATCCGGTACGATCCCGGAGACATCCTCCTTAATAAGGCGGAGATGAAGAGAGCGCAGGACGTACATGAAAATCAGTCCCTGAAAGCGCTCCTCGAACTGACGCCATAGTTCGCGGTTGGTCAGTTTCTCGCCGCATTCCCGCACCAAATCAGCTGCAGACAATTCGCTGGACTTCCTCCAGCGAAACCTTCGAACGTTGTCGGGCATATTAACGACTTAATCCTTGAAGTCTTCCCCGGGCTTCCGTTGCCCAATCAGATGTGGAATCCAGTTCCAAATATCGTTTCCACTGCGCCTCCGCTTGCGCCGTTGCATTTGTTTGCTCGTAAAACAAGGCAAGGTTGAACGCTGCCGCTGCAAACAATTTGTCCTGTTCTAACGCCTTGAGAAATTCCGGTCCGGCTTTCGGCATTTGCGACAGGTTGCCACTCTCGAGATACCCGACTCCGAGATCGTTATGAACAGCAGCACCTGCGCCGACCTCCTGCGCGGCGATCTCCAGGTACGGGATGGCGCGATCGAATTCCTTTTGAAGGAGGTAAAACGTGCCCATTTCATGGCTGTTTGCGGAAAGTTTTGTCATTTCGCCGGCCAAAAGGTTGTAGGAAACGTTTGGCTCCTCGTAGCCGCGTGTTCGAAGGATAGGCCGATGAGGTTCGCCGGCAATCCGCGATTCAAATGGACGATTCTGCTCCAACAGCAACTGAACAAGTTCGGTACCCGATTTCGGTTCGGACCATCTCTCCACGATAAGGCGCACCGAAAATAAGCACATTGCGAAGACGCCCGCGGCTGCGGCGAATGCTATGAGTCGCTGAAATCGGAGGCCTCGGCGAGTCGCTGTCTTTCCTTCCGTTTTGCTTCTCCACTCCTCGCTGATGTTCTCGAGCGCCTTGCTTTCATCTGAGCTCACTTCCTCTTGCAAGACGCGCATGAAAAAAGCCAACTCATTGCGGCACTCATCGCAAGAAACCAAATGGACCTCGCTGGCAGCCTTGATTGCGGGTTCCAGAGTACCCTCGAGGTATTCGGTCAGTGTTTCATCGGTTAGGCACTGCCCATGGTCCCTATCCCTCACCTTTTTGCCCTCCTAATAAAACAAGACGTGGTTTCATGGCGCCAGCACGCAAAAAACTTTTACTGGTTTTACTAAATTTTTTTGCGTGTTTGGACTCGTTTTTGGCGTCTTGTTTATTTATAAGGGGTTTTCAGCCAGTATGGCTGGACTTTAACTCTGTTCCCAGCAACTCGAAAACAAAGAAACTGAACCTAAAGAAGGAGACCGAACCAATGAACCGTATGAATCGACGTCAATTTCTCAGTGTCCTTGGCGGCGTAACTGCAATATCGATGGCCATTCCCACGGTGGCTTCCACTTCAACGGCTGACAAAGTCGTACCTGATGTGACTTCGCTATTTGTGAAGGGCCTCGTGATGGTGGACCTCGGCAACCCGGAGATCGTCCGTCTCGGGTTCCCGAAAGCGCCGGGGCACAAAGCAACATTGTCGGTGGTTCCTCAAAATGGAGCCAAACAAGTCCTCGCAATCAAAGGTCGCGGCATAGTGGAAGCCAAGGCGATTGCAGCGGCGGACACAAGGATTCTCGTTCCGGAACTGATTCGTATGAAAGAGTTCTACGGCAACGACGTGAAGTCTCACGTCGATAATTGCCCCAGTGTGATTTCAATCCCTCGCAATGCCATCCGTAACATTACCGCTACGGAGTTGACGTCCGCTCGCTACACTTTCGTCCGGACGGATACGGGCGAAGAAGTCGCCAGCTTCCGGCCGCGTCAGGTTGCGGATGCCTTGAAACTTGAACTATCATCGGCGGGCACGCTGAAGTTCGATGATGGAAAGGTGAATATCCCGTTGGAAACTGCGCGGGAATTGCGTGTGGAATACACGGTTGAAAAAGCCACGTCAACCGATGCGTTCGCGGAGCACTTCCATCACTATCTCCCTTATATCGAACGTCCAGCTGCTCTCGATTTTGATGTTGTGCCCAGGAAGGTAGGGACCGCAAGCTCTGCAACGCCACACGTCGGGCATCATTTTATGATGTTGGATGCCACGACGCTGTGCAGCCCGGTGGCGGTCCCATAATTCTTCTGCAAAGGAGTTTCAGGATTGGCCAATCGTTGGAGGATGATCGGAATCGTCGCGATTCTAATCGTCATTGGGTCTGGCTTGGTTGGCCTTTACCTGTTTAGAGATCCATACTCTGAGAATCAAATCCGTGAACTGATCAACCGTTCCTACAGTCATCAACGTCCGGGCGGCGGACGCCTGTTCGCCGCCTCCTACAATTCACTGGATGACTCACCGGTAGCAAAACCTGATCTCGGCAAAGCTCAAATCCTGCTCCTGCGGCAAACGGATTCGCCAGAGCGTCAGCGTTTGCAGGGGCTTATCTATTTGGCAGCTGGAGAGTGGCAAAACTTCGTCGAGTTGTCGAGCGACTTAGTAGAGGGTCAGGATCCGGTGGAACCAGCAGTTCTGAATAATCTCGGCGCGAGCTTCCTTGCCTTATCAGATAAGGATCCGACGTTATTACTGAAAGCACTGGACGCCTTCGAACAAGCCTCTAAGTTAGATCCGGGAGTGCCGGAACCTCTTTTCAATCTGGTCGTCACTTACAGAAAGTTACGATTTTCGAAATTAGCCGACGAAGCGTTGCGCCGGTACGCCACGCTGGATCCTGCATCCGCCTGGCAAAAGGAAATTGCAAATCCTCCGCAGAAAGACGAGGCATCGGTTGTTGAGCAATTAGAAACGTTCATAAAAACCAACAACCTCGTGCAAGCCGAACGGCTGTTCCAAAGCAATCCCGAACTGTGTCGGCGCGTAGCAATGCAATACGCATTGTCCAATGAAGACCAATGGGACGCCGTGATGCAATTCATTGGCAATCAAACGGAAAAGCATTACGGCGATAAGACAATATCCGCCATGCTCGCGCCACTGTTTACAGAACGGCGAGACATGACAATCGCTCTGCGGCGCCTCGTTAGTCAAGGAGCTGAGTTGTACGTCAACGGTAAGTACTCCGAGAGTCTCGCAGCTTACACCGAAGCGGCGGCGCTGGCGCGCAAAACGGACTCGGTATTCGACCGCTTATGGGTCGATCTGAACAGGGTAGATACGGAAATCCGACTCGGAAAATTCGAGGCTGTGCGGACAACTTTGTCACGCATGGTCACGGTTGCCGACGAAGAGCGGTTCCTGTGGCTCAAGGCAAAGGAATTGTCTGTTTATGGTTTCACGTTGAAACTTACCTCAAGCTACTTGGAAATGCTCAGCCTTCTGACAACCGCCAATGAAGAATTCGTTCATCTCGATGCGCCGCACGATCGCATTCGTGTCCTGTACTATCTAGCGGCCTACCGGCATTATGGTGGGGATCAAGAAGAAGCTCTTCGCCTGGCATTGGACTGTATTCGCTTGGTCGACGATGGTGACGCCGGCCGCATTTCTACGTTCGATTGGTTGATCGGTACCATTCTTTATCGCCGCGGACTCCTCGAAAAATCGATGCTCTTCGTAAAAGAATCCGTTGAGCAGAGCCACAAGGCCCGGTACGCGGGCGGGGTCGAAGTGCAAGCGTCAATTACAATGGCTGACCTGTACCAGTCGGTATCTAAATACAACCTTGCATGGGATTACCTGAGAATGGCCGAGGATGCGGTTGAAAAAGGTCCTGAAGGGTACGACCGGATCCGAAGCGAACTGCTGCTCGGGATCATGAAGGCTAAAGTCAAGATCAACCAACACGAGTATGGCGAAGCTGAGTCTTTGCTTGAGAGAAGTCTGGATTTGTACGCAAAACAGCCATTCTCGGCAACGCCGCTGCTTTCTCCATCTCTTATGTTGCTTGCTGAAGTGTACTCGGAGACCGGACGAATCGATCAAGCGGGTCGCAAGTTCAATCAAGCTATCGATGTCATCGAAAAAGATGACGATTACATGAAGTCGGAACGTTTTCGCGTAAAGTTTGACGACGAGCGCCGAGAATTGTATGACGCCGCTATTGATTTTGAATTCCGGAACGGTTCACTCGATGCAGCCTGGACATATCTGCAAAAATACCGCGCAAAACTTTTTCTAGAGTTCCTGGCAGCCTTCAATCCCGGCATTAAGCTGACGCAGGCCCGACTTGATCGACTAGGAATTCAGCAACGTGTTCCGAAGGACACGCAGATTGCCGAATACCTCTTATTAAAAGACCGACTTCTGATTTGGGTGATTGCCGACAGAGTCTTCACGCTGCGATCCGTTCCAGTCAGCAGAACTGATCTCGAAACCAAAGTCCAAACGGTTTTGCAAAAATTGAGAATCGGAGGTGACGTTGATAACTCTTTGGCAGATCTCAGCAAGCTGCTCATCGACCCAATTCGCGATCTGCTCGACCCCCATCGGTCGCTCACCATCATTCCGGATAGAGCACTCCATGGGCTTCCATTCGACGCGCTGAAACAATCCGGCAGGGCTCACTATTTGATCGAAGACTTTCCGATTGTTATCAGCCCCAGCCTCACACACTTTCTAACTAGCAAAGGCGCTCTACCGCCGCGCGATGAAGTGGTGGGATTCAGTTCACAGAACGGCGGTTCATCGGAGTTCAAGGAACTTGCAGCATTGTCGGAGTTCTATCCCAAGGCCGCTACATTCACAGGACATCAAGTCAGTAAGGCATCTTTTCTGACTAGCCTCGAGAAGGCAGCCGTCTTTCACTATGCCGGCCACTCCGCGAAGGATGCAGCAGATCCTCTGCGATCGGCAATCTTGCTGGACGGAGACCGCTCCGGTCCGAACAGCGTGACGGCAATCGATATATCGCAGCAGCGTTTGCCGAATAACGCCGTCGTGATCCTCTCTTCATGCGACTCTTCTGTCGGCAACTCTCGCGACGGAATCGGCGTACGCGGTTTGACCTCCGCATTCTTGATCGGGGGTGCCGGATCGGTTGTGGGTTCGCTATGGCCCGTGGAGGCTTCGAGCACGGCAGACCTCATGGTTCGATTTCATCGAGCATTCGCCAAATCTGGAATGCCCGTCGCCAAAGCGTTGCGCGAAGCTCAACTCGCATTCCTGAAGGCTTTCCCCGAACGGTCTCATCCCTACTATTGGTCAGGCTTTGTTGTGACCGGCAACTTCAGCGCTCTCCGTTAAGGATCAGTATGCTAGGATGCCCACACGATGAAGGCCGACGGCATTTGGGCAAATATTTTTCGGCTCGGCTCCCGTAAGGAATCGCTGGCGGAAATCCTGCAAACCATTCCCCTGTTTCGCGATCTCACGACCAAAGAATTGAGGATACTGGAGCAGATCGTCCACATCCGAACCTATGGAGCGGGTGAACCGGTATTTGTCGAAACCGAGCCGGGCGCGGGCATGTACGTGATTCGAACGGGACGCGTCGATATCGTTCTCAGGCCCAAGGCGGAGAACCCGTTAATGCTGGCGGAACTGGAGTCCGGTGACTTCTTCGGGGAGATGGCGCTGCTAGGCGATACATCGAGATCCGCCACTGCCTTAGCTCGCGAGCGATCAGAACTCATCGGCTTCTTTCATCCCGACCTCATCGAGATCATCAACATCCATCCTTCAATGGGAGCCAAAATCAGTCTTGGCCTCGCCAAGACCTTGGCTGAGCGGCTACGTTACACGAACGCCCAGCTTCGCGACATCTGGGAAATCCGAGGGTCGAATGAAGAACTTGTTCGGTGAAACCCCCGTCCGATTTTTTGCGATCGCTGTGCTGATCATCCTCTTGGCTCTTGTTTTCGTTGCCGTCGAAATTCTCCTCGTACCGTTCGTAGCGGCTTTATTCGTCGTTTATCTGTTTGAGCCGGCAATCGTGATTCTGCAGCGGCGCGGTATGGAACGGGGTCCAGCCTTTCTGTTACTGCTGTCGCTGACGGCCATCTCAATTGCCGTCGCGCTGGGACTCATGCCGTCATGGCTGCGACTGGAATCTATCAGCGGATCCAGTCAAACGTTCACGGAACGGATCGCTTCGCAATTGAATGCGATGGAATATTGGGTGAAGGCTAAGTTTCCGATGTTCGGCTCAGTGAGCATTGCAGCCGTCGTGAACGCCAGGGCAGCCTCGCTCGCGGGGCCGCTTCTTTCAGGAACTGCCGGCATTGATTACCGCGTTCATCGTCAATCTGATCTTGGTGCCTTTCATCGCCTACTTTATGATCCGCGACGGAAAGAGTTTGAAGCGGCGGTTCGTCGAGGTGCTACCCAATCGATATTTTGAAATGTCGTTGATCATGTTCAATCGGATCGATCAACAAATCGGCGGATACTTGCGGGGACGGCTTATCGAATGCATTTTGGTCGGAGTGACGCAAGCTCTATTCATGGGCATCGCTGCCGTGTTCGTACCCCAACATTACATTTTGCTGATCGCGGCGGTGTGTGGAGTCACGAACATGATTCCGTACCTCGGACCGGTGCTGGGCACGGTCTTTGGTGCTTTCCTCTACTTAGGCTCTGGGTTGCCGATAACTTCCGTGTACGGACTAGTCGCGGCGGCCGCCGCGGCGCATGTTATGGACAACGTTGTGATCGCTCCGGCTGTGTTGTCACATAACGTGGATTTGCATCCATTGACGGTCGCGCTTGTCTTGGTATTGGGAGGCGAATTGTTGGGAACGCTCGGCCTTCTAATCGCTATTCCTGTTGCGTCCACGATCAAGGTAATCGCACAAGAGTTTTATGCGAATTATCAATTGCAAGTGCGAACCTGAACTATCTCGATTCCCACAAGCCCGTACTCATGTATCGTTCACCGATATCATTTAGCAGCGTCACGATCACACCTTTGCGAATTTGCTTGGCCGTCTCATACACGCCGTGTAAATAGGCGCCCGACGATTGCCCGGCGAAAATGCCATAGCGGGCGAGGATTGAGCACATGTGCGCCGCGTCGGTGCTCGACACGCGCACTCTGCCATCGATGACGGATTTATCGAGGATCTTCGGAATGATATCGCCGGGATTCTCGAGTGGCTTTAAGCCTTCGATACCCGGAAAGTCCTCAGGAATGATTTGAACGATTTCAACTCCAGGAAGTTCTTTTTTCAGCCGGCGCCCGACACCGGTAACGGTGCCGCCGGTTCCGATGCCGGCCACGAAATGCGTCAGTTTGCCTTCGGTCTGCGCAATGATTTCCGGCGCTGTCGTTTCGTAATGCGAAAGCCAGTTGTTGTCGTTGGCATACTGATCGCAATGGAAGTACTTCTCAGGCTCGCGTTCATGAATGCGATGTCCTTCGCGAAGCGCTTCATCATACCCCTCGAGCGGATCCGTTTGAATCAGTCTCGCGCCGTGCGCCTGAATTCGAAGCTTCCGTTCCTTGCTGGCGTTACCTGGTACAACGATCGTGACCGGCAAATTCATCATCGCGCCAAGCATGGCGTACGCGATGCCGGCGTTCCCGGAACTGGAATCTAACACCACCTGGCCCTTTCCGATCTTTCCTTCGATCAGCGCCTCTAAGAGCATTCGCCTTACCGGACGATCCTTCAGGCTTCCTCCGGGATTCGTGTACTCTGCCTTGGCGTAGACCTGCACATCAGGAAATTCCTCCTTGAAGCACACGATCTCGACCATCCGAGTGTTTCCGATCAGATTCAGCGCAGGGTAGCGTTTGTGAAATTCAGCGTATCGTTCTTCTATAGGAATCGTCGCGAAGGGATTCATAAAAACGACGCGAAGCGACTTCTGATTTCCATCCAGACCCGACGCCAATAGGGAACGACAGGGGCTTGAAGCGGCTCATCTTCATCCACACGATAGCTGCGATTCTTCGCGAGTTGTTTCACCGTGTCGTGGTACGCAAAAACATTGCAGTGGATACAACGCAGCAGCGGAATGGAGACTTCCAAGATCGGAACAAAAAGATGATCGGCGGATTTGCAAATTGGCCGGACTGTCATTTAACGATCCCAATATAACATGGCGAAAATTGGACCGGAGGAGGAATAGCCACAAAAAGGCGCAAAGAACACAAAGAAGCGAAGTGTCTTTCGGGGCTTCTTGGACAGCGGTCTGGGATCAAGATGCCTTCATCCGGTCATTACATGATTGACTCTATGGCGATCCTGATTCCGATCTTCATCGTTACGACGCTGTTGTTCTTTCGGGGCTGATCTTTACGAAATTCTTATTGACACGAGATAACGATTAGTCCAAAGTCGACACGCTCCACAATGTCGTGGGCCGACAACGAAGTCCTCAATCCAGACCGGGTTGAGGACTTTTTGGTTTTTAACCCCCTTTTTGAGAAGAGAACATGAAACTGCTAAAGATCATTATTCGTAACGAAAAGTTCGAGGAGGTGAAGGAAAGTTTAACGGCATTGCACGTAACTGGCATGACGGTCACAGAAGTCCGTGGACACGGACGCCAAAAAGGACATAAAGCCGTCTACCGCGGCACGGAATACAGTGTCACTCTTTTGCCGAAAGTCATGATTGAAGTCATCCTCCCTGATGAAATGGTCGATGGCGTCATCGAGACCAGTATGAAATCTGCACGGACAGGCGAAATTGGTGACGGCCGTATTTTCGTGATTCCCGTCGAGCAGGGATACAACATCCGAACTGGCGAGCGCGACATCGTATAGGCTTCTCCTCCTCGTCTTGGCATGCCTCTTGCACACGTAATTGCAAAGTGGTCAGGAGGCGTCAATGAATCGCTGGATCAGCATCACGGCCGCAGTCATCATCGTCATCGCTCTCGCCGTGTTACTGGTCCTGGGACCGAGGGCGGGAAACGTCGACCATCTACGCGCCACGATGATGGCGTACGGACCTTGGGCTATCGGAATCTCCATCGGATTAATGATTGCGCAAGCGATCCTTGCCCCGTTGCCGATGAACGTCGTCACGATCACAAATGCTTTAGTCTTTGGTCCGATCTGGGGCAGCTTGCTGTCCTGGTTTTCCACGCTGCTCGGAGCATCCTTATGTTTTTTGCTCTCGAAGACTTTCGGTAAACCTCTCGCTCACAAAATCGTTGGCACTCCGATCGAAAGAGTTGAAGCTTTCTTCCAAAAATATGGTCTGCATGCCATGTTTATCGTAAGGATCATGCCGTTCGTTCCGTTCGACGCTGTCAGTTATGGAGCGCCGCTGGTGGGAGTTCCATTCTCCCGGTTCCTTTTAGCTACCGCTGTCGGGATCATTCCTTCCATCCTTGTTTACTCGTACCTTGGTACGCTCATCGCTGGAATCTACTGGTGGGTTCTTATCGGGCTGCTTGGCGCGGCGCTTGTCGGAATCTTCGCAGCTAGCCGGTTCGTCAACTCTTCTCGCTCTTTTGCTTCGTAAGGAAAAAGATCAGATCGGATTTTGTGATGATGTCGAATCCTGTTGGATGTCTCACGAGAATCGCCGATCTCTGATGATCCATATTGTGCGCGATTTCCTCGATGGACGCGTCCTCGGATATCACAGGAAACGGCTTCTCCATGTATTCGGCCACCGGCTTCATCTTCGCCTGGGGATCGGAAACAAGGATTTCCAGAATTCGCGTTTCGCTGATGCTGCCCACCACCTCACCGCCTTCAATCACCGGAACCTGCGAGATGTCGTGCTCACGCATGAGGTTCACCGCCTGATCGATCGTTAATCCGAGCGGCACGGATACCAACTTTTCAGCACGGCGCTGCTTATCGTGGACTACCTGACCGGCGCTAACTTTGATGCGCGGTTCGAGGAACTGGTTCTCTCGCATCCAATTGTCGTTATAGATCTTGCTGAGGTATCGTGTGCCCGAATCAGGAATAATGATGACGACAATTTCTTTTTCTGTGAGCTTGTCGGCAGCCTTGAATGCGGCATACAGGGCTGAACCGGCAGATCCTCCGGCGAAAATACCTTCCTGGCGAGCGAGCTGCCTGGTCAGCAGAAACGCATCTTTATCGGGCACAGCATATATTTCGTCGATAACGGTGAAGTCCACGTTGCCGGGCAACTCATCCTGACCGATACCTTCCGTTTTGTACGGTTGGACTTGAGGTTTGACGCCGGTTCTGAACATCTCTGCAAAAATCGATCCGGCGGGATCCGCGCCGATGACGCGGATGTTTGGATTCTTCTCTTTGAGAAACCGCGCCACACCGGTGATAGTACCGCCTGTTCCCACGCCGATAACGACATGGGTTACTTTGCCCTCCGTCTGGTCCCAGATTTCCGGCCCTGTGGTTTTGTAGTGAGCGTCCGCGTTCGCGGGATTTTCGTACTGGTTCGGAAAAATGCTGTTTGGAATTTCGCGACTCAACCGGAGGGCAACAGAATGATAGCTTCGAGCATCGTGATGATCGACCTGTGTCGGCGTCACAATGACTTCGGCGCCGAGCGCCCGAAGCGCGTCGATTTTCTCCTGGCTCATCTTATCGGGCATCGTGAAGATGCACTGATATCCCTTGATCGCCGCCGCTAGTGCGAGGCCCATTCCGGTTTTACCTGAAGTACCTTCGATGATCGTACCGCCTGGCTTGATCTCGCCTTGCGCCTCTGCGGCTTCGAGCATCGCGCTCCCACTCCGCTCCTTCCCGCTTTCGCCGGGCTTCCGGGACCCCAGTGTCCCCACCCACCCCCGCCCG
>JACXTT010009494.1_pt1 | contig 13282 bp, 12 predicted proteins | sample 9270951 | NCBI WGS metagenome assembly JACXTT01 (sample SAMN15532306, study PRJNA645909) | rock metagenome | isolation source: weathered quartz diorite | place: Puerto Rico | collected 2017-06-21
GGGCGCTCGGGCTCGTGCTCGATGTGCTTATGGAGATTCTCGATCATCACGATTGCGGCGTCGATCATCGCGCCGATTGCGATCGCGATCCCGCCCAGGCTCATGATGTTGGCGTTGATACCGAGCCAGCGAATTAGCGCAAGCGCGATCAGGATGCCGAGCGGTAGCGTCGCCAGCGCGACCAGGGCGCTGCGCGCGTGGAGGAGAAACAGCACGCACACGAGCCCGACGATGATCGACTCCTCGATCAACGTACGCCATAGCGTCTTGATCGAGCCGTGGATCAGGTTGGAGCGATCGTAGGTCGGCACGATGCGCACGCCCTGGGGAAGCGAGGGCGCGATCTCCGCGATGCGCTGCTTGACCGCGTTAATGACCCGCAGCGCGTTCTCGCCATACCGCATGATCACGACACCGGCGACCGCTTCGCCCCGACCGTTCCGCTCGGCAATGCCCAGCCGCAGGTCCGGCCCGATCGTGACGCGCGCGACGTGGCCGACCCGCACGGGCCGACCGTCCTTCCCCGCCCCGACGGCAACCTTGCCGATGTCGTCGACCCCGCGGAAGTACCCGAGTCCCCGAATCGCGTAGTCTGAGCCCGCCACCTCGACCGTCCGGGCGCCGACGTCCTGATTCGCACCGCGAACGGCCTCGACGACTTGTCGCGCTTCGACACCGTAGGCGAGCAGACGCGCGGGATCGAGCAGCACCTGGTATTGGCGCACGAATCCGCCCAGGCTCGCCACCTCGGCGACGCCGGGAACGGATTGCAGGGCGTACCGGATCTGGAAGTCTTGAATCGATCGCAGTTGATCCGGCGAATAGCCGGATCCTTCAACGGCGTATTGAAACACCCAGCCTACGCCGGTGGCGTCGGGACCAAGGCGCGTCTTGGCGCCCGCCGGCAGGCGACCCTGAATCGCGTTGAGATACTCGAGCACGCGCGAACGCGCCCAGTAGAGATCGGTCCCGTCCTGGAAGATCACGTAGACGAATGACGAGCTGAACATCGATTGTCCGCGTACCGCCTTGACGCGCGGCACCGACAGGAACTGCGTCACGAGCGGATAGGTCACCTGATCTTCGACGACCTGCGGGGCTTGGCCCGCGTAGTCGGTGTACACGATCACCTGCGTATCCGAGAGATCGGGGATTCCGTCCACGGGCATAGTGCGCAGCAACCAGATGCCGCCGACGAGGATGGCGATCGCCGCGAGTGCGACGAGCTCGCGCCGGCGCGTCGACCAGGCGATGAGCTTCGCGATCATCGCCGCCGCTCCTGGGTATCGGGAGGCATCTTCATGCCGCCCATGTTGAGGCCCATTCCCATCTGCAGCATGAGGCCTTGAATCGCCGCGGCGAGATTGGACTCCGAATCGAGCAAATAGGTGGCCGATGCGACGACTTCGTCACCTGGCTTCAGCCCGGCGACGATCTCGATCAGCGAATCACCGCGCGCTCCCACGTGCACCTCGCGCGGCTGGAATCGACCATCGCCACGGTTCACGAATACGATGTCTTTCGTCCCTGTCGGCAACACCGCCGTCAGGGGCACGCTGACCGCATTCCGCCCACGGTGCTCGAGCTCGGCCGTCGCATACATGCCGGGACGAAGGTCACCGCGTTGGTTGGCGACTTCGATCCGTGCCGTGAGCGTACGCGTTTTCTCGTCTAGCTCGGGCCCGATGAACGTCACGGTGCCCTGGAACGTGCGGCCGGGCAGCGCGTCCACCGTGACCGTGGCGCGAGTGCCAACGCGCAGCGTCGCCGCGTCCTGCTCGAAAATCGCGACCTCGACCCAGAGCACGGCACGGTCGGCGATGAGAAACAAGTTGGTGCCCGCCTGCACCGCCTGACCCTCGATCACGTTCTTCTGCACGAGTTCTCCCGCGCGCGGGGCACGCAGCATCAGCGTCCGCGTGACCGTGCCACGGGCGTCGAGGCTGTCGATCTGATCGGGAGGGATATTCCACAACGCCAGGCGACGGCGGGCACTCGCGGCGAGCGTATCGTCACGCAGGCGACGCGCGAGGAGATACTCCTCTTGCGTACTCACGAGATCGGGCGAGTACAGCGCGAGGAGCGGCTCGCCGGCGGCGACGCGTTTGCCGACGTAGTCGGCATACAACTTCTCCACCCAGCCGCTCACACGCGCATTGACGTACGCCTGGCGCGGCTCGGCGTACTTCAAGGCGCCGACGGCGCGGATCGAAGTGGCCACGGGGCGCTCGGCAGCGCGGGCGAATGTTATGCCGAGGCGCGCGGCTTCCGACCGGTCCATGGGCACGCTGCCGGAATCCGATGTCTGCGAGGCACCCGCCATGCCGGGCATGCCGGGCATATCGGCCATGCCGGCATCGGCGGCCTTCTTCCGGCAGCCGCTCAGGGCGAGGCCGAGACAGAGAATGAGTATCCGTTTCACGGCAACGACTCCTCTGCGGTGAGTTGCCGCAGCATCACGAGTTGTGTTTGGTATTCGGCCGCAACAGCGGCCGCCTCCAGCTCGGCGCGATAGCGCGCGTCTTCGACGGACAGCAGGGTAAGAAACTCGGCGCGCCCGACCTGGTAGCTCCGGAGCACCGACTCGACGGTGCCTTGCGCAGTCGGCAGGATGTGGTCCACGAGCAGGATCAGTCGTTGCTGCGCTGCTTGTACGCGGGCGACGGTCTCGGTGACGTCGCGAGTCAGATCTAGTGCGGTGCTGTTCAGATCCACCGCGGCAGCTGAGGAATCGGACCGAGCGGCGTCGGCGAGCCGATTTTGCTTGCGGGACGCCCAGATCGGCAGCCGAATCCCGACGGCCGCCGAGAAGAAGTCCGGGAAGTTGTAGCCCGCCACGACTGGCCGGTATCCATACCGCACCATCAGGGTGAAGTCCGGACGCGAGCCGAATCGCTCGACCCGGATCATCTCGCTCGCCTGATCGAGCGACGCTTGCCGTGCCGCGAGTCGTGGATGGTTTCGCAACGCCAGCGACTGAAGCGAATCGATGGCCGGCAGATTCGCCAGCCCGGCTCGCGTGCGTGTCGCATCGAGCAGCGGGATGGCGAGCGAATCGTGCGGCGCGTGGTTGCGCAGCGCATTGACCGCTGCCAGGGCACTCACCCGATCACTTTCCAGCGCCAGCGCCTCGGACGACAAACGGTCGCGAGCGAGTTTCGCCTGAAGCGGGTCGCTCTGCGGTGCGCTGCCCGTTGCGTAGCGGGTGGTGCTGAGCTGGACGGCGGCGTCGAGGAGGGCCAATTGCCGTCGAATCGTTTCGAGTGCCGTGAGCGCGTATTGCAGGCGATAATAGGCCATCGCCATCGCGTCGACGATGTTCCGGCGGGTGGAGCCCTCGTCGGCCCGCACCACCGCCGCAAGGGCTCGAGCGGCCTTCGACCGGGCGCCGAGCGTCCCTGGCCACGGCAACTCCTGGCTCAACTCGGCGTCGACCTCGGTGAAATCGCTGCTATTGAATTGGAATCCGGGCATCTGAAGGTTCATCACCCCCGCTGTGAACACGGGATCAGGGAGGCTGCCGGCCGGACGAATCCGTAGCACCGCGGCGCGCGCTGCAGCCTGTTTTTGCGTGATGGTTGGGCTGCCTGCCAATGCCTCGGCGACGAGCCTGTCGAACACCGAGTCGCGCTCTTGCGCGGCTGCCGGTACTGACGTGCACGCCACGAGCGCGATCCAGATAAGGTGCTTGGTGATCATGCCTCTCTCCGTGAATCGATCCCGGCAAGATGGCCGGGGCCGACGCGCGGCACTCGCCGACGCGTCAGGGCACACTACTCCTGGGAGAGGCTAGGCTTGGGGCGGTGGAGGAAGCGGAGGCTGCGGGTCGGCCGGTGCGAAGCCAGCCACGCCAAAGCTGATGCTATGCTGCTCTTGCGTCGATACCTGAACCGCGACGCTCAACGTCGGGACGGCTGTGATCTGCGTGGGACACAGTGCTGAGTTCGAACAGGGTGCCGAGGCGCTCGGAACGGTCAGCGTCGCAGCACCGTGCGGCGATGGCATCTGCTGCGCACAATCCGCGGGAGCACTGGCACGGGCCTGCTTGCATAGCAACGGCAAGCCGCTGGCGCTCAACTGCATCGCCAGGACAAACGTGGTGACTATACGCAATGCGCGATGGCTCATGTCTGAGGTCGAATATATGCTGGCGCACTGTCCTGCCAAAGCCCCGGTAGAAGGCCGGTGAAACGTCGGTGGACGGCTCGGCCGCACGTCCGGCGCCAGCAAGGTAAAAAATCCACGAAAAGAACAGGAAAAATTCCTGCAAAAATTCTGGGAAAAAATCAGGCATTGACACCGTTACATTGATTGCATGTCCAGGTGCATTTTCTGTGAAAAACCGACAAATCGCGAGCCTGTCGAGCACATTGTGCCCGAGGGGCTCGTCGGCCATCAGCCTTTCCAAGTGAGCTTCGGCTCGATCATCGCCGAGCCTCGCAAGTACCTCGTGCTCGACCATGACGAGGTCTGTCGCCGTTGCAACCACAAACTTGGAGGGCCCGATGATTACCTGCAGGACCAGCTTGGTTTCCTGCGGACCTACTTCAATCCTGTAGGCACGAAGTCAGGTCAGCCGGTGTCGGCCGTACGGAAGGGGATGTTTGCGGTGCGGAAGGCCGACGGGCCTCACGTCAGCCTTAATATGGAAAAGCAGCCCGTGGTCACGCCGGACGGCGTGCGAATCAACCCCGGCGGTACGGACGAAATGGCCGTGCGCGTGAGCGGTTTCAAGGTCGACGGACGGCTTGCGACGATGACGATTCATCAGCCTACGCGGATGAACAAGAAGTTCGTGAGAGCTCTGCACAAAATCGGCTTTGAGTTGCTCTGCCTGAATCGCGGTCCGGACTTTGTCCTTAACCCGAAGTTCGATCCACTTCACGAGTACATCCTTCACGGGCGAGGATCGAGAGAGATGGTAATGACCTGCTCGGCCGAGGTCGGGTCCTGGGAACAACCGCATTTTGGGCTTCGCCACGATCCGACGTGGCCGGGTTGGCTCGCAGTCATTCGGCTCGGTGCAACCTTCTATGTCGACTTGAGCCCAGCGAACGAGTTTTTCGGCAAGGCTGATCTGGCCCAGCTTGAGGCAAACAACATGATGAAGTGGAGCGACAAGGAGAGCGGCAAGCCTATTCGAGCCCCTTCTAAGCACGAGGGCGCGCCACTTTTGGAGTCACTCAACGGTTAGGAACTAAGCTCATCTTCCTCGGTTGGCGGTGACACTAGCTTCACCATGGCCGAAAAGTGCTGCGGGTCCTCGGATTCTATCAGATCCAACAAGTCGGAGAGAACTGGTCGTGCCTCGGCGAGAGCTGATGGATCGTGTTCGGGTTCTTCAATGCTGTCACTGTGCGAGTGAGTGTGGAGGAAACGAAGAATTCTTACTTTCTTCGCCTCGTCAAATGGTAGTGTCTTGAATTTCCCCCACAATTCTCCGGACACATCCGGGCGCCTGAAAGCGAGAAACATCTCAACGAGACGCCTAGCGATGTTCGGCAAGACGTAAGTGTCCTCCAGAGGAAGCGGGTTGGGCTCGCTGGCGGCGCGGTGCACTTGAGCAAAGAGGTAGTGATACTCAGACTCAAACTGCTCAAGTAGAGGATCCAATTGAGCAAGGCGAGAGTACCGCTGACCCTCTCTCATTTCACATTGGACCATGTAAAAGCGGGTGTCTCTTCTAACTCGCTTCGGAAGATGGTGAAACCAGTTCCGAACCTGACTAAACAGCCTGAAATTGTGGGTCAAAATGAATAGTTGAGCCGCATGTTGAGTGCGCTCGCGGATGAAACCAAAGGCGAGATACAATGCATTTGCGTCAAGACTTGAGACTGGATCGTCCAGCACAACTACAGCGTTCGGTAGATCGAACCGGCGATCTTCAAGAGACTTGAGGAAATAAAGCAGGGCGATTGCTGTAGTTTCCCCCTCACTCAGCTTCTGTGCCGGAATCGCGTTCCGTGTGATTATGTAGCCCGTTTCCTTCACCTCCAAAGACAATTCGCCATGCCGAAGGTAGTTCCGCAGGTCTGCATTGAGCTCTTCGGCAGGCTTACGGTGTTCCATGATTTCCCGCTCAAGTCGGAGAATCTCCCTCTTGAGCCGGTCAAGTTCTGATTGAGTTTGCTGGATTGGAGCGTCAAACGAATGGGTAGAGGCTTCGAGGCGTACGAACTCATCAAGGTCTCTTGACACCGAGTCTGCTTCGACGAGCTGGCGGGCTTGCTGCATTCTTTCCTGGAATTTCTCTGTCGCCTGATTGTGTCGTCGAATCACATCATTAGGGTCATCGATGATGCTAGCGGTGACGGCTGGAGGCCTAACGTTTAACGACACGACATCGAACACTCGTGCCTTCTTCTCCTGGAGCATTGAAGCAATGGTTTCCAAATACCCTCTTATCATCTTGAGCGCCTCCCGAAGCTGGCCGGCCGCAGTTTCGAAGTCGGAGGCGAGATCCTCGTAGAATTCAGCGCGACTGGGGAGTTCCACTGCCAAGGTGCTTTGATGACCTTGTTGCAATTCAAGTATTTTCTGATCGATGCCGCGGATGAACTCTTCGTACCGATTGTTGAAGTGACCCTCCAGAACTGAAAGCCGCGCTGTGGGCAGATTCTGCTCGCAGAAGAGACATGTTTCGCTACTACGTTGCTTGTGTAGGGCCAGTCCCTCGCGAATCCACTTGGACAAGGCTGGGTCGCTTTTCAAAGAGGAAATAATCGTAGAGCGAACCGTTTTCTGTAGCAGTTCCTCAACCGTCCGACCGAGTGTCTCAAGCTCCGGAACTTGATACGCGACTTCCTTTAGTTTCAGTTTGGGCGTCGCGCGGCTTTGGGCCAAAACTCTATCGCGATCAGTTTCGCTTAGGGTGTGCTTGTCCTTATCTGCCCTTGAGACCATTTCCATCGCACGATTACGAAAGTCGGATTTGTCATAATCATTGAATCTGTTTTGCCCTGAGGAGCGCAGGGTGTCACGGATTGCCGATGCGCGTGCTTTAGAAAAGTCGTCAAAGGCCTTCTCTGCTTCCCTTTTCTTACGCTGCTGTCCATTGAGCCTGTTCTGCTCCTGCTCCTGATCCCTTCGGAGCAGCTCCATCTCCTTTTGCTTGTCTACGCTCTCTTTGCCAAGCACGAAGATCGGTGCGACAGCGTTCCGGCCCACGGGAAACACACTGTCGGAGACAAAGTCGCGATTAAAGACGCGAATGGACACCTGTTGATCAGTGAACCTGCTGCCCGGGACATCCTGACCATCGATGTTGAGCGTTACCTCACCAGGACTTGGTGACGTTCTTGTCTCGAGAGCTCGGAAAACCCTGCTGAGCGTCGTCTTTCCAGTACCATTCCATCCATAAATCAGATTGTATCGACCAAAGTCGGCTGAGTCGGTTGGCCAGTTGAAATCGCGGAAAACGCCGCAGTCTTTTGTCCTTGTAATGCGTTTGATAGCCATTCCAGAAGCTTTCACGAAGTGGAAACTGTGCCGAGTGGCTAGTCGTGAGGCTGGTTAGTCCCCAACAATGCGCTCAACGGTCGGCGCACTTTAGGGTGTTTTTGCGGCATCGAGGGTCGATTTTGCGGCAATATCGGACGTATGGGAGCTGATAGAACGACCGGAGCGGAGGCGCCTATTACCTTATGCCAACGCGATTTCTTGATCGGCCCACATGCGAGACATCGTTTTCGTAAGTCATGCAAATCCCGAGGACAACGAATTCGCTCGTTGGCTCGCGCTTCGTCTCGCGGCAGAGGGCTTCCCGGTCTGGTGTGACATCACCCAGTTTCTCGGAGGCGAAGACTTCTGGAGGGATGCAGAAGCGGCTATTCGCGGCAGGACTGTGAAGTTTCTGTACGTGCTCTCCAAGACTTCGAATCACAAGCCTGGGCCGCTCAAGGAACTCGCTGTCGCTCAGAAAGTGCAAAAAGGTGAACCGACCTTAGCGGACTTCGTGGTCCCACTCGCTATAGATGGGCTATTACCGACCGAGTACAACATCGAGTTGACTCGATTAATCGCAATTCCCTTCAACGAAGGATGGCATGCTGGACTCATTCAGCTTCTCAAGAAACTGGAGCGTGATGGCATCTCGCGAAGCCCGGCATTCGGTCCCGAGTCGGTGGCGTCATGGTGGCGTGAGAGAGCGAATACAGAACACACGATCCTCAAGAAACCGGAGAAGATCACCACAAACCTCTATCAGCTGCGGCCGGCCGATCTTCACGTTCACAGGGTTGGTCTCGACCTGCAGAATGCTCCTATTGAAGAACTGTCCATCCCATACCCGTTTGAACGGTTTGGTGAATATCTCATTTCCTTTGCGCCCGTTTCTGATCTAGCGGGCCGGCTGGGCACAGGTATGCGCATTGTTGCGACTGATACCTACAGGGTTGGCGATCCTTCGGTACGTCGTAGGCACAGTTGGAGTTACCGAGACGAACGAGCCACGCTTACAAAGCTTCTTAACCGCGCTTGGCAGAACATGCTCATCGCACGCGGCCTACCGACATATCAGTTCTCGACGGGAGCGCCGGCGCTGTATTTCAAGACGGGCACCCTGGAAAAGAATACCATTCCCTTTCGACGTCCGGACGGGTCCGCTTCGAGCCGCCAGATGATTGGGTACAGGACCATTGGTCGAGGAACAGACAAGCAATGGATTCGTCACTGGCATTTTGCAGTCGGGGCGCGGCCGACCACGAGCCCCGCTTGGGGATTTGTTATGAAGCCCCATGTTCTGTTCTCTAATGACGGCCTTACGATCTGGGATTCGGCAGACCGGTTACAGCGCGCCCGTCGATCGCAGTGCAAGAACTGGTGGAACAACGATTGGCGCGATCTCAATTATGCGGCCGTACAGTTCCTGGCGCAGGGAGCACAAACCATCGCTCTCCCCGTCGGAGCCGACCTAGCGCTTGAAGTCAGCGCTCAGCCAGTGGAGTACCTGTCTCGAGTATCATACGACGAACGTTCGCTAAAACAGGACAAATCGAAGATGCAGGGTCCGGGTAGCGTAGAAATAGGCGAAGACCCTGAGGACGACGAGGACGATGAAGAAGCGTAAACTCACAAAGCGGTCGCGATCTTCGGCTAAGCCTGGTCGTTCTCAGCGGACGAGCCGGAAGAACCATGGACTGATTCACATACCAGAACCGATGTTGTCCTTTGGTTTCGGGCAGCAGGTGGAGGACCCGCGTGACGGCCTCCTACTTTTTGGGCCTCTCGACCGCGGCAAGCCCTATGGCATTCAGGCCGCTGTAATTGGGACAAAGCGAGGCATAGCCTTATACCGCGACTGGTCGCGTCGCATACAGCGCCACTTGAAAGACGAAGGCTCCGAGGTTGCGCGCCCGCCGTTCCCAGGCTTTGAAACGGTATTTCGGATTCCTTGGGGATTGGAGCCCGTTCTAACCATTGAAGTGCACGAACCCGATATTCAGCGTGCCGTCCTCATCGCTGACGGTCACCTTAGAGTCTATGAGACAGTCGGTCTTTATGCTGAGCGCATTTTGGCAGCGCTCAGGGGCGAAGAGGTTGGCATAGACCTCTGGTTCGTTGTCATTCCCGACATCGTGCATACGAACTGCCGACCGAGATCACGAATTCCCGCTCAATTGCAGGTGGATGCCGCCTATCAGATGGACGCGACATTTGGTAAGCGACTGTTTGAGGAGCCGTCGATGTTTGCGGCAGACAATGCGGCAGCGACCCCGTATCAATTCGAGGTTGACTTTCACAACCAACTGAAGGCAAGGCTGCTGGGTCGGGGCCCGACGCAGATTGCGCGGGAAAGCACACTCGAACTGGTCGAGGGGCCGGATCGGCCCAAGCACGATTCGCTGCCCTTTCAGGCCGCCATCGCTTGGAACATCTGCACAGCAGCTTTCTACAAAGCCGGCGGACGGCCTTGGAAGGCCGCGAACGTGCGGAAGGGTGTTTGCTACGTCGGCTTGGTCTTCAAACGAGACGACCGGCACTCTGATCCCCGTTTTGCGTGCTGTGCCGCCCAAATGTTTCTCGATTCGGGTGATGGAGTCGTGTTCCGTGGGGCGGTTGGACCTTGGTATTCCGAGCAGACGAAGGAGTTTCACCTCACTCGCTCCGCAGCCAAGGAACTCGTCGAAATGGTTCTCAAGGCATACAAGGAGAAACACGAGGACAAACCGCCCGCCGAGCTCTTTATCCATGGACGGACGCACTTCAGTGACGACGAATGGCAGGGCTTTGTAGACGCTGCGGCACAAACACCGACGCGATTAGTTGGTATTCGGATTCGCGATGAATCCGCCTTTCGATTCTATCGCCTCGGTGAACGGGCCGTCTTGAGGGGTACTGCGCTACTACTGCACGAGAAGGCTGCTTACCTGATGACGAAGGGGCATGTACCGCGACTTCGTACGCAAGTCGGCCTCGAAGTACCGCGGCCACTTCACGTCCAGATCGTGCGCGGAGATGCAGATATCAATCAGGTCCTTGCGGACATTCTCTCGCTTACGAAACTGAACTACAACTCATGTATCTTTGCTGACGGGATCCCAGTGACTTTACGATTTGCCGATGACGTAGGAGAGATACTGACTGCAGGACCGATCTCCGCCGACAAGCCGCTTCAGTTCAAACACTACATCTAGCGCGCCAGGACTGACGGCACGCGGCAGAATAACGGACCATGCCTTGAAATGCATTTACTGCAAAACAGAAACCAACGCGCGCGCTGGAATCGCGCATATCTTCCCGGAAGCACTCCATGCCAATGATGAGGTGCTTCCCCGTGGCTCCGTCTGCGACAGCCGCAATCAGTACCTTGGAAGACGCCTCGACGAGAACCTTATTCGCTATCCATCAATTGCCCTTGCGATTCAATTCCTCGCGGCACCAGGAAAGAGCGGTAAGTCTCGGAAACTAATCGGCTCGATTGAACGTGAAATACCAGGTGACGTAGAGGCGCTACTTCGGACATTTACAGAGAAGCCCACCATAGTAACGGCTGCAGCCGGATCAAGACGGGCCATCGTGCAGCTCAAAAGCGATCCCCAGTTTCGAATGCCCAGATTCCGTCGCGCACTGCATCACGTCGCTTTCAACGTGATAGCGAAGATGGAAGGACCGGAGCACATGCTATCCGAGCATTGGGACGCGGCGCGCAACTATATTCGATCACCAAAAAACGAGACCGAGTCCTGGGGGTTCGCGCAGCTTACACCCTCCATGGACTCCATACCTCGTGCAGTACAGGGAGTCCGTTGGGAGTGCGGGCGCCGCGAGTTGGTGAGCCTGCAACTCTTTCAGAGCATGTTCGTGGTCGATCTGATGAATACCGGCGACCTCGAGACGCTAGCTCGCGAACAGGATGCCGACTTCATCGGCCCTGCACAACAAGAGCCGCCTCTGGTCACCTTCGAACTTTCAGAAGACTCTGACTAGGTGGCTACGTGCGACATAATCCGTAGTGCCAATAGTGGTGCCAAACAATTCATTGCACCCGAGCGCTGGCAATCGCTGCAACCCAAACTTGTGCTCAAGAAAAACGGCCAGCGCTAGCGTGCGCTGGCCGTGCAGGATTACGAATCGAGAGCTCTACCACTGAGCTACGGTGGCTAACGGTCCCCTAACTTAGCGGCGTGCTGCCCGATAGGGTACTAGTCGTCACTACGCCACCGCAGTGCTGAACCGGAGCTTGTTGCCATCCGGATCGACCACCGTCATCTCGCGCGCACCCCACTCCGCGTCGCCCGGCGGCTCAGCCGCCCTAATTCCACGGCTGCTAATCTCGCGATATAGCCCATCCACGTCATCGACTACGAAATAGGCGGCACCTCCAGGCTGGCAGTCGTCCCGGTGCTCGGTCACAAAGAGCGACAGTCCATCGCGTGTGAGGGAGGCGAAGACGGGCAAGCCGGGCTCGAAACGATGCTCCCAGTCCACGCGGAACCCCAAGCCGTCCACATAGAACCCCCTCGTGCGCTCCCAATTCGTCATGCGTAACTGAGGGAAGACTCGCTGATCCATCGCCTTAAGCTGCGCCACCCGACGCTGCTGCGCAAAGCGCCCTTGACCTTGTACCAAGGTATAGGCTCTATACTGGACGAGACGGAAAGGATCTTGAATGCCGCTTACCATCAGCCAGGTCGCGACGGCGGCCGATGTCAACGTCCAAACCATTCGCTACTACGAGCGCCGCGGACTCTTCCCCACCCCGCGTCGTACGCCCGCAGGGTACCGCCAGTACACCGAGGATGCCGTCGCCCGCCTCCGCTTCATCAAGCACGCGCAGGACCTCGGGTTCTCGCTGCAGGAGATCCAGGAGCTGCTCGGCCTGCGGGTCCGACGCGGCGCGGCCTGTGACACGGTCGAGCGGAAAACCCGACAGAAGATCGAGGTCGTCCAGCAGCGGATTCGGGATCTCCAACGCATGAAGCGCACGTTGGAGCAGCTGGCCGCCGCCTGTACCGCTCGACGACCAACCGACGATTGCCCGATCCTGCACGTGCTGGAACACGATGACCACGCCGGCCAGTAAGACGACCCTGGTCGCCGCCGGCGCGGTCGTCGCAGCCGTCGGCTCCGCGCTGTGCTGCGCGGGACCGCTGGTCGCCGTAGCACTCGGCCTGAGCGGCGCCGGCCTCGCGGCCACGTTCGAGCCGGTGCGACCCTTCTTTGTCGCGGGTAGCGTTCTCGCACTCGGACTCGGCTTCGTCGTCCTGCAACGCGAAGAGCGGAAGGCGTGCGAACCGGGCAGTCTCTGCGCGTCACCCGTCGCACGGCGCCGCATGAAATGGGCGCTCTGGATCGCGACGATCGTCGCCATCCCGCTCCTCACGTTCCCCTGGTGGTCAAAATTCGTATTCGGTTAAGAGAGGAGAGTCCTGATGTTCTCATTGGCAAGAGCAGCACTCATTGGCGTCGCTCTGATTGCCGCGCCGAGGCTCGCGGTGGCTCAAGCGCCGGACACGGCGACGGTCCGTCTCCACATCTCCAAAATGACGTGTGGGAGCTGCCCCACGACTGCGCGGCTGGCGTTGAAACGGCTAACCGGAGTGTACAGCGCCCGGGTCACCCTGGATGATAGCCTCGGCATCGTCCAGTACGATCCCCGACGAGTGACACCTCCTCAGATCGCCGAGCACCTCACCCGCATGACCGGCTTCGTCGCCACGGCATTGACGGACACGACCAAGCAACCGTAGCTATGCCCGAGCGCTTCGATCTGCTCATCCTTGGCTCCGGCTCGACAGCCTTCGCAGCTGCGCTGCGGGCGCAGGAGCTGGGCAAGACCGCT
>JACXTT010009495.1_pt1 | contig 13282 bp, 11 predicted proteins | sample 9270951 | NCBI WGS metagenome assembly JACXTT01 (sample SAMN15532306, study PRJNA645909) | rock metagenome | isolation source: weathered quartz diorite | place: Puerto Rico | collected 2017-06-21
GGTCGGGACTTCCGGCTCCAACGCCATGCCACACTTCGGACACGTGCCAGGACCAATTTGCCGGACTTCCGGATGCATCGGGCAGGTGAAGACGGAATTGGGGACTGTCCCCAATTTCTCGTGCGTCAGAAATTGGGGACTGTCCTCAATTTTCAGAAACTGATCCGGGTTGGCTCGGAATCTTTCGAGGCATCGCGGGTTACAGAAGTAATATGTTTTCCCGCGGTACTCGTATTTGCCGGCAGCCGTTTCCGGCAACACGTTCATGTGACAAACCGGATCGATTTCGAATAACACGTCTTGATTATACTTTGCGCATGATTTTGGGACCGGTGGGCCTGATTGCGATTGGCTTCATCGTCGGCGCGATCGGAACGCTGATCGGCTCCGGCGGCGGATTTCTGCTTGTCCCGACACTTCTGCTTCTCGATCCTCATGTCGCTCCTGAAGTCGTAACGGGAATCTCGCTCGCCGTGGTTTTCTTTAATGCGGCCTCCGGATCGGTCGCTTACGCACGTATGGGCCGCATCGACTACAAAGCCGGGATTGTGTTCGCACTCGCTGCGATGCCAGGGGCCGTCATTGGGGCATATTTGACGTCTCACATTCCGCGGCACGTCTTCGATGCAATCTTCGGGTGCCTGATGATTACCGCGTCGATATATCTGGTGGTCACTTCCGGCAAGAAAACGGAACAGACGCATTCGGGAACTTACAATTTGTGGCTGGGGGCAGCGATTAGTGTCGGTATCGGATTCTTATCCAGCCTGCTCGGCATCGGAGGCGGAATCATTCACGTGCCGGCCCTGACCCACGCATTGAACTTTCCAGTTCACGTTGCGACTGCCACGTCTCATTTTGTTCTCGCCATCACGACGTTGGTGGCAACGGCGATCCACGTCGCCAATGGAACGCTCAACGGTCAGTTTCAAACCATCGTTTGGATTTCCATCGGCGCGATCGCGGGCGCACAAGCCGGCGCGAAGCTATCGAATCGAATTAAAGGCTCGTGGATTCTCCGAGGACTAGCGGCCGGCCTCGGATTGATAGGAATACGGATTCTGCTCCCGCTGTTTTGATTTTTTCCGAAATGCGCGGTAGATGAAGAAACCAAACGTCGCCATCAATCCGTAGGGCAACACCAACATCATCAGTATTCCGCGAGCAAGGCCTGCCGCGATCGCCCTACCTTCGGCAGAGGACTCCAGGGCAGCGCGGCACATCGCGCAACCCTGAGCCCATAAATCTGGATGCAAGCTCATCATTACCGCACTCGAAGCACATGAGTCGCATTGCCAAGTGTTTCGGGAAACGTGAATGAAAACAGAATCACAGCGAGCACCAGCGGAGTGAAGGTAAGGAGGATCAAATTCAGTCTCTCGTAACGCAGGTGCATGAACATGGCGGCGATCACCAATATCTTTGCCAGCGTCGTGCAGACGAGAAGGAATGCCTTTAGCTTTTCATTGATGTTCGTATAGCCAACGCCCAGAGCGAGCGCGGTTAGGACCAACAACCAGATCCACGTCATGATATATGTTCTATAGCTCAGCGAATGTTGTTCGTGCTGTTCTGCCATAAGTCTCCTGTCGCCTTCGCAGCATTCCTACAAAAGGTAAAAGAAAGCGAAAACGAAAACCCAAACCACATCGACGAAGTGCCAATAGAGCCCGGCATTCTCGACACCATCTGCAGAATACTTACCCATTGCCGCTCTTAATGCAACGATCGCGAGAATGACGACCCCACTGAAGACGTGAAAGCCGTGGAAGCCTGTGATCACGAAAAAGGCGGCGGAAAATTGCGGCACCCCCCAAGGGTTATGTGTCAAACGCGCCCCTTCTTCAATCAGTTTTGTCCATTCAAACGCCTGGCTGCCCAGGAAGATCAATCCGCCTACAATGGTGAGCGCCAAAAATTGGACCGCCAACTTTGGCCTGGCTGCCCGCGCTGCGGCAACAGCCATGGCCATGACCGCGCTGGAGGAAATCAGCATGAAGGTCATGAACGTGATCAAGACCATGTTGAAGACTTCCGTCTGCTTCGGCCATTCCGGGCTGATGCTGCGCACGAAGCCGTATGTGATCAAAAATGCAGCGAATGTCAGAGCATCCGAAATGATGAAGATCCACATCATGAACTTGCTCCATGACGTACCGAACGGCGACTTACCACCGCCCCAATCCGAAGCAAGTATCCGTTGTTGTTCAGCTATGCTCGAATCCATTCAGTTCTCCTGGTGATTTAAGACAACAACAGCAACAGAAATAAATAAATCCACAGTCCATCCATCACGTGCCAATACAGCGCGCAGAGCATCAGCGGTTCGTGATTGAACGCTGTTAAACGGTTTTTGAGAGCCTTTGAAAGAACTAGTCCTAAGGCTATAACGCCGCCCAGTAGGTGAACGCCATGAAGGCCTGTAAGTATAAAAAAGAAACCGCTCTGATGCGTGGATGGCAGATAGACGCCGGCGTTTACCAATTGCCGCCACGCAGCGAGCTGTCCAAATAGAAACGTCAATCCCAACACACCGCCCAACACGAGCCAGCGCTTCATGCTCTGAAGGTCGTCGCGTCGAACAGCGCGTCGGGAAATATCGATAGCAACACTGCTCAATAGCAGAACCGCCGTATTTGGCCAAAGCAACCACGGAAGCTCGATGCCCTGCCAGTCTGGAACACCGCGCAACACGATGTACGCGCTCGATAGACCGGCAAACAACATGATGACGGCAGTGAGCAGAATCCAAACGCCGATTTGTCCTTTAGAAATCGGAAATCCCGAACCGAAATCCGAAGAGTCATCGCCTCCGTGACCACGCGGCGGTTCGGCCGGAGGCGGCGGAATGGTTCGTCGTTCTTGAGTGAGTACCGCCATGTTTAATGTTTAGCCGTCACTGTCGCGGGCACAGTTTGCGGTACAAAATCTTCTTTCTCGCCAGGCACGCTGAAGTCGAATGGCCATCGGTGCACTGTCGGCAGCTCTTCTCCAAAATTACCATGTCCCGGCGGACACGGCGCGGTCCATTCCAATGTGGTCGCATGCCACGGATTACGTTCGGTGGCGCGCCTGCCGGCAAAGATGCTGAAGAAGAAGTTAAACAGGAAGATCAACTGAGCGGACCCCAAAATAAAGGCGGAAATCGAGATGAACTGGTTTACGATCTGCTGCGACTGAAGGAACATGTATTGCGTTGGGTCATAGATACGTCGCATTTGGCCTCCGATGCCGATGATGTGCATCGGGAAAAAGACGCAGTACACACCAACGAAAGTCAACCAGAAGTGCACTTTTCCGAGTGTCTCATTCATGAAGCGTCCGAACATTTTCGGGAACCAGAAGTAGAGCCCGCCGAATGCCGCGAATAACGGTGCGATTGCCATCACGAGATGGAAATGCGCAACGACGAAATATGTGTCCTGGAGTTGGATATCGGCCGCCGAGGTTCCCAAGAACAATCCGCTCAAGCCGCCGCTCACAAACATCGACACGAACCCTATCGCGAACAGGCCTGCGGCCGTGAACCGGATTCGGGCACCCCACATCGTACCGAGCCAATTGAATGTTTTGACGGCTGACGGGACCGCAATCAATAAGGTCGTCAGCGTGAACACCGAACCCAAAAACGGATTCATGCCGCTCACGAACATGTGGTGGCCCCATACCACGAAGCTAAGAACGGCGATGGCCACCATCGAATAAACCATCATGCGGTAGCTGAAGATCGGTTTCCGGCAGAACGTCGAGAGAATATCCGATGCCATGCCCATGCCGGGCAGAATCACGATGTACACCTCAGGATGACCGAAGAACCAAAACAGGTGCTGCCACAATAAAGGATGACCGCCGGAATGAGCGACCGGCATCTGATTCATGATGATGCCGGCGGGAACAAAGAAGCTGGTTCCACCTAACCGGTCGAACATCAGAAGAATGCCGGCACCCAGCAACACCGGGAACGCCAGCAAACCGAGGACGGAAGTAACCAGCAACGACCATTGCGTCAGCGGCAGACGCATCATCGACATGCCGCGGGTCCGCAGGGTGAGAATCGTCGTGATGTAGTTCAAGCCGCCCATCAAGCCGGATGCGCTGAATAGAGCAATCGCAGTAATCCAGAGCGTCATGCCGGTTGCCTGGCCGGGAGCAGCATCGGGAATGGCGCTGAGGGGCGCGTAAGCTGTCCATCCTCCCATCGGTGCGCCTGCCGTTATAAACAGGGCGGAAAAGATCACGATGCACGACAGCAGAAACACCCAATACGAGAGGGCATTCAGAAATGGAAACGCCATGTCGCGCGCGCCGATCTGAAGCGGGATCAGAAAATTTCCGAATCCGCCTGTCAGAACCGCAGTGAAGAGAAAGAAGACCATGATCGTGCCGTGCATGGTCACGAGGGAGATATAGAAACCTGGCTCCATGAGGCCGCCGTTGTAAGCAACGGGAAACAACTTCGCCAACATTGGCGAGCTCGCTTGCGGCCAGCCGAGCTGATAGCGCATCAGCATCGAAAGCAGGCCGCCGACGATGGCCATCGACATGGCCGTAATCAGGTATTGAAGCCCGATGATCTTATGGTCGGTACTAAATATGTATTTGCGTAAGAAACCCAGTTCGTGATGTCCGTGGACGGCTGAGTGGGACTCGCTCATGTTCCCCTTTCCTCCTTAGCGTCGGGCACGCCTTTACTGTTTAGCAGCTTCTTCCAGCCATTTGTTGAAGTCATCTTGTGATGGATCGACTGTGAGAAACCCTCTCATTCGGTAATGCGCAATTCCGCACAATTCCGCACATGCAATTTCGTATGCTCCAGCTTTCGTCGGTGTGAACCAGACTTCAATGTTCATGCCTGGCACAGCATCCTGTTTCATTCGAAAATTCGGAAGGAAGAAACTATGGATGACGTCCTTCGAGCGCAGCCGCACGCGAACCGGTTTGCCCACAGGCACGTGCATTTGGTTCTGGCTGACAACGTCATCTTTCGCGGATGGATCGCCCTCTTTATCCAAACCAATATTATTCGTGCTTGTGATGAGCTTGGTATCCGTGCGCCCAAACTGTCCGTCCTGTCCTGGATAATGGAAAGTCCAGAAGAACTGCTCTCCGGTCACTTCGATGATCGTGGCATTTGCTGGCTCGTCCGCGAAATAAATGGAAGCCCAAACGCGCTGCCCCATGAAAACGAGAATCGTTAGAATGACGGCTGTCGTGATCAGCAGAATCGCTTCGGCCTTCGGATTATCGTGCCAGTAAGCGGCGCGCTCGTTGCCATTCGATCCATATCGCGCCACGAAGAGACCGAGAGCCCCTTGAACCAAAACGAACGCAATACCGCTGACAACCAGCACTGCCATGAACAGGCTGTCAATCCTGCCGCCATGTTCGGACGCAAGAGTCGGAAACCAATAAGGCTGTGCGATGAAAAGATAAAGTGAAGCAACGATCAGGATCAAAATCAGACCAGCCAGTACAACCCCGCTCAGAGTAACCCGGCCCGGGCCTGTGCCATCGGCCATTTCAATTCCTCCTCAAGGTAGGGAAACTAACCCGACGCAAAGCAACTCAGGAATCTAACAAAAGCGATAGGTTAGGTAAACCACTAAAAAGTGGTTTACCTTTTAGGTATGAGTTCCCGCTCTACGGTCGCGTTGCCTGAAGTTGAAGACGATAACTCGGATCAACTTCAGCCGCTATATCACGTGATCTTGCTCAATGACGACGATCACACGTACGACTATGTTATCGAGATGCTGGCGAAAATTTTCGGCTTCTCAGAGTCCAAGGCGCTCTCGCACGCCGTCGAAGTGGATACAAAGGGAACGACTATTCTGCTGACCTGTGAACTGGAAACAGCCGAACACAAACGCGATCTCATCCACAGCTATGGTCCGGACTGGCGCCTTCCCCGCTCGCTGGGTTCCATGGCCGCGATTGTCGAGCCCGCCGCCGCGTAATTCCAGGACGGTTGCGTCGTTTCCCTAATTCAGTTTTTGAATTAGGGAAACGACGCAACCGTCCTGGAATTACGCCAACTCGCGGAGGTAGTCGAAGGAATAAATGCCGGTATGGTGACCGTCGGAAAATTCGAACTGGAGAGCGTATTGGCCGACGAGCTCAATTTTTTGAAATTGCAGGTCGTCGGGAATATGGATCGGCAAGACGATCCGGATGCCGGTCATTTCGTCCTTGCATGATGCACAAGGACACATGCCGCGAAGTCGCGGCGCAAAATAGCGGCTCTCTGTGCCGTCGGCCCAGGCAATCATCAACTCACCGGGACTGAGCTTCTTGATTTTTGTCGGAGTACTTGCTTTCACTCAACCTCGAGAACCGGCCCCTCGAAATTGCGAATACTGACTTGCGCCGCCACCTTTTCGGCGATCGAACGCAGGGTCCGCGCGCTCGGGGCGTCCGGTTGTGCGATCACGATCGGCTGGCCGATATCGGATTGCGTGCGGATCGCGAGATCCAGAGGAACCTCGCCCAAAAACGGAATTCCTAGTTGCTCCGCCGCGCGGCTGCCGCCGCCATGTCCGAAAATGTAATCCTGCGAATTGCAATGCGGGCAAATGTAGTAGCTCATGTTTTCAACAATGCCGAGAATCGGCACGCGCGTCTGCTGAAACATGCGAAGAGTCTTCATCGAAATGCGAAGGCCGACATCCTGTGGCGTTGAAACAATGACGGCACCAGTTAACGGCACGGCTTGCGCGAGCGTGAGATGAACGTCTCCGGTACCTGGCGGAAGATCCACCATTAAATAATCGAGTTCCCCCCAATTCGTGTCGAACAAGCATTGTTGAAGCGCTTTATGAGCCATCGGTCCGCGCCAGATCAGTGGTTGGTCAGACTTCACAAGCAAGCCCATTGAGATGAACTTCAGCCCGGCGGCTTGTTGCGGAATCATCCGATTTCCTTCAGATTTCGGCGGTTGATCGAGACCAAGCATGATAGGAGTCGTTGGGCCGTAGATGTCGCCGTCAAGCAAACCGACTCGTGCGCCTGCTGCGGAGAGCGCAGCAGCGATGTTGACGGCCAGTGTCGACTTGCCAACGCCGCCTTTGCCGCTGCCGACGGCGACGATGTTTCGAACGCCGGCGAGCGCCGTCTTGTTGAGTTGCGGCGCTTGGCGCACTTCACTCGTCATTTTGACTTCAACGTTCTCTACTCCAGGCAAACCCCTGACGAGAGCGATCGCCTCATCCCTCATTTGATCTTTTACTGGGCAGGCCGGCGTGGTGAGATTCAAATCGAAGGAAACCTTTCCCCCTTCGATCTTCAAATTGCGGATGAACCCGAGCGAAACAATGTCCTTCCGCAGATCCGGATCGTGAACGCGTTTTAGGATGTCCAGAATCTGTTCGTTCGTTAGCGCAGAATTCCTCTCGTCCTTATTCCAGAAAGCCATACACCTCAGTTCCCTTCGTGGACTCTCTTGTAATCTTTCATTTTAGCAGAGAAACCACGCGAGAACGTTGGTGCAGGCCGCTGGTCGCTACTTCGGCTTCTTAGTCGGAACTGTACAGCTTCCGGTAGCTACAACCGACGAGTTACCGGCCCGGTCTGCGATTTGTGCCATTACAGTGTAGATTCTGTCATCCTTCCCCAGGCGATCGGCGCGGACTTGGACGATCCCGCCGGTAATCACTATGTCGGACGGATCTACAGCTTCATTGCTCGTGACCTTGATCGAAAAAGAATTGGGGTTGATGCCGCTATCCGCATCGACACCAGTGACAGCGGCAATCTGAACGAGTTTCTTGTTTGCCGGCCAGATGAAACAATTAGGCGCGGGCATGCCGGAGATTGTGGGCAGGACTTTATCGATGTTAATCCCGGTTGTCGCCGGCACACCCACATTGCCTGCAACATCCGTGCAATTGCCGGATGCCGATTGGTTCGCGCCGGTCGTCGTCAGTGTGACCGGTGGCGAGCATCCCGCTAAACCTGAACGGTTATCGGTTCCCGTAAACGTCACCGTCACATCCGTGTTGTTCCACCCGTACGCGTTCGGAGGCGGCACGGCCGTGGCCGTAACCACCGGCGGAGTCTTATCGATCTTGAGCGTCTGTGTTGTTGCGGTCGTCGCATTGCCTGCCGCGTCGGTCACAGTCACGGTGCCCTTTACATACGCGCCTTCAGTCACATACAAAAGCGGACTCGAAGGGGAGGCGGAAGCAACGCCAGATAAGCTGTCGGTCGTCGTGTAGCTGATACTAACGTCGGTGTTGTTCCAGCCCGCTGCATTCGGTGCCGGACTTGGAACGCCGAATTGGACCGTTGGGCCGGTCAAGTCGATGTTGATGTTATCGACAGTGGTAGTCGTTGTGTTACCGGCGATGTCGGTAACGGTCACGGTCGTCGATTGATTTTTGCCCTCCGTCGTGATGTTACGATCGATCAAAGTAGTGCCATCAACTCCCGAACTGGCATCGCTTACAGTGAAGCGTACAAGGACCGCCGTGTTATTCCAGCCCGCCGCGTTCGGTGCCGGTGTTCGTGTATACGAAACTATTGGCCCACTCCTGTCGATCTTTACAGCGGGCGACGTGGCGATCGTTGTATTGCCGGCAAGATCTGTCACCGTCACGGTTCCCGTCACATTCGGACCGTCCGTCGTTAACATCAACGGACTCGCCGGCGACGTCGAGGCAATACCGGACAAATTGTCTGCCGTCGTGAAACTGATGCCAACGTCCGACCTGTTCCAGCCCGCCGCATTTGGCGCCGGGGTCGGACTGCCGAACTGAATCGTCGGACCTGTCTTATCGATCTTCAGCGACGGTGAGGTGGCCGTTGTCGTGTTGCCGGCCAAATCTGTCGCCGTCACCGTTCCATTCACATTCGAGCCTTCCGTCGTTAGCATCAACGGACTCGCCGGCGAGGTCGACCCAACACCCGACAACGAGTCGGTCACCGTGAAACTGATTCCGACGTCCGTCTTGTTCCACCCCGCCGCATTGGCTGCCGGGGTCGGACTTCCGAACTGAATCGTCGGACCCGTCTTATCGATCTTCACTGACGGTGATGTGGCCGTTGTGCTGTTGCCGGCCAAATCTGTCGCCGTCACCGTTCCATTCACATTCGAACCTTCCGTCGTCAGCGTCAGTGGACTCGATGGTGACGTCGAGTCAACACCCGACAACGAGTCGGTCACTGTGAAACTGATTCCGACGTCCGTCTTGTTCCAGCCTGCGGCATTCGCGGCCGGCGTCGGATTTCCGAATTGAATCGTCGGACCCGTCTTATCGATCTTCACCGACGGTGATGTGGCCGTTGTCGTGTTGCCGGCCAGATCCGTCGCCGTCACCGTTCCATCCACATTCGAACCTTCCGTCGTCAACATCAGCGGACTCGATGGCGACGTCGAGCCAACACCCGACAACGAGTCGGTCACCGTGAAACTGATTCCGACGTCCGTCTTGTTCCACCCCGCCGCGTTCGCTGCCGGTGTCGGACTGCCGAACTGAATCGTCGGACCTGTCTTATCGATCTTCACCGACGGTGATGTGGCCGTTGTGCTGTTCCCGGCCAAATCCGTCGCCGTTACCGTTCCGTTCACATTCGAGCCTTCCGTCGTCAGCATCAACGGACTCGATGTGGAAGTCGAGCCCAGACCCGACAGCGGGTCGGTCACCGTGAAACTGATTCCGACGTCCGTCTTGTTCCAGCCCGCCGCATTCGCTGCTGGTGACGGCGTACCGAACTGAATCGTTGGACCTGTCTTATCGATGTTGACCATCGGTGACGTGTACGTCGCGCTGTTGCCTGCTCGGTCCGTCACGGTGACGGTTCCTGTCAAATTCGTTCCTTCCGTTGTGAAGGACAGCGGACTGACGGCGGACTGCGTAGCCACGCCGGACAAGTTATCCGCTACTGTGAAATTCATGGTGACGTCGGTGCGGTTCCAGCCAGCTCCATTTGGTGCGGGAGTCGGCGCCCCGAATCCTACAGTCGGTGCGGTTGTATCGATGTTTATCTGATCGAGGGTTGCCGTGGCCGAATTTCCGGCCAGGTCCATAACGGTCACCGATACGGATTGGTTCTGTCCTTCGGTCGTGACTGTTTGATCGATCGTAGTAGGACCGGCAACTCCGGACAATGTATCCGTTATGGTGAAGTGCACAGCAACCGGGCCATTGTTCCAACCATTCGCGTTGGCAGGAGTGCGTGTGACCGACACCGACGGAACGGTCTTGTCGATCTTGATCGTGACCGATTGCGATGAAGACAATCCCGCGCCATTGGTGGCCGTGCACGTGAGTGTCGTTCCTGACGTTTCGGTACTGGTCGTCGTTGTGGAGCATCCCGTGGAAGACGCGATGCCGGATTCCGGATCCGTCATTGTCCAGGCCACCGTCACATCACTGCGATACCAGCCATTGTTTCCGAGCGTGCCAGTGATCATGTTGCTGATGACCGGCGGCGTGGTGTCCACCGGCGCCGGCGGGTCTGTTAAAGCCACACTGTGTGTGTTGCCGGCTGCAATTTTCTGGGCGCCTGTCACGACTGTTTGAACCGGCGTGGTGCGATTCTCTAAACTTCCGTCGCCGAGTTGCCCGTTAGGATTGTTGTTGCCCCATGCCCAGAGGCTACCGTCGGATTTCAATGCCAAACTATGAGTACCGCCGCCGGCGATCTTTGAAACGCTGGTCATTCCACTGACTGGCATTGGAATGCTGCTTTGCGTCTGCGGGGGAGGGAGGCTAATACCAAGTTGGCCGCTGCTGTTCTGTCCCCATACCAATAAGGTACCGTCAGAGGATTTCGCCGCTAGGCTATGAGATGTCCCCGCGGCGATGGTTGCGATACCTGTCAAGAATCCAACGGTTGAAGGATCGTGGACCTGAACGGGAGTTCTTTTTAACGCCGTACTCTCGTCCCCCAGCTGCCCACTGCCGTTCAATCCCCACGCCCAGACCGCGGAGTTAGAGTCCAGTGCCAGCCCGTGGGAAGCGCCTGCAGCTATTGCACTGAGTGCAGTTCCCGCCGGGAAAGTCACTCGAACCGGCGTGTTTCTTTGCGTCGACGTGGTATCGCCGAGTTGGCCATTGTTGGTCCAACCCCACGCCCATACCGTCGTCCCGTCAGAACTAAGCGCGAGACTGAAGTTCGTACCCGCGGCGATGGCTCCTATGCCCGTCAAAAATCCACTGTTGTTGAAACCATGCACTTGAACCGGGCTGCTACTCCCCTGTGTGTTGTTGATCCCCAATTGCCCGTTGTTGTTGGAACCCCAAACCCAGACGGTGCCGTCATTCTTCAACGCAAGACTGTGGGTGGTGCCTGCGGCGACTGCTACGACAGTGTTACCCAGGCTCGTCACCTGTACCGGCGTCATCTGTACTCCGGTAATGCTTCCGATGCCGATCTGACCGTTGCCATTCGAACCCCACGCCCAAACGGTGCCATCGGATCTGCGAAGTAAAGTATGCGTGCCGTTAGCTCCGCCGATACCTGCACTGATCACGGCATTCCCATCAATTCCGGTCAATGCATCGATCGGAAGTGGCGAACCGTCGAAGGTACCTCTGCCGAGTTGACCAACCGTATTGGCACCCCAAGCCAACACAGTCCCGTCACTGCTTAGCGCTAAACTGTGCGAGTTACCCCCGGCGAGCTTGATGATTCCGGTAAGCCCGCTGATCTGAACCGGCGTAGTTACTTGTTGGACAAATGTTCCATTCGCGACTTGCCCGACTTGCCCGCTTCCGTTCAAGCCCCAACCCATAACCGATCCATCGATTTTCCTGGCCAAGCTGAAGGAGTTGCCGGCCGCGATTTCCATCACGTCTGTCAATCCCGCAACTGGGATCGGAGTCGGTTGTTGCCCACTGGCAACGCCGTTTCCGAGTTCACCGTTAAAGTCCGAACCCCAGGCCAAAACGGTGTGGTCCCCCATCAAGGCCAATGTATGCGAAGAGCCCGCAGCGATCGCCATGACTCCGCTACCGGTTCCAAAGATCGTCACTGGAGTCGTTTGTTGTGGTAACGGCATTCCATCACCTAACTGACCGTTGGAATCCAAACCCCACGCGAAGACAGTGCCGTCCGATTGGAGGGCAAAGCTCTGCGAGCCCGCTGCGGCAATAGCGGCGATTCCCGTGAGACTACCAACCTGAATCGCCAGATTCGTCGGATTGATGCTTCCGTTGCCAAGTTGACCGTTGCCGTTCGCGCCCCACGCCCACACAGTGCCGTCGCCTTTCAGCGCCAACATGTGCGAATTGCCTGCCGCAATAGCTCTGACTCCGGTCAACGCGACGCCGTTTAGATCCTTGACTTGAATTGGAATGTTGCTTTGGGTAGAAGTCCCATCGCCGAGGCCGTTGGTATTTGATCCCCACGCCCAGACGGTACCGTCGGTAGGGTCGGTGGGGTCGGTTAATCTCAAAGCGAGGCTGAATGCATTTCCTGCAGCGATTGCCGAGATATTGGTGAGGCTAACGACCGGAGTTGGAATCAATTTCGAAATTGTCGTGCTGTCACCGAGCTGGCCAGACGAATTGAAACCCCATGCCAATACGGTGTGATTGGATTTGATTGCGAGACTGTGAGATCCGTCCGCTGCGATTGCGAGCGTTCCACTCGCGGCCAGGTTCGCTACAGGTCCGGGCGTCGCATTGGTTAGAGGGGCTGTGTGCCCAAGTTGTGAGTTGCTGCCCCAGGTCGTGACCTTGACCTGGGCCGACGCCAAGCTACCAGTGAGCAAAGCAATGCTGAAAACCAGGACCGACCGTTTTGCGAAATCCTTCGCCCTGTCGGACATGAGAGCCTCCAATCCTCATCCGGGGTCGATGCTACGGTGGAGACATGAACTTTGAAGCGAGATTTTTACGCCCGCGCTAAGTCATTCACCCGACAACGGCTTAGGCCACGGTCATCCAACGAATTCGGAGAGTACCCCACGATCAAAACCCAGAAAAACCGGCTCGGGTATGAGGTTGATGCCGAATTTATCCTGGACGCCCGACCGGATTTCGCGCGCCAGCCGGAGGATATCTTGGGCCGTGGCGCCGCCTCGGTTGACGAGAGCAAGTGTGTGTTTTGTGGAGAGTCCAGCCGGACCGAGTGAATAGCCTTTCGAAAACCCCGCGTGCTCGATGAGCCAGGCGGCAGCCGTTTTCACCTGGCCCGGTGGGGCAGGATAGCGAGGCACGGAAGAACTGGCTCGGGATTGAATCTCTGCGAATTGCTGTTCGGTGATGATGGGATTCTTGAAAAATGAACCGGCGCTGCGGCAATCGGGATCACCCTCGACAAGCAACATCGCTTTGCG
>JACXTT010009496.1_pt1 | contig 13281 bp, 13 predicted proteins | sample 9270951 | NCBI WGS metagenome assembly JACXTT01 (sample SAMN15532306, study PRJNA645909) | rock metagenome | isolation source: weathered quartz diorite | place: Puerto Rico | collected 2017-06-21
TCCCCGGCATTGCTGGCATCATCCTCACCGTGGGCATGGCGGTGGACGCGAACGTGCTGATCTACGAGCGTATCCGCGAGGAGATCCGCAAGGGAGTCACGCCGCAGGCGGCGATCCGCGCCGGCTTCGAGAAGGCGTTCTCGGCGATCGCCGACTCCAACATCACCACGCTGATCGCGGGGGTGGTGCTGTGGGTGTTCGGCACGGGGCCCATCCGCGGCTTCGCCGTCGTGCTCACCCTCGGCATCGCGACCTCGATGTTCACCTCGCTGATGGGCAGTCGCGCGCTCCTCACCCTGATGTACGGCGGGCGGCGCAAGATCGCCCGGCTGTCGATCTGAGGGAGCCGCAGTGGAATTCTTCAGCCATCAGACCAGCTACCCGTTCATGGCCACACGCAAGGTGTGGTACACGCTCTCGGCCGTGCTCATGGTCGTGTCGCTGGTGTCGTTCTTCACGCGCGGGCTCAACCTCACCATCGACTTCACCGGCGGAGTGAGCGCCGAGGCGCGCTTCGCGCACGCCGCCAACGTCGATCAAGTGCGCGCCCGCCTCACCGCCGCCGGCTTCCGCGATCCGTCGGTGCAGAACTTCGGTTCCTCGCGTGACATCGCCATCCGCATGCCTCCGGATCCGAAGCAGACGGCCACCGAGATTCGCGCACGCCTCGAGGCGGTGCTCACCGGCATCGAGCCGACCGCGCAGGTGGTGCAGCTCGATGTCGTCGGCCCGCAGGTGGGGAGCGAGCTCAAGGTGAGCGCGACCTGGGCGCTGTTCTTCACGCTGCTGCTGATCTTTCTCTACATCGCCTTCCGCTTTCACACCTGGAGGCTCTCCCTCGGGGCGATTCTCGCGGTCATGCACGACCCGATCCTGGTGCTGGGCTTGTTCTCCATCACGCAGATGCCCTTCGACCTGGCGGTGGTGGCGGCGATCCTCGCGGTCGTCGGCTACTCGCTGAACGACACGGTCGTGGTGTTCGACCGGATCCGTGAGCGTTTCGAGACCAACCGCCGCTCTGCGCCCGACGTGGTGCTCGATCAGTCGATCAACCAGACGCTCTCGCGCACCATCATGACCAAGGTGGTCACCTCGATCGTCGTGGTGGCGCTGCTGTTCCTCGGCGGGCCGGTGCTCAAGGGGTTCTCGGCGGCGCTGCTGATCGGGATCATCGCCGGCACTTACTCCTCGATCTACATCTCGAGCGCCATCGCGCTCGACTTTGGCCTCACCGCCGAGCACGTGTTCCCGACCGTGAAGAAGGCGGCGTTCGATCAGCTGCCGTAGCGGAGTGCGGCTACCCTGATTGCCGATCCGCACGTCTGGCTCGCGTTCATCACGCTGTCGCTGCTCGAGATCGTTCTCGGCATCGACAACCTCATCTTCATCGCGATCCTGGTGGCGCGGCTGCCGCCGGCACGGCAGCGCCCGGCTCGCATCGTCGGACTGGCGCTCGCGATGCTGACGCGCATCGCGCTGCTGTTCTCGATCGTGTGGCTGACGCGACTGGTGCAGCCGTGGTTCGAGCTCGCGGGCCGCAGCTTTTCAGGGCGCGACGTGGTGCTGCTGCTCGGGGGGCTGTTCCTGCTGGTGAAGAGCGTGCTCGAGATCCACCAGACGCTTGAAGCTCCGCCCCCGGAGGCCGCACCGCGCCGTCTGTACGGCGGCTTCATCGCCGTGATCGTGCAGATCGCCCTCATCGACATCGTGTTCTCGCTCGACTCGGTATTCACCGCGGTCGGGCTGGTGCGGGAGCTGTCCATCATGGTGGCGGCCATCGTCGTGTCGATCCTGGTGATGATGTGGGTGACCGGAGCGATCGGCGCCTTCATCGCGCGCCATCCGACCATCAAGATGCTGGCGCTGTCCTTCCTGCTGCTGATCGGCGTGGCGCTCATTGCGGAGGGTCTGCATTTCGAGATCCCCAAGGGGTATCTCTACTTCGCCATGGCGTTCTCGGCGGGGGTGGAACTGATCAACGTGCGGTTGCGCCGCCGCCTGGATGAGCGCAAGCGCTGAGGGCCTTTGCGCGCTGTCGCGGCGGCGGCTGCGGGGTCCGGGGGCGGCTCAGGCGGGACGTGCGCTCGGAGTGGCGCCGTTGGTGGCGGTGCGCAGGCAGCTGTGGTGGTAGCCGTACGCGGCGTACACGATCACGCCGATCACGGTCCATATCCCGAGCCGCCACCAGGTGGCGGTGCCGAGCGAATACATCATGTACCCGCACACCAGCGCACCCGCGATGCAGGTGAACCACGGCCACGGGGCGCGGAACGGGCGCGGCAGCTCGGGGCGTGTCCGGCGCAACACCAGCACGCCCAGGCACACCGTGACGAAGGCCGCCAGCGTGCCGATCGACACGACTTCACCCAGGATCTTCACCGGGAACAGACCGCCGATGATGGCCGCCGATACGCCGGTGATCACCGTGCCGGTCGAGGGCGTACGGAAGCGTGGATGCACCCGGCCGAAGAGCGGCGGCAGCAGCCCATCGCGCGCCATGGCGAAGAAGATGCGTGCCTGCGCGATGGTCATCACCAGCATGACGGAGGTCATGCCGGCGGCGGCGCCGAGCTTCAGCGGAATGCCCAGCCAGTGCAGGCCCGGGTACTTGTCGAGGGCCAGCGCCACCGGGGCCGGGACATCGAGCTCCGCGTAACTCACCATGCCCGTGAGCACCGCGGCCACCAGCACGTACAGGACGGTGCAGACGACCAGACTCGCCAGGATGCCGATGGGCATGTCGCGCTGCGGATTCTTGCTCTCCTGGGCCGCGGTCGAGATGGCATCGAAGCCGATGTAGGCAAAGAAGATGACCCCCGAGGCACCCATGATGCCGGTCCAACCGAAACGCCCGGTCTGCCCGGTGTTGGGCGGTATGAAGGGGTGCCAGTTGGCGGTGTCGATGTAACTCACGCCGAACAGGATGAACAGCACCACTACCGTCACCTTGATGGCGACGATCACCGAGTTGAAGGCGGCGGACTGCTTGATGCCGATGTAACAGATGGTCGCAATCACCGCGACGATCGCCATGGCCGGCAGGTTGATGATGGCGCCGGTGCGCTCGATGTGCAGCTCGTCCGCAGCGGTGCCCAAGGGCGCGCTGGCGAGCGCGGGCGGAATGTGGATGTGCAGTTGCTCGAGCAGGCTCACGGCGTAGCCCGACCAGCCGACCGACACGGTCGCGACCGCGAACAGGTATTCGAGCACCAGGTTCCAGCCGATGAACCAGGCGATGCCCTCGCCGAGGGTGGCATAGGAATAGGAATAGGCGCTGCCGGACACCGGGATCATGGCGGCGAACTCCGCGTAGCACAGTCCGGCGAACGTGCAGCCGATTCCCGCGATGACAAATGCCAGCGGCAGCGCCGGGCCTGCGTGATTGGCGGCCGCGGTGCCGGTGAGCACGAAGATGCCGGTGCCGATGATGCCGCCGATGCCGAGCAGCGTCAGCTGCGTGGCGGTGAGCGCGCGCCGCAGCTGGTTGCCGGAGGATTCCTGCTCGTGCAGCTCGGCAATGGACTTGGTCGCAAGTAGTTGTCGCGCCATACGACCCCCGATGTCGCGCGAACGACTCTACACAAGCGATCTGCGGAAAGCGAGCGAGCGGCGGCTGGCCGCCGGCCGGGACGCTGTGCCGCCCGCGAGGACGTCGCGCCGCGTGCCGGGCGCGCGCGCAGCGCGTCAGGCGCCGCGCAGCTCTGCGGGAATATGTGGCGCGAGCAGCTCGACGAGGGCGGCGTACACCTTGGGGGTCCCGGCGACGATGTGCCCCTCCTGACGGTAGTCCTCGCCGGTGAGCGTGCCGATGCGACCTCCGGCCTCCTGGATGAGCAGCGTGCCGGCGGCCGTATCCCACGCCGCCAGCCCGATCTCCCAGAAGCCATCGACGCGTCCGGCCGCGACATAGGCCAGATCGAGCGCCGCCGCCCCGGGGCGGCGCACGCCGGCGACCTGCTCGGTGACCGCCTTCAGCATGCCGAGGTACGCGTCGAGGTAGCGCGTGTTGGCGCGATAGGGGAAACCGGTCGCGATCAGCGAGCCCTCGAGCGCGCGCGCCTTGCTCACGCGCATGCGGTGATTGTCGAGATGCGCGCCCGCGCCGCGGCTGGCGGTGAACAGCTCCTGGCGCATCGGGTCGTAGACCACGGCGTGCTCGAGCCGCCCGCGCACCTGGCAGGCGATCGAGACGGCAAACACCGGGAAACCGTGCAGGAAGTTGGTCGTGCCATCGAGCGGATCGACGATCCACAGCGTATCGTGCGTGCCGCTGCGGCCGCTCTCCTCGGCGAGAAACGCATGCTGCGGGTAGTGCCGGCGGATGATGGCGATGATCTCCCGCTCGGCCGCACGGTCCACCTCGGTGACGAAGTCGTTGCGTCCCTTGGAGGAGACCGCCAGCGACTCGAGGTGGTTCAGGCTGCGGACGATCAGCTCGCCCGCACGGCGCGCGGCGCGCACGGCGATGTTGAGAAGCGGCTGCACGGTCCTTAAGCTCGTGTCTTCGTTTTCCGTTATCTAGCGTAACAGATGGACCGCGCCGACATTCGCATCGTGCTGGTTGCGACCTCGCATCCCGGCAACATCGGCGCAGCCGCGCGCGCCATGAAGAATATGGCCCTGAGTGAGCTGCTGCTCGTGCGGCCGAAGCAGTTCCCGCACCCCGAGGCGAGCGCCCGCGCCTCCGGAGCGGACGACGTGCTTGCGGCCGCGCGCCTCGTCGGCTCGCTTACCGAGGCGCTCGCAGGCTGCGGCTTCGTCGCCGCCGCCACCTCGCGCGATCGCGATCAGCGCTTCCGCGTGGTCGACGTGCGCGAGGCGGCGGAGCGCATCGTGAGCGAGGCGCGCCGCGCGCCGGCGGCGGTGGTGTTCGGAGCCGAGCGCACCGGGCTCACGAACGAGGAGCTCGAGAGCGCGCACGCCCTCGTGCGCATTCCGGCCAGCGCCGCCTACCCCTCGCTGAACCTCGCGATGGCCGTGCAGCTCGTGGCGTATGAGCTGTTTCGCGCCCGCACCGGGCAGGCGGCCGTCGCCGCACCCCCGGGTGCGCCGCTCGCCGATGCCGGCGAGATGGCGCGCCTCTACGAGCACTTCGCGCAGGTGCTCGAGGAGATCGACTTTCGCGACCGCACCCAGAGCGGCACGCATCTGATGGAGCGCATCCGGCGCTTCCTGCAGCGCGCCGAGCTCGATCAGAACGAGGTCAACATCCTGCGCGGCATCCTCACCGCCGTGCAGGGCCGGCGCCGCCACGCCGGGGAGCCGCGGCCGTGAGTGCCGCGCCGCCGCGCTACCTCGACTACGCGGCCACAACGCCGGTCGATCCGGCGGTGGCCGCGGCCATGAGCGGCTGTCTCACGATGAGCGGTGACTTCGCCAATCCCTCCTCGACGCACGCGCTCGGTGTGCGCGCCGCCGCGCGCATCGAGGAGGCGCGCGCGCAGGTCGCCTCCCTCATCGGGGCGGCGGCGGATGAGATCGTGTTCACCTCGGGCGCCACCGAATCGGACAATCTGGCGATCCTCGGGGTGGCGCGTGCCAACGCCGACCGCGGGCGCCACGTGGTCACCGCACGCACCGAGCACAAGGCGGTGCTCGACCCCTGCAAGCGCCTCGAGAAGGAGGGTTTTGCCGTCACCTATCTCTCGCCGACACGCTCCGGGCTGATCGATCCTCACGCCTTCGCCGCAGCGCTGCGGCCCGACACGGTGCTGGCCTCGATCATGTACGTGAACAACGAGATCGGCGTGCTGCAGGATCTGGGTGCGATAAGCGCACTGTGCCGCGACCGCGGCATCGCCTTCCACAGCGACTGCGCACAGGCGGCGGGCAAGGTGCCGCTCGAGGTGCACGCACTCCCGGTCGATCTGGTCTCCCTCACCGCGCACAAGATCTATGGCCCGAAGGGGGTGGGGGCTCTTTACGTGCGACGGGGCGCGAAGGGCCTGCTGCAGCCGCTGCTCTACGGCGGGGGACAGGAGCGCGCGCTGCGGCCGGGGACGCTCGCGACCCACCAGATCGTGGGCTTCGGCGTCGCCTGCCAGATTGCCGCACGCGAGCTGCCTGCGGAGGTGCCGCGCCTCACGGCGCTGCGCGAGCGGCTGTGGCAGGCGCTCTCCGGGCTCGGGGGTGTGCACCTGAACGGCACCGGCGCGCCGCGCGTGCCGGGCATTCTCAATGTCTCCTTCGAGGGGGTGGAGGGGGAGAGCCTGGTGAGCGGCCTTGCGGGGCTCGCCGTCTCGACCGGTGCCGCCTGCAACTCGGCCGTGCCCGACCCCTCCTACGTACTGCGCGCCCTCGGGCGCGACAGCCAGCTCGCCCAGAGCTCGCTGCGCTTCAGTCTCGGGCGCTTCACCTCGGACGCCGACGTCGAGTTCGCCGCCGAAGTCGTGCGGACCCAAGTGCGGCGGCTGCGCGAGCTGTCCCCGGCCTGGGAGTCGGACGGGATGGTGAGCCGCGTACCGCCGGCCGAGGGGGGCGCCACGATCGTGAGCGGGGAGGCCGGCGGGCCGGGTCAGGAGACCTGGGTGCGATTTCACCTCACGGTCGCCGGCGACATTGTGAAGGAGGCACGTTTTAAGGCCTTCGGCTGCCCCCATACTATGGACACGGTGGCGTGGCTCTGTGGCGAGCTGCGTGGGCGCACACGCCGGGCGCTGATCCCGGGCACCCCGGCGGGCTGGGCGGCGAGCCGCGCGGTCCCCCCCGAGAAACTCGGGCGGCTGCTCATTGTCGAAGACGCTCTGCGTGACTGCCTCTCGCACTGGCCGTGAGGCGGTAAAATACGAGGACCGATGGCGATCTCACTGACGGAATCCGCAGCACAACGGGTCAAGAGCTTCCTGGCGGCCCGCGGGCACGGCATGGGCCTGCGCCTTGGCGTGCGCAAGACCGGCTGCTCGGGCTTCGCTTACGTTGTCAACTACGCGGACGCCCCGCAACCCGGCGACCAGGTGTTCGAGGACCGCGGGGTGCGGGTGTTCGTCGATGCCGCGAGCCTTACGCTCATCGACGGCACGATCGTGGACTTCGTGAAGCAGGGGCTGAACGAGGCCTTCCGCTTCCGCAACCCGAACGTCAAGGGCGAATGCGGCTGCGGGGAGAGCTTCTCCGTCTGACGCGCGCGCCGCGCGGCGCCTCCAAAAACCCTTACTAAACCGGCACTTCCAGCGGTCGCGACATTGCCGCCGCGGAGCGACCCAAGGTACACTTTGCGGCTCACCTGAGCACCGGCGCGCGGCGCCGGCGCGAATATTTCCCGCACCGGCTACCGAAGACTGCGAAAGGTCAAAGCGAATGGCGCTCGAGCGCACCCTGTCCATCGTCAAGCCCGACGGCGTGAGAGGCAACCTCATCGGCGAGGTCTATCGCCGCTTCGAGAAAGCCGGCCTCTCGATCGTCGCCGCACGCATGCTGCACCTGTCACAGCGCGAGGCCGAAGGCTTCTACGCCGTGCACCGCGAGCGGGCGTTCTTCAAGGACCTGGTGCGCTTCATGGCCTCGGGCCCGATCATCGTGCAGGTGCTCGAGGGCGAGAGCGCCATCGCGCGCAACCGCGACATCATGGGCGCGACCGATCCGAAGCAGGCGGCGCCGGGCACGATCCGTGCCGACCTCGCCAGCAGCATCGAGCAGAACGTGGTGCACGGCTCGGATGCACCCGAGACCGCGGAGCGCGAGATCGCCTACTTCTTCAGCGTCACGGAGCTGCATCCGCGCTCCTGAGAGCCGCCGCCCCCATGTCCGCCGCCGCCCTCACAGTGCCCGCCACCGCCGCCGAGCGCACCAACCTGCTCGGGCTGCCGCGCCGCGAGCTCGAGGCGTTCGTGGCGCAGCTCGGCAGCAAGCCCTTCCGCGCGCGGCAGCTCATGAACTGGATGTACAAGCGCGGCGTCGGCTCCTTCGCCGAGATGACCGATCTCGCCAAGGCGCTGCGCGAGCGCCTCGGCGCCGAGGCCGAGGTGCGCGCACCGGAGATTCTCACCGTGCGCCGCTCCGCGGACGGCACCTTGAAGTGGCTGCTCAAGGCGGATGCGAGCCAGGCATTCGAGATGGTGTTCATTCCCGAGCCCGATCGAGGGACGCTCTGCATCTCCTCGCAGGTCGGCTGCGCGCTCGACTGCTCGTTCTGCGCGACCGCGCAGCAGGGCTTCAACCGCAACCTGAGCACCGCCGAGATCGTCGGACAGGTGTGGCTCGCGGAGCGCGAGCTCGGGCGCGAGGCGCGCGGGCAGGCGGATGCGCCCGGAGCCGCGGCGGGCGCGGCCGGTGACGAGCGCCGGGTCACCAACGTCGTGCTGATGGGAATGGGCGAGCCGCTCGCCAACTTCCGCAACGTCGTGCCGGCGCTCTCCATTTTCCTCGATGACTTCGGCTTCGACCTGTCGCGCCGGCGCGTGACGCTCTCGACCTCGGGCCTCGTGCCACAGATCTACCGGCTCGCGGAGGTGAGCAACGTGGCGCTGGCCGTGTCGCTGCACGCGCCCGACGATGCGCTGCGCAACGAACTCGTGCCGATCAACCGCAAGCACCCGATCGCCGAGCTCCTCGAGGCCTGCTGGCACTATCTCGACTCGCGACACGGCCGCAGCGTCACCTTCGAGTACGTGATGCTGGAGGGCGTCAACGACTCGCCCACCCAGGCGCTTGAGGTGGCGCGGCTACTGCGCGGCCATCCGGCCAAGGTCAATCTGATCCCGTTCAACCCCTTCCCCGGGACGCGCTACCGGCGCTCGCCCGCGCACCAGATCCAGCGCTTCCGCGACGTGCTGCTGAGGCACGGCGTGCTGGCGACCGTGCGGCGCACGCGCGGCGACGACATCGATGCGGCCTGCGGGCAGCTCGCCGGCCGCGTCATCGATCGCACCACGGTGCGTCTCGGGAGCAAGGTCATTGGCGTCGCAGTGCACCCATGAACAACCCAAACACTAGACTTCAGCCCGAGAGGGCGCGGCTTGCGCCCTGCGCGCTGGCGCTGCTGCTGCTGGCGGCATGCGCCGTCGCTCCCCAGCACCCGAGCAAGGCGAGCAAAGCGGCCGCGTACAACGTCCAGCTGGGCATCGCCTACCTGAATCAGGGCGACATCGCGCTCGCCAAGGAGAAGCTCGACCGGGCCCTCACCGAGGATCCGGAGAGCGCCGACGTCCATAGCGCCCGCGCCATGCTGTTCCAGCGCATGGGCGACCCCGGCAAGGCCGATGCGGAGTTCCGCACCGCGCTGCGGCTCGCGCCGCACGATCCGGAAGTGGCCAACAACTACGCGGTGTACCTCTGCCAGAACGGGCGCACCAATGACGGCGTGCGCCACTTCGAGGAGGCGGCGCACAACGCGCTCTATCGCACGCCCGAGGCGGCCTACACCAACGCCGGAGTGTGTCTGCGCGCGGCCAAGCGCGACGAGGAGGCGCGGGCCGACTTCGGGCGCGCCCTGCAGATCAAGCCCAATTTCGCCGAGGCGGCCTTTCAGTTGACCAATCTCGAATTTCAGCACGGCGAGCTGGGTCCGGCGCGTGCCGCGATCGACGCCTTCATCGGCAGCTACGACGCCACCGCCGACCTGCTGCTGCTCGGGGTGCGCGTGGCGCGCGCCCAGGGCGACAAGATCGGCGCGCAACGCTATGCGCGCCGCCTGCAGCTGGACTTCCCCGGGTCCGACCAGGCGCACGCCCTGGCCGAGCTCGACCGCAACCCCGGCTGACGCCGATGGCGGAGGCAGTGAGCGGCGAGGCACGCTGCGGCGCAGGTGCGCGGCTGCGTGCCGCGCGCGAGAGCCGCGAGCTCACACAGCTGCAGGCGGCGGAACGGCTGCACTTCGACGCGCGGATCGTCGAGGCGCTCGAAGCGGAGGATTTCGCCGCTCTCGGCGCCGACGTGTACGCACGGGGATACCTGCGTCGCTACGCCGAGCTCGTCGGCGAGTCGCCCGAGGAGTTGCTCGCCCTCTATGCCCACGGCGCCCGGGTGACGCACCCCGACCTGACGCGCATCCCGCACCGGGAGCCGCGCAAAGGCACGGCGCGCCTCGGTGTGCCGGTATTGCTCGGCTTTGCCGGATTCGCGCTCCTCGCTCTCGTCGCGTGGGTGCTCACGATGCAGGGCGAGAAGCCGCAGCCGCTCGCTGACGCTGCGTCCGCACCGACCGAGGCCAAAGCCGCTGCTACGGCCTCGAGCGCGACGGGCGATGAGGTGCCGCTCGCCGCCCCCGGGTCTCGCACGCAACTCGCGCTCCAGTTCCACGCGCTCAGCTGGGTGGAGGTCTCCGATGCGAGCGGCCGGCTCCTGCTGCAGGGGCTGTACGCGGGCGGCGCCTCGCGCACCTTGAGCGGTGCGCCGCCGCTGCGCGTGACCGTGGGCAACACTCCAGCGGTCGACCTGCAGGTGAACGGTCAGCCCGTGTCGCTCGAGGGCCTCGCCCGCCGTGACGGCACCGCACATCTGCTGATCGATGCCGGAGGGCACGCCTCACCGGCGCCATCGCGGCTGGCGCACGGAGATTGAGGTGGCGGAGCAGATCCAGCCGATCCGCGGGATGAACGACGTGCTGCCGGAGGAGATCGGGACCTGGCAGTACTTCGAGGGCTGCACACGCGAGCTGCTCGCGGCTTACGGCTATCAAGAGATCCGCGTGCCGGTCGTGGAGCACACCGAGCTCTTCAAGCGCGCGATCGGCGAGCACACCGACGTGGTCGGCAAGGAGATGTATACCTTCACTGATCGCGGCGGCGACAGTCTCACGCTGCGCCCGGAGGCCACCGCCGGCATCGTGCGTGCGCTGATCTCCAATCGTCTGCTGCGCGGGCAGCGTCACAAGCTGTGGTGCCTGGGGCCGATGTTCCGCCACGAGGCGCCGCAGGCCGGACGCTATCGCCAGTTCTACCAGGTGGACGTGGAAGCGGTCGGCTGGCCCGGGCCCGACATCGATGCGGAGCTCATCGCGCTCGGCACCCGGCTGTGGCAGCGGCTCGGGATCGCCTTGGGGCTGCGGCTCGAGATCAACTCCCTCGGGACGGCGGAGAGCCGCCGCGCGTATCGCGAGCGGCTCGTGCAGTACCTGCGCGCGCACGAGGCGCGACTCGACACCGACAGCCGGCGGCGCCTCACCACCAATCCGCTGCGGGTCCTCGACAGCAAGAGCTCGGAAATGCAGGACATCATCGCCGGAGCGCCGCTGCTCACCGAGCATCTCGACGCCGAGTCGCGTGCGCACTTCGAGACGCTCTGCGGGATGCTGCGCTCCGTCGGGGTGAGCTACGAAATCAACCCGCGCCTGGTGCGCGGGCTCGACTACTACAACCGCACGGTGTTCGAGTGGCTGATGCCCTCGAGTGGCGCGCAGAATGCCGTGTGCTCGGGCGGCCGTTACGATGGCCTGATCGCGCAGCTCGGCGGTGAGCCGACGCCGGCGATCGGCTTTGCCATGGGGGTCGAGCGGCTGGTGGCGCTGGTGCGAGCGGCCCGCGGGGCGCCGCGCGCCGCCTCGCCCGACGTGTACGTGGTGGTGAGCGGTGCACAGGCCGAGGCCGAGGCCCTCAAGCTCATCGAGCGGCTGCGCAGCGAGCGGCCCCAGGTGCGCTTCGAGCTCAACCTCGGTGGCGGCAATTTCAAGGCGCAGTTCCGCCGCGCGGATAAGAGCGGCGCGCCGCTGGCGCTGATCATCGGCGAGGATGAGCTCGCACGCGGCGTCGTGGCCATGAAACCTTTGCGCGCGGAGTCGGTCCAGAGCGAGTGCCCGATCGTCGAGCTGGCGGCGGGCGTGGACGCGGCGCTCGCCGCCGCCGCGCGGCCCGGCGCGGCGCCCGCGGCGTGATGTGGGGAGGCAGCGTGGAAGATTATCTGAACGAAAAAGAACAGTGGGAATGGCTCAAGTCGCAGGTGCGCGAGAGCGCGCCGGCGGTGGTTCTGGCGCTCGCGGTGGTTGCGGCCGGCGTGCTGGGCTGGCGCTGGTGGCAGGGGCGCCTCGATGCCACACGGCTCGAGGCGGGCGCCCGGTACACGCAGATGGTCCAGGCGCTCGAGCGCGGCGATCGCACCCGGGCGCTCACGCTGCTCGGGGAGCTCGAGCGCGAGTACACCAGCTCGCCCTACGCTGACCAAGCGCGGCTGCTGGCGGCCCGCGTGTACGTCGACAGCGGCGAGCTCGAGCGGGCGGCCGCCGAGCTCGGCACGGTCGCCGAGCGCTCGAAGGATCGCGACCTCGCTCTCGTGGCGCGGCTGCGCCTGGCACGCGTCGAGATCGCCCAGGGCAAGCCCGACGGCGCGCTCGCGACGCTCAACGGGGTCGAGCCCGGCGCATTCGCCGCGCGCTATCACGAGGTGCGGGGCGACGCCTACTATGCGAAGGGCGACCGGGAGGTGGCGCTTCGCGAGTATCGCAGCGCGCAGGCAGGCGCCCCGGGCGATGCGCTCCTTGGCCTCAAGATCGCCGACCTGACGGCGGAAGCGCCTGCGCCGGAGGCGGCCGCGAAGCCCCCCGCAAGCGGAGCGGGCAGGTAAGCCTCATGCGACACCTGCATGCTTTGACGCTGGCGGGGACGCTGGCGACGCTGCTCACTGTCGGGGCCTGCTCCAAGGACAAGACCATCGATCAGCCGGCGAAGCTCACACCGCTCACCCCGAGCCTGCGGGTGCAGCGCATGTGGAGCGCCGGCGTCGACGACAAGAAGGCCGCGGTGCTGCGGCTCGGGCTCGGGCTGTCGGTTGCGGACACTCGCGTCTACGCCGCGGGTCACCGCGGCGATGTCGTGGCTTTCGACCTCGCCTCGGGCCGGTCGCTGTGGCGCGCGCACACTCGCGCGCCGCTTTCGGGTGGCACCGCGGCGAGCGGCACGCTGGTGCTCGTGGGCTCGAGCGACGGCCAGTTCTTTGCCTTGAATGCCGCCAAGGGCACGATGCTCTGGAAGGTGCGCCTCAACGGTGAGGTGCTCGCCCCGGCGGCCATCTCCGAGCGGCTGATCGCCGTGCGCACGGTCGACGGCAAGCTCCATGCGCTGAGCCCCGCTGACGGGCATGAACTGTGGGCCCAGGACCAACCGGTTCCGCGCCTGTCGCTGCGCGGCACCGGACGCCCGGTGATCGCGGGCGATCTGGTGCTGTGCGGCTTCGACAATGGCAAGGTGCTCGCCGCCAACATGAACGACGGCTCGGTGCAGTGGGAGGCGACGATCACACCACCGCACGGACGCACGGAGCTCGAGCGGCTTGCCGACATCGACTCCGCCGTCGGCGTCTCCGGCCAGGACGTATACGCCGTCGGCTTCCAGGGACGCGTGGCGATGCTCGCGC
>JACXTT010009497.1_pt1 | contig 13280 bp, 10 predicted proteins | sample 9270951 | NCBI WGS metagenome assembly JACXTT01 (sample SAMN15532306, study PRJNA645909) | rock metagenome | isolation source: weathered quartz diorite | place: Puerto Rico | collected 2017-06-21
GAAGCCACGCGACCCCTCCCGGGCACCCCGCCCCCGCCCCCCGGCGCAGCACCGCTAGCATCCTCGAACGTGACGAGCACCTCCCCGACCTTGACAGTCTGCCCCGGCCGGACGTGAATGCGCGCCACGCGCCCGGCAAACGGGGAAGGAATTTCGACGGTAGCCTTGTCGGTCTCCACCTCGAGCAGCGGCGCGTCCTCGACGAGGACGTCGCCCTCGTTGACGAGCACCTTGACGATCTCGGCCTCGGTGAGCCCCTCGCCGAGATCGGGAAGCGCGAACGGTCGGGGCATCTCGGCTAGGTGCCTCTCACCGCTCAGAACGCGAGGGTCTCGCGGGCGGCGGCGACGACACGGGGTACGTCGGGAACGTTGGCCTTCTCGCGCGCGAAGCCGACGAACGGCACGTCGAGCGCGGTGACGCGGCGGATGGGCGCCTCGAGCGAGAGGAAGGCGCCGTCCATGATCGAGGCGGCGATCTCGGCGCCGGGACCGAAGCTCTTCGGCGCTTCGTGGACGACGACCGCGCGGCCCGTCTTCTTGACCGACTCGACGAGCGTCTCGCGATCGAGCGGCGAGATCGTCAAGAGATCGATCACCTCGACGGCGGCGCCGTCCTCGTCGCGGAGCACGTCGGCGGCCTCGAGCGCCACGCGCAGCATGGCGCCGTAGGCGATCAGGGTGAGCGCGTCGCCCTCGCGCGCCACCTGCGCCCGCCCGATCGGCATGACCTCGCTCTCGTCGGGCACCTCTTCCTTGGCGGCGTGATAGAGCGACTTGGCCTCGAAGAAGATCACCGGGTCGGGATCGCGGATCGCCGCGGCCAAGAGCGCGCGCGCGTTACGCGGCCCCGACGGGATCACCATCTTCAGCCCGGGGATGTGCGCGTAGAACTGCTCCTCCGATTCCGAGTGGTGCTCGAGGGCGCGGACGCCGCCGCCGTACGGCATCCGGATCACCATCGGAACGTGGAAGCGGCTCTGCGAGCGCATCCGGTAGCGCGCGCAGTGGTTCTCGATCTGGTGGAAGCACTGGAACGCGAAGCCCGAGAACTGGATCTCGCAGATGGGCTTGAGCCCGTAGAGCGCCATCCCGACCGCGGTGCCGATGATGGCCGCCTCCGCCAGCGGGCTGTCGATCACGCGCTGCGAGCCGAACTTGCGCTGCAGGTCGTCGGTCACGCGGAAGACGCCGCCGTCGACGCCGACGTCTTCGCCGATGACGAGCACGTCGCCGTCGCGCTCCATCTCCTGGAAGAGCGCCTGGTTCAGCGCCTTGACCATGTTCAGCTTGGCCATGGCCTCAGCGCCGGGTCAGCCGCTGGCCGCGCATCGGCGTGGCCCCCGGCTGGGTCGTGGAGGTCTCGTCCGGACGCGCCGGCGCGGCGTCCTCGCGCGCCGCGAGCTCGTCGCGCTGGGCGGCCAGGTGCGGCGGAAGCTCGGCGTAGACGTGATCGAACATCGTCAGCGGATCGGGCGCCGGCGCGGTCTCGAAACGACGAATGGCCTCGGCGATCTCTTCGTCCACGCGCTGCTCGAGGCCGTCCTCGAGAAGGTTGCGCTTTTCCAGGTAGGCCTTGAATCGGGTCAGCGGGTCCTTCTGCTCCCACATCGCCACCTCGGCCTCGCTCCGGTACTTGGTCGGATCGTCGGCCGTCGTGTGCACGCCGAGGCGATAGGTCACGCACTCGATCAGGGTCGGGCCGTCGCCGGCGCGCGCCCGATCGACCGCCTCGCGCGCGGCGGCGTGGACGGCGAGGACGTCGTTGCCGTCCACCTGGATGCCGGGCAGCCCGTACGCGAGGGCCTTCTGGGCGATCGTGCGCGAGTGCGTCTGCTTCTTGAGCGGCACCGAGATCGCCCACTGGTTGTTCTGGCACACGAAGACGACCGGCACGTGCCAGACACCGGCGAAGTTCAGGGCCTCGTGGAAGTCGCCCTCGGAGGTCGCGCCGTCGCCGAAGTACGCCATCACGACCACGTCGTCGCCCCGGTACTGCGCGGCGTAGGCGAGCCCGACCGCGTGGGGCAGCTGGGTCGCCACCGGGATCGTGATCGGCAGGTCGTGCTGGTCGGGCGCCGGCTGGCCGCCCTCGAGATGGCCGGCGAAGAAGAGCAGGAGCTTCTCGATCGGCCAGCCCCGCCAGATCATGGCGGCCGTCTCGCGGAACGACGGCACCATCCAGTCCGCCGGCCGCAGGGTGAAGATGCTCCCGATCTGGGAAGCCTCCTGGCCCTTGGTCGGCGCGAAGGTCCCGATGCGTCCCTGGCGCTGCAGGCGCACCATGCGCTCGTCCAGGCGGCGGCCGAGCAGCATCGAGCGATAGAGCGACTTCAGCTCGGCGTCGGCGAGCTTGGGCTCGAGGGCGGTGTCGAGATTCCCGTCGCTGTCGAGGATCGACAGGTACTCGACCTGGAACCGTGGTTCGAGGGCGATTCTGGGCATTGGGGGCCCAAACCCATAATAACGCCCGGACCCCCGAACGCTACTTCTTCGCGGCGGCTCGCTTGGCGGGGGCGGGGGCGGCTTCCTCGGCCCGCTTGGCCTTGGCCAGGGGACGCTTCTCGCCCGAGGCCACCCGCTTGGCCAGGCTTTCCTTGAGGGCCTCCATCAGGTCGATCACCTGGGCCCGCGGGGCCTCCGGCGCGGCCAGGGTGACCTCCTTGCCCTCGACCTTCTGGTTGACCAGATCGAGGACCCGGTGGCGGTACTCGTCCTCGTACTGCTCGGGATGGAACTCGTCGTTGGACAGGCCGTCGATGAGCTGGCCGGCCAGGTCGAGCTCGCCCGGCTTGATCTTCGCCGACTGCCCGCGGTCGATCTCGCCGAAGTCGCGCACCTCGTCGGCGAAGTACATGGTGTGGAGCATGAGGCCGCCCTGCGCCGGCCGGATGAGCACGAGGCTCTCCTTGCCGCGCATGACGAACTTCGCCAGCGCGACGCGCCCCTGCTTTTCCATCGCGTCGGCGAGGAGCCGGTAGGCCTTGTCGCCGCCCTTGTCCGGCCCGAGGAAGTACGTCTTCTCGAAGTAGATCGGATCGACCGACTTGAGCGGCACGAACTCGGCGATGTCGATCATCTTCGACGCGTCGCCTTCGAGCTTCTTCAGCTCGTCGTCGGTGACCCGCACGTACTGGTCCTTCGAGAACTCGTAGCCGCGCACGAGCGCCGCGCGGTCGACGACCTCGTTGTCCACGGGACAGAACGTCTGCTGCTTGATGCGCGAGCCGCACTTGGCGTGCAGCATGTTGAACGCGACGTTCGCCGACGAGGCGGCGGTGTACATCCGGATGGGAATCGAGACGAGTCCGAACGAGATCGTGCCCGAGCCGATCGAGTGCGGCGCCATGGTTTGCACGATAGCACGATGGTCCCTATGATGCGCGAAGGGTCGACACCCTCCATGGATAGCGTTCCGGCGGCCGTCGAGCGGCAAGATATCGGGGCTCCCGAGCCCCCGGGGCCGCGGCTCGTCTGGCTCGTGCGGCTCGGCACGGCGCTCGCGGGCGTCGTCCTCGCCTCGTTCATCGTGCTGATGGCGTGGCTGCAGTTCTCCGGATCGCGCGTCGACGCCGTCGAGGAGCCGGAGCGCGCGCTCGCGCTGATCGTCGGCCGCACGATGGACATCGACGAAGCGGTCGGCCACGCGCCGGCCTGGGAGCAATTCGTGTATCGCGTGCTGTCGAGCGATCCGGCGGAGGACGTCGAGGAAGGACTCCGCTGGTACGAGGAGCTGGCCCGGGAGTCGGCCCATCCCAGCGTCGATCTGCACCTCGCGGTGCTCGAGGGCGAATCCGGACGGACCGACCGCGTGCGACGGCGCACGGAGGAGTGGGCGCGCCGCGCCGACCCCCTGCCGGTGCTCGCGCTGCTCGTCGGCGCCGCCTATCTCGACGAGGACGTGGAGGGCGATCTCGGGTCGAACGTCGACGACGCGCTCGGCGAGGTGCTCGAGCCGGGCTGGTTCCGGGACCGGATCGCGACGCGCCTGGCCACGCGCGTCGGCGACCAGGATCTGCTGACCGCGGCGACGACCGCGCAGGCGGAGCGCTCCGGCCGGCTGCTCGCCCGCATGCGCGTGACCCTGGTGGTCGAGCTGGTGCTGATCGGCATCGGATTCGTCCTGCTCGTCCGGGTCGTCGTGCGCCGCCGGGCTCTCGATCGGATCGGCCCCGTCGTGCTGCCGCCGCCCTGGCGCGGGCGCGCCGGAGTCCTCGTGCTGGTCTGGGGCGGGGCGATCGGATCGCTCATCATCCTCGCGTCGTCGTTCCTTCCGGATCGCGCCTATTCCCGTATCCTCATCGGCGCCACGACGAACCTGTCCTTCGTGCCGCTCGTCTTCCTGGCCTGGCTGTTCCTGCTGCGGCCGTCGGGGCATCGCCTGACCAAGAGCTTCGGCCTGGTGCCCACGGCCGGCGCCTGGCGGCTCGCGCTCGTCATCCTCACCTTGCTGACGCTCGGCCAACTCGGCGAAGGCGTCATGGACCTGGCCGGGCGCTGGGTCGGATTCTCGGCGCACTGGACGGAGTGGTTCGACCGCGACCTGGTCTGGGGCTCGCGGGCGGTCGCCGGGATGACGATCTTCGACACGGTCGTGCTCACGCCGGTGTTCGAGGAGATCGTGTTCCGCGGCCTGCTCTTCGCGACCCTGCGCCGGCGGTTCGCGGTGGGCCCGGCCGCCGTGCTCAGCGCGGCCATCTTCGCCGTCGCGCACGGCTACGGCGTGCTCGGCTTCGCCGCCGTCTTCTGGAGCGGGTTCCTGTGGGCGTGGTCGTACGAGCGCACGGGCAGCCTCCTGCCGTCGATCGCGGCGCACGCGGCCGACAACCTGATGGCCTCGCTCTCGGTCATCCTGGTGCTCCGTGGCTAGCCGCGACCTCGAGGAGTACCGACGCAAGCGCGATCCGGCCGCGACCCCGGAGCCCTTCGGCGGAGCGGGCCCGGCCGGCGGCAGTCGGTTCGTGGTCCACAAGCACTCGGCGCGGCGCCTGCACTACGATCTCAGGCTCGAGATCGACGGCGTGCTCAAGAGCTGGGCCGTGCCCAAGGGGCCCTCGATGCGCTCGCACGAGAAGCGCCTGGCCGTGCACGTCGAGGATCATCCCCTCGAGTACGCCGACTTCGAGGGCGTCATTCCCGAGGGCAGCTACGGCGCCGGGCCGTCGATCGTGTGGGACGCCGGCCGCTTCCAGCTCCTGAAGCCCGAGCCCGCCCGCGAGCAGATCGCGCGGGGCAAGCTCGAGTTCGAGCTGTTCGGGTTCAAGCTGAAGGGCCGTTGGACCCTGGCGCGGATGAGCGGCAAGGACCGCGACTGGCTCCTGCTCAAGAAATCCGACGAGTACGCCGGCGAGGCGGAGCCCACCGAGCGCTATCCCGAATCGGTGCTCTCGGGGCTGACGGTCGAAGAGCTGCGCGCCGGCGCGGGCCGGACGGAGACCTTGCGCCGCCGGCTGACCGAGCTCAAGGCGCCGCGCGGTGCGATCGCGCCCAGCGGCGATCTCTTGATGCTCGCGACGCTCGTCGACGAGACGCCGGCGGACGCGTCGTGGCTCTTCGAGATCAAGTACGACGGCGTGCGCGTTCTCGCCTCGCGCGACGGCGACGAGGTCGAGCTGCGCGGGCGGAGCGGCCAGGTCGTCACGACGCGGTACCCGGAGGTGACGGCGGCGCTGCACGCGCTGCCGCTCCAGAGCTTCCTGCTGGACGGCGAGATCGTGGCGCTCGACGAGCGCGGGCGCTCGAGCTTCCAGCGCCTGCAGGAGCGCATGGGCCTCACGCGCCCGGCCGACGTCGAGCGCGCGCGGGGCGAGGTGCCGGTCAGCGCCGTGTTCTTCGACGCGCTCGGGCTCGACGGCCGTGATCTGCGGCGGCTGCCGCTCGAGGCGCGCAAGGAATGCTTGAAGCTCCTGGTGCCGCCGCGCGGCGTCGTCTACTTCGGCGACCACGTGCTCGAGCACGGCGCGGACTTTTTCGCCGCCGCCTGCGAGCAGGGGCTGGAGGGCGTGGTCGCCAAGCGGCGCGACAGCCCGTACGCCGCCAAGCGCTCGCGGGACTGGCTCAAGATCAAGTGTCAGCTGCGGCAGGAGTTCGTGATCGGCGGCTACACGGTGCCCCAGGGCGCGCGGGCGTATTTCGGCGCCCTGCACCTGGGCCTCTACGAGCGGGGCGAGCTGGTCTACGTCTCGAAGGTCGGCACGGGATTCGACGAGCGGGCGCTCAAGACGATCAGCGAGAAGCTCCGCCCGCTGGCGCGTGAGACCTCGCCGTTCGCGCGCGGTACGCCCGGCGGGCACGGCCATCACTGGGTCGAGCCGCGGCTCGTCGGGGAAGTGCGCTTCACCGAATGGACGCGCGACGGCGGGATCCGACATCCGTCCTTCCTCGGGTTGCGCGATGACAAGCGTCCGGAAGATTGCGTGCGCGAGACACCCGTCGTGGCGCGGGGCGAGGAGGCGGGGGCGGGGGGGCCCGGCCGGGCTGCGTCACCCGTTCGCCCGCTCTCCGCGGCTCTTCGAGCCGCGGGCGGGACGAAGGGGTCCCACTCCGCCCGGCCGGGCCCCCCCGCCCCCGCCTCCTCGCCCCGCGGTGAGTCGGGCGATCGCGGATCACCATCCGGGCGTACGACATCCGGGCCCAGGGCGAGCGCGAAGGCGGATCGCCGGGACGCGAGCCTAGCGAAGGAGCGGACGGCGGGCCGCGGACGTGGGGGGCGCCAGGGCGCTGCGGGCGCGGGTGATGGGGACGAGAAGCGGGTGACGATCACGAATCCGGAGAAGGTGTTCTGGCCGGACGAGGGGTATACGAAGTCGGATCTGGTCGCGTACTACGAGGCGGTGGCGCCGTGGCTCTTGCCGTACTTGAAAGACCGGCCGCTCGTGCTCACGCGGTATCCCGACGGGATCGCGGGCAAGTCGTTCTTTCAGAAGGACGCGCCCGAGTGGACGCCCTCGTGGATCCGGACCGCGCGGATCCACGCCAGCGACGTGGACCGCGACATCGACTACTTCGTCGTCGACGACCGCGAGAGCCTGCGCTACGTCGTCAACCTCGGCACGATCCCGCTGCACCTCTGGAGCTCGCGCCTGACCTCGCTCGACAACCCCGACTGGCTCGTGCTCGATCTCGATCCCAAGGGCGCGCCGTTCACCGACGTCGTCAAGGTTGCCCGCGCGCTCCACGGCATCCTGGACGACCTGGGGCTACCGAGCTACGTGAAGACGTCCGGCGCGACGGGCCTGCACATCGTCCTGCCGCTCGGCGCCGGCTACGATTACGAGGTCACCCGCACGTTCGCGCGGCTCCTGGCGGTGATGGGCGTCGAGGCCGAGCCGGAGATCTCGACCATCGCGCGGCCCCTGCGCTCGCGCGGGGGCAAGGTCTACATCGACTTCGGCCAGAACGGCCGGGGCCAGACCGTCGTCGCGCCGTTCTCGGCGCGCCCGCTGCCGGGCGCGCCGGTCTCGTGCCCGCTCCGCTGGGAAGAAGTTACCGCGAAGCTCGATCCCCGGCGCTTCACGATCGAGACGGCGCCGGCGCGCTTCGAGAAGCTCGGCGACCCGCTGGCGCCGGTGCTCACCGGCCGCATCGACGTCGCGGCCACCTTGCGTAGGCTCGAGCACCGGGCGCCCGCGAGCCGCTAGGCGCGCGCCCTCACGCGGCCAGACTCGTTTTCAGGATTGCCAGCATCTCGTCGATCTCGTCGCGGGAGACCGTCAGCGCCGGCATGAAGCGGAGCGCGTCGGGCCGCGGCGCGTTGATCAAGAGGCCGTGGTCGAGCGCCGCCGCCGAGACCTTCTTGGCGTCCTGCGCCGGGAGCGCCAGGGCCTGGAGCAGGCCGCGACCCCGCACTTCGCCGAGACCCAGCTCGCCGGAGAGCCCGCGCAGGCGCGCCATCAGATAGGCGCCGTTCGAGGCCACCGTCTCGAGAAATTCGGGCTGCCCGACGGTCTCGACGACCGCGCACCCGACGGCGGCCATGAGCGGGTTGCCCCCGAACGTGCCGCCCTGGTCGCCGTACTCGAAGCAGCTGACGGCGCCCGAGGCGATGAGCGCCGCGAGCGGAACGCCGCCCCCGATGCCCTTGCCCACCGTGACGATGTCCGGGCTGATGCCGGCGTGCTGGTAGCCGAGGAAGCGCCCGGTCCGCCCGATCCCGGTCTGGATCTCGTCCAGGATCAAGAGGAGGCCGTGCTCCTTTGTGAGCGCCGCCAGGGCGCGGAGGTAGTCGTCGCCGGCCGAGAAGACGCCGGCTTCGCCCTGGATCGGCTCGAGCATGACCGCGACCGTGCGCGACGTGATGGCGGCCGCGACCGCGCCGAGATCGCCGAGCGGGACCTTGCGAAACCCGTGGACCTTCGGCGGGAACAGATCGTCCCAGCCGGGCTTGCCCGACGCGGCCATCGTCGCGAGCGTGCGCCCGTGGAAGCTGCCGTGCATCGTGATGATCTCGAACGCGCCGTCGCGATGGCGCGCGCCCCACTTCCGCGCCAGCTTGATCGCGCCTTCGTTGGCCTCGGCGCCGCTGTTGCAGAGGTACACCTGATCGAGCCCGGACGCCTCGGCCAGGAGGCCGGCGAGCCTCGCCATGGGCTCGTTGTAGTACGCGGGGCTGCAGTTGATCAGCCGGGACCCCTGCGCGGCGAGCGCGTCGAGCACCACGCGCGGCGAGTGGCCGAGGGAGTTCACCGCCCAGCCCTGGACGAAATCGAGATAGCGCTTGCCGTCGCGGTCCCAGAGCCACGACCCGGCGCCCTTGACCATCAGGGACGCCGGCCGCTCCGTGATCTTCATGATGTGATCGAGCTCGTGCATGTCTTCCTCCTCCATTCGAGAGCGTGAACGGGTTCGTGTCGCGGTCGCTCGCGCCGCCGTCGGCGCGGCGCGCGATCAGCGCGGCTCGAGACGTCGCTGCATGATCGCGACGTCGTGCCAGCGCCCGAGCTTGTACGCCGACTCGCGCTCGACGCCCACCTCTCGGAAGCCGTGGCGCGCGTGCAGGCGGAGCGACGCGGCGTTGCGCGCGGTGATCCGCGCCAGGATCGAGTGGTGCTCGAGCCGCCGCGCGCGGCGCACCAGCTCGGCGAGGATCAGCCCGCCGAGGCCGGCGCCGCGATGCTCGCACGCGACGTACACGGAATCCTCGACCGTGCGCGCGAAGGCCGGCTTGAGCCGGTACGGCGAGAGCGATCCGTAGGCGACGACCTCACCGTCGCACTCGGGGCCGTCCGTGGTGACGGCGGCCACGACGACCGGATAGCGCTCGGTGTGCCACGCGAGCCACTCGCGCTGGGCCGCCGGATCCCTGGGCTCGGTGTCGGTGGTCGAGTCGCTGCAGAGGACCTCGTGGTTCCAGATCGCGGCGATCCGTGCGAGGTCCGCCTCGCGCGCGGCGCGCAGCGCGACGCGTGGGGGCGGGGCGCTACGCGGAGACGGGCAGGGCTTGAGCGAGGCGAAGGAGCCTCCGGCGCCCCGCATCGAGCCGGGCGCGGTCGAGACGATCCTTCGCGAGCACTTCGAGGAGGTAGTAGCTCGTGTCCATGCGCCGCATCATGCCCCGAATCGTCCTATCAGCAAAATCAATTGTCTTGATCGTTACGATCAGGTATTTTTTGGGCTCTCCGACGTGAACATCCAGCTCGCGCACCTGCAGACGCTCGCCGCCGTCGCGCGCCACGGGAGCTTCTCCCGGGCCGCGCGCGAGCTGCGCCTCACGCAGCCGGCCGTCAGCATGCAGGTCCGCCAGCTCGAGCAGGAGCTCGGACTCTCGCTGCTCGAGCGCGTCGGCAAGCGCACCTACACGACCAAGGCGGGCGAGCTCCTCCTCGCGCACGCCGGGCGCGCGATGCGGGAGCTCGAGCGCGGCCTCGAGCTGGTCCAGGAGCTCAGGGGCGTCGTCGCCGGACGCGTCCGGCTCGGCACCAGCGCCTCGTTCAGCATCTATCTCTTGCCGCCGGCGCTGCGGCGATTCCGGGTGCGCTACCCGCGGACCGAGCTGGTCGTCGTCACCGGCAACGCGCCCGAGATCACGCGGGCGGTCGTGGCCAACGAGCTCGACGTCGGGATCGTGAGCCTTCCCGTCCGCGAGCGCGAGCTGGTGGTGACGGCCCTGCACCGTGACGAGCTGGTGGCGATCGGGCCGGCGGGCCGGCGCTGGCCGCGTCCCCGCGCGACGGCGGCCGAGCTCGCGCGCGAGCCGCTGATCCTGTTCGAGCAGGGCGCGACGCTCCGCCGCGTGATCGACGACTGGTTCCAGCGGGGCGGGGCGGCGCCGGCCCTGCCGATGGAGCTCGGCAACACCGAGGCGATCAAGAAGCTCGTCGAATCCGGGCTGGGCCTCTCGGTGACGTCGTGGTTCGCCGCCAAGGCCGACGCCCGCGCCGGGCGGCTCACCGCGGCGAAGCTGGCGCCGCCGCTCTTCCGCCAGATCGGGATCGTGGTCCGGCGCGACAAGCCCAAGACGCCCGTGCTCGACGCCTTTCTCGGAACCCTGGACGATCTTCGGCGTTCGCTCGCCTAGCGGAGGAAGCGCCGCGGCCGACGACCGCCGACCACTCGTCTCCCGGCGCGGGAGTCTCGCTACGCGACGCTCGAGAGACGGGGAAGCAGCTCGCCGACCAGGCGCTCGAACTGCTCGGTCTGGCGCCACGACGTGATTCGCAAGGTGATGGACCTGGGTCCCTCCGAGAGGAGCTCGCGCAGGTGATCGACGCACTGCTCTGGCGTGCCGGCCGCCGTCCAGGCCTCGACCATTCTGGGCGAGAACACCGGCCCGTAGTACGCGTCGAGGAAGCGCTTGGTCTCCTCGAGGGCCGCCTGGCGATCCGGATTCAGGTTGACGTTGTGGTAGGCCATCGTGGGAAAGCCGTCGGGGTCGCGGCCCTGCCGCGCGAGCGCGGCGGCGATGCCGGACCAGTTGCTCCGCGCCAGACCGGGGGCGAGCCGAGTCGTCATCCAGCCGTCCGCGTATTGCGCGACCCGGCCGAGCGCCCGGTCGAGCGCCGGGCCGGCGAGGGGCGGCCGCGGGTTCGACGCGATCCAGATCGGGCACGGCCGCTGAACGGGCCGGGGCTCGAGCGTGACGTCCTCGAACGAGCGGAAACGGCCCTTGTAGGAGACGCGCTCCTCGGACCACAGTCGCCGGCAGATCTCGATGTTCTCGGTCAGCCGCGCGGCGCGCTCGCGGTCGGCGACGTGAAACGCGGCGCCCTCGCGCGCGCTGGCGCCGCCGGCCACGAGCCCGGTGCACGCGGCGAGCAGCATGCGGCCGTTCGAGACGAGGTCGAGCGTCGCCCACTGATACGCGAAGACGAGCGGGTCGCGGACGGGGAACGATGCCATGCAGCCGACGCCGAGCCGCAGGCGCTTCGTGACCGCCGCGAGGGCGCCGAGCAACGTCAGCGAGTCGGGCCTCGGCTTGGCCCCGAGGCTGTCGCCGACCCAGACGGATCCGAAGAACGGGCTCGCGTCGGCCTTTGCGGTCAGGGTGAGCATCTCCGCCATGGTGGTGACACCGAAGAAGACGCCTCGCTGCGGCAGCGTGAAGCCGAGGGTCGCGCTCGCCATTACCGCGACGTCGAGCCGGCGGCAGATGCCGCGCGCAGCCCCAGGAATCGCCGGGCGAGTGCCGGGCCGGAGCCCGTGTCCTCGTGCTTGAAGAAGACGTAGGCCTCGCGCCAGCCGGCGCCGATCCGGTCGATCGTCTCGATCCAGCTCCGCAGGGCGTCGTCCGTGTACTCGACGGCGCGCAGCCTGAGGTAGCCGAAGTCCGCCGTGGCGAGCGCCGGGGTCGCGCCGTCCTCGGTGTCAGCGATGCAGAGCGCCACGTTGCGCGCGCGGAGCAGCGCGTACACCTCGTCGTCGAACCAGCTCTCGTGGCGAAACTCGAAGGCCGCGCGAAACCCGTCGGGCAGGAGCGCCAAGGTCTCGCCCAGCCGGTCGACCGCCTTCTTGAAGTTCGGCGGGAGCTGGAAGAGCAGCGGGCCGAGATGGTCGCCGAGTGCCTGCGCCGCGTCGCAGAAATAGCGCAGCGGCTGGCCGACGTCGCGCAGGCGCGCGAAGTGGGTGATGCGCTGCGGCGCCTTGAGGACGTAGGTGAACCCGGCGGGCGCGGCCTGCCCCCAGCCCGCGACCGTCGTGACGCTCGGCATCCGGTAGAAGCTCGCGTTGATCTCGACGGTCGTGAAGCGCTCGACGTAGTACGCGAGCATCTTCGACGCCGGGAGCTTGTCGGGGTAGAAGGTGCCCCGCCACTCCGGGTAGTTGTACCCCGAGGTCCCGACGTGGGTCTTCAGCCGAGCACCGCCGCGAGCGGCGTCGCCGGCTCGCCGAGCGACTCGGCGACGCCCGGATGCACGACCTTGCCGCCCCAGACGTTCACACCCTTGGCGAGCACGGGATTGGCCCGCGCCGCTCCTGCCACGCCGCGCGCCGCCAGCTCGATCGCGTAGGGCAGGGTCGCGTTCGTGAGCGCGAAGGTCGAGGTGCGCGGGACCAGCGCGGGCATGTTCGCCACGCCGTAGTGGACGACGCCGCCCACGAGGTAGACCGGATCGAGCAGGGTGGTCGGACGGATGGTCGCGACGCAGCCGCCCTGGTCCACCGCGATGTCCACGATCACCGAGCCTTCCTTCATCTGGGACACCATCTCCTTGGTGACGAGCATCGGCGCCCGCGCCCCCGCCACCAGCACGGCGCCCACGAGCAGGTCGGCGCGCCGCACGGCCCGCTCGATGTTGAAGCTGTTGGACATCAGGGTGACGACCTGACCGCGGAACAGATCGTCGACGTGCCGCAGCCGATCGACGTTGACGTCGAGGATCGAGACGTCGGCGCCGAGCCCGACGGCGGTCTTGAGGGCGTTGAGCCCGGCGGCGCCGGCCCCGATGATCACCACGTTGCCCGGCGGCACGCCGGGAACGCCCGACAACAATATGCCGCGGCCGCCGTGCGCGCGGCCCAGATAGAAGGCGCCTTCCTGGACCGAGAGGCGACCGGCCACCTCGCTCATCGGGGTCAGGAGCGGCAGGCTTCCGTCGGCGCGCTGCACGGTCTCGTAGGCGATCGCGATCGCGCCCGAGTCGCGCAGGCCGCGGGTGAGCTCGGGCGCCGGCGCCAGGTGCAGATACGTGAAGAGGACCTGGCCCGGGCGCAGCCGCGCGACCTCCGGGGCGAGCGGCTCCTTGACCTTCAGTACCAGCTCGGTGCGGCGCCAGACGTCGTCGACCGAGACGAGCTCGGCGCCGACGGCGGTGTAGTCCTCGTCTCCGATGCCGCTGCCGGCGC
>JACXTT010009498.1_pt1 | contig 13279 bp, 15 predicted proteins | sample 9270951 | NCBI WGS metagenome assembly JACXTT01 (sample SAMN15532306, study PRJNA645909) | rock metagenome | isolation source: weathered quartz diorite | place: Puerto Rico | collected 2017-06-21
GACGGCAGTCATGATGTTGCGGATGACTTCGTCATGATCGGCTACAAAGATGCGGAGTGGTGGCATACCAAACTTAGGGAATGGCATTATAACTTGGACGGGGCTGCCACTGAATGCAAAAGCCAGTCGCGGATTACACGGATTCATGACGGCCAAACCCCGCCTTAGCCGCGTTCATCCGCGAAGTCTGCGACTTTAGTTTCACATCAGGTTGCAGCTACCTTACGCAGACCTATATCCTTTCCCTGAATGTCAACTCTGATTGAATGCGTTCCTAATTTTTCTGAAGGCCGAGACAAGGGCAAAGTGGATGCCATTGTCGAGGCCATGAAGATGGATGGCGTGTATCTGCTCGACCGTGAAATGGATGGTGACCACAACCGCTGTGTCATCACACTGGTTGGTGAGCGTGAGTCGATTCAAGAGGCTGTCATCCGCGGCGTGGGCAAGGCCGAGGAATTGGTTTAACTTACGCATCATCAGGGTGCGCATCCCCGCATGGGAGCGGCAGATGTGGTGCCGTTTATTCCCATTGAAGGAGTGACGATTGAAGATTGCGTCGCCATGGCGCGGTACGTGGCTGAGCAGATATGGAAGCGGCATCAGATCCCGGTTTATTTATACGAGGCGGCGGCTACGTCGCCGGAGCGACAGAACCTGGAGAACATCCGCCGCGGGCAGTTTGAGGGAATTCGCGCGGAGATTGCTACAAATCCTGCAAGAAAGCCAGATTTCGGCGATCTCAAGGTACATCCGACGGCTGGGGCCACCGTTGTGGGCGCGCGCAAGTTTTTGATCGCCTACAACGTCTTTCTGAATACACCGGATGTGGAGATTGCGAAGAAGATTGCCAAGACGGTGCGTTTTTCCAGCGGCGGACTGCGCTTTGTGAAGGGAGCGGGATTTTTGGTGCGTGGGCTGGCGCAGGTTTCGATGAATCTGACGGACTTTGAGCAGACGCCGGTGCATCGGGTGTTTGAGATGGTGAAGACTGAGGCGGCCCGCTATGGGGTGACGCCGATCAGCAGCGAGATTGTTGGGCTGATTCCGAAGAAGGCGCTGGAATCGGCGGCGGAGTGGTTTTTGCAGGTGGAGAATTTTGATGCTTCGTTGATTCTGGAAAATCGGCTGGCTGCCGTGATGGGCGGGAAGATGGCCGTCGGGGGATTGCGTTCTGGGGTTGAGCCGTTTGTGGAGCAACTGGCGGCGGCTACGGCAACTCCTGGCGGTGGGAGTGCGGCAGCTGCTGCCGGGGCAATGGCGGCGGGACTTGCGCACATGGTGGCCTCGATGTCTCGCGGTAAGAAAGCCTATTTGCAGTATGAAAGCGAGTTGAGTGCGGCCATCGGACGGTTGTCGCAGCTTCGCGAAGAATTGAAAGCGGCAATTGATGCGGATGCCGAGTCTTACAACTCAGTGATGAAAGCTTATAAACAGGCCAAGGAATCCGCCAATGCGGATGGACTGATTGACTCCGCGCTGAAGCAGGCTACGAGTGTGCCTCTTGGAGTTGCGGAGCGCTGCGGAGAAGTGGCAAAGATCACGGAAAAGTTAAAGCCGATTACCAGCCCCAATATGAAGTCTGATCTTACGACTGCTTTGGCTTTGACCCGGGCAGCAATGGAAGGGGCTTTGGCGAACGTGGAGATCAATCTGGAATCGTTGAAGGATGCTGGATTTGTAACTCAAACGCGCCAAAGGGCCGCAGCGTTCAAATCATAGTACCTGTTACCGGACGAGGGAATTCGATCATTTAAGCGGCGGGAAGTAGCACCCTTGGAATCGTACCTCGGTGACTATTGCCCCTGCTGCCCGATGGCTTAGAATTAGATTACTTGATGGTTACCGTCTGGTATCTATCTGCATCGAACTTAAAAGTAGCTGAGGTTTCTATGAATCGAGCAAAAGTTCTCTTATCTGTTTTGATTATGGCAAGTTCCGCCTGGGGGCTGCCGCTGGGCAGCGCGGCGCGTGTGGTGATTCCCTCCGATATCCAGCAGATCATCTCCGTGGATTACCGGACGATGAAGGACTCGAATACGGCCATGGCACTCAAGGCGCAGGTGCTGCCGGAGAACCTGAAGCAGTTTGAGGCTGCACTCAAGGGCATGGGGATCGATCCGGAGAAGGATGTAGATCAGCTGACTTTTGTTTCCTATCGCATGAAGCAGGCGGTGCGGGTGATGGGTGTGGCCCAGGGGTCGTTTTCCGGTAAGACGGTGGTCAAGAAAATGACCTTGCACAAGATCAAGCCGATCAAATATCGCACGGCTGACATTTACCCCATGAACAATGGGATGGAAATGTCGTTTCTGGAGGACGACACCTTATTGTTCGGCGACCATGCGGCGGTCAAGGATGCTTTGGATGCTCGCGATGGTTACATTTCCACGCTCGATTCCAACAGCCAGATTGTGGACATGATTGGTTCGGTGGATTCAGGGACGGTGTGGAGCGTGCTCGACCAGCAGGGGACGCAGAACATGATGCGCTCGGCCCTGGGAGATGCTTCGAAGCTGGGGGACTACGAGACCGTCAAGAAACGGCTGCTGGGGTCCCGTTACACCATGAACTTTAACAATGGCGTGAATTTTGATTTGGACGTGTTGAGCTCCGATTCTGTTACGGCTGCGACACTTTCTACGCTGGTACAGGCGGGGATGCTGTATCGCAAGATGTCGGCTTCGGCCACGGAAAAAGTGGCGCTGGAAAGCGTGACCGTGAATTCGGACAGCTCCAACATTCAGTTCCACTTCAAGACTGATGACAAGCAGTTCCAGGCGCTGTTGCACTCGGACTTGTTTGCCGCGGTTTCGAAGTAAGAACGACAAGTGTAGTTTCGCTGTCGGCAAAAGCGGATTCCTCGCGCAAAGAGCGCGCTTCGGAATGACAATGTGGTGAGAAAGTTTGTACTGACCGCACCACCACCGCGGATGCCTGTCACTTCAATAGAGTTAAAGTTTGCGGGCTACGAAGCGCAGGCGCATGTAATCGGCGGTCCAGCGGCCCTGCTCGTCACAGAGTACGGGCCGCAGTAAGTTTGTGGTCTCGTCCAGGAAATTTCCTCTTTCTTCTTTCGGCAGGACTGCGCAAAACGGGTTGGCGAAGGTCTCCAGCCAGCCGCGCATGCCTGTGGACAACGGCGTGGGGCGGGGAATCAATTGGACGCTTTCCGCTACGAATCCGGCGCGCTCGAGGCGGGCGGTGTAGTCATCCACGGTCGGGAAGTACCAGGGGCAAACGCTGGCGGCATTAAGGACCCCCCGTTTTTCCAGTGCGACGGTTAGAGCCAGATTGATTGCGGCCACGCAGCCGTGGCCTCCCATCTCTCCGACGAAACGCCCAGGGCGGCGCAGAGCACGGTAGGCGGAAACGATGGCCGCGTCTGGATCGTTTTTCACCCAATGCAAGACGGCGTTGGAAAAGACGGCGTCGAATTCGTTTTCAAGAGTCAGGGCGGTGGCGTCCATCAGCCGTGCGTCGATCCCGCGCTTTCTGGCGGCTGCGATCATTTCTTCGGAACTGTCCACGCCTACAACCCGCGCGCCAAGGCCGGCGAGTTTTTCAGTTAGAACTCCGTCTCCACATCCCAGGTCGAGAATTCTCTCGCCGGGCTGGGGTTGAAGAAGGTCGAGGACCGGCTGGCCGAGGGCTGGCACAAAGCCCGCGTTGGCGGCGTAGGCGGAGGGGTCCCAGGTTTGGACGGACATCTTTGTGAATTGTAAATGCTGGCTGGCCCCAGCCGAAGAATCCAACTGGTTAGGCGGGAGTGGAGTAGTTTTGACGAAATTCTCTTTGTCATTCCGACGATTCGCGGAGCGAAGAGGAGGAATCTGCTTTGAGCCGACAGTTTTGTGACGCTGTCCGGGAAAGCAGATTCCTCCTTGTCGCTACGCGACTTGTCGGAATGACAAAAGTGCTTGTCGAACTGCGCCTGCTACTTTAGATATAGATCGCTTTTGCCCCAGTTTTGCTACACTTTGCCATATATGACTGACCAGTCTTTTACCGATGTTCCCACCGCCATCGAGGAAATCCGCGCCGGGCGCATGATTGTGGTGGTGGATGATGAAGACCGCGAGAACGAGGGTGATCTAACGCTTGCAGCGGAAAAGGTCACGCCCGAGGCCGTTAATTTCATGGTCAAGCACGGACGCGGGCTGGTGTGCCTCACCATGACTGAGGAGCGGCTGGATCACTTGCGCATCGGGCCCATGAGCGCCGAGAACACTTCCAACTACGGGACCGCTTTTTGCGAGGCGATTGATGCGCGGCAGGGAGTCACTACCGGAATTTCCGCTTACGATCGGGCACACACGATTAAAGTCGCCATCGATCCGGCCACGCGGCCCTCGGATCTTGCACGCCCGGGGCATGTGTTTCCACTGCGGGCGCGCAAAGGGGGCGTTCTTGTCCGTGCCGGGCAGACCGAAGCCTCGGTCGATCTGGCGCGGCTGGCCGGGCTGATACCGGCGGGAATTATCTGCGAGATCATGCGCGAAGACGGCAGCATGGCGCGGATACCGGACCTTATAAGCTTCTGCCAAGAGCATGGTCTGAAAATGGTGACGGTCGCGGAAGTGATCCGCTACCGCATGCAGAATGAGCGGTACATCCATCGGGTCGGTGAGTCGTTCATCACTACGCCGCACGGTGAATTTCGTTTGATCGCCTACGAAAGCGAAGTGGATGGCGGCGAGTCTCACCTGGCGCTGGTGCGCGGAGACATCGAGTCGGCGACTGGCCCGACGCTGGTGCGCATGCACGCCCACTGTGTAATCGGCGACATCTTCGGCTCCACGTTTTGCGATTGCCGCGACATGATCGAAGGTTCCATGCGGGAGATCGCCCAGGAAGGGCGCGGCGCGCTCATTTATCTGCATCAGAATTCAAAGAGCTTTGCCCCGGAAAAGGTGGGAGACCGCACCCTGCTGTCTTTTCACCGCGACAAGATTTCCCCATCGTTGCCCGAAAGCCAGCGTAAGACCCAGCGGGAGATTGGGCTGGGGGCGCAAATCCTTGCCGATCTGGACCTGCGCAGCATTCGCCTGCTGACCAATCATCCCCGTAAAGTGGCCGCGCTCGAAGGATTTGGGATTGAGATTGTGGAGCAGGTGCCAGTCACATTGGCGCGGGCCAGAGTGAAATAGGCATTCCCTCGCGCTGCGACGCTTTCCTGAACCAGGAGGCGCGTCAGTGCCCGTGCGGTTTCTTTGCGCGATTTCCTTCGCGTGCTTTGCGCTCAGGTGCCTTACCGCGTCCCTGATTTCAAATTTCGTAGCATAGCAATTTCAATGTGGCGCCGGCGGAATCGACGCATTCGGTGCTGAAGCATGTATTGGAAACTCCACCCTCGTTCGAACCGGGAATCGCGGGGGACGATGCGCAATCGATCAGGCGAGTTCGCCGGCTTCGATCTCATCCACGTAGCACCATACCCAGGATTCGCCCGGCTCGATGGAGCGCACCAGGGGATGCTTGGTTTTGTGGAAGTGTTTGGTAGCGTGTTTGTTCTTGGAGGAGTCGCAGCAGCCCACATTGCCGCAGACCAGGCACATGCGCAGGTGGACCCAGCTATCGCCCATCTTCACGCACTCGTCGCATTGATGCTGATTGGTTTCGCGAAATTTAATTTGATCAAGGTGCGCGCATTTTTTTGACATGCCGGTCGCTCCAATTCTTTTGTATCACATGGCGAATGAGCGCGGGCAGCATCAGACTAATTCCGGGCATAACTACGGGGTCTCCGTGTTTGCGGGGAGCTAGTGAACTCGTCCCATTTTTTCGAAGGGCCAGTATCCGAACACCGCCTTGCCGTAGATGAAGCGCTCATTCACCGGGCCAAAGTCCCGGCTGTCCTTGGACATATTGCGATGGTCTCCCAGAAGAAAATAGGTGTGGGCAGGCACAATCAGCTCTGGGTAGGAGCGGTCGTCGGCGAAATCGCCGGCGACGTAGTCTTCGATCAACGGTTTGTCGTTGACAAAAACCCGGCCGGATTCAATGCGGACGCGGTCTCCCGCGACGCCAATCACGCGCTTGATATAGCTGATGCTGGTGTCGCGCGGGTAGTGGAACACCACCACGTCCCCAGGCTCGACGGATTCAATGCGGTAAACAAACTTGTTGATGAAGATGCGTTCCTGATCGTCGAGCGAGGGCATCATGCTGGTGCCTTCCACTTTAACTGGCTGATAAAGAAAAAGGATGGTGAACGCCGCGATGGCGAGCGCAATGCCCAGATCGCGCAGCCAGGTGGTGATGAGCCGGGTGGCGCGGGGAGAAAGCGACCCCGGCGCTCGCGGGGTTTCAGGCGCAGCGGTTGGATTCGGGCTGACTAGATCTGCCACTGGGGCCTATTTTATACGGATGAGGCACAAGCTGAAGCCGGCGATTGAATCGCCTGGCGACCGCCGGTAACTTTATGGTGCGCTCCCACGGTACAATAGATGGCGAGGTTTATGGATATGTGGACGCGTGCCATAGCATTAAGCAGTCTTTTTGTCGTGACCTTTGGCCTCACCTCGCCGTGGGCGATCTCCCAGCAAGGGCCAGTACCCGCATACAACGCCGCCCCTCCCGCGAAAGGGAAAGTATTACCCGCGATTCTTGAGAAGGAACAGCTTTGGGGGGACAACGCCCATTACGATTTCCAAACCCACGCTTACGAACTGGCAAAGAAGATTCCGGCAGTATTGCATCAGCAGCCTTGCTATTGCTATTGCGACCGCATGGGACACAATAGCCTGCACAGTTGCTTCGAAAACGTTCATGGCGCACAGTGCGACATTTGCCTGAAAGAGCTGTACTACACATATTCCATGCACCAGAAGGGCAAGACGGCGCGGCAAATCCGGCAGGGAATTATCAATGGCGAGTGGCGGCAGGTGGACCTTCAAAGCTCAGCCAAACTGAACTAAATCTCGCTCGGGGTACGTCTTTGTGGTGCATCCCCTCCAGTTGACGGCTGGCCTGTGGCGCGTATAACCTTGCACCGCAAGGCAATAAGGCTGGATGGGGTTTTCCACAAAGCGCATTTTCGTTGCTGTGACTGGTGGTCATCGAGGAATGGGGCGGCAGGAATTACCGGGCCGCGAAGAAGTTTGACGAATTCCATATAAATCAAGTAAAGAGAGACACTTACGAAGAATCGAGGACAGGTTCTCCAGATGGCTCAGAAGACGCCGGCTAAGAAGGCCCACGCCGAAGATCCTCATTATTCACAGGCTGTGCAAAATTACGAGGCGGGTCTGCGCGCGCTTCAGGAGCGCAAATTCGACAAGGCGCGCACCCATTTGCAGAAGGTCCTCGAAGGCCCCAAGGAATTGGCGGACCGCGCGGCGGTGCACCTCAACATCTGCAATCAGCACGCGGAAAAGGCGGCCAACCAGTTTAAGACGCCCGAGGAGCACTACGACTTTGCCGTCTCGCTGATGAACGTCGGCGATTACGTTAGTGCGCGCGAGCACCTGGAAAAACTTTCCAAGCAAGTCCCCAAAGCCGATTATGTAGCCTACGGGTTAGCGGCCCTCGATTGCCTGACGGGTCATGTGGAGGACTCGTTGCGCCATCTCGACGTGGCGGTGAAGTTGAATCCAGTGCTGCGTTTTCAGGCACGCAACGATTCGGATTTTCAGAACTTGGCCGAGGACCCCCGCTTCACCGAGCTGCTTTATCCCGATCCCGGGGGCGAGTTACCTCCGATGACGGACATCTCAGGGGAATAGCTTTTCAGGACTCGCCGATGGCGAACGTTTCTCCGCGAACCGCGCAGCCGTTTCAGGACCTGCCTGGCGACGGCCGGGAGTTACGGATTGTTTCCATCGGCGGCGGCACTGGTTTAGCGACACTTCTTCGCGGTCTGAAGCGTTACGTCAAGACGGCAAGCGAGCTTTCTTCTCCGCATTATTTTCCCCATCCGGATAGTCCGGTCATTCGCGATCTTTCCGCCATCGTTGCGGTGAGTGACGATGGCGGTTCCAGCGGCCGGCTGCGAAAAGAACTGGGCATGCTGCCGCCCGGGGATGTGCGCAATTGCATTGTGGCGTTGTCCGAGGACGAAACTCTGATGACGCAGCTCTTTCAGCACCGGTTTGAAAAGGGCTCCGGGCTGGAGGGGCACAGCTTCGGCAATTTATTCCTGGCGGCGCTTACTTCGATCACAAAAGACTTTGGCGAAGCGGTGCGGCTGTCTTCGGAAATTCTGGCGACACGCGGTCACATTTATCCGGCCACCGCCGCGGATGTGCAGTTGGAGGCTTTGATGGATGACGGCCGGCGGGTGCGCGGCGAAACCAGAATCACCGCCAGTCACGGACGGATCAAGGAACTGGTTTTGGTTCCCTCCGCTGTCGCCCCCTTGCCGCAAACTCTGGCCGCGATTGAACGGGCCGACTTGATTACGGTAGGGCCGGGGTCGCTGTTCACCAGCCTTATTCCCAATGTTCTAGTGCGCGGGATGGCCCAGGCGATTGTGAATTCTCCGGCGAAGAAAGCTTATGTCTGCAATTTGATGACGCAAGCCAATGAGAGTTTAGGCTTGACCGCGGCCGACCACATTCGCGCGATCCATCGGCACGCGCAGGTGAAGCGGCTGTTTGACTATGCGTTGATCAATCGGGCCCCGGCATCTTCGAACATGAAAGCCAAGTATGCGTTGGAAGGCGCCAACCAGATCGTCGCCGACCTGAACGCGATTGTGGCCCTGGGCGGGATTCCCGTGCAGGGAGATTATTTGATCGAGGACACGGTTGTCCGCCACGCCACCGACCGGCTGGCGGAGGACCTGCTTGGGCTGGTTTTCTCGTCCGGGAGACACCCGGAGCTCGCCCAGGGCCGCTCGACGACGGTATAAGTAACCTCCTCAGGCACGATTTTCAATGACACTTCACTTGGAAGTTAGTTGCTGAACAACGCCGCGCACTCTGCGGCCTTTCTCGGCGATCTCCGCGGTCCAATTTTTTTGATTTTGACGGCGAAAGTCCAAAGATTTACCGCTGAGAGCGCAGAGAAAATCTCGCAGAGGTCGCGGAGAAACCTAACCTGGATTGTGCTGATGTTTGAATGACCTTGCATTTTCATTCACTGCACTCTAAGCCAAGATGGGCCGCGCCCACCCGCCGCCTCCTTCGATGGCTCGATCGATTACAACTGCGGCGGAACGAAAATCACCTGCCCTAGTATCAAAAACTTTCGGTGACAGGTACAATCTCTCGCGCACTCTGTTGCCCAAGGAACCCAGAATGAAAGTCGGCGTATTTACCCCACTGTTGGCGCAGTTGCCTTTGGACGGAGTTCTGCGGAAATTGAAGTTGCTCGGCATTCATACCGTGGAACTGGGCACAGGGAACTATCCCGGCGGGGCGCATTGCAAGTTGTCCATGCTGGAAAGCAGCTCCGAGCTGGCCGAGTTCAAGAGCAAGCTCGACCGGTATGAGGTGGGCATTAGCGCTTTGAGTTGCCACGGCAACCCGCTGCATCCGGATAAGAACAGCGCGCAGCAACATGCCGAGGTCAGCCGCAAGACGATTTTGCTGGCTGAGAAGCTCGGGGTTCCAATGGTCGTGGATTTCTCCGGGTGCCCCGGCGATTCTCCGCAATCAAAATATCCCAACTGGGTCACCTGTCCTTGGCCTCCCGATTATTTGGAAATTTTGAAGTGGCAATGGGACGCGGTGGTCGTCCCCTATTGGGCAGAGCACGCGAAGTTTGCCGCCGACCACGGAGTCAAGATCGCCATCGAGATGCATCCCGGATTTGTGGTGTACAGTCCGGAAACCCTGCTGAAATTGCGCGCGATCGTTGGGCCGACCGTGGGCTGCAACTATGATCCCAGCCACATGTTCTGGCAAAACATTGATCCCATCGCGGCCATACGCGTCCTGCGCGACGCGATTTTCCATGTGCATGCCAAGGACACGCAAATCTATGGCGCCAATTTGCCGCGCACCGGAGTGTTCGACACAAAACCTTACACCGACGAGCGCAACCGCAGTTGGATCTTCCGTACCTGCGGTTACGGCCACGGGGCAGAGTGGTGGAAGGAATTTATCTCCACGCTGCGCATGCATGGGTACGATTACGTGCTCTCCATCGAACACGAAGACAGCCTGCTCTCTCCGGAAGAGGGACTGACCAAAGCAGCGCAATTTCTGAATGAGATTGTGATCAAAGAGCAACCGGCTGCGGCGTGGTGGGTGTAACCCCAAGGGCGGACAATGGCGAAACGGCTTAAGGCGGCGGTCATCGGCACGGGATTTATGGGGCGCGTGCATCTGGAGATGCTGCGGCGAGTGGAGTTTGTCGAAGTGGTTGCCATCGTTGGCCGGGAACTTGCCAAAGCACAAAAACTGGCTTCCGGTTTTGAAATCCAGGCGTTCGATGATTACCGCAAGTTGCTGCAAAACTCGACACTCGATGCGGTCCATATCTGCACGCCCAATGCCAGCCACTACCAAATGGCCAAAGACGCATTGCAGGCCGGCAAGCATGTTCTATCTGAAAAGCCGGTGACCATTTCCGTGGAGGAAGCGCGAGAGCTGGTGGCTTTGGCAGAAAAAGCTGGGTTACGAAACTGCGTTTGTCATAACCTGCGCTATTACCCCATGGTCCAACAAATCCGCCGCATGAGAGAAGCCGGCGAACTCGGCGAGATACTGGTGGCGCAGGGGACCTACTCGCAGGACTGGATGATGTATCCCACGGATTGGAGTTGGCGGGTAGACCCAAACGTAAGCGGACCTTCAAGGGTGATGGCCGATATCGGCTCGCACTGGTTCGATATGATCGAGCACTTGACCGGATTGCGGGTGAAGTCGTTGTGCGCGGATTTGCAAATCTTTCATCCCACGCGCAAGCGTCCGAAGGGCAGCGTGGAAACTTTTACCGGGAAGTTGCCGTCTGCGGATGAAGTCGAAGATGCTCCCGTGGTGACAGAAGACTTTGGAACCGTCCTGTTTCGCCTGGGAGATAGAGCCCGCGGCAGCATTACCGCCAGCCAGGTTTCCGCCGGGCGCAAGAACGCTCTTTGCGTGGAAATCTATGGGACCAAAGCATCGGTCGCCTGGAAGCAGGAGCGCCCGGACGAGCTGTGGATCGGCCAGCGCAATGGTCCGAACCAGGAGATCGTAAAAGATCCTTCACTGTTGAGAGCGGAAGCGCGAGCGTATGCGGACCTGCCCGGCGGCCACAGCGAAGGTTACGACGATACTTTCAAGCAGGTCTTCCGCCGTTTCTATCGATCCATCGCCGACCCGAGCGCCCCGGCGGAGTATCCGCAGATCGCGGATGGCTTGCGGCAGATGAATATTTTGCAGGCTGAGCTTGAAAGTAACCGCACTCGCGCCTGGGTCAACGTTTCTGATCGCTAGAGAAGGTGCTATTTTCAGGTTTCTTACGTCCAATCGTCATGGAGGGCAAATGATAAACCGGCCCGTAACTCTTTCGTTGCTGATCGTGGGGCTCGGTATGCAAGCCGTGGCCCAGTCCTATACATCGCAATCCGTGAGAACGCAGTTTGCCTCGGTAAACCGCAAAATTCTGACTATGGCAAAAGACTTTCCGGAAGACAAATACAACTTCAAGCTCAAGCCCGAAATGCGCAGCTTGCCGAGGTGATTGTGCACATCGCCTCCGGCAACATCTACGCTGCCAAGGTCGGGCGCGGGGAAAATGCGAATTGGGACGAGGCTGATCCCAAGAATTACAAGTCCAAGGCCGAAGTGGTGGCCATGCTGGAAAAGTCCATCAACGACGCCGATGCCACGTTGAAGAGTTTACCGGACGAATCGTTTGCCAAAACCATCGAGCCATGGATCGGTGTCATGTGTCATTCCTCGGAACACTACGGCCTGCTGGTCGCATACTATCGCGCCAACGGGTTGGTCCCGCCGGAATCGCGTCCCAAGTAACGGTGTAGTACCGGCTTGGTCATGCTATATCTGGAACAGCCCCTCTGGTTCTCCGAATATCCATTTGTTAAATCGCCATAAATTTTGCGAAACGTTTTGGCGGGAATCCCGTCCAACCAGATTTGCTCGGTCCAGCAATTTGCACCCGCAGCACCACCATTATCGTAGGAGAGTCCAGAACGATGATTACAGCACGAGTCCAAACGGTGATTGCCCTGATGGCCGCAGTGAGTCTTACTGCTTTGAGTGGGACGTCAGCTTACGCGGCTTCCACCGGCAGCCAGGTTGTAAGCCGAGAATTGCGCTCGGAGGGCCTTGCACACAGCAAAATCGGCACGAGCCCGCTGCGGAAAATGGTGGTCTATCTTCCTGCCGGCTACGAGGCATCGGCGCAGCGCTACCCGGTGATTTATTACTGCGCGAATTCTCTCGACGGTTTTCGCTATGTTTTTGACCAAAATCATGCCCAGGACTTGTTTGATCGCGCTATCGCGACTGGCACCGTCGGCCCGTTCATTCTGGTCTCGGTAGACATGAACACTCCCCTGGGAAATTCGTGGTTTGTAAATTCTCCAGTGACCGGGAACTGGGAAGACTTACTCGTCAAAGAGCTGGTTCCTTACATGGATGGAAATTTCAGGACCTTGGCGGCCCGCAATTCCCGGGGCTTGCTGGGGGACCGCATGGGAGGATACGGCGCTCTCCGGCTGGGCATGCGGCATCCGGAGATTTTCGGTTCGGTGTACGCCTTGCATCCCGTGGGAACAGGGTCGGGCGTGCAAATCATGGATGCCAGGCCCAATTGGGATGTGCTCGCCAACGCCAAGTCGCTCGACGACCTGAAGGGCGATATTTTCTCGACGATCTTCACCACCATCTTTCAGGCCCATTTGCCCAACCCGGATAAACCGCCGTTGTTTGTCGATCTCCCAGCCCACAAAACTGGAGATCGGCTGATCATTGATCCCAAACTTACCGATCAGTTGCGCAACAACTTCCTGCTGGAAACCATGGTCCCCCAGTACGCTGACAACCTGAAATCGCTGCAAGGGTTGAAATTTGACTGGGGCCGCAGCGATGCCAACCAGGACCATGTGTATGCCAATCAGGCCTTTACCCACAAGTTGAACGAGTACGGGATCGAGCATGAGGCCGAGGAGTACAACGGCGCTTGGGGAGAACACAACTGGGGCGAAGAGGGCCGCATTTATAACGAAGCTTTGCCCTTTTTCCGCAAGCACCTGGCTTTCGAGGGCAATCGGCCGTGATGGGTAGCGGCTTGCCCCGAGGGAGTAGTAGAAACTTTCCCATACAGTCTAACGGCTGGCCGACTCTGGAAAAAAAACATGGGAAAGATGTTTTAGTTAAGA
>JACXTT010009499.1_pt1 | contig 13279 bp, 11 predicted proteins | sample 9270951 | NCBI WGS metagenome assembly JACXTT01 (sample SAMN15532306, study PRJNA645909) | rock metagenome | isolation source: weathered quartz diorite | place: Puerto Rico | collected 2017-06-21
GAGATCATCGGTGCGGCCGCCGGCATGCAGGTGGTGGGCACCGCGACCGATCCGGTGATGGCGCGCGACAAGATCAAGGCGCTGAATCCCGACGTGCTTACGCTGGACGTGGAAATGCCGCGTATGGACGGGCTTGTGTTTCTGGAAAAGCTCATGCGTCTGCACCCGATGCCGGTGGTGATGGTCTCATCCCTGACCGAGCAGGGGGCCGACATTACGCTGCGCGCGCTGGAGCTGGGCGCGGTGGATTTTGTCTCCAAGCCCAAGGTGGATCTGGCCAATACGCTGGCCGACTACGCCAGTGAAATCATAGCCAAGATCAGGGCGGCGGCAGGTGCGCGGCCGCGTCCATTGATAGCGGAGATTGCGGCCAGGGTAGTGGAGTCAAAATTATCCGCCGATGTTGTGTTGGCCAAGGCGGCAGCGCCCAAACACTTCAAGACCACGGACAAGGTCATCGCCATCGGCGCTTCAACCGGAGGCACGGAGGCGATTAAGGAGGTATTAATGCAGATGCCGGCCGATGCGCCGGGCATAGTCATCACGCAGCATATTCCCGGTGCGTTCAGCACGGCCTTCGCACGGCGCATGGACAGCGTGTCGGCGATGACGGTGTGCGAGGCTGGAGATGGTCAACAGATCCGGCCGGGACATGTCTACATTGCTCCGGGGAACCAGCATTTGCTAGTAAAACGGGACGGGGCGCGCTATGTGTGCCAATTAAGTGACGGCGCGCCGGTCAACCGCCATCGCCCGGCGGTGGATGTACTGTTCCGCTCGGTGGCCCAAAATGTGGGCGCCAATGCCGTCGGAGTCATTCTCACCGGGATGGGAGACGACGGGGCCCGCGGCATGAAAGAAATGCATGACGCCGGTGCCCCCACTCTTGCCCAGGATGAAGCTACCAGCGTAGTGTGGGGTATGCCGGGCGAAGCGGTAAAGCACGGCGGGGTGGATGAAGTGCTACCCCTGCAGCGGGTCGCGACGCGCTTGAGCCAGTTGGTGCGTTAGACTGGCACATAACCTGCATTATGCAGGGAAAGCCCGTTATATAGAATCAGGAATCTCTAACCAGACGAAGCAAGTCAGGAATATGTCAAACTCACTGAGCGGCAGACATTTTTTCGTCCAGCATGCCTGGGCCATCGCGCTCAGCGTGACGGCGCTGGTTATAGAACTGTTTTCCCCGTCGGTAATACTGACTGAGCTGAGCTTGGTCCTGATGTCTGTGTCGTGGGCGTACAGCAGCATCCGTGTGGTGCGCCAAAAGGAGGCGCAAGAGGCGGCCCGGCAGGTTGAGGTGAGCAATACCGCCAACGCCTGCGAACTGACCCTGAGCAAAATTTCAGTGGAGGTGGATCAGCAACTGGATCTGGCGCGCAACGAACTCGGGCAAATTCATACCTTGCTACGACAGGCGATCCGAAGCCTGACCGAGAGCTTCACCGGCGTCGAGTCATCCGCCCGTGGCGAGACCGAGATCGTCAAGTCGCTGCTTGAGACCATTTCCGAGACGGCCTCCGGCGTGGGTCAGCGCACCAATTTCAAGAGCTTCTCCGACGAGACTACCAGGATTCTCGATTTTATCGTAATGAACATCCTGGAAGTGAGCAAAAACAGTATGGAGCTGGTCAATAACCTTGATGATATGCTGATGCAGACCAACGCGGTCGGCGCCATGCTGAATGATATTAAAGAGATCACCGATCAGACCAACCTGCTGGCGCTGAACGCCGCCATCGAGGCCGCGCGTGCCGGAGATGCGGGCCGGGGTTTCGCAGTGGTGGCCGACGAGGTGCGCAAGCTCTCGAAAAAGACCAGCCAGTTCAGTGAACAGATCCGCAAACAGATGACCGATACCCAGAAATCCATGGCCGGAGCCAGCGACATCGCCAAGGTGATGGCGACCAAGGACATGAATGTCGCCCTGAACTCCAAGAAAAAAGTGGACAACATGATGCTGGAAGTGGCCGCGATGAATCGTCTCATGTCCACAAAACTGGCCGAGGTGGAGGACATTACCGAGGACATCGGCGTTCAGGTGAGCAAGGCGGTGACCAATCTGCAATTCGAGGACATGGTCACGCAAGTCATCGCGCACATCAATCAGCGCATCGATTCTCTGGTGGTGCTGGTCAAGGTGCTGGACAGTGGCGTGCGCAGCAAGCAGGTAGGTTGTGGGGATGACATCGCCTGCGACTGGCTGCCGCATTTACAGAAGCTGCTTGCGGAGGCACGCACCGCGTTCGAGCGCTCGGAGAAAAAGGCCGTATCCCAGAAAAGTCTTGCGGTCGGCGATATCGAGATGTTTTAGGGAACCTCTGATTAATTTCAGAGTTTCCGTTCGATGCAGGATACATCGCCATTTTTCAAATACACAAGTATTTGAAAAGTGAAGAAAAGCACCATAATCTTATGGCCGCATTTCTTTAGTGTAATCTGGATGAAGTGTAGCGAAATCCAGGCGTTATATTGATGATCCCCGGATTTCATTACATCCGGGCTACTCAACGAGTTAGTTTAAGCACGGAGGGCATTATGAGCGGTCAAGTTGTGGTATCGTCGCAGGATAATAAGGTGACCATCAGTGTGCATGGGCGGTTTGATTTCAACGTACACAAGGAATTTCGTGATGCGTACGAAACCGCGCTGAAGAATAGTCAGCTCGATGATTTTGTGGTTGACTTCCAGCCAACCGAATATATAGACAGCTCGGCGCTGGGCATGCTATTGATATTGCGCGAGCGGGTCGGCAGCAAGACTCGCATCAAGCTGACACGCGCCAACAAAGAGATACGCAGTACGCTCGACATTTCGAATTTCAACAAATTATTTGATATCCAATAGGGACTGATGGGTAGCGCGTACTGCGTGCACGAGTAATACGCTTTGTCAAAGCCGTGCGTACAGCGCATGGCAGTTGTTATGCACACCAATAATTAGCATGAAGATACTCATTGCCGAGGACGATCGAACCAGCCAGGCCACCTTGTCCGCCATCGTCAGAAAAATAGGTCATGTCGCCGTCGTCGCCGATAATGGCCAGAGAGCTTTAGAGCTATTCGCCAGCGAACAGCCTAATATGGTTCTGATGGATGCGCTGATGCCGGTGATGGACGGCCACGACTGCGCGCGCCGCATCAAGCAACTCTGCGGTGTCCGCTTTGTCCCCATTATATTCTTGACCGGCCTGACCGATGATACCGAGCTGGCGAAGTGTATCGAGAGCGGCGGCGATGATTTCCTCAGCAAGCCTTACAACTATATCCTCATCAAGGCCAAGATCGAGGCGATGGAGCGTATCTACGGGTTGCACGAGACCGTTGCGCAGCAAAAGACCGAACTGGAAAAACAACAGCTCCTGGTCGAGCAGGAGATTGGCTTGGCGCGGCATGTGTTCAACGCCATCACCATTACCAGCGCGAAAAACATTCCGTCGCTCAACTACTGGACCTCCGCGGTAGGCCGCTTCAGCGGCGATCTGCTGGTCTACGAACGCAGCCCAGCGGGGCAACTGCATATATTGTTCGGCGACTTCACCGGCCATGGCCTGGCCTCCGCCATCGGCGCGATTCCCGCCACGGACGTGTTTTTCGCGATGACCAAAAAAGGCTTCTCCATCAACGAGATTGCGGTGGAGATCAACACGAAGCTCGACCATTTTCTGCCTACGGGCTTGTTCTGCGCCGCCAGCCTTATCAGCATAGATGCGCTGCGGCAGCGCATCGAAGTATGGAACGGCGGGATGCCGCCGGTGATCGCGGTTAGCGCGAACGGCGGGATAGTGAAGCAATTCCTGTCATCCAAATTACCTCTGGGTGTATTGCAGAGTGGCGATTTCGACAGTCATACCGAGATTATCCCCTTGGCTGGTATCCACGCGCTGCTCGCGTACAGCGATGGTTTGATCGAGGCGCAGAACTTACAAGGTGAGATGCTGGGCCAGGAAGGTCTGGAGCGCGTTATGTGTGATACATCCGGCGCAGAGGCTATTTTTGGCTCGGTCTGCGACCATGTTACTCACTTCTTAGGAGCGCGGACTCCGGCCGATGATATTTCGCTACTGGAAATTCGTTGCAACGAAATGCTGGACGAGGATACGCAGGTGCTTCAGCAGAGTAGTCCGCAAGCTACGGCCACACATTGGTCCATCGAGATCAACGTGGGCGGCGGCATGTTGCAAAAAACCGATCCTCTGCCTATCCTGATGAACTGGCTGATGGCGGTCAAACTGCCCGAAGCGCAGCGCGCCTATTTGTACACCGTGTTGACCGAGCTAATCAATAACGCGATTGAGCATGGTTTGCTGGAGCTTGATTCCTCGATGAAGGCGACGCCGTCCGGGTTCGAGCATTATTATCAGCGGCGCAGCGATGGGCTGGAGCGGCTGGTGGATGGCTATATGGTGATTCGTCTCGAACGGGTCCCGGTTCCCGGCAGCACAATGATCAAGGTCATGGTCAAGGATTCCGGCAGCGGTTTCGATTTCCGTACGGTGTGTTCCAGCCTGGCGGACAATAAAAATTTTTCTGGACGGGGCATCGCGCTGGTGCAGTCCCTATGCACAAATGTGCAGTATAAGGATAGTGGTAATGTTGTTGAAGCGGAATACAGTATCTAACGTCAACACAATAGACCGGCTGCGCCGTTCTCTGATGCTCTCCCATACGAGATACGAGAGTCACTTATGCCCATCTTTTCAGACCCTGAAGATTCGTCACAGGACAAGAATAAGCCGGAATCAGAATTGCAGGCCGCCGATTTGATCGTCCATTACCTGGAACAGATCGGAGTGGAATATGTTTTTGGAGTGCCGGGCGGCGCCATCGAACCGCTCTATAACGCATTGGCGCGCAGTGAACGGCGCGGCGGCTTGCGCCCCATAGTCGCGCGCCACGAAACCGGTGCGGCCTTCATGGCCGACGGCTATACGCGCGAAACCGGCAAACTTGGCGTGTGTTGTGCTACTACTGGCCCCGGCGCGACTAACCTCATCACCGGGGTTGCCTCGGCCTATGCCGATGAAATTCCGATGCTGGTGATTAGCGCGCAGACTTCGCTGCCTAATTTCGGCAAAGGCGCGTTTCAGGACTCGTCCTGTACAGGTGTCAATATTCAGGGCATGTTTGAATATTGCACGCGCTATAATTCCTTGGTCTCGCACACGCAGCAACTGGAGGGCAAGCTGTACACGGCTATAAAGACCGCTTTCCAGGCGCCATGTGGTCCGGCGCACCTCAGCATACCGCTGGATATTTTACGCAGCCCCGTGTCCAGACATAGCGGCGAAATCCGGCTAGACGGCGCGCTGGAGCCGGAATCGCTGTGCAGCGAGGACAGCGTGGAGGCCTTATATAAGGAAGTCACGCAGGCGAAAAATATCGTGATTTTGATTGGCCAAGGCTGCGGTGAGGCGATCAGTGCGATTTTAGAATTCGCCCGGATCGTTAAAGCGACGCTGCTCACCACCCCCTCCGGTAAAGGTTTGGTTAGTTCCTATCATCTTCAATTCAAGGGTGTGTTCGGCTTTGCCGGCCACAGCAGCGCTTACGAGGCAATGATCCATCCAAATGCTGATTTGATACTGGCCATAGGTACCGGCCTGGGCGAGTGGGACAGTATGGGTTGGGATCAAAGAGCCATTCTGAATAACCGGCTCATCCATATAGATTCGTCGCCGGAGCATCTTACCCATTCGCCCATGGCGCGCCTGCATATTCGCGGCCGGATCGTGACCGTGTTTGAAAGGCTGCTTAAGTTTTATCAGAGCCAACAACAACATGAAGTATATGGCTGGGCTGCCTTCCGGCAGCGAATGTGCGACAAGGGAACTATAGCTGATCGCAGGATGACCCGAACAATCGGTAAGCCGTGCATTCCCGATCAGCTTCCGCGGTATTTCGCGCTTGCGGAAGAGGCAAATTGCCTCGACGACTCTACACCAATCAAGCCGCAGCGTTTAATGCGCGAACTGTCGCGCAGATTTCCGCCGAATACTCGCTTCATTGCCGATTCAGGAAATAGTTTGATATGGTCAACTCACTATCTTCATCCGCTTAATCGCCGAGCAAGCCCCTTTGGTTGTTATAGCTCAGGTCTTATCAAAGCTGCGATGGGATTTGCCTCAATGGGTTGGGCTATAGGCGGCGCGGTAGGTACTGCCTTGGGATGTAAAGGCTCGCCGGTGGTTAGCATCACCGGCGACGGTAGTATTCTGATGAACGGTCAGGAAATCACCGCAGCTGTGGTAGAGCAATTACCGATAATCTTTGTGATTCTCAACGATGCTGCATTAGGAACAGTCAAACACGGTCAGTGCCTTACTAAAGCTGAACCGGTTGGTTACCAGTTGCCGCGAGTAGATTTTGCCATGATGGCACGCGCCACGGGCGTGGAGGCCTATACCATCCACTCGCCCAAGGATTTGGAAGATATGGATATTGATTATTTATGCGCGCGCAAGGGTCCAACCTTGTTGGATGTGTATATAGACGCCGAGGAAGTACCGCCCATGGGTTTGCGGACCAAAGTGCTGAGCCTGGTAAATAACAGTGTAAGGTGTTGAGCAGTAGCATCATGGCCAAACAAGAAAAAATACGCAGTCGAATCTGGTTGGAACAGTCCGAGCCCGATAACCCCTTTGCCGCGGCGGTTTGTTTATGTCATGGTTATGATGTCTACGGTGATATCTTAGGTAAGGCGAGTTGGATCGAGTATCTCTATTTGCTGTTTCGCGGTGAGCGTCCGACAGCGCGGCAGGCCAAGGTGCTGGAAGGCCTAGCGATCGCCGTGGCCAATCAGGGACCGCGCGATCACAGTATCAATGCCGCCATGAACGGCGGGGTTGGCGGTTCCACCTACGCGTCGTGCCTGATGGCTGCGCTGGCGGTTGGCGCCGGCCAATTAGGTGGCGCGCATGAGGTATACATCGCCATGGAATATTGGAGCCGCTGCGGCCAAGATCTGGAGTTATGGAAAAAAGAATTACTCAATCCCGAAATCCCGGAACGAGCCGATATCTGGGTGCCGATAGAACATCCGCCGGGATTCGACCCGCACGGGGCGAGTTGCGCAACGCCCGTGAGCCAAACTCTCCATTACTTAACAACTCATAGTGAAAGTAAGGCGCTGACTTGGTTGATACAACACCGTGCAGAGCTGGAGCAGATCGCGGACTGTCCCTTGGCGATGACCGGTGTCGCAGCGGCGGCATTGTCCGACTTGGGTTTTACGCCTAAACAGGGCGAGATGCTGTTTTTATTCTTACGTCTGCCTGGCGCCGCTGTACATGCCTTGGAGCAAGAAGAGTACGGCTGGCGGCAATTCCCATTTTTCGCAGACGCTTTAATTGTGGAAAACGATCCTGGTCTACGTCCTGTCAATACCCCCTCCCCCCTTGCGGGAGAGGGCCAGGGTGAGGGGGTGACATGAAAGGTCCGCAAATACTTCTGGAAAACGAAGACCGCCTGGTAACAAATATGGGTGGCATGTTCCCCGGCGAACGTGTCGTGATGCGCGGCCAAGATTTGCACGTTGATTTAGCCGATATGGATTGGATGGCGCTTTATCTTTATTCAATCACCGGCCGCAGATTCAGTGCCATCCAGCTCAAAGCACTTAATGGGCTCTGGAAGATAACGAGCTATCCTGAGCCGCGAATCTGGAACAATCGGGTAACTGCCTTAGCCGGTACATCTCGCAGCACAGGGGTACTAGGTATCACGGCGGGGATGGCTGTCTCGGAGGCTGGGATTTATGGACGGCGCGCCAGTATCCGCGCCATTGATTTTTTAGTCAGAACAAAAAAAGCGGTAGACCAAGGCGCCGCGCTTCTGGAGTGTATAACAAGAGAGTTGAAGAATTATCGCAATATATACGGTTATGGCCGGCCTGTCGCCCGAGAAGATGAAAGACTCCCACATATGCTCAATCTAGTAAACGAAACCGGTCTGGAGCGGGGGCCGTATGTGCAGATGGCCCTTGAAATTGAGAGACTATTATTGCAGGGCCGATGGCGCATGCACATGAATTTCTCGGCCTTGGCCTCGGCCATCGCTTGTGAGATGGGTTTGAGCCCCAGGGAATATTATCTGTTTATGATCCCTTGTTTTGTGGCGGGGATGCTGCCTTGTTTCATAGAGGCGTGCGAAAAAATCGAGGGGAGCTTTTTCCCGCTCACTTGTGAGCGGATCAACTACGAAGGAGCCGCTCAGCGTCGCTGGGCATAATATTTGCCTGTCGGATATAAAAAGTTACTCATAAGTCAATAAGTATAGCTCAGGCTGGGGGTAGATAAAACAGGGTATTTACTCAGGAGTCACATCATTAGCGGTGTAGTCTTACTTTGTGACTCCTGAGTAACGTGTGAGCTTGATATGAATTATTTAGTGCGAGTTTTGAGCGTCCTGATGCTGGCGATAGTCGCTGGAGCTGTTTGGGCTGAGTCACAGAGTGATGTGGAGATCTTGGAGAGCGTCTACGGCGATGCCGATTTTATCAGTATTGCTACCGGCCGCCGTCAACTCGTGGCGCGCGCTCCAGCCACTGCGACCGTGATCACCGCAGATGATATTCAGGCAATGGGGACTACTGACCTCGATCAGGTGCTGGAGTCGGTTCCCGGCCTGCACGTTTCGGTGTCGTCCAACCGCTACAACGCCATTTATACTATTCGTGGCATCTATTCCGGCACCAACCCGCAAGTACTGGTGCTGGTTAACGGTATTCCCATTACTAATATCTATCAGGGTAACCGTAGTCAGGTGTGGGGAGGCATGCCGGTGCACAACATAGCGCGCATCGAGGTGGTGCGCGGCCCGGGCTCGGCGTTGTTTGGTGCCGATGCCTTTGCAGGCACTATCAATATTATTACCAAGACTGCGGACGATATCCGCGGTACGGAGACGGGAGTAAGAGCAGGTTCATTTAACACTAAGGATGCCTGGGTATTGCACGGCGGGAAATGGGGAGGGCTGGATGCAGCTTTCTCATTGGAGCTGCACAGCACCAAGGGGCAAAAGGAAATTGTAGAGGCCGATGCGCAAACCCGGCTGGATACCTTGTTTGGGACTCATGCCTCGCTTGCCCCTGGACCTGTTAGTACTCGGCGAGATACCCTGGATACCCGGCTGGATCTATCGCGAGGTGACTGGCGCTTGCGCTTGGGCTATCAGGGGCGCAGCGATGTGGGCAATGGAGGTGGAATCAGTCAAGCCCTGGATCCAACCGGGCGTGGCGACAGCGATCGTTACAATGCGGATCTTACTTACGATAAGCTTACGTTCGGCAAAAACTGGGGAATCACCGCTCAAGTGAGTTATTTCAATGTGACCCAACTCACCGACTTAGTGATTTTTCCGTCTGGCGCCTTCAAGGGCGCATTCCCTGACGGAGTGATTGGTAATCCCGATGTGTACGAGCGCCATTGGCGGCTGGGGATGTCGGCACTCTATACCGGTTTTGACCGGCATCAAATCCGTTTGGGTATGGGCTTTAACCATGCCAGCCTATACAAGGTAAGAGAGGTCAAGAATTTCAGTCAAGCCTCCGGGCCGCTGCCGGTTCCGCTGGGCGGCCTGGTGGATGTAACCGATACGGTGCCGTTTATACGCCCGCACAGCCGAGATGTCGTGTATGCCCTGGTACAGGATGAGTGGAGCATTATACCGGATTGGTCTTTGACCGCCGGCGTGCGTCTGGATCACTACTCTGATTTCGGCGACACAGTGAATCCTCGCTTGGCCTTGGTGTGGCTGACCAGCAATGATCTTACCACTAAATTTCTCTATGGCCGCGCCTTTCGCGCCCCATCGTTTGCAGAACAGTACACCATCAATAATCCTGTAGCCTTGGGCAATGCTAATCTCAAGCCTGAGACTATTAATACGCTGGAGTTATTGTTTGATTATCGCCCAAATAATAATTTGCGCAGTAATCTTAGTATATTCAGATATAGCACCGATAATACAATTCGCTATGTTGCAGATGCTGCACCTGCAACAACAGTCACTGCCCAAAATACAGCTAGTCAAACCGGCTATGGCTTCGAGTGGGAGTGGGATTGGCGCTTCCACAGGCAATTAAAACTGTATGGAAACTACGCCTTTCAACACTCCACCGATGATGCTACTGGTCATGATGCGGGCAATGCACCGCATCATCATCTGTATGGGCGCGCCGATTGGAAATTCACGCCGGAATGGAGTTTGACGCCACAGCTTAACTGGGTGGCGGACCGGGAGCGGGTGGCGGGCGATACCCGGCCCAAGATTGATGACTATGTAACTCTAGATGTTACCTTGCGCCGTAACAAGCAGCACAGCGATCCTTGGGGAGTGGCGGCATCGGTGCACAATATATTTGATGCCGATGCCCGTGAACCTAGCCTCGCTCCTGGCGGAATTCCCAACGATCTGCCGTTAGCGGGACGTAGTTTTTATCTGGAGTTGAGTTACGACTTGCAGTAGTGCTTAGCGTCAAATATCACTGCGCCATGACTCCCCCATCAACAGTGAGAATGGCGCCCGTTGTCCAGCTTGCCTCGTCTGAAGCGAGATGAAGTGCCGCTTGAGCTATCTCTTTCGGCTTCCCCTTGCGACCCATGGGGTGTGTGGCATCTGTCGTACCCTTGACTACGGCGATGCTGTCGGGCGTGTTTACTCCAGCAGGGCAAATGCAGTTACAGCGAATATTATTTTTTGCATATTCGATGGCCACAGTTTTTGTGAGCATGACTACTCCCGCCTTAGCGGTGGCGTAGGCATGGATATAAATATCTGGGAAAGCCTTGAGTCCGGCAATCGAACCGATATTCACAATCGCTCCGCTGCCTTGCTGTAACATCTGTGGAATTACGGCGCGCAGATAGCGAAACGGGCCTTTCAAGAAGATGTCGTGAGTCGTATCCCAGATATCGTCGCTGAGTTCGTGCAGCGGACCGATATGAAAAAAATTCCCGGCGTTGTTGATGAGTACATCAATGCGTCCGAATTTATCTAAGCAGGATTTCACCACATTGCGGACATCCGCTTCCAGGGTGACATCGCCGGGTACGGCCAACACCTCGCCATCTGTAAGTGATATCGTCTCCGCTACTGCGGCAAGTGGTTCGATGCGGCGGCCGGTAATAGCCACCTTGGCTCCTTGTTGTGCAAACAGTATAGCAATGGCCTTACCTATGCCTGTGCCGCCACCGGTGATCAGTACGGTCTTGTCTTTGAGTCTCATCTCTCTCTTCCTAGAGACTGCGTAGCTTTATCATAGAGTCCTCGTCTGGCGCGCAGCGAGAGGCTGATATACTCAGGGCCGTCGTCGCAGCGTAACATCGAGGGGTTGCCGTGCCATTCGATGATGTGCCCCAGGGATCGGATGACGCACCCGGCCGGCAAGGAAAAATCCACCTCGATGCCGAGACTCTCACGATTGAAATCGTCAATTACGTTACTCATAAGGAATCTCTGATTTACTCAGAGATTCGTGTGGTACAGGGAAGAGCGGAGCGAAGGGTCCTGCCACCATTTTTCAAACACGGTCGCTCCCGGCATCCTGCCTCCCGCGACATTAGTACATCCCTGTACGTCAAAAGTGTTTGAAAAATGAAGAAAAGCAAAAATGATATTACTTACTTTATAGGACATTGGGTACCTCTTAATACTGGCCGTATATTTTACCACTTTACTCGATCCGCCGGACTAAGGCGCTTTAAGAAAGCGGTATGAGGACGAAACCTATGGGAATCACGGCTTGTGGTTTATTAAGCGGTTACAGGGGGATGTTGCACCAGTAACGGGATATGCACCGTAAAGCATGCTCCTTTGCGGGGCTCGCTGTACACTTCGATATCGCCGCCCATCAGGCGGTACCGGCGCTGGGTGATGGTAAGGCCGATGCCCGTGAGCTGAGCCCGGCACCGGGATCTATTCCTGATGATATTCCATTGGCGGGACGCAGTTTTTATCTGGAGCTGAGTACGGGCTTTCAGTAGTATCGTGGGAAGCTTCTGATCAAATCCAGAAATCCCCTAACTTAAAGACTGCGCAGCTTGGTCATGAACTCCTCACGGGTTCGGGTGCGCAGGGTGTGATACAGGCGCTTGCTCTGTGCTATGATGGTGGCTTCGTTTTGGCAGAGCTGCTTAGCGATCTTAAAATAAGATTTGCCGCTGATGAGCAACAGACCAAGCTCCAGTTGTTTCTGCGAGGTGAACAGGGTCTCCTGAAGCCGCACCAGTTTCACGGCCAAGGGTATCTGGTGGGTTACGGTAATCCCGATGGCGGAGGAGTGGGAGTGGTTGACCTTGTCCAGCCAATAGGCACGAAAGCAAAATCTTCCCCACGCATTTTGATGATGCCACACGGGCGGCAAGGCGCGCTCATTGCCTTCAAACACGGCTCTTAAATTGGCGCACAATTGTATCAGTCTTGCACTGGTGGCGAAATCATGATGCTTAAAATTAATAGTAAGTGGCGATATCTTGGGATAACTGGCCATAAACAGCAGCTTTCGACCGCGCTCGGAAAGATGTACCAAGTGCCCCCGTTTACCCATGATGATGAGTCCGGCCTCGTCACCGTCTATCCACCCTGTCTGCAGACCATCGGCAGTGGTTAAGCCATGAGTGATGTAGGGTGAGATGCGCTCCAGTCGCTCGTGTTCTTGTGGTGTAAATTCGAGATCGCATTGTGCACGGCCAAGCGCTAACAAACCCACCGGGCGATCATTCTCATGCAGGGTGGCATATAAGCAATGATGGTTGCTGATAGGGCGAAATATTAAATTGTAATAATCGTGTTTATAAAATTCCTTTAGGTCATTTTTTACAAAATGCTGAAGTGTAATCACGCCCCGATAGCGGCGTAAAAGCTCAGGGAAGGTGTAACATACTTCTGTTTCTCTCCTATGATAAAACTCACTGAAATAAAAGGGTGCTATATCAACGTTAACGGGGTCCTCAAAGCACAGATTAGTCGCCTGAGAATTTTCGTCTGACCAGTGAAATAGATTGGAGTAAGAGGGGATCAGATTGTGCAGCTCTTTGAGCAGGGTAGACATAATCACCTGCCCACCCAGCCCTAGGCAGCACAATTGTTTGATGCGTTCTTCTGCTTTTTTAGTGGACACAGCTTGTGCTTATTGTCGCCAGATCAAGAGGGTCGTGATGATTCTAGAGCATTTTTGATTTAAGTCTATACATAGGCGTTTCTAAACCATTCGTCATTCCCGCGAAAGCGGGAATCCAGTATTTATAAACGGATGTTAAATCAGTAACTTCTGGATTCCC
>JACXTT010009500.1_pt1 | contig 13278 bp, 9 predicted proteins | sample 9270951 | NCBI WGS metagenome assembly JACXTT01 (sample SAMN15532306, study PRJNA645909) | rock metagenome | isolation source: weathered quartz diorite | place: Puerto Rico | collected 2017-06-21
TCGAGCATCCGCGCGATCCAGTAGACGGCTGCATCAGGATCGCTGTTGCGCATCGACTTATGGAGCGCGGAGATCAGGTTGTAGTGCTCTTCGCCGGTCTTGTCGTAGAGGAGGGCGCGTCGGTGAATCGACTGTTCGAGCTGCGGCAAGTCCAGCTGCCGCACTCCGGTTTCGGGACGGCTCGGCGCGGACATCGCCGCAAACTCCAGCAGATTCAGGGCGGTCCTCGCGTCCCCGTTGGCAAACCGCGCGATGGCGCCGACAGCATCGTCAGCGACAGAGAGCTCCATCGCTGCGAGGCCGCGTTCGCGGTCGGCAAGCGCTCGACGGAGGATGCTTTCTATCGCATGCGCATCGAGCGGCTGCAGCACGAACACTTTGGAACGCGAGAGCAGCGCCGCGATCACTTCGAACGACGGATTCTCCGTCGTGGCTCCAATCAGGACGATGTCGCCCGATTCAACGCGCGGCAGAAACGCATCCTGCTGCGCCTTGTTGAAACGGTGAATCTCGTCGACGAACACGATCGTCCGTTTGCCGTTGACGCTGCGCCGCAGTTGCGCGGCGGCCATGACGTCTTTGATCTCCTTGATTCCAGCCAGAACAGCGCTAAACGGGACGAACTCCGCCTTGGTCATCTCCGCGATGATTCGCGCGAGCGTCGTCTTGCCGGTACCGGGTGGTCCCCAGAGGATGATCGACTGCAGCACGTCGCGCTCGATCGCCTCGCGCAGGGGTTTCCCGGGCGCGAGAATCTCGTCTTGCCCGACGACTTCATCGAGCGTACGGGGCCGCATCCGTTCTGCCAACGGTGTCCCAGGTCGTTCGGATCGTGCGGAACGTTCGGATCGGTCGGGTTCGGCGTCGAAGAGCCCCTTAGTCATTGACGCGATCGCTTGGCAGCGTAGATCAGGATCGCGGCAGATGTCGCCACATTCAACGATTCGACGGGCGGCTCCATCGGAACCGTAACGCGCTCATCTGTTGCCTCGACGAGGCTCGCGCTGAGGCCTTGTCCTTCGCCGCCGAGCAGCAGCGCGATGCGACCGGACCAGTCCACCGCATCTGGATCGTGTCCGTCGCGGGGAACGGCGGCGATCAATTTCGCCCGGCTCTTCTGGATCGCCTGCATGACCGCATGGGTCGACGGGTCTCGCGTGACGGGAAGGCGCAACGCGCTGCCCATACTGCCGCGGACTGCCTTCCAGGAAAACGGATTCGCGGAATCGCCGGCGACAATCATGCCAGTGACGCCGCCGGCTTCCGAGACACGCATCAGCGCACCGAGATTGCCCGGATCCTGTACGTCAACGACCACCATCGCGAAGAGCCGTGCCTGGGTGAGGAGCGCCTCCAACGTGGGTGCATGGCGGCGTGCGATAGCGACGATGCCGCTTGGCGTGCGGACGGGACTTACAGCGGCAAACACCTGATCACCTGCGCTCGCGACGTCCGCTCCGGCGCGCTGCAGCGATTGCGCGAGCGCGCCCTCCTCAGTATCTCGATCGAGATGTGACTGTGCGATGACGACGCTCTCGAAACGAAGCGTGGCGGCTTGCGCCTCGCGCACAAGATGCACACCGTCGAGCAGCAGCCGTCGTCCGCTCGGATCCGGTTTCCGCGCGAGGTCACGATAGCCGCGCACGATCGGACTCTGGCGGCTCGTAATCCGCTTCATCGGGTGCGGCGACCACGAACCACTAACCACCAATCACCAACCGGTATGTTAAAGTCGATTTCGCCGTGAAGGACCGCATTCTGAAGCGATTCACCGACGAAATCGCCGTGCTCGAGCGCGAATTGAAAATCGATCTGCCGAAGGAAATCCAGCGTGCCCGTGAGCACGGCGATCTGCGTGAGAACGCGGAATACAAAGCGGCAAAGGAACGCCAGAGCATTGTCGACGCGCGGATCTCGATGCTCAAACGGCGGGTGAGCGACATCCAGTTGATGAATCTCGACCGGCTTCCACGCGACCGCGCGGGCTTTGGCTCGACGGTGCATCTTCGCGACAGGGACGGTGCCGTGCTGATCTATCAGCTCGTGATGCCGGAGGACGCCGATGCCGAGAAGGGGATGATTTCGACGGCCTCGCCGATCGGCCGCGCGATCCTGAACAAGGAAGAGGGCGACGAGGTCAAAGTCGTCACCCCTACTGGGACCAAAACGTTCGAGCTCCTCAAACTCAGCACCATTCACGACGCAGACTAGTGCAATATTCCCCCTCGCGCCGCACCGCGCTCGTGCTTTGCGGGACCGGCGCGCACGGCGCATATCACGCGGGCGTGCTGCGGGCGCTGCAGGAGGCCGGTGTCAGGATCGATCTGGTGGCTGGCCACGGCGTCGGTGCGGCGGGCGCAATGCTGTCGGCTATTGACGGCAGCGGCCGGCTCTGGGAGCCGGCGGGCGTCTGGCGCTCGGCCCAATCGCAAACGCTCTACGCGTTTACGCCCGCGATGCGAATCGTGCTGTGGACCTGTCTCGCGCTCGTCGTCTCATTGCTTGTTCCCACGGTCCTGATGGCGTTGACGCCGGCCGGCGAATCGAGTCGGCGGCTGGCACAAGTGGTGGTCGCGGTTGTCATTCTTGCCACCGCCTCAATGGCGGCGGCCATCGGCGTGGCGAGGTCGCATTGGCACGGCAAACGCCGCCCGCTTGGCATCCCGTGGTGGGTGATCGCCGGCGCGCCGTTTGACGCGACCCACGCCATCGGTGTCTTTTCGCAAACGGTCTGGCAACTGATTCGCGGCGCCGCGCGGGATCCGCAACCGGCACAGGATTCCGGCCGGCGTTACGCGGACGTCCTTGCCGACAGCCTCGGTCAACCGGGTTTTCGCGAGCTGATGATCGTCGCAACCGATCTCGACGCACACGGCGACATTGTGGCGGCGCTGCTCCGCGAGCCGTACCGGCGCGATTTCATTGCGCCTCGCGCCGGCCGCGAGCGCCGCGCGGAGGCCTTCGATCTGGCTGGCGCCGGCCGCGACCATGCGCTGGACATCATGGCGGCGGCGCTGACGCCTCCGGTCGTCTGTGAGCCACGTCTGGTGACCTTTGCCCCGGACGGGTTCTGGCGTGGCGAAACACATCGTCTCTGCGACCGGCCCGGCGCGGTCATTCGATTATTCGAGGAACTGGCCGCAGTCTCGGTGTCGCAAGTGGTCGTGGTCACCGCGGTTGCACCTGGATTCGCCCCTCATCGATTGCGGACACCGCGGCTCGATATCCGCAGCCGACTGGGTGAGTTCCTCGCTGCTGCCGAAGCGGCCGCGCTGCACGATGCGATCAATCTCGCACGGCTGCGCTTCGACTCGTGCTACGTGATTCGACCCGCGCACAATCCCGTCGGTCCCTTCGACGTCAGCGGCGCATATGATGAAGCGTCGGACCGGCGTCACGCGACCGGCGAATTGATGGAGCGCGGCTATGAGGACGCCTACCATCAGTTCATCGACCCGGTTGTCGGCGCCAGCGGCGATCAGCTCGCACAGGCCGATTCACGCGAACCCTCGTCACTCGCATAACCGTTCGCGGCAGCTGCCGCGCAGGATTGCGCATGCATCGCGACACCGAAATCGTTCACGCGGGCTTTCGGACCCGAACCGAAGCAGGCCCGTTCCTGCCCGGACCGCAGTTTTCCTCGACTTACACGTCGCCGGGGGAGCCGGCGGATAACGCGCTGACCTACGGCCGCTTTCACAACCCGACGTGGACGGCCTGGGAAAACGCGCTGCGCATCCTCGAAGGCGGCGAGGCCGTCGTGTTTTCGTCGGGAATGGCCGCTGTCGACGCCGTCCTTGGAACTACGCTCGGTCCTGGCGATGCGGTCGTGCTGGCCGCGGATTGTTACTACACGATTCGACGACTGGCGGCCGGGTGGTTCGAGCGTCTTGGGATCGAGGTCCGGCTTGTGCCGACGCGCGGCACCGCGCAACTTTCGACGCTCGATGGGGCGAAGCTGGTGTGGGTGGAGACGCCTACCAATCCGCAGCTCGATATCTGTGACATCGCATCGGTGGTCGACGCCGCGCACGCGCGTGGCATCACGGTGTCGGTCGACAACACCACCGCGACGCCCTATCTGCAACAGCCGCTGGCGCTTGGTGCCGATTTCGTCGTCGCCTCCGACGCGAAGGCGATCACCGGCCATAGCGACCTGATTCTCGGGCACGTGGCGACGCGTGACGAGGAGAAGCTGAATGCGCTCCGCACGTGGCGGACGCAGCATGGGGCCATCGCAGGCCCGATGGAAGTGTGGTTGGCGCACCGGTCGCTGCCGACGCTGCCGTTGCGCCTCGAGCGTCAGTGCAATTCAGCCATGTGCCTGGCGCAGCTTCTCGCGACGCGTCCCGATGTCGCCGCCGTGCACTATCCTGGGCTGGCGTCCCATCCGGGTCATGAGATTGCCCGCCGGCAGATGCATGCCTTCGGCACGGTTGTCAGCTTCGATCTCGGCACGCGGCCGCGCGCAGAGGCATTCCTTCGGTCGTTGACGTTGGTCCGCGAGGCCACAAGCTTCGGCGGCGTTCATTCGATGGCGGAACGGCGCGCCCGTTGGGCGGGTGACGCGATTAGCGAAGGTTTTATCCGCTTCAGCGTTGGATGTGAAGCGCGCGAAGACATTCTCGACGACGTCACACAGGCGTTAGATCGTGCGCGCTGACCTGCACGCGGCGGGCGGCATTCTCGAGGCTATCGGCAACACGCCGCTCGTCGACCTTTCGAACTTCGCGCAGGCGGGATCGGCGCGAGTTGTGGCAAAACTCGAGTCGGCCAACCCGACCGGGTCGATGAAGGATCGGATGGCCGCCGCAGTCATCGAAGCCGCCGAAGCTGATGGCCGACTTCAACCCGGCGGGACAGTCGTGGAGTACACCGCCGGCACGACAGGCATTTCTCTGGCGCTGGTCTGCGCAGCCAAAGGGCATCCGCTCGAAATCGTGTTCTCGGATGCGTTCAGCGACGAAAAACGTCTCACGATGGCCGCGTTTGGTGCTCGGATCACCGACGTCAAGAGCGAACACAAACGCATCAACGAAGCGTTGATCAAAGAGATGATTCGCACCGCGGGCGAGATCAGCCACCGTCCGGCGCATTGGTGGTGCGACCAGTTGAACAACGACGACGCGGTTGCAGGCTACGAGCCGCTGGGCGATGAACTTTGGGATCAGACGGGCGGTCGTATCGACGCGTTCGTGCATGCGGTGAGCACGGCGCACTCGATTCACGGTGTAACTCAGGCACTATGGCGGCGAAGACGCAGCATCGAGATCGTCGCCGTCGAGCCGGCCGAATCGGCGGTCCTGTCCGGCAAGCCGAGCGGCTCACACAAGATCGAGGGCATCGGCATCGGCTTCATTCCACCCCTGTGGAACGCTCGGCTCGTCAACGGAATCGAAATCGTAACGACGGAAGAAGCGAACGCGATGGCGCGAAGGCTGGCGCGGGAATCCGCGATTTTCGCGGGGTCTTCTACGGGCGCGAATGTGGCTGCGGCTCTACGTGTCGCGAAGCGGCTCGGCTCCGAGGCTACTGTTGCGACCATCATTGTTGATTCAGGGCTGCGATACGTGAGTACCGATGTCTTCCGCGTCCCGTCAAACAGCTAGACTCGGCTTCGTGACTGGAGGCATCATGCACGCCATGCGAAGAACTTTGATGACACTCGGCGTCCTTGCGCTCACCGCATCATCCGTGCTCGGGCAGACGAAGCCGACCGATCACTGGGTGCCGACGTGGACGACGGCAGTAGTCGCCAGGGGACCGATGCTGCCTCCGCCCGCTCCGCCAGGTCCCGCGCCGGTCGCCACTGCAGGGGCGCCACCGATTGTGGCGGCGCCGGCAGGGCCGGCGCCGATCACGCCGAACAACCAGACGCTGCGGCAAATCGTTCGCACCTCGGTTGCGGGCACGCGTGCACGCGTCGTTTTCGCGAACACATTCGGCACGACGGCCGTCAACGTCGGCGGCGCTTCGATCGCGCTGCGTGACAAGGAGTCCGCGATCGTCGCGGCGTCCATCCGCAAACTGACGGTCAATGGAAGCTTGGCCTTCCGTATTCCGGCGGGTGGCGTCATGTTGAGCGATCCCGTGAATATCTCCATGCCCGCGTTTGCCGACCTCGCCATCGACGTTTTTGTACCCGGAGACCTTGGCAGCGGATCATCGCCGATTACGTTCCACAACGGTGCGAATCAGACCAGTTATGTTTCAGCGACAGGCAATCACGTCGGCGAACCCACGTTCCAACCTGCGGCGATCATGCGGTCCTGGTTCCTGCTGTCCCGAGTGGAAGTGATTGCAGGCGCGCGGACGAGAGCCGTCGCGGCCTTCGGCGATTCCATCACCGACGGCACGCGATCGACCCCGGACACGAATAATCGCTGGCCCGACCATCTGGCGCGCCGCCTGGCGACGCAAGGTGGCGGCGTCGCCGTCATGAACGTCGCCATCGCTGGAAACCGTGTGCTCAGCGAAGGCGTTGCGCCTGTCGGCTTCGGAGGCAACGCCGGCATCAACGCTCTCGCCCGCTTCGATCGCGACGTGCTCGCCCTGCCTGGAGTCACGCACGTCATCGTCATGGAAGGGATCAACGACATCGGTACCAGCGGGCAGAACGGCATCCTGGCCACCGCTGACGACCTGATCGCGGCGCACAAGCAGATGATCGACCGCGCTCACGAACGTGGCTTGAAGATCTATGGCGCGACGCTCACGCCGTACGAAGGCGCGGCCTACTTCACGCCCGAAGGTGAGACGAAGAGGAAAGCGCTGAATCAGTGGATTCGAACGAGCGGCGCATACGACGGTGTGATCGACTTCGATATGGTGGTGCGTGATCCGTCGGCGCCGGGGAGGATCAATCCCGCCTTTGACTCGGGCGATCACCTGCATCCCGGTGACGCAGGTTACAAGGCGATGGGCGAGTCGATCGACCTCGCGCTGTTCCGATCGGGATCGTAGAGGCGGCCCTACGCCTTCACGAGGCGTTTGTCTGTGGGCTGGTGCTCGTGGAGGAACTCGAGCGCGAGCGTGAGCACTTTGTCGGTGAACTGGTCCGCCTGCAGATTGCCGAACTTGTCTCGGAAGGCGCGCAGCGGGACGACGGCTTTCGCCATCGAGCGGTGACCGCCGGCGCTGCCGACGTCGGCGAAGTACTTGCGCACGAACTCGCCGGCATTGCGCGAGTAGCCGAGATTGCGGACCGACATCACCAGCGAGTCGTTGACGATTCCCGCCACGATCGTCCACTTCACATCCTCGAGCTGCAGATAGAAATCGGCGACGTAGGGAATGAAATCCTCGCGTGGCGAGGTGCCGACGAAGGAGCAGAAGACCTGCTCGACAATCCGTCCGTTCTGCTTCGCCTTGAGCACATACTCGAGGCGATCCGTCGTGATTTCCGCCCCCTCCATCTTCCGGATCATTGCTGCGTCGGCAAGGGGATACAGATACGAGAACGCTTCGAGGTCGACGCGGTTCGCCTGGCGGTTGAAGAACAGCGTGTCTGACTTGATCGCATAGAGCATCGCCGTCGCGGTGCGCTCGGAGATGTGCTCGTCGACAGCACGCAGGTGCTCCGTCAGAATCGTTGAGGTCGACCCGTAGTTCGGCCGGATATCCTTGAAGACAGCGCTGTAGCCTGGCTGCTCGGGGTGATGATCGATGACGAGGTCGACGCGGTGAAATTCCGGACCGAAATAATGGGGCTGCACGTCAACCATCGCGATCCGGTCGAAGTCGGCAAGTTGATCGCCCGTAATGATCTCGACCTGGATGTCGAGCAGATTCTGCATGCGCAGGTTTTCCGGGCGCGTGGCGCCGAGCTGCGCGCCGATCACGGCCGTCTGCTTGGTGCGGCGCAGCACGTTGCGCAGCGCGAGGCCGCTGGCCATAGCGTCGGGATCCGGATCGTTGTGCAGCAGGATCAGCACCCGGTCCGCGTCGTTAAAGAAGCGCTGATACTGCTGCACCTTCAGGCGCGTCAGCGAACGGCTGAATTCGATCAACAGAGGCTGGCCGAACAGCTCCGCGATCGGAAGGTAGTTGACTTCCGGGAAAATGGTCCGCAGCTCTTCTTCGTGCTTATGGGCGTCGCCGCACCCGATGCCGATGACGTACACCAAAGCCGCGCCTGCGTCGCGAATGGTTTCGAGAATCTTGCGCAGGCTTCGTTTGGCGGTTTCCTCGACGATGACGCAGGTTGCAGGGGTGATGTCGGCTTTCAGGTAGATATCGGTCCGGCGGGGGTCGCCGCTCAACACGTTGAGGTGAGCGTCGTGGAGCTTGCGGGCGAGCGGCTTGCTCTCGACCAGGAATTCGACCTCGAAGCTGGGCATCAGCGCTTCATCGAGCATCCTGATGAGCAGCTCGGTCTGACAAACGGCGACGCACCTCATTCGATCTAATGAACCCTACTGGCGTGTGTTTCGCGCATTACAAACGGGCGCGCCGTTGTCGCGCCCGCGAAAGCGAGGCCGAATGGCTGTCGTGGTTACTAGTACATCTGCCCATACGAGCCGCGAGAAGCAGGCGCCAACCTCAAATTATACGCTCCATAGCAGGACTCGCCCTGGCTGCGCTGGCCGTGATGCCGGCCCGTGCCGCCCAGTTGCTGGATGATGTGTCCGCTCAGCGAGCGCCATGTGTCTCCTGTCTGGTTATCGGCATCGACGCTGCCGATCTGGAATCGATTCCGCCCCTTGCCCCGGCGTCGCTCGAAGGCATAGAGCTTCTCGTGACGGGTGACGACAGCGACCCGAAGACGGCGGAGCTGATCCGCTCAGCATCGACGACGGGGGCGAGGGTTGCGGTCTTGATCTCTCCGCCCGCCGAAGCTCGACGGATGGACGAAGTCGTCTTCGACGTTCGGACAAGGATCACTCAACTTCGCGCCGCCAACCCTGATCTCCAGATCGCGATCGATGCTGATGCGTTCGCGGCTGCTGATGTAACGCTCGACGGGTTGATTCCTTACGTCGATGCCGTGATCGGTTCGACGTGGAATCGTTTGCCGAGCGTCTCAAACCCCTCTGTGAACGACCTCATCCGCGCATCGCTTACACCAGGGGGCGAGCGGGTTCTTCTTCCCGTTGTCCGTCTGAATTGGAATGTCCTTCAAGACCTCTCCGCCCGTCGGCCTCTGCTGGTCGAAGTGACGGGCACGAGGCAGCTGACTGTTGGTGAAATCCTCGCGCGCTACCAGGCGCAACAACGCCGGCAGGATGCGATCGTGAAGACGACGATCGGTACGGGCTCAACGACCCTGTTGTTCGAGGTCCCGGATTTCGCCGCGCCTGTCACTATTACCGCGGACACCACAGTCTTCCGCGGCCCTGACGGCACGAACATCGAGGAACGCGGCATTCGCGTCAACGGCGCGCCGATTGCCGGTGGCGGTGCCGCCTCGCCTCCCGAGCTGCCACTCATAGAAGCCGAGCGCATCAGCACCGCACCGCTTGTGATCAGGCTCAACGAAGCGTACCGATACGTGCTCGCGGGCGAGGAATCAGTGGGCGACAGCCGATGTTATGTCGTGCGGTTCGAGCCGGTCGTCGCTGGTCGCGGACTGGCAAAAGGACGCGCGTGGATCGACGCGCAGGCGTTCACCCTTCGACGCCTGGAGACGATGCAGCGCGATCTCCAAGGCGCCATCGTCTCGTCGGAGCAAGTGGACGAATTCGGTCCGGTCAGCGTGGACGGCACAACCGTGTGGCTGCCGATTGAAACGAAGATCTTTCAGTCGTACGAGGGCGCCGGGTTTCGAACACCCATTCACCGGACGCTTACTGTCCGCCATTACGACGTCAACAACGCCGCATTCGCCGGCCAACTGGCGAAGGCGTTTGCGTCTGACAACGTGATGCTGCGTGAGACGGCCGACGGACTGCGTTACCTCGTCAGGCAGAACGGAACCGCGGAGCGTTCCATGGCAACCCGCGGCAATCACACCGTCCGGAGTCTCGTCGGCGGTGTCCTCGTCGATCCGAATATTTCACGGCCGCTCTCATTTGCCGGCCTGAGCTACGTGAACCTCGATCTCTTCGGACGCGGCGCGCAGCTCAATGTGTTTTTTGGCGGCGTCTTCGGGCAGGCGTCATGGGCGATCCCGGCGATTGCAGGCACGAAATGGCAGGCGCACGGGAGACTGTTCGCCATCGGTGCGCCATACAGCGATCGCGTCTTTCGGAACGGCCGCGAACAGTACTCCGAGAACCTGCTGCAACAGCCGGGCTACGTCTCAGTTGGCGTCCTTCGACCGCTGACGTCACGGGTACGGCTGACGGCGGATTACTCGCTGGCCATCACGGCGCTTGCACGCACAGCGAATACTCCACCGCTGTTTGGAATGCCCGCAGACATCGTTGATCACGGCGCATTGCTGGCGCTGGATGCCGACCGTGGTGCGTGGAGCGTGCGGGGATGGTGGAATCCGGTGCGGCGCTATCGGTGGCGCCCCTGGGGACTACCGGGCACATTCGATGCTGCCACGCGTGATTATCAGCGTTATGGAGCGCGGATCACCCGCACGATGGCCTTGCGTCCATCGGTCAGTTCGCGTTTGGAGATGTCGTGGATGGATGGCCGGGATCTTGATCGCTTCAGCCAATACGGCTTCGACGCGTTCGACAACCCGCTGCACGGGTATCCGACCGCATCGATCCGATACGACCGTGGGGTGGTCGTTCGAAGTGCAACAGCCTGGACGACACCTCGCGTGCGCATCGACGCTTTTGCCGACGCCGCCTACGTGCGCGATCGTGGCTGGCCTTCGGCGATGCGAGCGTATCCCGGCTTCGGCAGCGGCGTCGAGTCGGCGGGCCCGTTTCGTACATTGTTGTCATTGGAATGGGGCTACGGATTCCGTGCGCCGCGCAGCGGAGGCGGCCGTGGAACGCAAACGGCCCGCATTACGGTATATCGCGGCTTCTAACCAGGTGTAGGATCAGGCTTGTCGATGCAGAGACGCGCGCTGTTGCTGATCGTGGCGGCCGCCATCACCTATGGGATGACGAGGCTTGTCGCGCAGACGCCAACCTTCCGGACCAGCATCGACCTCGCCACCTTCGGTGTGACGGTTGTCGATCGAAAGGGCGAATATCTCACCAGCCTGAACGTCGAGGATTTCGAGATCCTCGAAGACGGCCAGAGGCAGACGGTCAAGTACTTTGCCCGCGGGACCGACCTCGAGAGCGGCCCTGAGATGCACGTCGGCTTGCTGTTCGACACGAGCGGCAGCATGACCGAAGACATCAAGCTGTCGCGTTCAGCCGCCGTCAAATTTCTCAATACGTTGAGCGAGGCGAAAGATATGACGCTCGTGGACTTCGACACCGAAGTCCGCGTTGCGAAATACGGCCAGAAGGATTTTCCGCGGATGGTCGAACGGATTCGCGGACGCACGCCTGACGGCGAGACGGCGCTCTACGACGCGATGGGTGTCTACTTGGATGGCGCCTCGGAAGACGAGGGGCGGAAGATCCTCGTGCTGTACACCGACGGGGGCGACACGCACAGCACGATCAGCTTTGGCGACCTGATGACGCTCATCCGCGCTTCGGATGTGACGGTCTATTCCGTCGGATTCCTGGAACACTCCCGCGGCCGCATCGAGGAGCGCGCGCACCTGATGCAGATTGCCGAAGCCACCGGCGGCCAGGCGTTTTTTCCGACGACAATGAAAGACATCGAGGCGTCCTACGACAAGGTCGTCGCGCAGATTCGTGCACAGTACAGCCTCGCCTATACCTCCACCAACACGAAGCAGGACGGCGCGTGGCGCAAGGTCGAAATCCGCGTCAATCGTGCTGACTTGAAGGGCTCCAAAATCCTCTCCCGCCGCGGCTACTTCGCGCCCTATCAGGAACCTCCGAAAACAAAGTAGTTCCCAATCTCCAACTACCAACTCCCAAGATGGCTGACTTGGAAGTTGGATGTTGGGAGTTGGAAGTTTCCGCATGGTACGATGAGGGATTTCCATGCCTTCCGTGTACGATCGCTTTAGCCTCGTCAGCGATTTCGAGATCCGCGGGGATCAGGTCCGCGCGATCCCGGAGCTTGTCGAGGGATTGAACAGGGGCGATAAACACCAGGTTCTGCTCGGCGTCACCGGCTCAGGGAAAACGTTCACGATGGCGCAGGTCATTTCGGCGGTGAACCGGCCGACCCTGGTCATGGCGCATAACAAGACGCTCGCCGCTCAGCTCTACCAGGAGTTCAAACGGTTCTTTCCAGGCAACGCCGTCGAGTACTTCGTCAGCTACTACGACTATTACCAGCCCGAAGCCTACGTGCCCGCCACGGACTCCTATATCGAGAAAGAAGCGACGATCAACGACGAGATTGACCGGATGCGCCTGTCGGCGACCCGGTCGCTCTTCGAGCGGCGCGACGTCATCATCGTGGCGAGCGTTTCGTGTATCTACGGCCTCGGATCTCCAGAGGCGTACTACGGAATGCTGCTGCCGCTGGAGGTGGGGCAGCGGATCGGGCGTGATCAGATCCTCCGCAAGCTGGTTGAGATCCAGTACGAACGCAACGACACGGAGTTCGGCCGCGGTGCCTTTCGTGTCCGCGGCGACATCGTCGAGGTCGTACCGTCGTACGAAGAGCACGCGCTGCGCATTGGCCTCTTCGGCGATGAGGTGGACGAGCTCGCGTGGTTCGACGCGCTGACCGGGAAAGTGATTCGCCGGCTGGACAAGGTGGCCGTCTATCCAAAGTCGCACTTTGTGACGTCTCGCGATCGAACCAAGCAGGCGGTGCAGACGATCAAGGAGGAGCTGGCGTGGTATCGCGGCCTGCTCGAATCGGAAGGGAAGCTGCTCGAGGCCCAGCGGCTTCACCAGCGCACGATGTTCGATCTCGAAATGATTCGGGAGATCGGGTACTGCCACGGCATCGAGAACTATGCGCGCCATTTGACGGGGCGCGCGCCGGGCGAGCCGCCGCCAACGTTGCTCGACTATCTTCCCGAGGATGCGCTGGTGATCGTCGATGAAAGTCACCAGACGATTCCTCAGGTTCGCGGCATGTACGCCGGCGACCGATCGCGCAAGGAGGTCCTGGTCGCCTACGGGTTCCGTCTTCCCTCTGCGCTCGATAACCGCCCGTTGAACTTCGCGGAATGGGAAGAGCGCGTTCATCAAGTCGTCTGCGTGTCAGCGACGCCAGGCCCCTACGAGCTGTCAAAGGCCGGAGGCGTCGTTGTCGAACAAGTGATCCGTCCGACAGGCCTGATGGATCCTCCGATTGATGTTCGGCCGGTTCGCGGACAGG
>JACXTT010009501.1_pt1 | contig 13277 bp, 17 predicted proteins | sample 9270951 | NCBI WGS metagenome assembly JACXTT01 (sample SAMN15532306, study PRJNA645909) | rock metagenome | isolation source: weathered quartz diorite | place: Puerto Rico | collected 2017-06-21
TTCCCGATTCAAAAGGAGCGGAGCATGGAACAACAGCAGGTCCCTCAGCAGAACAGTATCCACGAAGGGTTTGTGGTGTGGGATCAACGGGGATTAGTAGTGCGCTGGGCCGATGGCGCATCCCGGCGCTTTTCCTGGGAGGCGCTCCGGCACATCAACGGCTGTCCGGCGTGCCAACCCCAGCCGCTCGCAGCGCAGTCTACACCTCGGGAATTTGTCACAAGAACATCAGCATAAAAATTGGAGGAGTTGTATGTCATTTTACATTAAGCGGACGTATGTCGATACCCAGCCAGGGATCGAACTGGTCAACATTCACTACACCTCAACGCCGGTGGGGCAACAGCCCGACTGGGAGGCGCATCGGGAAACGCGCGCCATGCCGCGCGGCGGCACCTTGATCCGCGGCCTGGGCGGCACCACGGTGGCGGAGTCCGGCGAGTATGTACAAACTCTCAGCCAGACCGTCGAACTGCCCGACGACGGCATCCGACGCAAAGTCATTCGCCTGCCCAAGGATGTCTATGATCCGGCGACAGGGCAGTATATCGAACACTACGCCTTCCACCACTACTTCGAGGTCTTTCGCGACGGCAAGCGAGAAACAAGTCCCGTCTACACAGAAGAGATTGTGAGCAAAGAAGTCGAGTATGTCGACTATACCGGCAATCTTGGCGGCATGTGTATCTTCTGGAGTGTCTATGATTGGGATGCACCGCAGTACCAACCGACGGAGGAGTTGAATTTCATCGAAAAATACGGAGAAGATAGTCCCTATCGATCCTTTAAATTCTACGGGGCGGAGGATAAGGAAACCTTCTCGCGCACGCGCTCCGAGATGTTAAAGGCGCTACCGACGCCACGCCGCTATGTTGGCAAAATTTATGGTCCCAAAGGCGCGGAGGTTCACCAGCGCTGGCACGTGGGAGGATTGTGGAGTCCGAATGTGGCCGAACGCTGGGAAGATTACTGGGGGTACGCCGTCCACGCCCTATAAAGAGAGACCAGACACAAGGACAAACGCGCCAGAGGATTCAGCCATGAAGCGCCGATCCTCCGCGATCTGACGTTGGCGTAAAGCGGTTCATACCGACTACTTCGCCTGAGGTTCACGCCCGCCGCCAGCTGGCGGCCATGCGCTGATAAAGCGCGACATAGCGAGTGGCGGACTCACGCCACGAAAAATCCTGCGCCATAGCGTGTTGCATCAGTCCGCGCCACGCCGTCTGGTTGGCAAAAACCGAGACCGCCTCATTGACCGCTGTGAACAACGCCTCTCCGTTGGCTTCCTGAAAAGTAAATCCTGTCCCTTCGCCTGTCGTCGCATTGAATGGCGTAACCGTGTCTTTCAGCCCGCCAGTGGCCCGCACGATCGGGATCGTTCCATAGCGCAGACTATAGATTTGATTGAGACCGCAAGGTTCATAACGTGAGGGCATGAGAAAGCAGTCGCTCCCAGCTTCAATTTGATGCGCCAAAGCATTCTCAAAACCGATACGCACGGCGACCTTCTGCGGATATCGTTGACTGAGCGAGGAGAGGAACTCCTCGTATGGTTCCGCCCCCGCGCCTAAAATCACGAGGCGGAGGTTCAAAGTTAAGAGCCGGTCTAGCGCAGCTACCAACAGATCAAAGCCTTTTTGATCCACCAAGCGCGAGATCATGCCGATGAGTGGAACGTCTAATTCCTCGGAGAGATGAAACGTCTGCAACACCGCCCGTTTACACGCCGCCTTCCCTGTCAGATCCCGCGCATCATACCGTGCGGCGATATGCGGGTCGACTTCTGGGCTCCAGATCGAATAGTCAACACCGTTGAGAATGCCGACTAAAGTGTTACGGCGCGTCTGTAACACGCTATCGAGGCCCACTCCAAATTCCGGCGTGCAGATCTCTTCAGCATACGTAGGGCTTACCGTGGTCAGCGCATCTGCATACAGCAAGCCGGCTTTCATGAAATTGGTCATGCCAAAAAATTCGAGCCCCGAAGGTTGAAAGAGCGTAGGGGGCAGGCCAGTAAGCTGAAACGCCCAAGAGGGAAAGACGCCTTGGTAAGCAAGATTGTGTATTGTGTAGACTAGCGTCGTGGACAAGAGTCGCGCATCCAACCACGGCAGCACTCGTAAGTACGCTGGGATCAGCGCGGTTTGCCAATCATGACAATGCACTACATGCGGGGGTTCCTCGAAGCGTGCGGCCAACGCCAGCGCGGCCCGACAAAAGAAAATAAAGCGGATCGCGTTATCGGGATAATCGCCGTTTTCATCGCCATAGAGACCGGAGCGCGCAAAGAAGTCGTTTTGTTCAATGAAGTAGACGGGTATACGCGGAGCGGACTCATCTCGTTCTGGCAATGCGTCCCGCCACACCCGCGCCGTGCGGTTGCCAATCACCAAGGGAATGGGCAGATCGGTGAGCCATTCTTCCAATGCAAAGTTGCCGTCACGAACTGTCTGATAGAGGGGCATGACAATGCGGACATCGTGTCCAAGCGCAGCTAAGGCTTTCGGTAAAGCGCCGGTGACATCGCCTAGCCCTCCGGTCTTGGCGAAGGGAGCAACTTCTGTGGCGATAAACAAAATGCGCAACGGCTCTGCCATGATTCCCCCTTCATTTATGGCCGTGAATTGTGTCTATCTATACGGAGGGTTTGCACAATGAACAAGGGGCATGATCAGTTCTAAACAGATAGCGAAGAGCCCGCTCCCTGCGGTCGCTTCATAGCCCGCGCGCAGAGCGCGCTTTATAGCCCGCTTGTTGCACTCGCTTTATAGCTTATGGCCGAAGGCAGAAGCTCGCTCTCCCCTCAAGTGAGCACGGCGAACAAACTATTCGCCGTCTTGCCTAAAGCAACCGCAGTGCGCGAGCCAATAGTCAGGCCAATCAGAGCCCCAGCAGCTTTCGGTATACCGCGAGGGCGTGTTCCCGATCCCGCGCCTTCGCCAGGGCTTGCTTCCACAGCGCATAGCGTTCCTTCATACAACAAGCCGCGGGACGATAGCCGGCGGCGATTGCAGTTGCTTCATGCGCGAAGAACACCCGGTGTTTCACATAATAGCCTTTAGCGATCCAACGGACGGCGCAGGGACAGTCGAGACGTCCATACCCCTTCCCGCCCTTATGACCGCCAAATAATCCGGGCGTTGCGCTCTCGTACTGTTTGCCGTCTGGTCCGATGAGTTTATAAAGTTTTGATTTTTTCACCATTGAATGTTATCCCTTCATGCTCCAGCAACCATCGCTTCCGCTCTAGACCGCCAGCATAGCCTGTGAGCGCTCCGCTTGCGCCAACCAAGCGATGACAAGGAACAACAATAGCAACAGGATTCAATCCATTTGCCATTCCCACTGCGCGATACGCGGTCGATCGTCTCAGTTGCACCGCCATTTCTCCATACGTCAAGACTGAACCCGGCGGAATCATTCGCAACGCAGACCAGACTTGTTGCTGGAAACTGGTTCCGCACGTTTGGACAGGAATGTCGTCAATGGCAGTAAGATCTCCGGCTAGATACGCGCGCAAGGCGTTGCTGAATCGACCTGCGTTGGCGCCTTTTTTCAAGCGGACCGGTCCATATCGCGCTTGGAGCAACTTCAGCATGCGAGGTTCATAATCCGTGTAGTCGAGCGCACAGAGCTTTTCTCCGTCTGTCACAAGCAGTAGAGTTCCAATGGGTGAGAGAATTCGATCAACAAAGAGTTCCATAACCACACCTTAGTCTGTCCTCTTAGTATTGACACCTCACTATAGAGAGCGTGAAAAAGAAGAAAAGAAAGTTCAATCATGGAAAAAATGCTCACGTTCCTTCACACTTCATCCGTGCATATCCCTACATTTGACGGCCTGCTCGCTGAACTTGCGCCCAACATTCCAGCACGCCATGCCGTTGACGAAAGCCTTCTGCAAGAAGCACGCGAAGCTGGCGGCGTCACCGTCCAGCTCAGACAAAAGATGAAAGAGGTCATTTTCAGCGCCATGAGGGATGATACACAAGTGATGTTGTGCACCTGTTCAACCCTGGGCGGCTACGCGGAAGAGATTGGGCGACACACGACGGCGCCAATATTACGAATCGATCGGCCTATGGCGGAAAAAGCGGTCTCTTTGGGAACTCACATCGTGGTGGCGGCAACCGTGGCAAGTACGCTGGGACCGACGACAGAACTCATCCTGGATGCAGCGCGACGGGCGCACAAATCTGTACAACTTATCGAAGTGTTGTGCGAGTCAGCATGGGAAAAGTTTGCACAGGGCGATCAAAACGGCTACTTGCAACAAATCGCAGAGCAACTGCTTCGTGCGGCGCCTTCCGGCGAGGTGATAGTGCTGGCTCAAGCTTCCATGGCCGGAGCAACCGCATTCTGCTCAAGCCTGACCATTCCTATCTTGAGTAGTCCTCGCCTTGGTTTGGAAGCCGCGCTCAAGGTGTACTATGACGCTTGACTTGAGCAAATTCACGGACCTTGATTATTGCTACGTCACTACGACCGGTCGTGTGACAGGAAATCCGCACACCATCGAGATCTGGTTTGCACGGAATGATCACACCTTGTATCTCCTCTCTGGTAACAAGGAGAAGGCGGATTGGGTAAAAAATCTCAAGAAGACAGCACAGGTACAGGTCAGATTGAATCGCTCTCACTTCGTCGGGAAGGCGCGCGTCATTGGAGACAAAAAAGAATCCGCCTTGGCAAGGAAACTTGTCTTCACCAAATACCAATCACGTTACAGCGGCGACCTGACGTCATGGAGGCGTACAGCGCTGCCTGTTGCGATCGATCTCTCAGATCGTCTATGACAGGAACGGTATCTCTTATCTCAAAGGAGGGTTTTCTCATGATCTACGAAATGCGTGTCTACACGCTGCAGCCGGGGAAAGTGCCGGAGTTTCAAGCGTTGATTGAAAAAGAAGCACTTCCTATTATCAACAAGTATTCCAAGCTGGTAGGATGGTGGTCGACCGAGGTGGGACCGCTCAACGAGGTTGTCCATATTTGGGCTTATGAGGATTCGGGACATCGAGAGCGAGCGCGGAAAGCGCAGGGGGAAGATCCCCAACTCCAGGCGTTTCGCCCCAAAGCCCAGGCGATGATTGTGAGTCAGTATAATAAGATCATGACGCCCGCGAACTTCTCACCGTTGAAGTAGCCTCCTCATTATGATTGATGCGGTTGGTGTGAGGCCCAGCCGCATCAATAAGAAAAATGCGAGATCCATGAAAATCGTTGGCTAGGCTGATCGTTTAAGCGTCGCCGCTGGCGAAACCATTCACTTCATGGTGAGCTGTGAGACGGCGTCTTACCGCGCTGATATCGTGCGCTTGATTCATGGGGATCCCAATCCGCGTGGACCAGGGTTCAAGTCGGTGGCATCTAGGGACAAAATATGAGGCTCGGTGCGAATCTAGAGCCTTTGTGACCCTTCTTTAGACCAAGCTGGCTATCTCCGTGGACAACTTATTACCGGCTGTCGAATCACCATTTTGCGTTTTTTCGGCGCCGTTCGTGTGGGGTCGTTGAGGTAAATTTCGTGGTAGTAGCCATTGGGCTTTAGATTATTTTCCGGTAGATAGTCGTTGTAAAGTTTTTCGCAGATTGCGCCGACCTCGTTGTAGTCACCGACGTGCATGATTTGCACGCTCTTGCCTTCATGCAGATTTTCGAGTCGTAGTGTTTTAGGTGCCGGGCCGCGTTTCTGTTCGACTTTGGCGACGGCTTCTTCAAATTGTTCCTGGGTTATCCAATCGATAAAAACTATCATTACGCGCCACTTCCATTTGTCCTTATTGCCTTCTCTGAAGTCTTTCTTTTTGTCAGCCCAACATAAACATTCCAGCGGTGGCTCGACAAAGTTTTTGCCCATGCGTTTTTTCACTAGCGGTTTGATTAAGTGGACCACGGAATAAAGCCATTTCACAGCCTCAGCACATGCCTCGCTTTCTGGATTGCCCTCGCCATCAATAACAGCAAACCTGATTTCAGGGACATCAACTACAGTAAATTGCTTTTCCGGCGGTAAATACAGTTCCTTTAAGCGTTTATGAAATTCTTCTACCTTCATTTTCTCTTCTCCTTATAAGTGAGTTTTATGGATTCCAAGGTTTGGTTTGCATGTAATCTAAAGTTTTGGCAATCCATTCCGCCTCAGCTTTTAACTGGCCGATAGAGAAGTCGAACATGGCGTCAACGTGGTCGGGCAGAGGTTGTTGCTCAAAGTGAATGTTTTCGAGTCTCTCTAATTCTTTTGTCACGGCTTCTTTGCGTGTCTGCAAAGCATCCAAGGCCTGGTCTCGCGTTAGTACCGACCAGTGAATCATTCCCATTAACAGAGAAGAGTATGTGGAGCGGACGGTTTTGAGGGTAGTAAGTGTCTGATTTACTAGTGTCTTCTTGCCCGTTCTGGTCATTGTGTAGCTTTTTTTGGCCTTTGCGGTAGCCGGGGTATCTGCCTTAACCAGCCCTTTCTTTTCCAGCTTGCCGAGCACGAAGTAGATTGAGGAAAACCCAATCTGGGTCCATTCCCGCATCTCGCGCTGCTCGATGACTTGCTCCAGCTCATAGCCATGGCGGGGCATTTCGGCCACCAAGCCGAGGACCAGTAGTTCGCTGTCGGTAAGGTCTTTTGCAGTCATATTCTAGTATTAGAACAATTTTATTCTAATATTAGAATAATTAGTGTCAAGTGGAAATGTGTGAATTGGTTTAGCTACCCTGCTTAACAACTATGACAACAACGTCTCACGCGTGCCTGAAAACGTCTTGAAAAGGTTTATGTTGGACGAACCGCTTCCTTGATATCGGGAACGGGGTGAGCACCCGCTCAGACGACGTTGTCGAGTGGTTTCCTCAACAGAAGTCAGTTCCTTTGCAACCGGTTATTATGCGCTGCGTGTTTCATCTTTACTTCGAGGCGTTCATAGTCCCCGAGGTGCGCGCGCATCAGGCTTTTCCAAAGTTTGCCGTGGTTAGGCACAGAGAAGTGTAAGAGTTCGTGGACGATCACGTAGTCTCCCAAGTCGCGCTCCATCCCCAGCAGTTCGTCGTTGAAACTCAGGGTTCCAGCCGTAGAGCAAGAGGCCCACTTGTTGCACATGGGGCGGACATACAACCCCTGGACCTTCACCTCGAACTTCACGGCCCATTCCAGCACGCGCGCCTTGAATTCTTCCCTGTCGCGCCAGCCGTTCATGGGCGGAAGCTCTTCTGCAATAGGGTGAACAAGGCTTCGACTGTCGCAGTGACCTTCTCCATGTCGTCTTCCTCAGCAAAGACAGCAAATGTCACGTGCTTCCGCACCTCCCGTAGTTCGGCTTCGCTGCGTTGCCAGTTTGGGAACTTCGCGAACGCCTCGCGCACTTTCTTGCTGACCGGCTCCGGGTTCGGTATGCCGTCATCGGTCAGCTTGCACAGAACGAAGTAGGTCAGCCCATCCAATCCCTTCGCGGCCTGTTCCTTCTTCCGCTGTTCGTTCTTCTCGATTTCCTTCAACAAGTCCGAGAGCGCATTGGCAGTGCTCGTCTGGCGATCCTCAAAACTCGTCTGCACCGCCTGCGCCCGTTCAGCGAGAGCGACCAGAAACGGATCATCGCTGTTCTCTTCCGCTGCCTTCTCGATAGATTTGACGAGGTTGATGACTTTCGTGGCCTTCCCGTCGTCGCGCTGTTTGATCGTCTCAATGGTCGCTTTGTCGATCGTTACATACTCTGCAGACGACTCCGCGACCATCAGCGTCCCAACGTGCTGCCGCACTAGTTCGTTAGTCTTCTTCTGAAACGCCTTGTCGACGTACACCTTCTTGGCGTAGGCGTTACGAACCACAGCGTAGATAGAAGAGAGCGTTGTGTAAGAGTCAATGAACGGACGCAGGAACGCATCCGGCGAGATGATCTCATAAAGCATTTCGATCTCTTTGTACTCGCGGAAAAACTCCTTGCGCCGTTCCTTGTCGCGAAAGTGTTCGATGAGATTGTCCACGTCCTTGTCGTTAAAGTTTCGCGTCACCAGCGCGAGATACGCCGGGGCCTTTGTCTCCATCTTCGCTTGGAAGAGCTGCTTGAGCAGGCCTATGTCCTTGACGATGGCGTTGATCTCGTCGCTGTCGAAGGCCAGTGCTTTTTCCAGCTTGTCGAAGATACCCACGAAATCGAGGACGAAGCCGTGCGGCTTCACCATCTCCGCCGCCTCATTTTCGTAAGGGCGGTTCACTCGCGCGATGGCCTGGAGCAGCGTGTGATCGCGCATCGGCTTGTCCAAATACATTGCGTATAGGATCGGCGCGTCAAAGCCAGTGAGCAAATTCTCTGTGACAATCAGAATCTTCGGCCACTCGCCGGCCTTGATGAAATTTTTGCGAATCTGCTTCTCACGCTTCGGGTCGAGACGCCACTTTTTGAGGTGCGCCGGATCGTTGTTGCTCCTGGTAAAGACGATCTCGGAATACTCCGGCGGCAGGATGGCATCCAGCGCCGCCTTGTAAAAGGCGCATGCTTCGCGATCCACGCCCACAACAAGCGCTTTGTAGCCGAGCAGCTCCACATTCTCCCGGAAATGGTCAGCCACGTAACGCGCCACTTTTGTCACCCGGTCCCTGCCCTTGAGGAAATTTTTCAAGTTCACGGCGCGTTCGAGAATCTTGTTTAACTCCTCAATGTCAGTGACGCCTTCGGTCTCGGCCAGCGCGAGGAACTCCTTCTCCATGATTTCGTGCGACACGAGCATCTGATCTTCCAGCTCGTTGCGGTCGATCATCAGCAGGATAGTCGGCTTCTCGGCCTCAGGCGCTTTGAAGAGCAGCTCGGCGGCCTTGATCATCGTGTAGGTTTTGCCGCTGCCCTGTGTGTGCCACACCAGGCCGCGGGTACGCTGGGGATCGAGCGCCCGCGTCACCACTTTGTCCACCGCGCCGGTCTGATGTTGGCGCAGGATAAATTTCTGCAACTCCTCTTCCTTCTCAGCGAAGAGGATGAAGTCCTTCAGGAAGCGCAGGAGATGCGGCACAGCGCAGAAGCTCTTGACCTTGGCTTCGAGGTTGCCCGTCTCCTCATGCTTCCAGTTGAAAAGATTCCGCCGCACCGTATTCCACGTTACTCCGTAAGTGAAGCCGAGGGCTTCGGTAGCGATGAAGATCATCTGCGGCGCCATCACCTCCGGCGTCTCGGCGTGGTAACGGCGAATCTGATCCACTCCGAGTGCGATTGCCTCGTCTTTGCTCGCGTTCTTGCATTCAATCACGAGCACCGGAATGCCGTTGATAAGGAAGACCACGTCCTCGCGTGTGCCGTACTTGCCATTATGCGTGTAAAATTCCTCTGTCACCTCATAGACGTTGCGCCACTGCTCCCAAGGGCGGGTGTGAGGTCGCCGTAATCAATCAACGTGAGGTCCAGTTCGCAGTTCTCCTCCGCGCAGAAAAACTTGTGCTGATTGCGTAGCGCCTGGAGGAAATCCCGATTGCCGTAGATGTCGGCGTGGAAGCGCTGGAACTCGCCGACCAACGCGCCCTCGGCTTCTTTATATTTTGGATTGAAGGCGCGGACCTGAGCATACAGCAGATCTCCGCAGAACAGCGCCGCCTTGCGCACCCGCTCTTCCGGCGTCGTTCCAGATGGATCAAAGCCGCGCCGCCGCTCGGCCTCAGCGCGGGGCACGTACGTCCAGCCGATCTCCTGCGCGTAGTGCAGGATGCGGGCCTGGACGGTTTTGTGTTCGGTGGGAGAGGGCATGATTCAACACTGTACGGCTTTGGCCACATGTGGCAAAGCCTCAAATATGATGAAACCCGGAGGGTTTCCTGTCACTAGCCGGTGGTTGAGCTGTGTGTTGATCACATCAAGCATGATGAAACCCGAAGGGCTTCCAGCCATTAGCCGGTGGTTGAGCGTAGCGACACCACCGGAAACAAGAAACAAGGAACCATTCAATCCAGGTATTTCGGATCATATTCGATTCCGGCCCTTCCCAACGTTTCGATCAATTCTTCACGAAACAATCTGGTCCGATGATGTTCCTCTTGCCCGGCGATATACTTGCGCACCGCAGCCCTCGCTGTCGCACTCACAGTAAACGCCGCGTAACCTTCTTGCCACGCGAACGTCTGACTACCGATTTCCTTATGCACCCAGATCGAGGAGGTCTTCTTGAGCTCACGCATTACATCAGCCAGACAATGGGTCGCCTTCAGCCCGATAAGCAGATGTACATGGTCCGCTACCCCGCCGACCTCCTCGGGAAATCCTCCCAGGCCGTGGATGGCGCCGCCGATGTAATCGTGAAGGCGCAAGCGCCATGGCGGAGCGATGACAGGTGTACGGGCTTTGGTGCTGAACACGAGATGATAATGGAGGCTGAGATACGTGGATGACATGTGTTGTTCCTGAAAACCCTGGCGCCCCTACCGGTGTGCATTATTCTTTTTTTTCTGACCTGCGGATCTCCGATCTCCAATCTCCGATCTCCGACCCGGTGGTATCGCTCGGCTCAACCACCGGCTAATAGCTGACAAGCCTTCGGCTTGTCTATCGTCTCGCAGTCCACTCCCAAGTCCGAAAAATCAACATCATGCACCCGAATCTGCGCCGTCATGAGCTGGTGCAGCAGCGTGCGGAACAGGGCGGTGAGCGCAGCGTGCTTGCTCACATGAAGCCCGAGTTTTCGCTCAATGGTCGCGAGTGCGTCGTCAATCTCTCGTTGTTCGTCTAGCGACGGAACGGGGATCAGCGTCCGCTTCACAGCCCCGACGTTCAAATGTTGTTGGGCGAGGCCGTGCTTTGCCGATATGGTTTGTCGTTTGCCTGCATCGGAATTGAAGAACCGGCTGACGAAGCCTGACAGAATTACTTTGAGCCGAGGGCGGGCGATGACCAGATCGATACAATTTGCGCCATCGTATTCCTCTGGCACAACACAGGATGTTCCGGGATAACCAGTGCGGACGATGAGGACATCGCCAGTTCGGAGCTTCGACTTAGCCAAAATGGTATCGTTGGTCTCCTGTGAGAAAAAACAAGTTCGGTCACTTCGAGACGATCCTCGCGGCTGACGATGCGGCTGTATTTCTCCACCTCGCGCCACGCTTTAAAGGTGTCGGCGATGCGTGTGATGGCATCTTCCGGGATGTAGTTCTTTGGGTCGCCTTTAGCGAACTCGGTGGCGGCGTTGAGCAGGAAGAGTTTGCCTTTGCGCTCCTTGGTCTTCGCTTTGTTCAAGAAGAGGATGATGCCGGGCGCGGTGGTGTTGTAGAAAAGATTTTCCGGCAGGTAGATCACGCCCTCGATGAAGTCCTGCTCCACAAACCAACGGCGCACGTCTTTTTCCTTGTTGGTGTTGGCATTGCCGGAGCCGCGCGAGGCGGGGCCAGTGTCGAGCACGATGGCGGCCCGGCCTGCCTGTCCTGAGCCTATCGAAGGATCGTTGAGGCTGGCGAGGATGTGCTGCACCCAGCCCCAGTCGGCCTTGTTGCCGGGGAAACCCGCGCCCTTGGGGAAGCGGTCGAGTTCGTCGGGGCATCGTAGTCCTTCTCGATGAACTCAGTCTGGTTCCACATAGGATTAGCTACCGCGCGGTCGAAGGTCTGAAGACGGTTGCCCTTGCGGAATTTGGGATGGCGAAAGGTGTCGCCAATCTCAATCTGGCCCTCCATGTCATGGATGATCATGTTCATGTTAGCCATGGCCCAAGTGGTGGGTGTGGATTTCTGGCCGTAGAGCTTGAGCGGGACGGATTTCTTTTGGCCAACGGTCCTGGTCTTTTCCTCCAACGCCAGTTCGCACTTGATGAGCAGGCCGGCGGAGCCACAGGTGGGGTCGTAGCAAGTCATACCCGGCTCGGGGTCCATGATGAGCGCCATGATCTCGCCCACCTCGCCGGGCGTGTAGAACTCGCCCGCGCTCTGCCCGCCGCCTTCGGCGAATTTACGGATGAGATACTCGTAGCTGCGCCCGATGATGTCCGCCTCTACATCACCAAGGCCGAGGCGCTTTTCGCTGATGCGTTCAATTTGGAGAGACGGTTGTCGTCAATGTCGCGCATGCCGTGAGTAGTGGCGTTGAAGTCCACACGGTCAATGATGCCTTTGAGCAGCACATTCTCGTCCGCAATGGCGCGAAGATGCGTGGTGAGTCGCTCGCCGATCTTGTCCGCAAGCTTACGAATGACGGACCAGACGGCGGCGTCGGGGTTGGCCGGTTGCAACGGCAGAGAGAAGCGCACGAGTTTCTTGTCGTGCTTCACCAGCCTGAACGCCGTGGCCCGCGAGCCGACTTTGTTGGCGATGCGGTTCAACTCGTCATCGGAGACATCGCACAAGCGTTTGGTGAAGATGAGCGGGAGGATGTAGTCCTTAAACTTAGGCGCATCCTTCGCGCCGCGAATGGAACAGGCAGCATCCCAGATCCAGGATTCGAGGGATTTGTCATTACCGTTGGTCATTCAGGTTTCCTCGGCGTTGCTTGCCGCTCTTCATCGTGTTGAACTTCCCAGAGCTGGGTTGAGAAAAACAACTGTCGCCCCCCACCCTCCAGCGTCAGGCGGGGCGTCGTGAAAAGACTGTACAATAGGCAAACGTGTTAAGAGCGAACGGATACTCTCTCGCTGCACCCCTCTACCCTTGCCGTGGATCAAGCGGACGACGGAGAAGCCAGCAGCACAACACTCCCGCAAGTACTCCTCGACTACACTCCTAATCTCTTTGGGGTTAAACGGATGCAGATCTAAGACGTCTTCCAATGGGAGAACAACCGGATCAGGAAAAGGAGCATCGTCTGTACTTTCCTCAACAGTTGGTAAGGGCGGGGAATGTTTTGACTTGTCCTTTCTCATGAGGTTCATAAGGTAACGAAAAACCAGCTCTTCCTCTAGCCGCCTGCTAGAAGGACATTTTTTTGTCAGGTAGGATTTTATTGTTCGTTGACGACTCATGAGCCTTGCCCCACCCATGGATCAACTTTCTTATCCCCCATACAAAATATATTCCCGCTTACAGCGCTGGCTCCTGCAAGACAGCCACAGACACACCGAAGGGCCGCACTTCCGGGAACACGAACATCACCAGCACGCCTGGTGGCAAGTCATGTGCCTGACTGGGGTCGATTACTTTTCCACGCTCGGATACCAACCAGGCATCGCATTTCTGGCGGCTGGCGTGCTCTCTCCTTTGGCGACGTGTGTGCTCGTATTGCTCACCCTGCTCGGCGCGCTTCCGGTATACAGCCGAGTGGCTGCAGCCAGCCCGCACGGTGAAGGCTCGATCGCCATGCTCGAACATCTCCTGCCAGGCTGGC
>JACXTT010009502.1_pt1 | contig 13277 bp, 9 predicted proteins | sample 9270951 | NCBI WGS metagenome assembly JACXTT01 (sample SAMN15532306, study PRJNA645909) | rock metagenome | isolation source: weathered quartz diorite | place: Puerto Rico | collected 2017-06-21
TGGAAGGGGGGCGAGACCCTCCGCAGGTTTCCGCTTGGGCCGGGCGTTGTCGGCGGGCTCGGCGAGCGTCACGGGGCTGCGGTCGAGCGGCAGGCCGGCGGACACCAGCGCCGACAGCTCCTGCGTCAGCACCAGCAGGTCGCGCCGCTTGGGTCCGCGCGTCCGGAGCTTCGGGAGCGTCGGCAGGCTGATGCGCCCGGCCTTGGCGTCGGCGGCGCTGACGTTCAGGACGAGCAGACCGCGCTCGCGCAGCCGGGCGACGACGCCGGTCTGCTCGGCGCCTTCGATCGTGCCTTCGACGATCTTCCCCTGCGGATCAGTCGCGCGGTACTGGAATTGCGCCAAGCCGGTCCCTCATCCTCCGCACCCGCCCGCGAATCATCGCTTAAACCTCAGGAAAAACAACGGAATTGTATACGCGAGCAGGGGGGGCTTTTCAACGTCGCAGGCCGCCTCGACGGTCTGCGCTCGGGGTTAGACGAGACAGGCGCTGTGGCGCTTCACCCCGCGGTGCGCGCCCGGCCGTCGATGTCCGCCGGCGGCGTCACACCCAGCATCGTCAGCAGCGTCGGCGCCAGATCGACGATGTCCAGGCCGTCGGTCTCGAGGCCCGGGGTGCTCGCGAGGAACAGGCTGTCTGCGTAGGTGTGCATGCCCGTGAGCGCGCTGCGGCCGAAGAACTCCGTGCGCCCCATCGCCCCCTTGGGGTCGTAGCCGTCGTTGAAGTGCAGGACCAGGTCCGGCGCGGCGTCGAGACACGGCCCCCGATAGAGCTCATCGCGGGTGAATATTCGCGGAACGGGGCGGCCGCCGGCCGGCGCGCCGGAGCTGTCGTCGACGAGCCCGAGGAGCCCCTCGCGGATCCGACCGAGCAGATCCTCGGCCTCCGCCGACTCGACAGTGCCGAGCGGGAAGCGGCCCTTCCGGTGGACGTAGACGCGTCCCGGGTCGAGCACGAACACCTTCGACGCCGGGTCGAGGTCGGCGAGCCCCTTCGGCTTCTCGGCCGTGAAGCGCAGCAACCCCTGCTGGCGGAGCCAGGCGTTCGGATAGAACTCGCGGTGGATGAGCGTGTGGCCGTGGTCCGCGATCACGAACAGCGGCGTGCCGCGCGGCAGCGCGTCCACCAGCGCGGCCAGCACGTCGTCGAGCCGGCGATAGAAGTCGAGGAAGCGCGCGTGGTGCGGCGAGGACGCGTTGGCGTACTGGCTCCAGAAGTAGTGGTGCAGGCGGTCGCACTCGGTGATCACGCCGATGAACAGGTCCCAGGGCTCGTCGCGCAGGAGTCCCAGGTACGTGCGCCGGCGCGCCTCGAGCGTCGCATCGAGATCCGCGAAGAACGTGTCCGGCTTCTGGTCGGCATTCAGATAGTCGACGTCGATCCGGTAGCCGTCGGCCTTGAGCCGCGGCAGCAGCGACGCCGGCCACACCGCGCGCTCGATGTTGACCGCGACGAAGCCGGAGATGAGGACGCCCGCCAGCTCGCGGGCGGGATACGTGCCCGGGATGTTGAGGACCAGCGACCGCTTGCCCGCGCGCCCGAGCTCGTCCCAGAGCGTCGGCGTACGAACGTTGCCGAAGTTCGGGAAGAACATGCTGGTGGTGCCGGGCTTCACGTCGGTGAAACCGTAGATGCCGTGCTTGCCGGGGTTCCGGCCGGTCGTGAAGTTGGTCCACGACACGCTCGAGATGGTCGGGATCGACGAGCGCATCGGCGCGAGCGTGCCGGAGGCGGCCAGCTTCCCGAGCGTCGGCAGGATGCCGCGCGCGATCAGATCCTGGACCAGCGGCAGGCCGACGCCGTCGAGCCCGAGGACGGCGACCTTGCCGGAAGCGGTGGCGGGCGGCTCGGGAGCGCCGCCGCGGCGAAAGCGGTCGAGGAGGCCCAGAGCCTAGACCTCTTCCTGCGTGACGCGCACGACCTCGGCGACCGTGGTGACGCCGCCGCGGACCTTCTTCCACCCGTCCTCGCGGAGCGTCCGCATCCCCTGCTTCACGGCCACCTGCTTGATGATGTCGGCCGAGGCGCGCTCGAGGATCAGCGGGCGGATCGCGTCGGTCACCGGAAGGAACTCGTAGATGCCCGAGCGCCCGCGGTACCCGGTCTGCGCGCACTCCTCGCACCCCGCCCCCTCGACGACCTCCACCGGCCCGCCGCCGTTGGCGCCGCCGATCTCGTGGATGACCTCCGAGGCGAGCTCGGCGGGCCGCTTGCAGTGCTGGCAGACCTTGCGCACGAGCCGCTGCGCGAGCACGCCCAGCAGCGCCGACGCGAGCAGGTAGTTCTCGACGCCCATCTCGAGCAGCCGGGCGACCGCGCCGGCGGCGTCGTTGGTGTGGAGCGTCGAGAAGACGAGGTGGCCGGTGAGCGCCGCCTGGATCGCGATCTCCGCCGTCTCGGCATCGCGGATCTCGCCGACCATGATGACGTCGGGGTCCTGCCGGACGATGGACCGCAGCCCGCTCGCGAACGTGAGCCCGATGGCCGGCTTCACGTGGATCTGGTTCACGCCGAAGAGCTGGTACTCGACCGGATCCTCGATGGTAATGATCTTCCGGTCCGGCGAGTTGATCTTGTCGAGCGCACCGTAGAGCGTGGTCGTCTTGCCGCTGCCGGTGGGGCCGGTGACGAGGATCATCCCGTACGGCTTGACGATGATCTTCTCGAACTCCGCGAGCGTGTCCTGGGGGAAGCCCAGGCTCTCGAGCGTGACCACGATGCTCGAGCGATCGAGGATACGGAGCACGACGCTCTCGCCGTAGAGCGTCGGGAGCGTCGAGACGCGGAGGTCGATCTCGCGGCCCATGAGACGCAGCTTGATGCGGCCGTCCTGCGGCAGCCGGCGCTCGGCGATGTTGAGCTTCGCCATGATCTTCACGCGCGAGACGATCGCGGCCTGGAGCCGGCGCGGCGGCGTCTCGACGTCGTGCAGCACGCCGTCGATGCGGTAGCGGACCTTGAGCTCGTTCTCGAACGGCTCGATGTGGATGTCCGACGCGCGCTGCTCCACGGCCCGGTTGATGAGCAGGTTCACGAGCCGGATGACCGGCGCCTCGCTCGCGAGGTCGCGGAGGTGGTTGACGTCCTCCTCGTCGTCGGAGAGGTACTCGATGTCGGCGGCCTCGTCGCCGCCGCCGTTGCCCTCGGCCGCCCCACCGGCGCCGTAGGCGGCCTCGAGCCCCTCCAGCACGTCGCGCTCGCGGGCGAGCCGGGTTTCGACGGTGAGCCCGGTGGCCACCTGCAGCCCCTGCACCGTGTAGTAGTCGACGGGATCCGCCATCGCGACCACCAGCGTGCCGTTGTTCTGCGCGAGCGGCATCGCCTTCACGTGGCGGAGGTACTTGAGGTTGAGGGAGCCGAGCGGCACCGGCACCTCGGGGAAGTCCTTCCGCGGCACCGCCTCGACGCCCAGGTACGTCGCCAGCAGCGGCAGGAGGTCTTCCTCCGAGATGAAGCCCAAGTCGAGGAGGAGCCGCTCGAGACGCTCGCCCCGGTCCTGCTGGAGGCGCTTCACCTTGCGCAGGTCCTCGGGACTGACCCGTCCCTGCTCGAGCAGAAGGTGCTCCAGGCTGCCGCGTTCCGCGTCCATTGGCCGACAGACGAGTTTACCGGCGGGGGTGTTCAGCGGCAAGGTGCCGGGTGCCGGCGCGGCTTCGATTCGGCCCGCAATGCGGCGCGCGCCCGACCATCGGTCGCGTTCGGGGCCTCAGAGGCGCCGCGCAGACACCCTGTACCCGTCCCCTTACCCTCCCGCTCTTTCGAAGGTTCAGGGTGCCGCTGCGTCAAAGGGAGCCGAGTGAGCGAGCGAGTGCCGGGTGGAACGTCCGTGACCGAGGTCGCGTTGACCCTCTGGGGCTCAGCACGTAAGAGGGGCCTCGATGCAGGGGGGGCGATGAGGCCGAGCCTTCAGCGCTGGGCGTGGGTCGTGGTGGTCGCGGTCGGGCTCGGGGTGCCGCAGGTGGCGGCGGCGAAGAAGACGGCGTCGAGCTGCCCGGGACCGCTCCAGAAGCAGTACGTCATCCACGTGCTGGGCGGGAACGGGCTGTTCCGCGGGCTCTTCGTGACGAACCATCACTACCACGTCGCCGACCACAGCCCGCTCGACCTGATCGTGCCCGAGATGAACGGCGGGTTCCGGACGATCTACAACTCCGGCGACCCCACGATCGAGAGCCTGGGCGCGCGGTTCGTCGTGCATCCGCTGCGGAACCACTGGCCGATCGGTCCCGCGATCGAGTGTCAGGACGGGACGCGCCACCGCCAGCCGTTCTGCAAGCTGCCGCCCGGACGGTATCGTCTCGAAGCGACCGCGACCGACTGCGCCACGGGCGTCCTCTACCCGGGCCGCGAGTTCAGTGTCGGACAGTCCATCCGGAAGGTGAAGATCGAAGGGCTGTCGGCGCCGCCGCTCGAGCACGTCACCGGCATGGTGCTGGCCGACGGCGGTGCGCCCGCGGGCGGCTCGGCCACCGTGACGTTCAACGTCTATCCGTCCACGTACGACGCGACCAAGGCGCCGACCCAACCGCCGCGCCCGCTCTTCTGCACCGCCACGGCCACGGTCACGGTCGGCGCGGGGTTCGACTTCCAGGCGCCCCAGGGCAGCATCGTCGACATCGCCGCCCAGGTCGCGAACGCGGCCGGCACCTGCGGACCCGACTTCCGCGGCGAGTCGAACAACGTCGAGGTGCTCGCGGGCGGAACGACGGTGGACGTCCAGCTCCTCAAGCAGATCAACCTCGGCAGCGCGCTCCAAGTCCCCACCACCACGACCAGCTCGACGTCGACGACGCTGACGCCCGCGACCACGACCTCCACGTCCTCGACGTCGACGACGTCCCTCAGCACGACGTCGACCGTGCTCGGCGCCACGACGAGCACGACCAGCACGACCGTGACCACGACCACCACGCTCCCGAGCGTCATCGGGCCGGTGCCGTTCACGCTCACGGCGTTCCCGACCGCCGACAACCCGCTGCCGTTCTTCGACGGCTCGACGTTCGGCTGCACGACGTCGGGCAACGGCTCGTTCACGGTGCGCGTCCCGCCGAACAGCAGCAGCTTCATGCTGCTCGAGCCCACGACCGACGGGCGCGGGACGTTCCCGTTCCAGCCGCTGCGCAAGAAGGGCGCCGACACGCAGAAGGCGCTGTTCACCGTCGGGACCGCCGACGACAGCTCGCAGCTCGGCCGCGATCTCAGACACGGCTGCCCGATCTCGGGGCACCTGCGCGGCCTCAACAACGCCACCATCCGCTTCTTCGGGTTCAGCGAGCAGCCGCGGTGTCACGACTTCGACGCCTCAGCCCTCGAGACCACGATCGACGCGCTGCACTTCTACGGCGTCACCGTCGGCATCGACGGAGACCCGCAGAAGGAGTGCTGGCGCGAGTTCGGCTCCACCACCACGACGGTCAGCAGCACCAGCACGACCCGATCGGTGACGACCACCAGCGTGACCACGACCAGCACGCTGGTCGGCAACCGCGGGACCACCACGACCACGCTGTTCTGAGCGCGCGGGCCCCCGTTCAAGACGTCGCGTCCGCCTCCGCGGCGAGGCGGCTCCGCCAGTCCTCGAGGAGCACCCGCAGCGTCTCGTCCAGCGGGATGCGCGGCGTCCAGCCGACGTCCGCCGTCGCCCGCGCATGGCTGCCCACGATGCGCGGGGCGTCGACGGGGCGGCGCAGCGCCGGATCGCTCCACACGCGCATCGGGACGCGCGCGTGCGTGCGCAGGATCGCGATCACCTCGGCGATGCTGACCCCCTCACCACGACACAGGTTGTAGGCTTCTCCGCGCCGGCCGCGCTCGAGGAGCGCCGTGTACCCGGCCGTCACGTCGCGCACGTCGGAGAAGTCGCGCACCGGGTCGACGTTGCCGACCCGCAGCACGGGCTCCTGCTTGCCGGCCTCGATCGCCGCCACCTGCCGGGCGATCGACGAGCACACGAACGTCGGCGCCTGGCCCGGGCCGGTGTGGTTGAAGGGGCGGACGCGCACCACGTCGAGGCCATAGGCCCGGCCCCACTGCGCGGCGGCGACGTCGACCGCGGCCTTGGTGGCGCCGTACACCGTCAGCGGGCGGAACGGCGTGTCTTCGCTGATCGGCAGGTCGGCGGGGGCGATGAGCCCGTACGCGTCGGCCGAGCCGACGATCAGGAGGCGCGCCCCCGGGACCTCCGCGCGCGCCGCCGACAGCAGCGCCAGCGTACCTTCGACGTTGGTGCGGTACGCGAGCGTCGGATCGGCCTCGGCCGCGGGCACGAAGGAGAGCGCGGCGAGGTGGAGGATCGCCTGCGGACGGACCGCCGACACCACGCGATCGATCGCGCCGGCCTCGAGCAGATCCGCGGCGTGCCGGGTGACCGGCAACGCGTCGAGGCGCGGGTTGCACGGGCCGTGCAGGAGCCCGTGCACCTCATGGCCGCGCGCCAGCAACGTCTCGGTCACCACCGGGCCGACGAACCCCCCGATGCCGGTGACGAGGACCCGCATCGCGGCCGGCTACCGGCGGTCGAGCCGCGCGAGATCGGCGCGGACCATCATCTCGACGAGCCCCGTGAACGTCACGGCGGGCTTCCAGCCGAGCACGGAACGCGCCTTCGCAGCGTCGCCGATCAGCAGATCGACCTCGGCGGGCCGTAGGAACGCCGGATCGGTCTTCACGTACTGCCGCCAGTCGAGCCCGACGGCGCCGAACGCGACCTCGACCAGCTCGCCCACCGAGTGGGTCTCGCCGGTTGCCACCACGTAGTCGTCGGCGGTGGGCTGCTGGAGCATGCGCCACATCGCCTCGACGTAGTCGCCCGCGAAGCCCCAGTCGCGGCGCGCGTCCAGGTTGCCGAGCTTCAGATCGCGCGCCAGCCCGAGCTTGATCCGCGCGACGCCGTCGGTGACCTTGCGGGTGACGAACTCCATGCCGCGTCGCGGGCTCTCGTGGTTGAAGAGGATCCCCGAGACGGCGTACAGGCCGTAGCTCTCGCGGTAGTTCACCGTGATGTAGTGCCCGTACACCTTGGCGACGCCGTACGGGCTCCGCGGATGGAACGGCGTGGTCTCGCGCTGGGGGGTCTCGCGCACTTTGCCGAACATCTCGCTCGAGCTCGCCTGGTAGAAGCGCGCGTGCGGGGCCGCGTTCCGGATCGCCTCGAGCATGCGCGTGACGCCCACCGCGTCGAACTCCGCGGTGAGCACCGGCTGCTGCCACGACGTCGGCACGAAGGACTGCGCCGCCAGGTTGTATATCTCGTCGGGCTGGACGTCCTTCAGCAGGTCGATCAGCGAGAGCTGGTCCAGCAGGTCGGCCTGCCGGAGCTCGACGCGCTCCTTCAGATGCGCGATGCGCTCGAAGTTCTCGGTGCTCGCGCGCCGGACCATGCCGACGACGCGGTACCCCTTCTCGAGCAGCAGCTCCGCCAGGTACGAGCCGTCCTGCCCCGTGATGCCGGTGATCAGCGCGGTGCGAGCCATGCGTCTCCGGCGCTACTTCGAGCGCCCGTAGCGGTCTTCGAGCCGGACGACGTCGTCCAGCTCGGGCGTCGAGACTTCCAGGATGTCGGTGTCCTCGACCGCGACCATGCGATGCCGCAGGCCGGGAGGAATGTGCCACGTGTCGCCCGGATGGAGGCGGACCGTGCGCAACGCCTCGCCCTCGTTGCCGACCTGGAAGTCGAGGCAGCCGGTGAGGATGCGGATCGTCTCCTCCTTCTTCCGATGGTACTGGAGGCTCAGCGATTCGCCGCGCTTCACGTGCAGCACCTTGCCGACGTAGCGATCGGTGTGCGCCCAGATGGTCTCGTGCCCCCACGGCTTGTCGACGTGTCTGGGCTCGAAGCGGCCGCCGGGACGCGTGCTCACGACCGTCGCTCCGCGGCGCCCGCGAGCCGGCCGCCGTACTGGCGGTCGTAGTAGTCGCGGTAGGCGCCGCTTTTCACCGCCTCCCACCACGGGCGCTGCTGCCGGTACCACTCGACGGTCGCCGCGAGCCCCTCGCCGAAGTCGCGGCGCGGCCGCCACCCGGTGGTACGCAGACGACGGGAGTCGAGCGCGTAGCGCCGGTCGTGCCCCGGCCGGTCGGCGACGTAGCGCACCAGCGACTCGGGCTTGCCGAGCTGCCGCAGGATCGCGTCGGTCACGACGCGGTTCGGGACCTCGTTCTCGGCGCTCACGTTCCAGACCTCGCCCGTGGACTCCGGCAAACCGAGCACGTGCCATAGGGCCTCGCAGTGGTCCTCGACGTGGATCCAGTCGCGCACGTTCATACCATCTCCGTAGAGCGGAAGCGGCTGAGTGTCGAGCGCGTTGGTCACGAAGAGCGGAATCAGCTTCTCCGGGAACTGGTAGGGCCCGTAGTTGTTGGAGCACCGGGTGATCACCGCCGGTACGCCGAAGGTCGTGGCGTGGGCCTGCACGAACGCGTCGGCCGCGGCCTTGCTGGCGGCGTACGGGCTCGACGGATGGGTGGGCCAGTCCTCGGCGGCGCGGCCCGCGTCGATGCTGCCGTACACCTCGTCGGTCGAGACCTGGAGGAAGCGGCGGAAGCCCGCCAGGTCGCGTACCGCCTCCAGCAGCGAGAGCGTGCCGTGGACGTTGGTCGTCAGGAACGGCCCCTGGTCGAGGATGCTGCGGTCGACGTGCGACTCGGCCGCGAAGTTCACCAGCACGTCGACGCGTTCGGCGCGCACCAGCGCCGCCATCTCCTCGCACGCCGCGACGTCGGCGCGCACGAACCGGAAACGCGCGTCCGACGCGAGATCGGAGAGGTTGGCCCAGTTGCCGGCGTAGGTCAGCAGGTCGACCGCCACCAGCCGCTCAACCGCCCCGGCCGCGAGCGCGTAGCGGACGAAGTTGGTGCCGATGAAGCCGGCGGCGCCGGTGACGAGCAGACGCATCGCTCAGCGGTTCTGCGTCCGCCAGTCGAACGCGATCGTCGGATCGTCGAAGGGGATGCGCTCCTCGTCCGGATCCTTGGGATCGTAGCGCTCGGTGGTGTGGTAGAGGAGCGCGGCGGGCTGGTTGCCGAGCACGCGGTAGCCGTGCGCGATTCCGGGCGGGATCGCGATCACCCGCGGATGGCGCTCGCCCATGTAGTAGACCTCGGTCTTGCCCTTGGTGGGAGAACCCTCGCGCATGTCGTGGAGCACGACCTGCGCGTTGCCGCTCGGGAAGAACCAGATGTCCCACTGCCGGCGGTGCCAGTGGAACGCCTTGATCACGCCCGGGTAGGAGACCGTGTAGGTGGTCTGCTTGACCTCCCTGAACACCGGCTCGTCGTCCCGGACGATCTCCATCAGCAGTCCGCGATCGTCCGAGTGGACGACGCACTCCTTCAGCACCACCCCCGCGATCATCCTCGCCCCCGTCCGGCGCGCGCCCGCCGACGCGGCGCCACGTCCTCGGCCCCGGGCACGCGCGTGCCGGGGCCATCGGTCCGATTGGCGCCGGTCTCGGCCACCAGGTTCCCGGCCCGGTGCAGCGACGCGATCGTGCCCGCGTCGGTCCACCACCCCTCCAGCACCTCGCACATGAGCTCCCCCTTGCCGAGGTACCAGTTGTTCACGTCGGTGATCTCGAGCTCGCCGCGGCGCGACGGCTTGAGCGTGCGGATGAAGTCGAACACGCGCGCATCGTACATGTAGATGCCTGTGACGGCATAGCGGCTCTTGGGGCGCTTCGGCTTCTCCTCGATCGACAGGACCCGCCCGCCCGAGAGCTCCGCCACACCGAACCGCTCGGCGTCCGGAACCTCCTTCACGAGGATCCGGGCCCCCCGGCCTTGCTTCCGGAAGCGGGCGACGGCCGGGGCGATGGTCCCTTCGATCAGGTTGTCGCCCAGAATGACGCACAGCTTGCCGCCGTCGGCGAAGTGCTCGGCGAGCGAGAGGGCGGCCGCGATCCCCCCCTCCCCCTCCTGGAAGGCGTAGTTCAGGTGCGTCAGCCCGAACTCGTCGCCGTTGCCGAGCACGCGGAGGAAATGTCCCGCGTGCGGCCCGCCCGTCACCAACAGGATGTCGCGGATGCCGGCGTTCAGCAGCGTCTGGATCGGGTAGAAGATCATCGGCCGGTCGAAGACCGGCAGCAGGTGCTTGTTGGTGGCGCGGGTGAGCGGCAGGAGCCGCGTGCCGAGCCCCCCCGCGAGGACGACGCCTTTCATCAGTACATTCCCTCACCGGGTCCCGTGCCCTTCTGGACCGACCGGGGTGGAACGTACCCGAGCTCCGTCAGCGGCCCCAGGCCGATGTAGTTCCGCCGCCCGCCGCCTTCGCCGAAGGAGCCGAGACCGATCAGCGTGATCTGGACGCGGAAGAGGCGCTCGTCCGGGTTGGAGCGATCGGTGAACCCCAAGTCCACGACCCAGCAGTTGCAGCGCGAGATCAGCCGGAAGAGGAAGCTGCGCTCCAGGAAGTGCGGCCCTTCCGCGGGAGGCCCGGGCGAGTCCGCGAGGTTGTACCGCGTGAGGAAGTTGAGACCGACGTAGTTGCCCAGCCGGAGATAGAGCGAGCCGTCGACCTCCTCGGTGTTCTCTGCCGGACGCCCCGCGCGCGCGGCCGCGGTGTTCGACCCGTCGACGAACCGGTAGGACACGCCGAGCGACGTCGGCGTCTGGAAGCTGGCGATGGTCTCGTTCGGGTTCCACCCCGGCTCGCGCAGGGCCAGGCTGACGACCTGCCCGTGGATGGTGCCGCCCTGGAAGTCGGCCGTGGCGTTGTACGACGCGCCCGCGAAGTCGACCGGCGTGACCTTGAAGCCCAAGTCGACGTCGGCCACGTGGCTGTCCTTGTCGGGCAAGAGCTTTCGCTGGAAGTCGTAGCCGTGCAGCACGCTGAACCGCATCAGCTCGCGGGCGGGCGCCGCGGGCGCCGGCTTGCCCTCGTCGCCGGTGTCGACGGGGGCCGGCGTCATGGGTACCGGGATGGCGTCGGCGTCGATGCCCTGCGCGAGCGTTTCGGGATCGATCGGGGGCTCGGCGCGCAGCGAGCGCTTGGTCGCGCGATCACCGGCCGGCGTCGACGTCGCCGGCACCGGCACCGCCGGGGCACGCCCGAAGAGTCGGGTCGTGAAGCCATAGGACACGAAGCTGCGCTGGTTGTAGGCGTCGCGCTCGTCGAACAGGAATCCCTCGCCGTGGATCGACGCGTCGCAGTCGACGCCGGGCTTCCGCGGCTCGATCCCCGCCAGCTCGAGGCTCGCGCACGACGGCAGCGTCTTCTGGAAGTGGGGGCGCCCGGTCGGCGGGACGTAGAAGTAGCGGACCTCGGGCTCGATCGTGTGGCGGAGCTTCTCGAGCCCGAGGAGCGGGAAGTCGAAGGTCCGGCTCAGCTCGGTGCCGAGACGCGCGTTCACCACCGGCAGCGTGCGGAGCCGGTCGGTCGCGAGGTCCTTGAGACCGTCGTTGGGCTTCGCCGGCCGGAAGAGCGGCGCCTTCTGCGAGAAGTCGTCGGGCTCGACGCGCACCAGCTGGGTGGTGTCGAACAGATGGTAGCCGGTCTCGCGGAGCTGCCCGGAGACGGAGCCCGAGACCCAGCGGCCGAGCCGCAGCGGCAGGAACAGCTCCGGGGCGACGTCGCCGCGGACGCCGTCGTAGGCCTGCTGGCGCTGGAAGTCGCTCGCGTCGGCCGACACCCGGCCGACGAGGCGATCGCCGAACAGGGGGATCGCGTGCTCCGCCGTGATGTGCGGGAGCCGCTGCGGCGTCGTCTCCTGGGTGTCGACCAGGTCCTGGTAGTAGTCGGTCTCGAGCTGCACGAAGCCCTGCTCCCAGGTCTTGACCACGCCGGTGTCGTTCTTGGTGAGCCGCGCGCTGCGGAGCAGCAGGTCGCGCCGTCCCGCGAACGCGAAGGTGTTCATCTCCTTCAGCAGCGTGTCGTCGCTCACCGCGAACAGGTCGACGTAGAACTTGCTGTCCCAGACGAACGGCTGGATGTGGTGGCCGAAGAACGCGTAGCGGTCGGTCGGGATGTCGGCGGGCTGGCCGTTCGGCGCGGTGACGCCCGTCGTCCGGCCGCGGATCTGCTCGTTCCAGTAGCCGCCGGTGAAGGAGCCGAACGCGTCCTTCGAGAGCCTGTACTCGTAGTTCGCGAGCAGGCCGACCCGCGCCTTGGTCTCGACGTCGACGGCGAAGGTCGCGTCGCTGCTCTTGTCGATGGCCCAGAAGAACGGCTGCTCCCATTGGAAGCCGCGCCGGTTGGAGTAGCCGACGCGCGGGAAAAGGAACCCGCTCTGGCGGTCGGTGTTGGCCGGGAAGATGAAGTACGGGAACCACAGGACCGGTACGTCCTTCACGCGCAGCGTGGCGTCCCGGACCTTGCCGGCGCCGCCGACCGTGACCTCCGTCGACTTGCCGGCGACGCTCCACGACGGCTTCTCGAGGCCGCCACAGCGGCAGCTCGTGAACACACCGTCGGCGACCGTGTAGTGCGGGCCGATGCCCTTGTCGACGCGCGAGCCCGACATCTGGTAGCCGGAGAGGCGCATCTCGCCGGCCGCGTTGTCCATGAAGCCGGTCTCATCGTCGAGGTTGAGGTGGGCCGCGTCGCCTTCGATGGTCGCCTGCGGCTCGACCATCACGACGTGGCCCCGGGCCTCGGCGGTCGCGTTCTTCTTGTCGTAGCGCACTTCGTCGGCGCGCACCGTCATGTTGCCGCGCGTGAGCGTGACGTTGCCGCGCGCGATCAGCGTGTCGGTCTGCTGGTCGTGCTCGAGCGACTCGGCGTCGATGGCGACGTCGTTCGACTCGGGCGGCGTCGGCCGGGTCACCTTCACGCGGCCGCGCACGGTGCGTCCCGCGATCTTGGCCTCCTCGGTGCGCCCTTGGAGCACGATCCGGATCTCGCCGAGCGCAGACGGGCGGCTGATGGAGTACGTCACCGGCTGGCGGATGAACACCACCACCAGCGTCCCCTCGGGATCGGGGAAGAGCCGCACCGTGCTCACCAGCGCGTCGGCGACGTCGATCTGCGCCGGCCGCGTCTGCCGGACATCGCGCAGGAGCACGGTGAGCTCGGTCGTGAAGGTCTCCCCCAGGCTGGCGACGCCGCGCGTGTCCTCGGCCGGACGGGCGCCGGGCGTGCGGTCGACGATGACGGTCTCGGGACGCGCGAGGAGGGTGATGGAGCTCTGGTTGATCGACTCCGAGAGGACCCGGATCTCGGTCGCCGGGAGGTCGTCGGCGCGTGCCGGGCGGAGCGCCAAGAGCACCGCCAGGCCCATCACCACCCGCGCCCCCGGCCCGGCCCTCATGGGGCGGGTTCTGTACCATCCCCCTCCCAGCCTTG
>JACXTT010009503.1_pt1 | contig 13276 bp, 10 predicted proteins | sample 9270951 | NCBI WGS metagenome assembly JACXTT01 (sample SAMN15532306, study PRJNA645909) | rock metagenome | isolation source: weathered quartz diorite | place: Puerto Rico | collected 2017-06-21
GGTGGATCGGCGCGCGCGGGCTCTGCTCGCCCGGCGCCTGCCCCACTGGAAGGCGTGGGGCCCCGTCGCCGGCTCGAAGGCCCCGCGCCGCCGCCGGTCCCGCGCCCCTGCACCGCCGCGGCACAGTTCCGCACACCACAAAACCTCCGAAGCTGGCACGTCGAGATTGACAGCCTTCAACCGCGCTGCCTATAATGCGCCCCTCGACGCGGGGTGGAGCAGCCTGGTAGCTCGTTGGGCTCATAACCCAAAGGTCGCGAGTTCAAATCTCGCCCCCGCCACCAATGAAAACAAAGAAATGAACGAAAGGGGCGGCTGCGGCCGCCCCTTTCGCGCGTTCAGGGCAATCGCCGAGTGCGCGCCTCAGCGCCCTCCGATCACGCCGGAGATCGACTTGGCGGGGAGCATCAAGTAGTCCTCCGTGAGGGTGATGCCGATGCGGGCGGCATCGACCAGGGCGCAGAGCGGGCCCTGATCGCTGAGCGGCCAGTCGGAGTAGCCGGGCGCGTGGCGCTTCGTCGGAGAAAGACCGTCGTCCGCCAGCGAAGCCGCAGCGAGCGCCTCGACCTCGAGACCGAGCGCGATGGCGGCGCTGCTGGCGAACGCGTCGGCCAGGAGTCCGCGCGTCATCTCGTCCGCCTCGGTCAGGTCATGGACCCAGGTCTCGAGCGCAGCACCGATGGTGGCGGCGAACAGGAACGCCCGCCGGCAGCCGGCGAGGCGCTCGCGCAGGGACTTGCTGGCGACTCGGAAGGACCCCCCGATCGAGACTTGATCCGGTGCGCGCGCAGCGACATCAAACGTCGCGCAGGTCGCCCGGGGGGCGAGCAGGCCGCGGCCCTTCTCCATGACCTCTTCGATCAACAGGGCGGTGCGCTCGGGCACCTGCGACGGCCGGCGGTAGCCGAGACGCAGGAGGACCATCGGACGGGCGACCTGGACGGGAAGCGGATCGACGACGCGGATGGCGGCCATCAGCCGGCGAAGGCCGGCAGGGCCTCCATGCCGAACTCCTTCGCCTCGCGCAGCACGACCTGGTCGAGCGCGCGCACCTGGTCCTGGGGAAGGTGGAACGGCTCCTTCGCGAGCAGCTCCTTGACGATCGACTGCGCCCGCTGGTAGTCCGACGGTCCGCCTCCGCCGGGCTTGGCGGAGGCGCGGTCGACCGCCTTTCCGGGCATGTACCCTTCCTCCCGGAACAGCTTGAGGGTGGTGGGATGGCCGAGGAAGTGGCCCGCTTTCACCGCGTCCGGCAGGAAGTCGATCGCCATCTTCTCGTGGCGCTGCCTGATGCCGTCGATCAGGCGGTAGGCCATGCCGCACAGCTCGTTGTCGATCACCAGCTTCTCGAGGCTCTGGCAGGTGATGAAGTCGAGGATGCCGACGCCCGACACGACGTTCACGCCGGCGAGCGCCGCGAACATCACGCCCATGCCGGTCTCGTAGCCGGCCTGCGCGTCCACCAGTTTCGAGTCGGACAGACCCATGTAGGAGTGGATCGGGAAGCCGAAGGTCTTGCCGATCTGGGCGTAGGCGCAATCGATCATGTAGGTCTCGAGCGAGCCGAACGGCGTCTGGCCGGCGCGCATGTCCATGAGGCAGGGCGCGCCGCCGTACACGACCGGGGCGCCCGGCCGGACCGCCTGCGCCAGGGCGATGCCGGCGAGATTCTCGGCGGTGTGCACGACCAGCGTTCCCGAGAAGGTGATCGGACCGGTGGCGCCCGTCAGCGGTACGGAGATGATCTCCGACGGGAGCCCGTGCCGGGCGCACTGCATGATGCTCTCGGAGGTCAGGACGCTCCAGCGCAGAGGCGACGACGGGCAGGCGTCGAAGATCGCCATCGGCTTCTCGACCGCCTCCTTCTCGGAGCCGCGCACGATCGTCATGATCTCCAGCATCGCCGGGAACGACTCTTCCCGGAACAGGCCGGTCACCACGGGCTTGTTGCAGTTCTGCACCGCCAGGTAGAGACGATAGAAGTCGGATATCTCGATCGGCACGTCCGAGGGGACCAGCGAGGTCGACGCCGCGCGGATGTTGTGCAGCTGCTGCACCAGACGCGCCAGGCGGATGTAATCGGACGAAGTCGACGGCCGCACGGCGCCGTCGACGTCGAGCATCTTGATCGCCGCCGAGCCCGGATCGTAGGTGACGTTGTCGCCGCCGATCTCGATCGACGCGTCGCCGGTGATGTTCCAGATCTTGAAGCTCTTCGGGGCCGTGCGGATCGCCTTCTCGACGAAGTCGCGGCTCAGATAGGCGCGCTCGGTCGTCGTGTCGATGCGCTGCCCGTGCTCGCCCAGAAGCGCCAGCGCCCTGGGGTGCTCGAACTGCAGACCGATCGTGCTCAGGACGTCGAACGCCTCGTCGATGATCCGATCGATCATCTCCTGCGACAGCATCTGGATGCGCGGCCGCAGGGTGGGCACCAGGCTCATGACGCCGCCTCATCCGCCGCGGCGCCGGCCTTTCCCGGGCGGAGCGCCTGGCGCAGCCCGGCGATGAACTCGGGGGTGGTGCCGCAGCAGCCACCGATGACGTTCACGCCGATGCCGGCGATCGTGCGGACGTCGGCCACGAACTCCTCGACCGTCTGCTTGTAGACCATCGACTCGTTCTCCAGGATCGGCTTGCCGCGGTTCGGCTGCACGATGACCGGCAGGTCGGTATGGTCGCGCAGGAGGCGCGCCAGGTCGACGAACACGGGGCTGCCGTGGGAGCAGTTGCTGCCGACGATGTCGGCGCCGTTGTCCTTCAGGACGCGCAGGCAATGCGGCACCGTCTCCCCCATCAGGGTGAAGAATCCGCGCGGGTTCCGGTCGAACGTCATGCAGACCGACACCGGCAGCCTGCTGACCTTTCGCGCCGCGCGCAGGGCGCACAGAGCCTCCTCCAGCGAGTACATCGTCTCGATCGAGATCAGGTCGATCCCGCCGTCGGCCAGCCCCTGGATCTGCGCCTCGAAAGAGGCGTCGAACTCCTCGCGGGTGTACTCCCCCATCGGCTTCATGAACTTGCCGATCGGGCCGACGTCCCCGGCGACGTACCCCGCTTCGGGACAGACCTCGCGCAGGGCCTTGGCGGCCAGATAATTGGCGTCGTAGGTCCGGTCCTGCAGGTCGCGCTCCGACAGCTTGATCGGCGTGCCGCCGAAGGTGTTCGTCTGCACGACGTCCGAGCCGGCCTCGTAGTAGGAGCGGTAGATCCTGCTGACGACCTCCGGCTTCTCCCAGTTCCAGGGCTCGGGCGACTCGCCATCGACGAGACCGGCGGCGAACAGCATGGTCCCCATGCCGCCGTCGTAGATCACCAGACGCTGTCGCACCAGATCGCGGATATCCGCTCGCATCGCCACCATCCCGGAATGTGAAACGAAGGACGCAGCGACCGCTATTTTATCGCAGCCGGCCGCGCCGCGCGAAGGCCGATGGAGGGGCTTTATTCCCCGGCCGCCTCCGACAGGGCCGGCAGCGGCGCCTCGGCCGGAGCGACTCCGCCCGCCTCGGTCTCCCGGGTGGAGGCGAGGACGAAGGCCGCGCCGATGATCAGGGCGGCCCCGAGCCAGCGCATCCCGGCCATCTTCTCTCCGAGCAGGACCGCCGCCAGCACCAGGGTGCCGACCGGCTCGAAGGTGCTCAGGACCGCCGTGACCTGAGGCCCGCTGCGCTTGAGGCCGGCGACGAACAGGACGAAGCCGAAGACCGTCGCCGCCAGGACCATGCCCAGGACGCTCACCCAGGCGGCCTCGCTGCGCGGCCAGAGGAAACCGCCGCCGTGGATCAGGCTCGCCGAAGCGATGGAGAAGGCGGCCCCGCTGATGATGTAGGCGCCCGAGACGGCGCCCGGTATCCCGGGAGTGAGCCGGTCCATCCAGATCAGAAAAGCGGCGTACCAGAAGCCGGAAACGGTCGCCAGGAGGGCGCCGCGCGCGTCCACGCCGCCGCCGATCGGTCCGGCGCACAGCCAGGTCCCCGCCATCGCCAGGGCGATCGCCGCCAGCCGCGAGGCTCGCGGTCGCCGTCGCGTCATCGCCCACAGGATCAGGGCGAGGAATGCCGGGCAGGTGTACAGGAGAACTTCGGTCAGGCCGGCGGAGATGCGCCGCAGGGCCAGGAAGAAGAGGGCCGACTGGCCGGCGAAGCCGATCATTCCCCACGCGAACAGCTGCGCCGCCCGGCCACGGGGCAGACGCCGGAGCGCCATCCGGTGCTCCCGTGTCAGGAGGACCCAGACCCAGAGGACGACCGCGCCCAGGGCGAAGCGCGTGGCCAGGAGAGGAAGGATCGGCAGACCGGCCGCCAGGGCGATCTTGCCGAAGATCGACAGCATCGAGTAACAGAACGCCGACGCGATCACGAGCGCGAAGCCACCGAGGTCGGCGGGCGGCGTGCTGCGGTTCCCCGATGCGAGCGGCACGACCCCCCCTGGCCCCCACCGCCGGGCCGGACGCGCGGATTATAGCGAGCCGGCACCCTGGCTGTCGAAACAGGCCCCGACGGCGGTCGTGATATCGTCGGGCCGATGAGCATCCAGGCGGGCGTCGGGATCTCGGGGGCGACCCAGTCGCTGGCGGCCGCGCGCGCCGCGGCGCGCGGGGCGCTGGAGCGCAGCGGCGCCGGACACGCCGACTGGGGGCTGGTGTTCATCACCGTCGCGCATCGCCCGCACTTCGCCGCCATGCTGGCGGAGATCCAGAAGACCCTCGGCACCGATTTCATCACCGGATGCAGCGCCGCGGGGGTCCTGACCGGCTCCGAGGAGATCGAGGCGAGCCCCGGCGCCGTCGTCCTGGCGGTGCGCTCCGATCGTCTGCATGGCGCCACCCTGTTCGCGCCGTTGGGTGACGGCGATCCGCGCGTCGCGGCCCGTGAGCTGGCGCGACAGATCGGCGCGGAGCCCGGCGGGCTTCTGGTCCTGCTCCCCGATCCGATGGCGGCCCGCCCCGACCATCTCCTGCACGAGATCGGTCGCTCCGCTCCTGGCCGGGAGGCGATCGGCGGGGCGGCCTCCGGCGACCCGGCCCAGGAGAGCACCTTTCAGTTCTACGGCCGGAACGTCGCCAGCCGCGCCCTGACCGGTCTGCACCTGTCGGGCGCCTATCGCCGCAGCATCGGGATCACCCAGGGGTGCCAGCCGCTCGGGCCGCCGTCCCGCATCACGGCGGGCGATGGCAACGTCATCCTGGAGGTCGACGACCGCCCGGCGCTCGAGGTGCTGCGCTCGCGTCTGCCCGGCCCGCTCGCCGGCTCGCTGGAGCGGCTGGGCGGGCACCTGTTCGTCGGGCTGCCGCCCGATCCGGGGCAGGAGTCGATCGCCCCGGGGGAGTATCTCGTCCGCCAGCTCCTCGGCGTGGACGAGACGCGCGGCGCGCTGATCGTCGCCTTCACAGTCCGCCAGGGGGAGCCGCTCTATTTCGTCCTGCGCGAAGGCCAGGCGGCCCGGGACGATCTGAAGGAGATGCTGAAGCGGGTCGCCGCTCCGGCAGCGGCCGGGGCGTGGCGCTTCGGTCTCTACTTCAACTGCGCCGCGCGCGGCACCTCCCTGTACGGGGTTCCCGGGATCGACACCGCGTACATCTCCTCCGCGCTCGGCGATCTGCCGATCGCCGGCTTCTTCGGGAACGCCGAGATCGCCCCGCTGCGCGGCGACAACCGCCTGTTCACCTACACCGGTGTCCTGGCGCTCTTCGGGGACGGCGCGGACCGGTGAGGCGTCACGCTCGCCGGGGTATAATGACGCCGCCCGCCCGGGTGGTGCCGTCCGACCGCGACAGACCATGAAGATTCCCGCGATCCAGAGCGACATCGTCGCCTATCTGAGAGCCCTGGGACGCCCCGAGACAAGCCGGGCTCTGGCGCTCCGTTTCCTGCGTCTCGAGCGTGGCGACGAGGAGACCTGCCGTCGCCTCCTGGCGCCTTTCCTGACCAGCGTGCCCGGACTTGCGCACCGCCAGGGCGAGGGGTGGTCCCTGGCGCGCAATGGCTCCGCCCCCGCCGACGTGGCAACCGGCGCGCCGGAGGCAGACGTCCCGGCGCCTTACGCGCCACCATCGTCCGGCGCGGCGAGCCTGCGCGATTTCGTCGCCCTCGCCTGCGAAGGCACCGGACCGGGAGGGAGCGGACCGGTGTGCCGCGTCAGCGTGCTCCCCGTTCTCGCCGGGGAGGAATGTCAGGAGGAGCACTTCCCTTCCTGGGCCGGGGAGGACGACGGCGGCCCGCCCGAGGCGCCGGGCGGGGCGCTCGACCGCACCGTCCTGGAGGATCTGGTGCAGACGATCGGCGATCTGCCGCTCGTCTGCCACCGTGTGTCGCGCGAAGTCGAGCCGATCCGCAGGCTGTGCGCCGAGGCGGGCCTCCCGCTCCCGGCGCCGGTGATCTCCGTCTCCAAGCTCGGACATCTTCTCCTGGGGCTGAAGACCGGGCACGCGGCGATCGACCTCGCCGCGGCGCTCCGGATCGAGACGCGCGGCCCGGACGACTGCCGGGGTCGGGTGCGGATCGTGGCCGAGTCGTACCTGCGTCTCCTGCCGCTCCTGCTCGAGCGCGGCATCGACGGCGTCGAGGCCCTCCTGGAGTACCAGGACATGCCGGCGGCCCCGCTCGATCTCTCGGCCTACGAGTTCGACGCCGACGATCTCAAGGGGCTGCCGACCGGTCCGGGCGTGTACCGCTTCCTCGACCGGGACGGCCAGGTGATCTACGTCGGCAAGGCGAAGAATCTCCGGGCGCGGGTCGGCTCCTACTTCACGGCCTCGGCGCGCGGCACCACCAAGGGGCGCGCGATCCTGGCGGAGACCCGGGCCCTGCGCTTCCAGCAGGCGTCCTCGGAGCTGGAGGCGGTCCTTCTCGAGGCGGCCCTGATCTCCGAGCACCGGCCGCGGCTCAATCGGCAGTTCGAGGTGCACGAGCGCCCCGCGCCTTACGGCCCGCGTCTCAACCTGGTGGTCGTCCTGCGGGACACGCCCTCGGTCGAGATGCGCGCCAGGACCTGCACCCTCCATCTGCTGCGCGGCGGGCGCTACTTCGGGCGTATCGCCGAGGTCCGGCCCGCGTCCGGAGCGGACGGAAGCGAGCCGGCCGGGCCGCGCCCGCCCGCCCCACCCGAATCGTGGGAGAGGGCACGCCGGCGCATCGGGCGCGTCTTCTTTCCGCTCGCCGCCCCCCGAATCCCGGCCGCGCCCCGCGGCGCCGACCCTGCCGCCGACGACGAGACCGGGCTCGACATCGACTGGCAGCTCGTGAGCAGCTATCTCAGGAAGCACCGGGACGAGGTGAGCTTTCTCGACATCGACGAGTCGTCGTCACGGGAGGAGGCCGAGTCCCGGCTCCGGGTCCTGGTCGGGGCCGTCCTCGCCTCCCCCGGTCGCACGCTGGCGCGCTGACAGCCCCTGGTTCACCCGATAGACGGGGCTGTCGTCCGACAGGCCCGCCCCGCTGATCTGCGTCAGCGTCGCCCCGGGGTTCAGGTCGCGGATGATCCGGACGATCCGCTCGTCCTTCGCGATCAGGGCGACCAGCGCCGGACGGCCCTGGAGAGCCAGCCGGCCGGCATCCTTCGCCCCGAGGATCGCCGGCGGATGATCGCGCATCTCCCACAGGTAGGCTTGCGTCTCCACGGGATGCCCGTAGGCCGGGAGCCCGCTGCCGTTGGCGACCAGCAGTCGGTCGACCCCCGCCGGGGCGGTCAGGAGCACCCGGGCGGCCGCCCGGAACGCGCCGTCGTGGGCCTGCGCCACGCCCGGCTCCCGGGCCCAGACACGGAAGTACGACCGGGCGGTCCACCCCCCGATGGCCAGGAACACCGCCACCGCGAGCGCGGCGCCCGGACGCTCGCCCAGGCGCGTCCGGACGAGACGCAGCGCGCTCTCGAGACCGGCACCCCCGAGGAGCGCCACCGCCGGCAGGACACCGCAGCTCCTGAGACCGTGCGGAACGCCCTCGACCGACAGGATGTTCGGCAGCAGCATCGCCAGGAGCCAGCCGACGAGCAGCGCCGCCGCCGGAGCGGCACGGCTGTCCGGAGCGTCGGCGGACCTCCCGGGCCGGCGCGACTCTTGCGGCGCGCCCGGCCGGAAGACCGACACGAGACCGATGAGAAACAGCAGGCCGGTGAGCGGGTCGAGCATCGGCGCGCCGCGCAGATTGTGCCGCCAGTTCTCGTCGCCACGCACGTGGAACATCAGGAGGGTCTTGGCGAGGTTCTGCATGAGATCGGCCGGCACCTCGCGGGAGTCGACCTTGGGGCTGAAGACCGACAGGACGCGTCGCGGGTAGGTGAAGTGCTCGGGGTGACGCACGTAATCGATCAGCATCGGAGCTGCCGCAACCAGGGCGGCGACGCCGAACAGGGACAGCCTCCTGATCAGCCTCCGGCCTGCGTCCGGCGCGCCGCGCGCCTCCGCCAGGGCATACGCCGGCAGGAACAGCGGCGCGAATCGGACCGATGGGTAGACGTGCACGCCCAGCCCGAACAGGAGCCCTCCGAGGACGAGCCGCCCGTGTCTTCCGTCGCGCATCCCCTCCACCAGCAGGGCGACCGAGTGGGCGAGAAGACAGGGCAGCAGGATGGCGCGGAACCCGCTGCGGCTCAGAAGGACGTGCCAGAACGACACCGCAAGCAGGGCCGCGCCAAAAAGCGACGCCCGCCCGAGACCCAGGGCGCGTCCCAGGCGGCACACACCCCAGCAGGTGAGGACGCCGAACAGCGCCCCCGGTGCCCGCAGCGTCCAATCGGAGGCGCCCAGGAGCAGGAACACGACAGCCACCAGGTTGGAATACAGACCCTCGTCGTAGGTGTAGTGGAGCTGCGGATGACCCGCCGCCGCGCGCAAGGCATCGGTGCCGGTGAGGGCGACGTCCCGGTAGTTGGCGGGCGGCAGAGCGGAGAGATCGTAGAAGCGAAGCAGGACCGCCGCGGCGAGCACCATACTAAGAGGTAGGAGGCGGCGCAGGCGATCCATCCGGCCGATTATAGCGTCGGCGCGCCAAACCCTTGACGCCCGTGCTCCCGCTTGCCTTCCGGGACGGCGTTCCTATATTGGACTCAGTCGGCTTTCCGCGGCCGTGGAGACACATGCCCCCGACGACGAAAATCCTGCTCGTGGACGACGACGCGACCGTGCTCGACCTGGTGCGGGAGACGCTCGAGGGTTGCGGCTACGCCATCGACACGGTCACCAACAGCCAGGACGCCATCGCGAGGGTCAAGGACGGCGGCTACTCGACGATCATCCTGGACCTCCTGCTGCCGGACATGAACGGCTTCATCCTGGCCCAGGAGATCAAGCGGATCGACCCCGGCCTGTCGGATCGGATCCTGTTCATCTCCGGCATCCTGTTCGGCCAGAGCACCGTGGATCACCTCGGGTCCGTCGGCGCCGGCTTCCTGAGCAAGCCGTTCCAGCTCGAGTCCCTCATCGAGGCGGTCGACAAGATCGCCAAGCGACGCGTCGCCTGAGCGTCGTCCGATCGCAGAAAAAAAACGACGCCACGGACGGTGTCGCGGCCATCCGTGGCGTCTTTCCCGTGGAGGAGGGAGCGCCCCTGGGTTGGGCGCCTGGTGTCGGACGGACTGGAGGCCGTCCGGCAGCTCTGCGTTCAGCTCCAGATGACCATGGCCCTCACCTCACGTCGATGCCGACGCCGACCCGCCGCGCCGCATCGGCCAGATCATCCATCTGCCGATCGATCAGCTCGATGCGCTTCTTCAGCTCCAGCACCAGAGGCGCCACCTTGACGCGATATCCCAGCCGCGGCTCGATCTGGGTGACATCCCCCGCGAACGCCGATTCCGAGAAGGCGATCCGCTTCATCTCCAGCTCGAGCTCTTCGGCGAGCGCCAGCCGCGTGAGCCGGAGATTCTCGTAGGCCGACTGGAAACCGTAGCCGGACGGTGCCGGCGCCACGTAGGGCGGCGTCGGCGCGGCAGGAGCGCCTTGCACCGCGAGCGGCGGCAGACGTCTGAGATCCTGATTCGTGTAGGCGCCCGGCACGTCGATCTTGGCGAGATCCGCGTTGGTGTAGAGCTGCTGGCCGAACGCCAGGACAGGCCACACGAGCCCGGCCAGCACGACAGAGACTTTCATCCTTACCTCCCGATGCGCCCGGCCGAGGCGACCGACCGAGCGGTCCGTCCCCTCGCCCGTTGAACCGCCAGGCCCGACCCGAACGGGCCCGGTCTCCCGAAACTGCGGCGCGAAGTGCCCGTCCATATACGGCGAGACCGAGCTGCCGGCAACCGGATTCTGCGAGCAGCGATCTGCACGAACACCGCACGCAGCAAGGCTTCTGTGTGATCTGTCAAAATCCGGACGGTCGGCGCGCAGGGCGTGGTCGTTGAAAGGGGTCGAGGCGGTCGCTATAATGCCCGCTTCTTCGGAGCGGGCGCCTCATGCGCGATCGAAGCGAACACATCACCCCGGGATCGGGATGGACGGCACCACGCCGCCGGCGCGCCGCCGTCCTGGTGTCCCTGCTCCTGGGAGCATCGTGGTCGATCCTTCTCGCCGGCCCCGGAGTGCCGGACACCCGCGTCCTCCCGAACGGTCTGCGTGTGATCCTCCTGGAGGACCACACCCTGCCTCTGGTGTCGGTCAGTCTCTGGACGCACGCGGGCAGCAAGGACGAGATCGAGACCTCGGCCGGATACGCGCACTTCCTCGAGCACCTGATCCAGAGAGGGACCGATCGATCGGGCAGCTTCGAGTACCAGAGACTGGCGCACCGCTGGGGCGGGTCGCTCTCGGTTCGATCCAACTACGATCGCACCTACCTCACCGCCACCGGGGCCTCCTCGGTCCTCAAGGATCTCGTGGAGGCCATCGCCGACATGGCGCTGCATGCGAAACTGGATGACAAGGAGATCGACGGCGAGCTGGGCTCGCTGACGCAGGAGGTGCACTCCTTCTACGACGATCCCTCCACGGTCGCGTTCCTGGAGGGAATGCGGTCGGCGTTCCCGAAGCACCCGTACCACTTTCCTCCCCTCGGCAACCTCAAGACGATCGGCAAGCTCAAACACGATCCCCTGGCGGCGTTCTACAAGAACCTCTACGTCCCGAACAACATGGTGCTCGTCCTGGCGGGCGACCTTCTTCCCGATCCCGCCATGAGCCTGGTCGAGCAGTCCTTCGGCAAGGCCGCGGCGAGCGGCACGCTCCCGCCGCGGTCGGCGCCACCGGCCGGATTCACGGGGCACGACGACAAGGAAAAGCAGCTCGAGATGACCCAGCCGTGGGTCATCCTGACGTTCGTCGGTCCCGGCTACAGACACCCGGATCGACCTGCGCTGGAGGTGATCGCCCGGGCGCTGGGCGAGGCGGGCGGGTCGCCGATCCAATCCGCCCTGGTGCGCGCCCAGGCCGGCTCGACGGCGCAGGTGGTCTACTACCGCCTCGAAGACGCGGGCGTCCTCTACATCGGTCTCGTCCCGTCCACGCCCGAGCTGTCTTACGCCGCGGCGGCCGCCGCCCTGGAGGAGCTCGTCGCCTTCAAGAAGCGCGGGATGAAGGACAACGAGGTCGGCGTGCACGTGTCCAGGCTGCTGCGCGACGAACGGCTGAAGGCCGAGCGTCTGGCCGATCGCTCCGAGGCGCTCGGCGAGGCGGCCCTGTTCGGGGGAGTGCGCTACTACTGGGACCTGCCCCTGGCGTACGCGCGCCTGAGCGCGGCCGACGTCAACCAGGCGGCCTCGCGTTATCTGGTCGGGGAGAACATGCGTCTGACCGTCCTGGTCCCCAAGGGGACCGGAGCGCTCAAGGAGGAGGACAAGAACCGGTTCCACGCGGCGCTCGACGCGCTCGGCGGCATGGCCAAGGACTCCCCGCCCGTCTTCGATCGGAAGCTGTACGGCACGCAGGAGGCGGGGCGCGCGCAGCCGGACGCCTGGGGCGACCCGCGCGACGCCGGCGCTCTCAAGCCTCCGTCCCGCACCTCACTCGAGAACGGGGTCCGGCTCCTGGTGCAGGAGGATCACCGGCACTCGCTGGCGGCGGTCTCGCTGGAGCTGCCGTTCGGGTCGGCCGACGATCCGCCGGGCAAGGAGGGGCTCGCCTACGTCGCGGCCCGCCTGCTGTCCCCCGCGCCGAACCTTCCCGGCCGGGGCGAGCTGGCCCGCGCCGGCGACCGGACGCTCTTCCTGCCGGAGATTCAGGTCACGCGGGATCTGGCCGAGATCCGTTTCATGGCCTCTCCCTCCGACGTGAACGTCGGTCTGGAGTCGCTCGCGGCCGCGGTCCAGCATCCCACCGTGAGCGACGCCTCGTTCGAGGCGGTGCGCAAGGCCAGCGTCGAGACGCTCAATCGCGCCGGGGACGACGTCTCCTTCGTGACCCTCGAGCTGTTCCGCGAGAAGGTGTACGCCGGGCAGGCCTACGCCCACCCGGTGGCGGGCACCCCCACCGGTCTCGCCGCCCTCACCCGCGGCGACGTGGAGGCCTTTCTGAAGGACCACCTGCGTCCCGGCGGAGCGGTCCTCTCGGTGGCGGGCGATGTCGTCGCCGCGGGCGTCCAGGACCAGGCGCACGCCGTCCTCGGTGCCTGGAAGGACGCCGCGGCCGCCGGGACACCCCCGCCGGCCCGACCTGCCAGGAGCCCGGCCGGCGGCAACGGCCCGCAGACCGGCGAGTTCACGCGTCTGGTCGACGCCTCCCAGAGCAGCGTGCTCATCGGGGTCCCCGGTCCGCGGATCACCGATCCCGGGTTCGACGACCTCCGGCTGCTCGCTTCGGCGCTCACCATCCTCTCCTTCGAGGACATCGTGTTCACGCGCCGCGCCGCGTTCTCCTCGACGGCCGTCCCCGAGGCGCTGCGCACCGCCGGCTCGCTCGCGATGGTCGTGATCGCCCCCCATCTGCGGCGCGACGAGGCCGTGTTCGACGTGCAGAGGATCATGCGCCGGCTGGTGACGGACGGCGTCAAGCAGAAGGACGTCGACGATTTCGCGCGCGTGGAAGCGGCGCGCCAGGCCTCGGCGCTGCAGGGCGTCCTGTCGCTGGTCAGCACCCTCGCCTATCGCGAGGCCGTCGGTCTGGGAGCGGCCGCCGACGGCCGGACGGCCACCGCGGGAAATGCGCCGACACCGGCGCGGCTCAAGGACATTGCCACCCGCTACCTCCGCCCGGAGAGCTGGATCGTCGTGAAGGTCGGCCCCCCTTCCCGCTAAATAGCCGTCCACGATTCGGAGCAGGTGCGTTTGTTGTCAAGCAGCAACGCGATCATGGCCGATTCGTCTCCGGTTCTCTGGACGGATTCGTTTGAGCCGATGGGCTTCGCGA
>JACXTT010009504.1_pt1 | contig 13276 bp, 12 predicted proteins | sample 9270951 | NCBI WGS metagenome assembly JACXTT01 (sample SAMN15532306, study PRJNA645909) | rock metagenome | isolation source: weathered quartz diorite | place: Puerto Rico | collected 2017-06-21
AGTGCTTCAGTAGGGTTCACAGCCGACGCGCGGCGGGCGGGAATGAGCGCTGCGCCTAGTGCAGTCGAGCACAGAACCAAAGTTGCCGCGAGGATCGTTACCGGATCTGTCGGCTTGACTTCGTATAGCTGCGATTCAACAAGACGGCCCAACGCCCAGACGCAAGGTAGGGCAATCGCTGTTCCGCCGGCGATCATCACCAGCGCATCGCGCAGCACCAGCCAAATCGTGGACCAGCGCCTCGCACCCAAAGCCAACCTGATCCCGATTTCACGAGTACGCTGTGTGACGACAAACGACATCACGCCATATAGGCCGACTAGCGAAAGCAACAGCGCGAGCGTGCCGAAGCTGCTGGATAGAGTGGCCATCATTCGCTCGCTATTTAAAGACCGATTAACCTGCTCGTTGATAGTGCGGAAATTGGTCATCGGCAAAGTCGGGTCGGCGCTGCGGACAATGTCCCGAAGCGATGTAAAAGAGGACTCCGGCGATCCACGGAACCTTACATAAAAGGTGCCGGAGGCGTGTCCCGATTCATTGAAGGGAAAATACACTTGCTCGGAATCCTCGCGAAGTCCTCGGTAACTGAAATCGGACATTACGCCTACAATCTCCGCGGTAGGTTTGGCCTCGGGGCTAGAGCCCTCACAGATTCGCACGCCAACAGGATTCCGCCCTCCCAAGTAGCGCTTCACGAACGATTCACTGACAATTGCCGACTGCGAATCCGTGTGGCCCGGCCGCGAGACATCACGATCATCGAAGTTTCTTCCAGCAACGATTTTTATGCCCATGGTTTCGAAGAATTCCGGAGTGACCGCATTCAGATTGACATCGCGATCCGTTGCGATCCTTTGATTCGCGAAGATCGTCACCGGGTCGTTCCAGCTTCCTCCAGTTAGCAACGGAAACCGGGCGACAGAGGCCGCCTGAGTTATGGAAGAGTGGCGAATCGCTTCATGGATGCGGCCTATCACCCGTTCCCCTTCCTGAGCGGAATAGCCGCCTCGCACAGTATCGATATCGAAGGAGATCAGGCTGGCTGTCACAAATCCCGGCCCTTTGGCCATTAAGGCGTCGAGGGTCCGCACCAACAATGCCGCTCCTACAACGAGCGTTAAAGCCAACGCAATCTGCGCCGTGACAAGGATCTTTCGAAGACGAACCCCGCCAAATCCTGTGCCGCCCCGTTCCTTAAGCGACAATGCAACCGCGCGGCGCACAGATTGCCAGGCCGGCGCGAGACCACTCAAAATGCCAGCGATTACAGTGGTGAGGAAGGCAAAGACCAAGAGACGAGAGTCCACTCCCGCTTTCAAGGGGCTGGTGCTCGTACCACGAGGAAGGAACGCAATCAGTGTTCGCACTGCAATGGGCGCCAGTGCAATGCCAAGCATTCCGCCCGTCAGCGCAATCAACATGCTATCTGCGAGCAGCTGCCGCCCCAGCCGCTCGCCCGAGGCGCCTAACGCCAGCCTCGTGGCAAGCTCACGATCACGGGATGAAGCTCGCGCCAGGAAAAGACCAGAAACATTCAAGCAGGTCAGACCCAACAGGGCTACGGTCACAGCAAATAACACCCATAGCGGTTCCAGCAGTCGCCGCCTGAGGCTTGAGTGCCCCTGCGGCGCCGCCGTGAGCGTCAGTGACGAATTAAGAAATTCCCTGCGGCGTTCTGAAGTGATGACAGGGAATCCCGCTATCCGCATATCCTCCTGCAGCATTGCTTTGAACCAGGGTTGCAATCCCGCCTGAGCTTGCTGCAAGGTCGTGTGTTGATTCAAGCGGCCCAGCACCTGCATCCAGCGTGTGCGGCGATCGAGAAGATCGTTGAAACCGGGAATTGCCTCACTCGACATCGAGGCCGGAATCCAGAGTGCCGGCACTTCTCCGACGTCAATGCCGCGAAATGTTGGAGCCGCAACGCCGATAATGGTTAGCGGATAATGATTCACCACAACTTTACGCCCGACGACATCAAGAGCCCCGCCAAGCTGCGTTTGCCAAAAATCGTAGGCAAGGACGGCCACGGGATTCGCGTTCGGTCTGTGATCGTCGTCGTATTCGAGGACCTGTCCTAACGCCGGCGCCACTCCCAGTATTGAGAAGTAGTTATCCGAGATAATTTCCGCGCTCGCAGCATAATGATCGCCGCTGGTTGACAGATTGACTGTGGTGAGGGCACGGCAGAAGACACCGTCGAAGAACTGCTTCTGCTGATCAAGATCGCGGCATATGGGATAGGACATGAGATTCCGGCTGCCGAAACCATTGGCCACTTGATCCCCTTCCCAATCGATCAGGACAAGCCTTTCGGGTTCGCGAACCGGTAGGGCGTGCAGCAGAACCTGATCCACCAGCGAGTAGATTGCCGTGGTGGCTCCAATCCCAAGCATGAGAGAGAGCACCGCGGTGATGGTAAACGTTGGAGTCTTGCGGAAAGAGCGCACGGAAAAACGGAGATCGCACACGAAATCGCGGAGCCACCGATTGAGCCAGACGTCGCGCACTTCTTCCTTGATTTGCGCCACGCCGCCAAGTTCTAGAATCGCTTGTCTGCGAGCTTCCTCTGCCGGCAAACCCGAACTCTTCAGATCGCTGACCCGGCAGTCGAGATGATAGCGGAGCTCACGATCCAGTTCGTCCTCGAGTTTCTTGCGGCGGAACCAGTTAATCAGTTGCCGCACGATTTCCCGCCTTCATCAAAGATGAGCTGAACCGCACCTGACAGACGCGCCCAGCTGTTTTTTTCGGAGGCGAGCTGCATTCTTCCGGCAGGTGTTAACGAGTAGAATTTAGCTTCTCTTCCCGTTTCCGATTGCTTCCATTTGGCTTTGAGCCATCCCCTGAGCTCCAGCCTGTGCAAGGCTGGATAGAGGGAACCTTGGTTGACCCGGACCACAGATCGCGAGATTTGTTCCAATCTTTGCGCAATGCCATAGCCGTGCGCCGGCTCGAGCGAGACAATTTGCAGAATCAACATGTCCAGAGTGCCTTGCGGAATGGGAAATCGAGAGGAAGTCATGTATGCCTCAACCTTCTACCTCTCAGCATACCACAACAATAACAATAGGTCGAAGGATGAGGCTTTACCGCTGGCTGCCGTGCAAACCGCAGACGAAAGGCCTCAACCGTTTGCGCGCGGCCGCAGCAAGCAGGCGGCAGGCTGTTTTCTCGCCAGCCGAGTAACTCAAGCGGGACGGACCACGATGATCCTCACGTCGCAGCCGCCCAAGTGATATGCTTGCTGGGTCAAAGGAAACTCCCTTACGGCGATTCTGCTGTTGCTCCTCTCCTTCGCTAACCTCGGCCTTGTGTCCTTCGCGTTTGTTCGCAACATTGAGCCCAACGAAGCTTCAGAGTCCGCCTCGCCGAGAACAAATCTTTCCGGCACTCTCGCCCTTGTTTTGGTTTCTGCAGGCCAATTCTTGTACTTGTCGCTCGTCGCGGCTTGGAGGCTGCATTGGCTTAGCTTTTATCCGGGTAATCCGGTGCAGACATACTCCATCGCAACAGGCATTGTCCTGTCCCTCTCTGCCTTTCTGGTTGCGTTTGCTGGAAGCGGATTAAAGCGATTGGCAGCTATGATTGTTGCTGTGACAACGGGATTTCTTTGGCTGCTGGCGGCAGTTGCTTCCGCGGCCGTGTAGAGCAGCCGCAAAACCATTCGAATTGCCTATAGAATATCTATTGACAAAGTACGCCTTTCATGCTACGCTGGCGAGTGTAAGCTGAACTCAATTCGAATTGCGGCACCCCACTTTTGCCGGACGTCGCCTCCAGCCCTCGCCTTCAAAACTTCAGTCTGTAAGTCCTTTAGAATCTGCACTTACACAAGTGTATCAAAACAAATAACTTTAAGTCCTTTAGAATCCGCACTTACGCAAAAGCGGGGGGAGGGGGTGATTATGGTTAACTGCACGTCCGACGAAGAAGGACGTGCACCCGAGCGACCATCGGGAGCCGAGGGACCTGTTTTAGCGACGAAGCATGTCTGCTTGCCCCGAGCGCTTTTTGCGAGGTGTCCTGAGCCATTGGTATTTGGGCGTGGGATCCCGCTCCCTCATCCGCTGAAGGATGCCTGTCCAGAGCGACCATCGAGAGCCGAGGGGCCTCTTTTTCGGCGCGGGCCGCCTTCTCTACTTCCCGTACAACTGCCCCACCGAACAGGCGGTTTCTCCGCCCTCTTCAAGGTAAAATAAGGCATATGTCCGTCCGACTCATCGCGCTCGATATAGACGGCACTCTCCTCGACAGCCGCTGGCAGCTCCCCGAGGCCAACCGCGCCGCCATCGCCGAAGCAACACGCCGCGGCATCGAAGTCGCCCTCGTCACAGGACGCCGCTACGACTTCGCTATGCCCATCGCCAACCAGCTTTCCTGCCCTATCACCATGATTGTCAACAACGGAGCCCTCGTCCGCACCGCCGACGGCAAAACTCATCTCCGCCATCTCCTTCCGAAAAACATCGCCCGCAGCGTCCTTGAGTCCACAACAAAATGGCGCCACGGAGCCGCCGTCATCTTTGACCGTCCCTTCGCGAACCAGATTGTGCTCGAATCGCTTGTCGAGGACGATTCCATCCGCTATGCCTACTACAAGCGCAACCTCGACCACATCGGCATCTCTTCCCCGCTCGAAGATTCCCTCACCGAGGATCCAATTCAAGTGATGTTCACCGGTACGGTCGAAGAAATGCGCGACGCCGAGTCCATCCTTTGCGGCGCTTCTTTCGCCGATGCCTTCTCCCTCTCGGCCACTCTTTACGACCCGCGGGACTTTGCCATGATTGACGTTCTTCCCGCCGGCTGCACCAAGGGCCGCTCTCTTTCCGAATGGGCTGTGCACAGAGGTCTTCAGCGCGATGAAATTCTCGCCATCGGTGACAATCACAATGATTTGGAAATGCTTCAGGTCGCGGGTATCCCTGTCGTCATGGCCAACGGTGTCCCCGAATTAAAAGCGTTTGGCTGGCACGAAACTCTTTCCAATGACGAAGGCGGCGTCGCCGCCGCCATCGAGCGTTTCGCCCTCAGCGAGGCCGCATGCGCGTAATCCGCCTCGCCAATTCTTCTCTGCGTCTCTGCGCCGCCGCGCGAGAAATCAGGTTTTTCTCTTTCTTCCTTTTTTCTTTTTTCCTGCTAACCGTTTCCTCCGCCAGCGCCGAATACGTCGTCCTCAAAAGCGGCCAGCGCCTCGTCGTCACCGGCTATCAGCTCGTCGGCGACACCTACAAACTCCAGCTCGCCGGCGGCTCCGCGGAAATTCCCGCAAGCGAAGTTGTCGCCATCGAGCCGGAAGAAGTTTTTCATTCCGTGCTGCGCCCATCGCTCACGGACATTCCTTACGGCGGCTTCATTCTCACTGCATCGAAACATCACGGCGTGGACGCCGATCTCATCGTCAGCGTCATCACCGCCGAATCGAAATTCAACCCGAAAGCCGTTTCCCGCAAGAATGCCCGCGGCCTCATGCAGCTTCTTCCCGAGACCGCAGCGCGCCTCGGTGTGAAAAACATTTTCGACCCCGAAGAAAACATCGAAGCCGGCACGCGCTACCTCCGTGAACTTCTCGATCGCTACAACAACGACCTCACCCTGACTTTGGCCGCGTACAACGCAGGCCCGCAGCGTGTCGAACTTTACAAATCCGTGCCCCCCTACCCCGAAACACTCTCCTACGTCCGCCGCGTCCAACAAACCTACAAAACGCGCAAATCCACCGCGACCACACGCACCGCTGCTCTCTCGGCGAACGTCAGCTTCCAATAAACCACAGCCAAATTTTTCTATTTTCTAGTTTCTATTTTCCGCGCGGCTAATTCTGTGGTGGATTATTTTGCGGCGGCGGATTTGTCCCGCCCGGATTTCCCAGCGGATTCGTCAGCGAACCTGGCTGCGTTCCCGGAATTACGCCTGGTTGTGCTGGAAGGCCTTGTTGCTGCGCTCCAAATCCAACACCGTCTCTCGATGGGTCCCAGATAAACTCAAACAAGCGGTAATTCTTCGCGTCCTTGTACCAAATCACCGAACGCCCTGCAGCTTTGCTTCCTACTCCAATAATATTTCCGCCGATGATCGTCGACGTTTCCGGCAGCGGCGGATTCCCATTCGCGTCTGTGTCCGCAGAAACTCCAGCGCCTGTCGTTTGTGTTCCCGCAGTTCCCTGCTGCCCGCTGGTTCCTTGTTGCCCGCCAGCGTTTCCGGTTGCACCGAAAGTGCTCGGATTGTTTACGCTGTTGATACCAGCGCCCGGCAAATTCGCCGCCGGCGTCCCGATCCCGCTTGCACCGGGAATTCCCACCGGCAAAGCTAGGGCCGGCTGGGGCCTCAAACTCCCGATCAGCTGTCCCGACGGACCAACGTAGATCAGGCGCCAAGATCCGTCTTCTTTGTTCATGGGATCTTTGTATGCTTGGCGCATGAAGCGGACGTTGTTTACTTGAGGTTTCAGCAAATCGTCGAGGGAGGCCGGGAATTTTCCGTTTCTGCGGTAGTACATTTTGATTCCGCGCACGTACTGATTTCCGCGCCAGATCATTTCTTTTTCCGCCTGGCGTTTTCGATTCGCGAGAATTCCCGGCGCCGCAGTCATCGCGGCGATGAGCATCAGCGTCATTGCGAAAATGACCATCAGCAGCGCGTAACCGCGCTCGCGTTTGCGTCTGTGATTTTTTTTTCGTGCGTTCATGCGTTGGGGCCCTGGTCTTCGAGATTTTTCTGGCCACGGCGGCCGGAGGCGACTTCTTCGAATTCGAGAGTGGTATTGTTTATTTTCACTATGCGATAACGGCCCATCAGCGTATCGCCTTCGCCGACGATGTAGACGTCGTCTTGATAAGACAAGAACGCAAGACGCGGCGTTCCGTTCGGCACGGTGCCGTAGCCAAAAAATTTCATGCCAGCGGGAAGATCCGGAGGCGGTGGCGGAGCAATCACAGGCGCAACGTAATCTTTGTCACCCGGTTTAGGAACTTTTGGTGCGGGCGGAGGCGGTGCCTGTGGGCCCGCACTGGAGAAGAGATTAATCCCAGAGCCTTTGTATTCGGATTTGTGACGACGGTCCACTGTTCCCCAGTCGAGTTGAGAATTTGGGAAATTGAGAGGCTGGTAGCCGCGAAAAGCGGTATTGTTTGCGTTGCCGCCAGCTGACGGCCAATATTGCCAGCCCCAGATGCCGCCACCAATCAGAAGCAGCAAAACGAGAACGGCGATTTGTTGCTGCTTACTCATGCCGCGGTGCCCCGGAAAAACGTGCGCATGTGGACTTTGACGCGGATCAAATTAGGTGAGGACGATTCTGTGGCCAGATCAAGCGAATCCACGACATAATAGTTGGGCGATTTTTGCAAACCATTTAGAAATCGAACGACGCTTGCGTATTCTCCAGTGATGTTCGCATCCATCTCACGCTGAGCGATATCCCGTCCTTCCGCCTGTTTGTCGCTAAATTTGATATCCGTTAACTGCACGCCAGCTTTTTTCGAAATGTCGCTGAGGTCGGCGGAGATGGTGGAAGAGGCAGAAACAGCTTGCGGCAAATTGGCTTCAAATTTGTCGCACTCCTGGACGTTTTTTGGGAAACTTGCCGCACTCTTTTCCGCGGCTTCAACGTCGGCGCGGAAGAATTTCAATTTCCGGGTTTCGTCGGTGAGCTGCTGGGGCGAAGTGTTCGGCGAATTGGCGAGATGCCAGCTGTAGCCGGCAAGAGCGACATCCGCCAGGATGAGCAGCGAAACGCCCGCGAGGATGGTCCGTTTTTTGAAACTAAAGTCCCTGCTCATCCGGTCCTCGCATAGTCCACGGAAAGCTCACACACGAGCGGATCTCCGCCTTGCTGCGTGGAGACCTGCTGCGACAGCAGAACTACCTTGGAAAAAACCTTGGAACCTTCAAGCTCGCGAATGAATTTCAATTTGGCATCGTCCGAAGACGCGCCAACTCTCAACGTGATTTTCATCTCACCCTTTACCATTTTTGGGGAAATGCTGAGGACGCGAACGCCCGCAGGTTTGACGTGCTCGAGGTCCATAAACATCTGGGTCCAGAGGAAGCCGCTTTCTTCAATGATGGAATTGAGGTAAATGGCGCGCTCACTGAGCTTTGCATTTTCCGGGCGTTTGAAGAAAGCATCCAGCTTTTCGCGCCTGGCTTCGAGGTTTGTTCTCTCGGTGCGAATCTCGCGCATCTTCGTGGTGATGTCGGATTGGGCGCGGTAAGCAGCGTAGACGTGCCAGCCAAGCCCAAGGAAGACGATTCCCGCGACGAGGGCAAACGCAGCGGACCCGGCGAGAAAACGCCGGTGCGTGAGGAGCGGCTTTGTCGCGAGATTTAGACGAACGCGCATACCTCGATTTCCAATCTCTCCCTAGTTCCTCTGGATCATCCAACCGACCAAGCCTTCGAGCTCGCGGTCAGCCAAGGGCCGCGCATCCTCGGAAAGCCGGCCTTCGGAAATTGCCGTGTGAAGAAGCGAACGAACCTCGCAATGAAACTCTTTTTCCAGCGGATCCACAAATTCCGGAAGCCGCGCACCCAATCCCGCAACACGCACTTTTTGAATGCCTTCCTGCCAGGTGTCCTGGTAATAGGCGGCGACGGGGTAGATTTCTTCAAGGAGCATTTGCGGCGTGAGGAGTGTTCCCGTGGTAGGCAATTCCGTGCAACGGTAGCCGCACAAGACCCCGTCGCGAACAATAGCGGTTGTCAAAGCGTTGCCGGATATTCGAGCGAGCAAGGTTGGGCGGTGATCGTCGAGCAGAGCGACGGCAGCCAGAGAAGAACTGAGGACCACGCCCGCATTAAGTCCCAGATATTCGGCAAGGCCCTCATACTCGCGAACGATTCGCAACCGGCCGAGAGCGGTCACGACATCCACACCGGCTTCGCGAGGTGATTGCCGCATATAGGAGATCAATGTTTCGTCCACTTCGAAGGGCACGCTCTTTTTCAATTTCCAACGGAGCATGGGAATGGCTTCCGCAGCGGAACGCGGGAATTCGTCGAAGTGCTGAACAAAAACGCGGATCACGGGGTCGGGCAATAGAATCGCGATGTCTTCGCCCTTGGCGCGCAAACGAGTGCAAACACTTTCAAAGATAGATTTGACCTGGGCCACATTGACGATGTTGGTTTCGACGGCAGAAGGAGCGATTGCGCCCGGGGGCAAAGCTTCTACCGCGAATCCGTCCAGACCGCCGGTGCGGGAGACGCGAGCGCCGGCAATGCGATCGGTGGAAATTTCGACGGCGAGCGGAGGATGCGGAGCGGCATCAAGCCACATGGCGAACTTGCGCACAAGTTCGTTGCGGTAAATTCCCTTTCGAAATGTGGCGGCTTCATTCAACGAACGTCACCTTGTTGATTTCGCGCAGGGTGGTCAAACCCGATTTGATTTTGTTGAGGCCGCTTTCGCGCAGCGTAACCATGCCCTCTTCGCGGGCGGCGCGCTTGATTTCAGAAGTCGGGCGGCGGTCAATAATCATTTCGCGTATGCGATCGGTCAAATCGAGCAGTTCGCAAATCGCAGTGCGGCCGTGAAAACCGGTGCCGGAACATTCAAGACAGCCGGCGCCTTCGGCCAGCGGGATATTTGCCCACTCGTCGGGATTAAGACCGGCTTCGCGCATTTCTTCCAGCGTTAACTTTTTCTGCTGTTTGCAGTTGGGGCAGACGACGCGAACCAGACGCTGGGCGAGGATGCAGTTCAAAGCGGAAACGAAGTTATAGGGCTCGACGCCCATGTTGATGAAGCGGCCGATGACGTCGGTGACGTTGTTGGCGTGAACGGTGGTGAAAACCAGATGGCCAGTGAGAGCGGACTGGATGGCGATTTGGGCAGTTTCCTGGTCGCGGATTTCGCCGACCATGATCTTGTCGGGGTCGTGGCGCAAGATGGAACGCAAGCCGCGGGCGAAAGTGAGGCCTTTCTTTTCGTTGACGGGAATCTGAGTGATGCCGCGGAGCTGGTATTCGACTGGATCTTCGATGGTGATGATTTTGTCTTCGTCGGTCTTGATTTCGTTGACAGCAGCATAGAGCGTGGTGGTTTTGCCGGAGCCGGTTGGACCGGTGACGAGCACCATGCCGTAAGGCTCACGAATATAGCGGCGGAAACGGCGCATTTCTTCGGCCGAGAAGCCGACAACGTCCAAGCTCAAACTGTGAAATTTTTCAGAGAGCGTTTCTTTGTCGAGGACGCGCAAGACAGCGTCTTCGCCGTGACTGGCGGGCATGATGGAAACGCGAAGGTCAATGTAGCGACCCTTGTATTTCACGCGGAAGCGACCGTCCTGAGGGACGCGGCGTTCGGCGATGTCGAGATCGCTCAGGACTTTAATGCGTGAAATAACCGAAGAGTGCCAATCTTTGGAAATGGGCTGCATGGCGTGCTGGAGAACGCCATCAATGCGGTATTTGACGGCGACTTCGGAGTCGCGGGCCTCGATGTGAATGTCGCTGGCACGGCGCTCGAGCGCAGTAAAGATGACCGTTTCGACGAGTTTTACGACGGGACTGGCGGTCGTATCGCGAGTAACGCGATCGCCGGAGAGCGTTTCCTCGGCTTCTTCCTCGACTTTTCCAGGCTGTAGAGTGAAGGCCTCGGTGGCCTGCTCGAGAACGCGCTGGGACTGTTCAGTGCGCTTGAGGATGTCGCCGATCTGGCGGGCCGTAGCGACTTTGATAGAAAGCTTCTTGCCGAGAAGAAGTTGCAATTCATCGGTGAGGGCAACCTGGCTCGGCTCGGCGACCGCGATGGAAAGCACGTTGTTGTGCACTTCGAGCGGGACGAAGTTGTAGCGGAACATCAGGTCGGCTTGAATAGCGCGGAAAAGCTCCGGATCAATTCTTTGTTCGCGCAGATCCACAAAAGGAAAGCGGTAGCGTTCCGCGAGTTTGCGAGCGTGTTCACGCTCGTGCTGCTCTTCTGCGCTGAGGGCCGGCCCAGAGTTGATGGTGGCGTTTTGTTGAGTAGTTCCCATGGGTTCCGTTCTAACCGGCGCCGGTCGTTCCGGTAACTGAAATCGAGAAAATAGGCAGATACAAAGAAATCAAAATGAAAGCCACGAACAGGCCCATAAAAATAAGAATGGCCGGTTCAATAAGGGAGACCATCGCTCCCAGACGCAAGTTTACTTCCTCTTCGTAGAATTCGGCGACGCTAGTGAGCATGGGAGCGAGGGCGCCGCTGGATTCGCCGACTTCAATCATATCCAGTGCGAGTTCCGGCATGATGCCCATGGAAGAGAGGGCGGAATGAAGCGAATCGCCTTCGCGAACTTTTTGCGTCGCGCTTGAAACGGTGCCCCGCAACAATCTGCTTTCGATGGCGTCGCCGGCGGTTTGCAGGGCGGCGACGAGTGGAGTGCCACCGGTGAGAAGAGTCGAAAGAGTTCTGGTAAATTGCGCGACCTGAAATTTGAGGATGGTTTCGCCAACGAAGGGCAGGCGGAACTTCAAGCGATCCACAGCGACGCCGCCTTCGTCCGATCGCGACCACACAAAGAGGCCAAAAAGAGTCAGAAAAAACGCAGCGATCACGCTGAGGACGACATAGCGGTAATCCACGGTAAGACTGATGAGCACCTTCGTGGGAGTGGGCAGAGGAACCTTCATGTCCTCGTAGAGAAGGGCGAATTTCGGGACGACGACCGTCACGAGATAAGTGACGACAATGGCCGCGACGCAAATCAACAGGGTCGGATAGACCATTGTGGCCAGAATTTTTTTTCGAACGCCGGTGCTGACGCGCTGATAAGCGATGTAATACTCGAGAACTCCGGAGAGATTGCCGCTTTTTTCGCCAGCAAGAATGGCCGTCGAATAAACTTTCGAAAAAACGCCGGCCTCGGTGACGGCTTCGGAGAGGGATTTGCCTTCGCGGACGCGATCGCGAATTTGGGAGACGATGGGCCGAAGGCGGGGAGAACTGGCGCGCTCAGCGAGGAGATCAAGAGCGCGCAAAATAGGCAGGCCGGCTTTGATGAGCGTGTTGAACTGCTGATTGAGGATGAGGAAATCCGAACCGCTGACTTGTTTGCTGGTCTGACGGTTGAGCAGGCCGCTGATGAGGCTGTTGCGAGCCTCGACCGAATAGACGTAGAGCCCCCGGTCCGCCAATTTTTGGCGAGCTTCGGTGCTCGTACCGGCTGCCTCGACGTGGGAAAAAACACGGCCGTTGGCATCCGCAACGCGGCAGACAAATTCCGCCATAGCCCTCAGTTTACCTCAATTTAAACAGTTGCGGGGTAGCGCAGAAGAGTTGTCCGTTTCGCCAGAAGCAAGGGCAGGATTTTTAACCGGCGTGTAATCAGTCTGTTGCAATCGCTTCGGGACGATTATCGCAGATTCTGGCCGGGCGCCGCTATAAGTTCGTCGCCATCCACAATAGCAACGCCTCTGGGGGCCTGAAAGTGGAAAAGTTCATCGCCGGCGGGCGGGTCAAACTTCCAATGGGAGAATTGCATATCCATGCGCACGCCGCCGGAGCCGGTTACGACGACGCGATGGAGCTCTCCGGTGGCTTTGGCAATCTCGAAATAAGCAATATCGTGAGGTTGTCCGGCCTTGGCTTCCTTTTCGGTGCCGCGGATGGCGCAATCAATTCTTGCCAAAGTGGAATCCTGAGGCTGCTCGGCAGCCAGGGTTACTTTGGAACAGACGCGACTAACCTTCATTTCGCCCGCGAGCAAGGCCAGCGGCGTGCGCCAGTCGCTGCTCGCGCGCGTCGCGACTCGAGAAACGGTGTGATCGGCAGGAACGTAAAACCAAGCGAATTTTCCATCGACAACAAATAGATTCTTTTCCGGTGTGGCATACTCCCAGCGCATTTTTCCGGGACGGCGGAAGAAGGCAGTGCCGGCCTCGCTGCGGGTGATGCGGCCGCCTTCGCTGTACACTTGCAGAAACTCAGCCTCCAGAGTGCGGGCGCGCTTGTAAGCGGATTCCAATCGTCGGACATACACCTGGGGGTCTTCGGCAGAGAGCTTGGCAAGGAGGACGAGAAAAAAGAAAACGGCGAAAGCAGACTTCATGTTTCCAGTCTAACATTCGCCGTGGGCGCCGTTTTGCGTTTTACTCGATAACGTTGTCGTTTACGCTCGCGGGCCCTGTGTTGTTGTAATGAGTCACGTTGGTTTCGCTGGACCAGAAGCTCCTTCGGCCAGTTACGCCGCGGGTTACGGGATCAACGTTTAAGGTGTAGGATGTGCTCGGCGTATTTGTATCGGGAGTGTAAGTAAACACGTAACCGCTCTTCGTTCCGCTCGCCAAA
>JACXTT010009505.1_pt1 | contig 13275 bp, 13 predicted proteins | sample 9270951 | NCBI WGS metagenome assembly JACXTT01 (sample SAMN15532306, study PRJNA645909) | rock metagenome | isolation source: weathered quartz diorite | place: Puerto Rico | collected 2017-06-21
CGGGCCAGCACCACGTGCCGTCGACTGGCAAGAACGCGCGCAACGAGCCCCTGCCGATGACGATTCCGCAGGCCCTGCACGGGCTCGGCGTGAAGTGGATCCGGACCGTCAACTCCTATCGGATCGCCGACGTGATCGGGACAATGCGCGAGGCGCTGACGACGCGAGCGCCGGGGCTGAAGGTGGTTATCGCCAGGAACGAGTGCATGCTCGAGCGCCAGCGCCGCGAGCGGCCGCGCCAGCGTCGCGAGGCCGCGGCCGGTCGGCAGGTCGTCCAGCCGCGGTTCGGCGTCGATCCCGACGTGTGCACCGGCGATCACTCGTGCATGCGCCTGAACGGCTGTCCGTCGCTCACGTTGCGCGAGAGCCCCGATCCGCTCCGCGAGGACCCGATCGCGCACGTGGATGACACGTGCGTGGGCTGCGGCGTCTGCGGCGAGGTCGCCCACGCCGCCGTCCTCTGCCCGTCCTTCTACGAGGTGAAGGTGATCACGAACCCGACGTGGTGGACGCGGCTCGTGGGTCGCCTGCGCGCGACCGTCATCCGGCGGCTCGCGTCCGCCGGGACGTGACCGACGCTCCGCTGCTGAGCCTCCTGGTCCCGGCCGTCGGCGGGCAGGGAGGCGGCGTGCTCCTCGACTGGATCGTCGACGCGGCGCTCATCGACGGCTATCCCGTCCACGGCACGTCGATCCCGGGCGTGGCTCAGCGGACGGGCTCGACGACGTACTACGTCGAGCTCGCGGGCGAGCGGAACCCCGCGTCGGACGGCACACCGATCTTCTCCCTCTATCCGGTCCCCGGCGCCCTCGACGTGCTCCTGGCGCCCGAGTTCCTCGAGGTCGGGCGCTCGATCGAGCTCGGCTTCCCCTCGCCGGGCCGGACGACGATCATCGCCAGCACGCATCGCCTGTACTCGATCCACGAGAAGATCGTGACCGGGCGCGGCATCTACCCGATCGAGAAGCTGCAGGCAGCCGCGCGCGCGTTCTCGAAGCAACTCATCGCCTTCGACGCGCTGGCGCTCGCGCGCGAGCACGGGACCGAAGCGAACGCGGTGCTGCTCGGCGCGCTCGCGGGCTCCGGCGTGCTGCCGCTCCGCGCGGACGCGTATCGCGAGGCGATTCGGGCCAAAGGCGTTCAGGTGGACGCCAACATTCGTGGCTTCGACGCCGGGTTTGCGGTGGCGGCGGGCTCGGCCGGGGAGAGTGCCCGGGCGGGGTCGCGTGGCTTCGGAACCCCACTCGCCACGGACCCCACCCGGGCACTCTCCCCGGCCGACCCCGCCGTCAGCCCCGCGAGCCCGGACGCCGAGCGCATGATGGTGGGGTTCCCTGATGCGCTTCGCCCTGTGCTGGGCGTAGCCATCGAGCGGTTGATCGATTATCAGGATCAGGGGTATGCGGAGCGGTATCTGGAGCGGGTGAGGCCGTTTGTTGCTGGGGATCTCGAGGTCGGGCGGATCGTGGCGCGGCACCTCGCGGTGTGGATGACGTACGAGGACGCGGTGCGCGTGGCGCAGCTGAAGACGCGGGCCGGTCGGTTCGAGCGGATCCGTCGCGAGAAGGGCGTCGGCGCCGGCGAGATCGTCGTGACCGACTTCCTCAAGCCGGACCTGGACGAGATCTGGGGCGTCTTGCCGTACCGCCTCGTGGCCCCGTTCGCGCGCTGGGCCGAGCGCCGCTGGCCCCACGGACGCCCGACGCTCGGCCAGCACGTGAAGACCACGACCGTGAGCGGCTTCGTCCGCGTCTGGATGCTCACGTGGCTCAAGCCGCTGCGGCCGATCTCCTACCGCGCCCGCGAGGAGCACGCGCGGATGGATCGCTGGCTGGCGGCGGTCGCGCGGTGCGCCACGTGGGACGCGGCGCTTGCCTGCGAGGTCGGGCGGGCCGCGCAGCTCGTCAAGGGCTACGGAGACGTCCGGCGGCGCATGGCGGCGCACTTCGACCGCCTGCTCGACGCGGTGATCCGCACCGCCGAGCGCGAGGCCGCGACCGGAGGGAAGTTCGAGGCCTCGCGCTCGCTCGCGTCGCGATACCGTACCCTGGTCCTGCAGGGGCCCGACTCGGAAGCCGCGGCGGCGGCGCTGGCCGCCGAGACGATATCCCGCCCGTAGCCCCGCCGGCTCTACGCGGATGCGCGGCGAATCAGCTCGCGCAGGCGCTCGGTGTCGTGAGGGTCGAGGCGCACGAACGTGAAGGCCAGACCGTCGCGATCGACCCGGACGAGGATCGAGATGACCTCGATCGGTGGGCCGGCGTCGGGCGGCGTGAAGACGGCCCGGCCGACGGTCTCCCGGTCGAGCGACGCCGCGAAGCGCACCTTCATGCCCGACAGCCCGAGCTCGAGCATCGTCCCCTCGTGCTCGCGCCCGTTGTACTCGCAGAGTCGCACCGGCACGGTCAGCCGCATGCGCGTCGAGCGCCGCTTCTCCGGACGCCGCTCGAGCTCGGCGACGCGCGACATGGCGTGGGGCTCGAGGAAGGTCAGGACCTCGTTCAGCCGATCGAGCTGGACGGGCTTGCCCATGAAGTCGGCCGCGCCGAGGCGAAGGCACTCGCGGGCCTGGCTCTCGTTGACGACTCCCGAGACGGCGACGATCGGCACGCCGAGCGCGCGCACCGGGCGGAGCTGGAGGAAATCGATCCCGCTCATGCCCGGCAGGTGGACGTCGAGCAGGATCGCGTCGAGCCGCTCGGTCTGCAGGCTGGCGAGCGCGGCTTCGGCGGTGCGGACGATCAGCGGATGGTGGCCGAGCTCGACGAGATACTCGCGGAACACCTCGCCGAGGTCGATCTGGTCCTCGACAACGAGCACCCGCATGCGCGTTCGAGCGTAGCACGATAGGTGCGACTTCCCCGAGTAACGCAGCGCGCGCGGGCGTCTCAGCGTCTAGTGCTATACTGAGCGCCCGGATGCATCTCGAGGGAGGCGTATCTTGGCGGGCTACCTGCCCGTTTTCATCTTCGCCGCGCTGATCGTCGGCTTCGCGGTCGTCTCGCTCGCGGTGGCGCGGCTCCTGCGCCCGAGCCGTCCCGGCGCGGTCAAGCTCATGAACTACGAGTGCGGCGCCGAGCCGATCGGCACGGCGTGGGTGCAGTTCCCGGTCGGGTTCTACCTGGTCGCGCTCGTGTTCATCGTCTTCGACGCGCTCGCGGTCTTCCTCTTCCCGTGGGCGCTCGTGCTCCGCGTCGTCGGCGTCAGCGCCTTCTGGGTGATGGCCGCGTTCGTCGGCGTCCTCGGGCTCGGCTGGCTCTACGCGTATCGTGAGGGCGTGCTCGAATGGAAGTGAAGCGACCGCTTCCACAGATCCCCGCGCCGGTCTGGGGCGACTTCAAGGATCTGCAGGAGTGGGAGAAGTACCACCAGTCGCGCCCACAGGACGACAAGACCTCGAACGCCCTCGCCGCCATCGCCGACGCGATCCACCACATGCCGGGCGGCTGGATCGTCACGACGTCGACCGACAAGATCTTCAACTGGGCCCGCAAGTCGTCGATCTGGCCGGTGACGTTCGGCCTGGCGTGCTGCGCCATCGAGATGATGGCCACGTTCGCGTCGCGCTTCGACGTCGAGCGCTTCGGGATGGTGCCCTGGGCCTCGCCGCGGCACTCCGATCTCATGATCGTCTCCGGGACCGTGACCATCAAGATGGCGCCGATGCTCAAGCGCATCTACGACCAGATGCCCGACCCCAAGTGGGTGGTCTCGATGGGCTCGTGCGCGAACTCCGGCGGCCCGTTTCGCCACGGCTATCACGTGGTGAAGGGCGTCGACCGCGTCGTGCCGGTCGACGTGTACGTGCCGGGCTGCCCGCCCACGCCCGACTCACTGATGTACGGGCTGCTCAAGCTCCAGACCCAGGTCGAGGAGTTCCAGAAGACCGGGAAACGCGCCGCTGCGTCCGACCCCGGGGGAGCATGACGCCCCCCGACCTGCGCGCGCGGATCCAGGAGCGGTTCGGAGTGGACGCGGTCGCCGACGGTGGGCTCGCCGTCACCCTGCCGCGCGATCGCTGGCAGGAGTTCGCCCGCTTCGCCCACGACGAGCTGGGCTGCCGCTATTTCAACTGGCTGTCGGCCGTGGACTGGAAGGACCAGGGGTTCGAGGTGCTTTGCCGCCTCGAGAACCTCGACACGCCGCTCGTCGTGACGATGCGCACCCGGCTCGGCGCCGGCGAGACGCGCTGCCCGTCGCTGACCTCGCTCTATCGCGGCGCCGACTGGATGGAGCGCGAGTGCTACGACATGTTCGGGATCGTCTTCGACGGCCACCCGGATCTGCGGCGCATCCTCCTCTCGGACGACTGGCAGGGCTACCCGCTCCGGAAGGACTACGCCGTCGACACGCCGCAGGCGCCCTATCGATGAGGAGAGGCGACCCATGATCTACGAGCTCCGGACCTACACCCTGCAGCCCGGCAAGCAGGGCGAGTACCTCAAGCTCAACTCCGAGATCGGCCGCGGGATCCGCGGCGACAAGTACGGCAAGCTCGAGGGCTCGTGGACGACCGAGTTCGGCACCCTGAATCAGTACGTTCACTTGTGGGCGTATGCCGATCTCGTCGAGCGGGAGCGCTTGCGCGGTGAGCTCGCGAAGAACGAGGCGTGGAGCCGCGACTATGTATCGAGGATCCGGCCGCTGCTCCTGGCCCAGGCAAACATGATCCTGTCGGCTCAGCTGCCGCTCAAGCCGCCGGCCGACGCCTGACACGTGTACGAGCTCCGGACCTATCGCCCCCAGGTCGGCCGGGCCGGCGAGTGGCTCGGCCACTTCAAGGCGATCATGCCGGTGCGCGAGAAGTACTCGAAGAACGTCGGCGTGTTCCAGACCGAGGTCGCCCAGCTCAACGAGGTCGTGCACCTCTGGGCGTACCGCGACCTGAACGATCGGGCCGCGGTGCGCGGCAAGACCTTGCAAGACCCGGAGTGGCAGGCGTTCCTCGGCAAGGCGACGCCGCTGCTCGTCGAGATGCGCTCGGTGGCACTGATCCCCGCGCCGTCGTCTCCGATGAAATAGCTGCAGGCGAACAGAGGAAAGGGCTCGGGTGGCGTCGACACAAGCGCAGCAGGTCGTCGAGATCGGGTACGGGGGCAACGAGCGCCTCATGATGAACATGGGGCCGCAGCACCCGTCGTCCCACGGCGTGTTCCGGATGATCCTCACGCTCGAGGGCGAGACCGTCGTTGGCGTCGACGCCGTGATCGGCTATCTCCATCGCTGCCACGAGAAGCTCGGCGAGAGCCTGACGTACGTGCAGTACCCGTCGATCGCGTCGAAGACCGACTACGTCGCGGCCATGACTGCGGAGCTCGCCTACGTCTCCACCGTCGAGAAGATCGCGAAGGTCGAGGTGCCCCGCCGCGCGCAGTACCTGCGCGTGATCGTCGCGGAGCTGCAGCGGATCGCGTCGCACTGCCTGTGGCTCGGCACGTGGTGCATGGACATGGGCGGGGCGCTCGGCGGCGGCGCGACCGTCTTCCTCTACTGCATCCGCGAGCGCGAGACGGTGCTGGACCGGTTCGAGGAACTGACCGGCGCGCGCCTGCTCTACGGCTTCCACCAGACCGGCGGCACCCGGTACGATGTGCCGGCGGGCTGGGACAAGAAAGTGCGCGAGACGCTCGACTTCATCGAGCGGCGGCTCGACGAGTACGAGGCGATGCTCGAGGACAACACCTTCTTCCGCGTGCGCACGCAGGGCGTGGGTGTGATCTCGCGCGAGGTTGCCGAGGCGGTTGGCGTCTCGGGCCCGCTGATCCGCGGCTCGGGCGTGGGCTACGACGTGCGACGGGCCGAGCCGTACTCGTCTTACGGCGACTTCGACTTCGTCGTGCCAGTGGAGACCGCGGGGGACTGCTACGCGCGCTACCGCGTGCGGATGGTCGAGTTCCGCCAGTCGATCCGGATCGTCCGGCAGGCGCTCGACGGCCTGCCCGAGGGGCCGATCTCCTCGCGGCCCGGCGTGAAATCGGTCGCCCAGGTGCGCGTACCCAAGGGCGAGGGTTACACGCGCATCGAGGGCGCGCGCGGCGAGATCGGCTGCTACATCGTCAGCGACGGCGGCCCGAAGCCGTACCGCCTGAAATGGCGGGGCGCGTCGTTCTCGAACCTGGCGGTGCTGCCGCACATCGTGCCCGGCCACAAGGTCGCCGACGTGGTCGCGATCATGGGCTCGGTCGACCCCGTCTTCGGAGAAGTCGACCGGTGACGTTGCCGCCGGCCGCCCGGCACGCGATCGAGGCGTTCGTCGTCCTGAACGTCCTGCTCGGGCTGGTCGCTTACATCACGCTCCTCGAGCGCAAGTTCGCCGCGCGCATGCAGTCGCGCATCGGCCCGTACTACGTCGGCCGGCCGCACGGGTGGCTGCAGCCGATCGCCGACGCGCTCAAGCTGATGATGAAGGAAGACATCGTGCCGTCGAGCAGCGATCGCGCGGTCTACAACCTGGCGCCGATCGTCTTCCTCGTCCCGTGCCTCTTGATCTTCGCGACGATCCCGTTCGCGCCGGCGCTCGGCGTCGCGGACCTGAACATCGGCGTGCTGTTCTTCCTGGCCGTCTCGTCGCTGGAGATCGTCGGCCTCTTCATGGGCGGCTGGGGCTCGAACAACAAGTACGCGCTCCTATCCGCGATGCGCGCGGTCAACCAGATCATCTCCTACGATCTGCCGTTCGTCTTTGCCGCGCTGGTACCCGTGGTCCTGGCCGGCTCGATGCAGATGTCGGCGATCGTGACCGCGCAGCAGGGGCTCTGGTATATCGGCTATCCGGTCATCGGCCAGCTTGCCTTCATCGCGTTCGTGGTCGCGACCCTGGCCGCCGAGAACCGGGTGCCGTTCGACATCCTCGAGGCCGAGTCCGAGCTGGTCGCCGGGTTCCGCGTCGAGTACAGCGGCATGAAGTTCGCGCTGATCCAGCTCGGCGAGTACGCCCACATGCTGGGCACGAGCTTCCTGGGCGCGCTCCTCTTCCTGGGCGGCTGGCTCGGCCCCGGGCCGGCGGCGCTCGGGCCCGTCTGGCTCTTGCTGAAGACCCTGCTCATCTTCCTCCTGGTCACGTGGGTGCGCTGGTCCTTCGTGCGGATCCGCGTCGACCAGATCCTGGCGATCTCGTGGAAGCTCCTGATGCCGGCGACCCTGCTCCTGCTGCTGGCCGCCGGGTTCGTCGTCGCGACGCGAGGCGCCGGTGGCGGATAACGGCGGCGCGCCCGGGTTCTGGCGCGAGACGGGCCAGCTGGTCGGCGCCGTCGGGCGCGCGATGAGCGTCACCTTACGAAACCTCTTCCGCAAGCCGGTGACCGTCCGCTATCCCGACGTGCAGCGACCGTACCCCGACCGCTTCCGCGGCATCCTCGCGCTCGCCTACGAGAAGGACACCGGCGAGGAGGCCTGCATCGGCTGCCGGCTCTGCGAGTACGTCTGCCCGCCGCAGGTCATCAAGGTCGAGATGCTGAAGAGCGAGAAGCGGAACTACGCGAAGACGTTCACCCTCGAGCTCTACGCGTGCGAGTTCTGCGAGCTGTGCGTGCAGGTGTGCCCGACGGACGCGATCATCATGATGAAGTCGTTCGATCTCGCGACCGCGGACCGACGCGATCTCCTGCTCGACAAGGATCGCCTGCACGCCCTCGGCTTGCAGTTCGAGCCGTCGTGGGCCACCGGCAACCGGCTGCGCGACATGCAGGCGCCGCCCAGGCCGGCGCGCGCCGAGGCCAGGGGAGAAGCCAAGGGAGAGGCGAAGGAGCCCGCCGAGTGACCCTCGAAACGGTTGGGTTCTGGGCGGTAGCCGCGGTGCTACTCGCCTCCAGCCTCGCGGTCGTGCTCACCCCGAACCTCTTCCACGCCGTCCTCTACCTCGCGGCGGCGCTCGTCGCGACCGGCGCGATCTTCCTCCTGCTCGACCAGCCGTTCCTCTTCGCCGTGCAGCTCCTGCTCTACGCGGGCGGCGTCGTCACGATCGTGGTGTTCGCGATCATGCTGACCGAGCGGCTGGTCGGCCAGCACATCCGGCAGACGAGCCGTCACCTCGTCAACGGCGCGATCGTCGCGGCCGCGGTCTTCGCCGGCATCGCGGGCTTCCTGCTGCGGACGCCGCCGGCGGCGCCGCGCCCGGAAGCGGCCGCCGACGCGACGGCATCGCTCGGCCGCGCGCTGGTGGGCCCCTTCGCGGTGACGCTCGAGCTCCTGGGCGTGCTCTTGGTGACGGCCCTCCTGGGCGCCCTCTATTTCGCGCGGGGCGAGGAATGATCGGGCTGCCGTCGTACCTGGTCCTCGCGGCGCTCGTGTTCTCGATCGGGCTCTTCGGCGTCCTGACCCGCCGAAACGCCGTCGGCATCCTGCTCGGCATCGAGCTCATGCTGAACGCCGTCAACATCAACCTGGTCGCGTTCGCGCGCTTCAACGGCGATCTGACCGGGCTGATCTTCACCTTGTTCACGATCTCCATCACCGTCGCCGAGGTCGCCGTGGGGCTCGCGATCGTCATCGCGATCTTCCGCGTGCGCCGGACGGTCGAGGCCGACCGCCTCGACCTCTTGCGGGGCTAGCGCCGTGACCGCCGACGTCCTCCTGCCGCTCCTCGTCCCCGCGATGCCCTTCGTCTCGTTCGTGCTGCTGGCGGTCGTGGGGCCGCTGCGCCGCACCGGCCGGCCCGCCGGGCTGGTGTCGATCGCGGCGATCGCCGTCTCGCTCGTCGCCGCGCTGGCCGTCTGGCAGCGCGAGCTCGTCGCGGAGCGGACGTGGGGCTGGATCCCCGCCGACGGCGGCCCGATCGCGACCGTCGGCGTCCTCGTCGATCCGCTCAGCAACGCGATGCTCGTGCTGGTCACCCTGGTGTCCTTGCTCGTGCAGGTCTACTCGCTCGCATACCTCGGCGACGAGCGCCCGGGGCCGCTCGGCCGCTACTACACCTACCAGTCGCTCTTCGTCTTCTCGATGCTCGGGCTCGTGCTGGCGCCCGGATTCCTCCAGATGTTCGTCTTCTGGGAGCTGGTGGGCCTCTGCTCGTATCTGCTGATCGGCTTCTGGTACGAGCGCCCGGCGGCCGCGCGCGCCGCGGTGAAGGCGTTCTGGATCACCAAGCTCGGCGACGTCGGCTTCGTCCTGGGCATCGTGCTCCTGTGGTCGGCCACCGGGACGTTCGAGTTCACCGAGCTCTTCGACAAGGCGCAGGCCGACGCCCTGGCGGTGCCGGGCCTGGCCACGATCATGTTCCTCATCTATCTGGGCGCGGTCGGCAAGTCGGCGCAGTTCCCGCTGCACGTGTGGCTCCCGGACGCGATGGAGGGCCCGACGCCGGTCTCCGCGCTCATCCACGCCGCCACGATGGTCACCGCCGGCGTCTACATGGTCACGCGGACCGAGCCCCTGTTCGCGCTGGTCCCGGAGGTGCTGACCGTGATCGCGTGGGTGGGCGCCTTCACGGCGCTCCTGGCCGCGACGATGGCGTGCGTCGAGGGCGACATCAAGCGCGTGCTCGCGTACTCGACCGTCTCGCAGCTCGGGTACATGATGGCGGCCGCGGGGGCCGGCGCGTCGGCCGCGGGGTTCCTGCACCTGCTCACGCACGGGCTCTTCAAGGCGCTCCTGTTCCTCGCCGCCGGCGCCGTGATCCACGCCGTCGGGACCAACGACATCTTCCGGATGGGTGGGCTCTTCCGCGCGATGCCGCAGACGGGCGTCGTCTTCGTGGTGGGTACGCTCGCGCTGGCCGGCGTGCCGCCGCTTGCGGGCTTCTTCTCGAAGGAGGCCGTGCTGGGCGGCGTGTGGGGGGCGGAGCTCACCGGGCCGTTCCTGATGCTGGCCCTGACCGCACTCCTGACCGCCTTCTACATGTTCCGCGTCATCTTCGTCGCGTTCTTCGGGCGCGCGCACGCGGGCGGCCACCCGCACGAGGCGCCGTGGCTGATGCGCGGACCGCTCTGGCTCCTGGCGGCCCTGACGCTCGCCGTCGGGATCTGGCTCGCCGTCCACGGCGAGGCTCACGAGGAAGCGCCGGGATGGCTGCCGCCGCTGTCGGTCGGACTGGCCGCCGCTGGGTTCGTGCTGGCGTGGGTCATGTACCAGCGGGGCGCGATCGATCCCGCCCGCGTCGCGGCCGCGCTGAGGCCGCTCGACTATCTCGCGCGCCGGCGATACGGGATCGACGCGCTCTACGCCGGCCTCTATCGCGGGATCATCCTGGGATTCTCGCGGCTGATCGGCTGGATCGACCGCTACCTCGTCGACGGCGTCCTCAACGCACTGACGGCGCTCACCCTGCGCGCGGGCGACGGCCTCCGGCGCATCCAGAGCGGTCGGGCCCAGGACTACGTGTACGGCGTGGCCTTCGGCGTGCTCCTCCTCTTCGTGTGGGCCCAGCTATGGCGCCGCTGACCATCCCCGTCCTCTCGATTATCACGTGGTCGCCGTTCGTCGGCGCCTTGCTCATCATGTTCACGGCCCGTCGAAGCCCTCGCGCCGTGCGCCTGATCTCGGTGGTCACGACGGGCATCTCGGCCGTGCTGTCGCTCTGGGTCTACGTGACCTACGAGCGGGAGAACGGCGGGTTCCAGTTCTACGAGAAGATCCCGCTCGTGCCGCCGCTCGGCATCTCGTACGAGCTGGGCGTCGACGGCATCAGCATCCTGATGGTGCTGCTGACGTCGATCATCATCGTCGCCGGGGTCTTCGCGTCGTGGACGGTCGCGGTCCGCAGCCAGGAGTTCTACGCGCTCCTGCTGGCGCTCGTGACCGGCGTGTACGGCGTGTTCGTGTCGCTCGACCTCTTCGTCCTGTTCCTCTTCTACGAGCTGGCGGTGCTGCCGATGTACCTCTTGATCGGCATCTGGGGCTCGACGGGCGAGGTGCGCCCGCGCGGGATCTTCGCGTGGGCGTACCGCGAGACCGGGGTCGGGACGAAAGAGTACGCCGCGATGAAGCTCACGCTCTATCTCCTGTTCGGCTCGGCGTTCATCCTGGTCGGCATCCTGGCCCTCTACGTCAACGCCGGATCCGGCTCGTTCTCGTTCCTCGACTTCGAGGCGACCGCGTTCCCGCGCGCGCTGCAGCGCTGGGTCTTCCTGGCGTTCTACGTCGGCTTCGGCGTGCTCGCCGGCATCTGGCCGCTTCACACGTGGTCGCCCGACGGCCACGCCTCGGCGCCGACGGCGGTCTCGATGCTCCACGCGGGCGTGCTCATGAAGCTCGGCGCCTACGGCGTCGTGCGCGTCGGCATGGGCCTCCTGCCCGACGGCGCGGTCGACCTCGCCTGGCTGGTCGGCACGATCGCGTGCGTGAACATCGTGTACGGCGCGCTCTCCTCGATGGCCCAGACCGACCTGAAATACGTGATCGCCTACTCGTCCGTCTCCCACATGGGGATCGTCATGCTCGGCGCTGCGACCCTGAGCGAGGCGGGGCTCAACGGCTCCGTCTTCCAGATGTTCGCCCACGGCGTGATGACCGGTCTGTTCTTCGCGCTCGTCGGCCTCGTCTACGAAAAATCGCACTCGCGCGAGATCGGCAAGATGGGCGGCTTCGGCAAGGTGATGCCGGGGATCGCGACCGCGTTCACGATCGGCGGCCTCTCGTCGCTCGGGCTGCCGGCCACCGCGGGCTTCGTCGCCGAGCTCCTGACCTTCCTCGGGGCGTGGCGCTCCGCGAACCCGTGGTGGCTCTATCCCGCCGTCGGGGGCACGTTCCTGACCGCCGTCTACGTGCTGCGCGTCGTCAAGCAGATCTTCTGGGGACCGCCGTCCCCCCACTTCCACGATCTCGTGGACGCGCGCGGGCCCGAGTGGGTCGCGCTGGTCATGCTGGTCACCGTGCTGGTGGTCTTCGGCATGGTGCCGTGGCTGGCGATCGCGCCGATCGACACGGCGACGGTGCCGCTCCTGGCGCGGATCGTGAACCCGTGAGCTCGTTCGCCCTCGAGCTCGGCCTCGGCGCGGTGATGCTCGCCGTGTTCGGCGCGACCCTCGTCGCGCGCGGCACCGATCGGCGGTGGGTCGCGTGGCTCGCCACCCTGGGCGTCCTCGCCGTGGGCGTCTGCAGCGCGCTCGTGACGCCCACCGCGCCCGCGCTCTTCGGCATGTTCGTGCAGGACCCGCTCGCGATCTTCGCCAAGCGGCTCTTTTTGACCGCGACCTTCATCGGGCTGCTGGCCGGCATCTCGCGGGACGGCGTCGCGTGCGGCCGGCGCGCCGGCGAGTATCACTTGCTGATCCTGTCCTCGCTGCTCGGGATGCTGGTGCTGTCGTCGGCCCGCGACCTGATCCTATTGTTCGTCGCCTTCGAGCTGATGTCGATCCCGCTCTACGTGCTCTCGGGCTTTCCCAAGCGTCGGGACGAGTCGGTCGAAGCCGCGCTCAAGTTCTTCCTGGTCGGCAGCGTCTCCTCCGCGGTGATGGCCTACGGGCTCTCGTTCGTGTACGGGGCCGCGCGCACGACCGACCTCGGACGGGTGGCCCAGACGTTCTCGTCGGCCCAGCCGCTCCTGCTGCTGGGGCTCCTCGCGGTGTTCGCCGGCTTCGCGTTCAAGATCGCGGCGTTCCCGTTCCACATGTGGGTGCCGGACACGTACGAGGCCGCATCCACGCCGTTCGTGGCGTGGCTCTCGGTGGCGCCCAAGGCCGCCGGTTTCGTGGCCCTCTTTCGCGTCTACTTCGAGGGGATGGGCGAGCGGGCGGCCGCGTGGATGCCGCTGGTGGCGGGCCTCGCGGCGGTCACGATCGTCGGCGGCAACCTGATGGCGTTGCCGCAGCAGAACACCAAGCGCCTGCTGGCGTACTCCGGCATCGCGCACATCGGCTACATGCTGGTCGGGTTCGCCGCGGCGTCGGCGTCGGGCATGGCGATGGTGCTCTTCTACCTGGTGGCCTACGTGTTCGGGAACATGGGCGCGTTCCTCGTGGTCGAGGCGGTCGCGCGCTCGGAGCGCTCGGAGTCGACGGCCGCGCTGCGCGGTCTTGCCCAGCGGTCGCCCTTGCTCGCGCTGGCGATGCTGCTCTTCCTGCTCTCGCTCGGCGGCATCCCGTTCGTGGCCGGCTTCTGGGCGAAGCTCTACGTGTTCTGGGCCGCCGCGTCGGCGGGGCTCTACTGGCTCGTGCTCCTCGGCGCCGTGCTGACCGTCGTCGCCCTGTTCTACTACCTGGTCGTCGCCAAGCGGATGTACATCGAGCCGCCCTACGCGTCGGCCGGCCGGATTCGTCCGTCGCCGACCCTCGCGCTGGCCGTCATCCTGTGCGCGCTCGGCGTCGTCGCCCTCGGCGTCTATCCCAAGCCGATCGTGAT
>JACXTT010009506.1_pt1 | contig 13275 bp, 10 predicted proteins | sample 9270951 | NCBI WGS metagenome assembly JACXTT01 (sample SAMN15532306, study PRJNA645909) | rock metagenome | isolation source: weathered quartz diorite | place: Puerto Rico | collected 2017-06-21
TAGAGGACCTTGATCCCTGGCCGAACCACGACCAATTTCTCCGCGACCTCCGGTCCGCTCATCTGCGGCATCACCACGTCGGTCAACAGCAGATGGATCGGGCCCACATGTCTGGCGCCCGTCAGCAAGGCTTCGATGCCATGCCGCGCTTCCAGCACCGTATAGCCTTGAAGCCGCAACGTCTCCTGCACCAGCCCGCGAACAGCCGGCTCGTCTTCCACCAGCAAAATCGTCTCTCGCCCACGTGCAGAATTGGCAGGCGCACTGGTTCCGGTCGTCCCCTGCGCCTCTTGATTGACCAGCGGGAAGTAGATACGAAACGTGGTGCCTTGTCCCGGCTGACTCTCGACGGCGATATGCCCTCCGCTCTGCTTGACGATCCCATAGACCGTCGACAGACCCAACCCCGTGCCCTTCCCTTTTTCCTTCGTCGTAAAGAACGGCTCGAACAAATGCGATTGGGTCTCCGCAGACATCCCATGGCCGGTATCCCGAATCACCAGGAGCACATAGGGCCCCGCCTCCATCTCCATCGCCTCGCGACGCGAGCTTTTCCCAATCGTCACGTTGCGCGTTTCGATTGTGAGCCGGCCTCCGTTCGGCATCGCGTCGCGTGAATTCACCGCCAGATTCATGATGACCTGCTCAACCTGTCCAGGGTCCGCTTTAATGGCTCCGACCTGCGGGTCGAGTTCGGCGCAGAGTTCGACGACGTCGCCGCCCAGGAGCGGACGCAACATCCCATCCATATTGGCGATGAGCGCGTTCAGATCTATGACCTTCGGTGCGATGAACTGTCGTCGGCTGAAGGCGAGGAGTTGCCGGGTCAGTCCCGACGCGCGGTCTGCCGCCTTCTTGACCTCCTCCATGTCTTTCCGCATCGGATCGGTCGCGCTCAATCGTGTGAGCAGCAGCTCGCTGTAGCCTCGAATCACGGTGAGGAGATTGTTGAAGTCGTGCGCAACCCCACCGGCCAAGCGCCCGACGGCCTCCATCTTTTGCGACTGGCGCAACTGGGCTTCGGTTTGGCGCAACGCATCTTCAGCCCGCGCCCGTTCCCCGAATTGACCGATCTTGAGACCGATGTCCTCCACCATCTTGAGCAAGTCGGCATCGGGCTCGCGCACCTGCAGGCTGAAGAGTTCGACGACCCCTTCGATGTCGTTGCCCACGCGCACAGGAAAACCGAACGCGCCATGAAACCCGACTGCATGTGCCTCCTTGCCGCGGGGGAAGTTCGAATCCGCCGCCAGATCTGTGACCCATGCAGGTTTTCCGCCGGCCCAGATACGCCCCGGCAAGCCGTCCTCGGCCTTGATCGCCTGTTGCCAGGTCTCGACCGCAAATGCCTCGGCGTTCATCGATGGAGGATGCCATTGATCGAGGCAGCGCAGCACACCCTGGGCCCGGTCCAATCGCCAAAACACACCGAAGTCCCATTCGAGATTCTCGCCGATGGCTTCGAGAATCTTTGGCACGGCCACTTCAAGCGACGCCGACTCGGACAAGACGCGCGACACGGCATACTGCGCCGCCAATCGATCTTCCGTCCGCTTTCGTACGGTGATGTCGGTAAACGATACGACGACCGCCGCCACCTGTTCCGCCGCCCCCCTAATGGCGCGTGAGTTCACGGCGATCCACCGGCGCTTCCCATCGGGCTTATAGACCCCCATCACGACACCGGAACAGGGCTGTCCGGTGCGGAGCGTGACAGCCGCCGGATAGTCTTCATGAGCAAACGGCGATCCATCTTCCTGGATGGTCTGCCAACGCGCATCGGTCAGTGACCGCCCCACCATCTCCTCGACGGACAACCCTAGAATTTGCTCGGCACCGACATTACCGGTGCGCAAGATGCCTTGCGCATCGACGAGGAGGACGCCCTCGTCCAACGCGTTGACGACCGCCCGATAGCGCGCCTCGCTGTCTCGCAATTTGTTGTCGGCTTCTTTGCGTTCGGTGATGTCGCGGATAAAGGCGCTGAAAAAGTAGGCCTCCCCGATGCGGGCAGGTGAGATGGAAAGTTCGACGGCAAATTCATGCCCATCGCGATGAGCGGCCATCATCTCGACGCGGCGATTGAGAATATGGCTTTCCCCGCTGACGAGAAAATGATGCAGGCCCTGTTCGTGAGCGTCACGGTCTCGCAACGGAATAATGAGTTCGCCCAACCGCCGCCCCATGGCGTCAGGTTTCGCCCAGCCGAAGATCTTCTCCGCCTGTCCGTTCCATTCCGTGACGGACCCCTGGGCGTCGATCGTGATGACGGCGTCTAACGCCGTCTCGACCACCGCACGGTTGCGTTCCTGACTTTGAAGCAGCGCGGCTTCCGCCGCCTTGGCCCAGGCACTCTCCTGCCGCGACTGTTGATGTTCTGTCCGCAGCCTGGTGGTCGACCAGAGCAACAGCAGCAACATCGGCAGCCACACCGCTCCACCCAGGATGCCCACTTTCCAGAGAAATGTTCGGATCGGAGCGAGAATGTCGTCACGATTCATCCGCACCAGAACCGACCACCTCAGCCCGGGAAAGTTTTCATGCCCGCGCGTCTGCGCGTACCCCGTTACCACCTGAGCATGTCGACGCAGATGTTCTTCCTCGATGAATCCAGGGATGCCCGACTCGCTGCGCAGAGCCGACGGCAATCCCCGCTCTTTCAGATTCAGCGGCCCCTTGTGACTGAGATCCGAATCGGCAAAGACGGCGCCTTGCCGCGTCAGCATTTGATATTCGACAGCGCCGCCCCCGCCTTGCCGATCTTCGAGGGAGCGGATCGTCCGGGTGATCGCCTCTTCCAGCGTAGGAATGGCAACCCGCGAGGTCACGACACCCAACACCGTCCCCGCCGAATTGAGAATCGGCGCGCTGAAGGCAATGGTCTCGATACCGCTGCTGGCTTCATGAGCACCCACGTCGGCAATATCAATCCGTCGCGTCTCACGCGCGCGCCTGAACCAGGATGCTCGACCATAGTCCCGCCCCACTAACGAGGGTTCGGTAGCTGCCACCATCGTGCCTTGAATATCGGTGACCCCGAGCCAGAGATAGACGGGCGCATGTTCCTCTTTCATCCACTTGAGATAATCGGAAAGATAACGCGGGTCGGAGGCGTGAAGGGAAAAGGCCCGCGCCATCATTTTGACGTCGCCTTGACGCTCGAACAGCATGCGATCAAGCTTCTCGGCCACTTCTGCCGCCGCGAGCGTGAGTTCTTCTCCAGTGGCTGCCAACAACCGATGTTCGACAAAGCGCAGCGAGGCCGCGCCCGCCAGAACGGCAAAGAGCGTCATGATGATGATGAGCAGAGGCAACCACCGATACCGGCGGGGGTCGCCCATGACGACAGGAGAGAATTGATCCATACGCCCTTATACCCGAGGAGCCCGCGCGACCAGGTTCGGGACCAGCATCACAGGATGATAGGCGTCTTTCGACGCGCGCAAGCCGGCCAGACCGGCATCGTCCATCGTATTGATATAGTCGGCACCCTGGGTCAGTGCCCAGCGACAGGTGTCGCGGAACAGATACTGTGCCAGGCCTGGAATCATGCGATCGGCTACTTCCACCAACACACAGAAGGTCGTGCGGGTCAGCCAATAGCCGAATGTATAGGCGCGGACGGCGCCATCGATTCGCGCTACTCGACCCACCAGATGCAGGGCCGAGGCCTGGTCCCAGATAATCTCATGGGCCGACTCCGCATCGGCCAGCAACAAGCCGCCGAACGGCTCGACGCCATCTGCCTGTTTTCGACCGACCCATGCATGGAACAATTGTCGACAGAGTCGCCGGTCGGCCTGACTATAGGGTTCGATCGCAACGACCTGTTCTCGTTCCACTCGATTGCACAACGCTCGGTGGGACTTATATCGGTCACCGGCTAGAGCCGCCAGATCCTGCGCTCGGTAGAGATAGTCCGGCTCTTTGAGGGACAGATGGTAGCCGTCCCGCTGGAACACCGCAGCGAACTCCGGGGAGACGTTCTCGACACGGCTGACCGGCGAGTCCCCATTCCAACGCCGCATCAGTTCAAACGCCTCGGCAAGCGCGCGGACGATCGATGGGGTTCCCAACGGGGGCAGCGGCAGAAACCAACCGTCAGCCGATTGCGCGAACAGGCAGAAGGCGCCCTGCAGTTCTATCCACCAGTAGGCCAGGAGGTCGTTCCAGACATAGTGATAGGCTGGCGAAAAGGCCGCGAGGGTCCGTGGACTCAGATCGGACTGATGGAGGGCCGTCATCATGCGAGGTACATCGTCCATAGTAAACCGATGGAGAGCCGTGCCGCCCCATCGATTGGAGACGGCCGCCGCGACCTGCGGGAGATCGGCCACCACCGTGACGCTGTCCTGAAATCGACCGATAAGACGAGGGTGCTCAGCCAGTGTGGCGATGGTGGCCGGTTGTTCCAGCAGGGCCAGTACGCGGGCAGCGTGGTCCTGAATGGCTTGTGGGATCTGGTCCCGCATAAATGGGCAGGTGACATCCCATCCTAACAAGACATGGTCATGCGCCTCGTTCCACATGATCGCCAAGGGATACAACTGACAGTCGAGCGGCCGCTCGTCATAGATGCGACAATGAGCGGTCGCAGGATCGAACAGAGGACAGAGATAGCCGTCGCCCTGCGAATCTGGAAGCAGATGTACTTGCGCACCTCCCCGATTGGAGAACACAGCCGGCGAGGCGCCGCCCGCTACCGCCTTGGCAATTTCGTCCTCGGTAAAGTAGGGCCGGAGGGGGCTATCGGCATCCGGGAACCGGCAACAGACATCGCAGCGCAGACAGGTGCTGCTCGGCACCATTTGTGGAAGTACAATCAGTGGTGTCACAGGAAGGCCCACCAGCTCATCGGCGAATGCAGACATGGAAGGATTCCAATCGACGTGAGGCTCATTCTAGCACCAACGGTCGCCAGCGCCTATCAGGATGTCGTTTTTACAACCCCTTCATCGTGCAGCAAATAAGGCAATTTCTTGACGGAACCGGCCTCTGCTGGAATACTCGGTGAGACGCTCTCCCCCTGTTAGGATTGCCACGATGTCACAGTCGACCCCATCGCCGGATCGCCCCCAATATGACCCCCAGACCCTGCTCAATTCGCAGCCGGTCATTATTACGGTCATCGATCCCCACTCTCACAAAGTGATCTTTCAAAATCGAACTTCGCACAGCAAATTCGGCGACATGTCGAATTTGACCTGCCATGAGAAAATTGCCAGCTGCGCCACGCCCTGTTCCTTCTGCAAGATGCCGGAAGCGGTCGAAACGGGACACAACACCGCCAGCGAGGTGCCGCTCCCGAACGATGAGCACCTGTTGGTCCAGTGGGCGAAGGTCACGACCGATTCGGGGCGGGTCCACATCGTTGAGACCATCACCGACATCACGGCCATCAAGCGTCAGCAGGCGGAAGCGGAAGTCCTGGTCAAGAAACTCTCCGAGACGAACCGCGACCTCATTCACGCCAATCAACTCCTGCGAGACCAATCGATCCGCGACAGTTTAACCGGCCTGTATAACCACTCACACTTTCAGCAGACGTTGGCCCAGATGTGCGCCTTGGCCTCGCGTTCGATGCGGCCGCTCTCGCTCCTGTTTGTCGATCTGGACAACTTCAAGAGAGTCAACGATGTGTACGGCCACTTGGTCGGCGACCAGGTGCTGCGTGAAATCGGCTGGCTACTGGACAGCCAACAGGGGCCTAGACGGGGCATCGCACGGGCCAGCGACTTTGCCGCCCGCTATGGCGGGGAAGAGTTTGCCTTGATCCTCCCGGACACGTCGATGGACGGGGCGCTCAGTGCGGCCGAACGACTCTGCAATCGTGTCACGACCCTCACGATGTTGCCGGAACTCTCTTCCGTCGCAAATCCACCCTTGACCCTCACCTGCAGCATCGGCGTGGCCTCCTTTCCCATCCATGCCGCCATTCCCTCGGACCTGATCGCCGCAGCCGACGCCGCCGTTTACGCCGCGAAGAGTGCGGGGAAAAATTGCGTGCGCATGGCGACGCCGGCCGCCCCCTCTTCGCCCCTTGTACGATCGTAAGGCCCGTGTTACGATTCCTTTGCCTCGCATGAGGGGCCTTCATTGATACGGACCACGCCGCTGTCTGACTCAATCAGTCCTGACGTCCGCTCCCGCTGTTCGATCATCCGTGACAAGCTGATCCAGGCCGGATTGTTTCCCCCGTTGCCTGGCACCGGTCCGGTTGTAGACCAAGGACGGCCGATCGCCTCGACCACGTGGCGCATCGCCGTTTCGCCGCTCACGCTCTCGCAGGATCAACTCACGTTCTTTCAACGGCTTGGCCCTCAGTTGCTCGTGTTTTATCGGGCCCTTAACCGGCTCTATCTCGACAGCGCGCGCGGAACTCAGCCTGCGTGGGTGGCGAATTATCTCGATCAAGGAAAGCCTGAGGAGTTGATCGCCTACAGCCGAATGAAACGGCTTCGCGATGACCTCCCTGCCGTCATTCGACCGGATGTCATTCCCACTCCAGACGGCATGGTCATCACCGAACTCGATTCGGTGCCAGGCGGCATCGGCCTTACGGCCTGTTTGTCACAGGCTTATTCTGATCTGAAACCTCAGCCCTCAGTCCCCGGCACTCAGCCCTTTATTGAGCTCATCGGCGGCCGCGACGGGATGGTGCAGGGTTTCGCCGCCATGCTCAAAGCGCAGCAGGGTCCGCACAGCGGCTGTATCGCCATTCTCGTCTCCGAAGAAGCCAAAGACTACCGCCCTGAAATGACGTGGCTGGCCGCGCAGCTCATCGCAGGCGGGCTGGAGACCTTCTGCGTCGAACCCCGACAGATCCGCTTTACCGAAGAAGGCCTGCGGATCGATCTCGGCAATGAAAGCAAGCCGGTTGCCTTGATCTATCGCTTCTACGAACTCTTCGATCTGTTGAACATTCCGAAGTCCGAACTCGTTCGATATGCCGTCAAGAAAGGGGCCGTCGCCGTGACCCCGCCCTACAAGCCGGCGCTGGAAGAGAAGCTGGCGTTTGCCCTGTTGCACCATCCGGCCATTCGTCCGTTCTGGTTGAAGGAGTTGGGTGAACAGGTCTTTTTGCATCTGACGACGATCATGCCGCGCACCTGGATTCTCGATCCCGCACCGGTTCCTCCCACGGCCACGATTCCAGGCCTCGCGATCGGCGATCGCGCGGTGATGAATTGGCGCGATTTGGCGGCTGCGACGCAGAAAGAGCGCCATCTCGTGATCAAGCCCTCGGGCTTTTCCGAACTGGCCTGGGGCAGTCGAGGCGTCTCCGTCGGACACGACCTGCCGCAAAGCGAGTGGGCCGCTGCAATCGAGCACGCGCTCGAATCCTTTGCCCATACGCCATACGTCCTGCAAGAATTTCACAAAGGCCGCCAGTACGAACTCGACTATTTCGATCCTGTGACCGGAGACATGAAACAGATGGCCGGCCGTGCGCGCCTCTCTCCGTATTATTTCGTCAGTGGCGAACAGATCGAACTGGCTGGTATCCTGGCGACCATCTGCCCGTCGGACAAGAAAGTCATCCACGGCATGAAGGACGCCGTCATGGTTCCGTGCACTGTTGCGCCGGAGACGCCGTGAAGATCGCCATCGGTCAACCGCCATTCGCACAACAGCATCCATGAGGAACAGCGTTCGAACACGATTGACGAACGCCGAGTGACGCATGTCGATTACTCTCTATCACGTCGCATGGTGCCCCGACTGTGAGGTGGTCCGGCAAAAATTAGCCGACCTGAACATCAGACACGATCAGGTCATCGTGCCGGATGCCCGGCCCATGCGGAAAGTCGTCCACGAAATCTCGGGGCAATACTATGTTCCGGTCCTCAAAGACGGGGACAGAGTCCTGACTGAAACATATGACATCCTCGAGCATTTAGAGCACACGTACGGTCAACAACGGACCGGCGACTGAGCGCGCCACCGGCGCCAACCGACTCGAGATCGAAGGAGACTGGCATGGAGGAATGGAGACGCATCCTCGCCAACAGCGTCGTCAAGCCGAAAGACTTGGCCGATCACCTCGGCGTGGACGAGAAAGACATCGAAGCCATCGTGGGGGATTACCCGATGCGCATCACGCCTACGGTGATGGCGACCATCAAAGAGAAAGGCGATGCGATCTGGAAACAGGTCGTGCCCGATCTCGCCGAAATGGCGGACATCGACGCCGAAGACGATCCGCTCGAAGAAGACCTCATGAGCCCAGTGCCGCATCTGGTTCATCGCTACCCGGATCGCGTCCTCTTGATGGTCACGAATCAATGTCCGATCTATTGCCGGTTCTGTACGAGGAAACGGCTTGTGGGAAAACCGGGGTTTCTGAAGAAGGGCGAGCTGGACCGGGCGATTGCCTATCTGCGTGAACATACCGAAGTCCGCGACGTGATCCTGTCGGGCGGCGATCCGTTGTTGCTGCCGGATCACCTCTTGGAACGCATCCTCAGGGCCCTGCGCACGATCCCGCATCTGGAAGTGATTCGCCTGGGCTCCCGCGTGCCCGGTAGTCTGCCCCAACGGATTACGCCGAAGCTCTGCGAGATCGTGAAGAAGTACCATCCTATATATATGAACTTGCATTTCAACCATCCGGACGAGCTGACACCGGAGGTGAAAGCCGCCTGCGGGATGTTGGCCGACGCCGGCGTGCCGCTCGGCGCCCAGACCGTATTGCTGAAGGGCGTCAACGACGACCCTGAGATCATGAAACGGCTGATGCATCAGTTGTTATTGGCTCGCGTGAAGCCGTACTATCTGTACCAAGCGGACCTGACGAAGGGGACGAACCATTTCCGCACGACGGTCGAGACCGGGCTGAAAATCATCAAGGCCCTCCAGGGCTACACCAGCGGCATGGCGGTTCCGCACTTCGTGATTGATGCGCCGGGCGGCGGCGGCAAGATTCCTTTACTCCCCGGTGATTATCTCGTCCATATGGATGAAGAGGGCGTCCTCTTGAAGAACTACGAGAATAAACCGTTCCACTACCCGCAACCGAAGAACGGATCGGGCCGCGAATTGCCGATGGTCGGCGCACCTTCAGGATATGCGTGCAGCAATGGCAACGGTGGAGGCTTTGACGACCTGTGAGCCGCGGCGCTTCTCATGGCATTCTCCCCTATCAACAGATCACCCAGCTGATCGCCGGCGGCGCGATTCAATCCGACGTGCCGATCGAGGACCGGCAAATCCAGCCGGCGAGTCTCGACCTCCGATTAGGGCGCAAGGCCTATCGGTTGATCAGCAGCTTTCTGCCGGAACTCTCGGAAATCACCAGCCGGCTGAACGTGCTCGACTTCTATCAATCCGATCTCGTGATGTACGAGATGGATCTGACGGACGGTGCTATCCTCGAAAAAGGCCATGTCTATCTCGTCCCGTTGCTGGAGCGACTCGCCCTCCCCAAGACGCTGCGGGCCCGGGCCAATCCAAAAAGCACGACCGGACGGCTGGATGTGTTTACCCGCGTCGTCACGGATCTCAACGCAGGATTCGATGAAATACGCGCCGGCTATCGCGGCCCGCTGTATCTTGAAGTCGTGCCCCGCTCATTTGCCATCAAGGTGAAGACCGGCTATTCGCTGAATCAGGTCCGATTCGTCCGTGGCGAAGCCGCTGTCCCGGACAGCGCGCTTCAGACGCTCCACAAACAGGAGCCGCTGCTGTACCACAATCTCCCGGCCAAGAAAGCGCTCGGGGCGCGGGACCTCCGGACCGACCGCGGGCTCTTCCTCCGGATCGATTTGACGGGCGACGATCGAAGCGGTCCTCCGATCATCGGCTACCGTGCGAAGAAGAACAGCCACGTCATCGACCTGTCGAAAATCGGCTACTATGCGGCGATGGATTTTTGGGAGCCGCTCTATCGGCATCGCCAAGACAGTCTCCTTTTGGAGCCGGAAGAATTCTACATCCTGGCCTCGAAAGAACGGATTCGCGTGCCGCCCGGCTATGCCGCAGAAATGGTCGCGTTCGAAGCCGCCTGCGGCGAGCTGCGGACGCATTACGCCGGGTTTTTCGACCCGGGATTCGGCTACGGCAGCGGCGAGTTGCACGGCACGCAGGTCGTCCTTGAAGTCCGCCCGCACGACGTCCCGTTCCTGATCCACGATGGACAAACCTTCTTTAAGGTTGTCTACGACAAAATGCTCGCGCGGCCCAGTCAACTCTACGGCTCCTCGTTGGGTTCGTCCTATCAACGCCAAGGGCTCACCCTGAGCAAGCACTTTAAGGTCTAATCCAATGGCACCGACCGATCTTCCCTCGCCTCCAACGGACGACCCGTCTCAGCGTCCATCCCCTTCAACGAGGCCCAGCCGGACCGACGACCAGGATTCCGGCAATGAGAGGCAGCTGCAGGTGGCCAGTCTCATGGTGGGAACGGCCTTGATGTTCATCGGATTTCTGAACGTGTTTCTCTCGATCAGCGGCGGGTTTGAAATCAACGTCATCCCGTTTTTGATTTACTTCGGTGGGATCGCCGTCTGGGCGAACGCCGCCATCGAGAATCCGACGGTTCGCTATGCCGTCATCGGCGGCGCGCTGTTGCTCGGCGCGGTCTTCTTCCACTATGGCGAAGTCCTGTTCTGGCACAAGCAAGTCGTGTTTTGGAGCACTGTCGTCATCGTCATGTACTTCATGTTCAACGAACCGAAGAAGCCAAAGTGATTCCTCCTAGCCAATGACGATCTCCGTCGTCATTCCTTCCCTGAATGAAGAAACCGCGCTCGCCGAGACCATTCGCCACACCGCGCGCCTCGGTTTCTACGAGATCGTCGTCGTCGATGGGCGCAGCATCGACCAGACGCGGGCCCTGGCCGAAGGGTTTGGCATCGCACGAGTGTTCACGAGTGAACCGGGCCGGGCGCGGCAACTGAATACCGGTGCCAAAGCCTCCCTCGGAGATATCCTCCTCTTCCTCCACGCCGATACTCGTCTCCCGGATACCGCGAAGCAGAACATCGAATCGGCGCTCGCCGACCCTGCCGTCGGCGGCGGCCGGTTCGACGTGCGATTTGACAGTCCTTCAGCCTGGGGACGCATGATTAGTTCCTTCATGAATCTCCGCTCCCGCCTCACCGGCATTTCCACCGGCGACCAAGCGATCTTCGTCCGCCGCGATATTTTCGAGCGGCTCGGCGGATTCTTAGACATCCCGATCATGGAAGACATCGACTTCAGTGCCAGGCTCAAACATACAGGGCGGACAGCGGCGTTGCGTGAAACCGTTACGACATCCTTTCGTCGGTGGGAGCAACGGGGCCCGCTCAGAACCATCCTCTTGATGTGGACCTTGCGGTTCCTGTATTGGATGGGGGTCAGCCCGCATCGACTCAAAAATTTTTATGCGGCAGTGCGGTAGAGAAACGGTGAATCCAGCACCCAGCCCTCAGCACTCAGCGTTCAACACGGCCTTAGTGATTTTCGCCAAGGCGCCGGTGGCAGGCCAGGTGAAAACCAGACTCTGTCCTCCACTGACCCCGGATGAAGCGGCCACGCTGCACGGCACATTCGTGTTAGACACACTGGAACGCACGAAAGCCGCGATCGCGAAGTGGCGACTGCCGATCGACCGCTACGTCGCCTGTGCCCCTTCAGCCGCCCTTGTGTTCTTTAAGATCCTCGAAGAACGACATGGCGTGCGCCTCCTGGATCAAGTGGGCGAGGATCTCGGCGAACGCATGCATCGGGCGTTCACGGATCTCTTCAGCCGTGGATACGAGCGCGCGTTCATCGTGGGCACCGACGTGCCGACACTGCCGCTCTCGGAATACCAGCGGGCGGTCTCGCTGCTCGAATCCCATGATGTGGTGCTGGGGCCGGCGACCGACGGCGGCTACTACTTCATCGGTCTGAAGCGTCCTGTGCCGGAACTGTTCACCGGCATACAATGGTCGACGGCTGATGTCCTCGCCGCGACCAAGCGGAAGGCCGCCGCGTTGAACCTTACCGTGGGACTCCTCACGGAATGGCGGGACATCGATGTCGCCGAGGATCTCCAGGCCTTGATCCTCGACTGTGCACAGGATACACGGCGACCCAAACAGGAAAAAGTCTTCTCCGGACGGACCGCAGGCACCTTGCAACTGCTCGGGACACGATTACAGTCGAGATAACGCGAGAGACATACGGGGGTGGCATGATGGCAGATCGCGTCGCATTGATTACCGGAGGCGCTAAGGGCATCGGACGAGGAATCGCGCTCGACCTCGCCGCGCAGCAGTGGAAGGTCGCGATCTGCTATCGTACCAGCGCAGCAGAGGCCGAGGCCACCTCCGCCGAGATTGCCAAACGGGGCGGCCAGCCGCTCGCCGTCCGCTGCGACGTCTCGGACCCTGCCGCAGCAAAACAGCTGGTTCAGCGAGTCGAGCAACACTGGGGTCGGATTGACGCCTTAATCAATGGCGCCGGGCCCTACCATCGCGTGAATCTTTTCGACGAAACGGTCGTCGGATGGAACCAGATGTTCGACGGCAACCTCCATCCCATTTTCTATCTCGCACAGGCCGTCGCACCAGGCATGAAAACCCGAAAATCAGGCCGCATCGTCAATTTCAGCATGGCGAACGCCGACCAGATGATTTCGCAGCCCGATGTCACCGCACATTACATCGCCAAAGCCGGCGTCTTGATCCTCACCCGAACACTCGCGAAGTTGTTGGCGCCCCACGGCATCACGGTCAATGCCATCTCGCCTGGCTTCATCGACTCCGGCAGCGCGCCGCCGGAAGAACTCGCGGGTATGACCAAACGCGTTCCCGCCGGCTACATCGGCACGGTGGGCGACACGGTAGCCGCCGTGCGGTATTTGCTCAGCGACGACGCGCGATACGTCAATGGGGCGAATATTCAAATTAGCGGAGGTTGGGGGATATAAGAAGGAGGGTCGATGAAATCAGAACAAGAATGCCAAGTCCATCATCGTTTCGTGCAGGCTCTTCAGCACGAGCATCTCACCTGTACGAAACCAGGCTGTGGCGGGCCGATGCAGGTGAGTGATCTCACACCACATCTCGCCCATATCAAAACCTACGAAGCCGAATGCGAGCGCTGTCATACAAAAGAATCGATCACGGGGAAAGAACAGCCTCAGCCGCCGTGGGATGACGCCTCGATCACCATGATGGCCGAAGTGCATTTGCTCCACGATCAACCCAGCTGCCCCTATGACGACACGCCCATCACCTTTACCTCCATGCCGAATCCCCGACGCAAAGCCCGCTATCGCCTCTCGTGCTTCTACTGCGGCCGTCA
>JACXTT010009507.1_pt1 | contig 13275 bp, 5 predicted proteins | sample 9270951 | NCBI WGS metagenome assembly JACXTT01 (sample SAMN15532306, study PRJNA645909) | rock metagenome | isolation source: weathered quartz diorite | place: Puerto Rico | collected 2017-06-21
GGCCAGATTAATGTTTGAGATTAAGGGACTTTGGTAAAGCGGGACTTTACAAAGTATAGCAAATTGCGGCGGGAGTGTCAATACCTAAGACTGCAAATCCCGCCCCTCCCCGAAGGGGGAGGAAACGGGATTCGCAATTTTTCTCGGAAATCTACTTCATCATCATGATCTTGCGGGTTGCGCTAAACTTATCGCTCGCCATTCTGACAAAATAGACTCCGCTCGTCACCTGAGCATTATCGTCATTGAGCCCGTTCCACTCGACCGTATGGAAGCCGGCAGACCTCTCCTCATGGAGGAGAGTCCTCACCTTGCGGCCGAGGAGATCGAACACCACCACATCCACGACGGAAGTCCGCGGCACGCCGATCTGGAATTTCGTCGAGGGATTGAACGGATTCGGGTAATTCTCGCTCAGCGAATAGACCGATGGGAGGAGGCTGCCCGAGGAGACAGTCAGATCGAGCGACGGAACGGCTGCAGAGAGAGTCCACTTCCCCTCGCCTGAGAGCGACTGCTTGAGCCCGCCCGGGCTGGTGAGCATGATCGACCGCTCGCCCGCGCCGACCTTCCATGAAAACGTGAGCGGGTACGATGAGGCATGCATGATAATCGGGAAACTCTGCCTCTCGTCGGAGCGCGTGTACGTTTCGGCGAAGCGGCCCGATCCGAACCGGACATCGAAGACTACCTCGGGAGCAACGGGGGGCATTTCGCAGAAGGACGTCTGAACCGCCCCATCGTAGTTTTCCCCGAAATAGAGAGTCTGTCTATTCCCCGACTTGTCCGTAATCGTCAGCGAGTTAAGCTGTTTGATTGCTTCCATCGGGGATGCTGCTTCCTTCCTGATCGCAGACGGAGGAGAATTGACGATGAGCTTCCCGTTCCCGCCCGTCCCGCCTGCCTTCACCCACAGGCCCTTGCCCGGACGGATCGTATCTTCGATCACATACGCGGCGCCGTTATAGCTGAAGTAGTTCGACTTGACGATGCTGGTCGGGCTTTGGATGACCGTCGACTTCGGAGTCTTCTTGATCACGGAGCCGATCATGTTCCATCCGTCCACCACCGGCATCGTATCATTAAGCCGATCGACACCCAGCACCGAGTCTGCCTCTACTCCCGCGAATTTCACCCAGAACCCGATAGCATTCGCCAGCGTGTCCTTTACCTTATAGCTCGTACCAACGTAAGCGAAGGCTTTTGAGAGCGCCGAGGGAAAGAGTACCGTTTTCCTGTAGTCGCCGACGGTCACCGGGATGGACATGAGGTTCCAGCTCGGCGTCGTATGAAACACGAAAGTACCCGCGCTCAGGCTGTGACCGGCGTCTGCGACGGTCCAGACCGAAAGATCGTTCTGACCTGTCGCCGTGAGCTTGTGACCGGAAACGTTGTTCGTCGAGGACGGAGAAGTCCACGTAACCCCAGCATTGGTCGACTTGAAGAGTTGAAACGTACCAGGAATTTGGCCATTGACTTCACTCGTATCGTAGGTAAATTCCAGGGTCGCGTTCAATCCGGCATTTGTCGTCGGAACGATGGTGAAATTCCGCAGAATCGACTGATGCCCGCCGTTCCCTGAGAGGGAAGAGCCTGTCACGCGGGTGACCGTCGTACTGCCGGGTGCCGCGCCCGCAGCATTAATCTTCAGCCCGATCCCTCCGAACGTTTCATCCGTCGACTGGCTTACCGCTCTTGTGGTGATAACGGAGCCGATGACGGTGTTCCCCGCGGATTCTACCAAGGTGCCCAATAATGTCATCGAGTAGAGCGAGGGGATTGGCATATCCGTGTTCAGCGTCAATGTATTGTTGCCGGCGACGGTGATGCCGGCGTACTGGCTGGAGCCGGAGCCGCTGATCGTCTGATTTGCTGACGGGCCGCTCGCGAATCCGAACGACACATTGTAATGGCAATTGTGAAGAATCTGCTGCGAGCCGGCGATTCCATCCGCTTCGGCGGCAACGGTCAGATCAAGCGTGCCGTTGTTGTCGATGCCTCCTCCTGCGATGGTAATCTGTGCTACGTCGATGCTGTCCGGGAAATTCTGGACCGCGAGGGTCGCCCCCAACTCAATGTGGATGCCGCCGGTGAGGCGCACAATCGAGGTATCGCTGCTGGAGGAGCCGATGTTATTGGCCTGCAGATTCGATCCGCTTCCGATCAGGAACGTAGACCCGGCCTTGACCCTGAGACTCTTGACGTCCATGGTCGCGGCTGTCGAGGGTGCCCAGACGAGGGTTTTGGCCTGACTCCCGTCGCCAATTTCCAGGTTCCCCATTCGGAACCCCGCGCCGTTTTTCAGTGTATCGGTCGTTGCCCCGGTGAGTTTCACCGTGCCCTCGTTCATGTTCAATCCGGCGCTCCCGTTCCCCACCGCGTTGCTGGAATTTGTGTAGACGGGACCCTTGACAATCAGCGTCGCGGATGAATTTCCATTGGACGTCAGCTTGGGCCGGTTCGCCCCGCCCCTGATTGAAAGCGAGCCATTGATCGTAAGCTGGGGCGTGCCGGTTGCCTGGAACTGGAGCATGGGTCCTGAGCCGGAAGCCGTATGCTCCATCGAGAGGGCTTTACAGATTGCGTTGCTGATATCGACGGTCACAACCACACTGGGCGTCGTAAACGACACGCTGTCGGAGGCGGTGGGAACTGCTCCCCCTGCCCACGTGGTTGTCTGGCTCCAGTTTCCGGTCTGAACGGCCGCAAACAGGTTGGAGACAATGCTCACCGTGGGGGAAGCCGCCATATCGGTCAGGACGCCGCCTGTATTCCCGCGAGACTTGCAGTCAAACGTGGTGAGCGTATCATTGCCGGGCGCCGTCAGGTTGCTGATGGTGACGGTCCCGGTATTCGAGGAGGTGACGGCCGCATTCGTGACGGTAATGACGTAAGGATCACCGACCGCCCCTGTCCCGGTAACGGCTGACGCTGCCCCGCTGAATCCCGTCCCGCTCAGGGCTTTGGAGGTTCCGTCCCAAGTCCAGGAGGGGGGTATTGAAATGCTGAATCCCCAAATTGTAAAAGACTCGCCCGTGAAGGTGATCGCCTCTGAAACGCCTGAGGCGCCCGTCAGCCGGGAAGGGGGAGAGATTGAAGCAAGGCCGGTGCCGTCGGCCGGATTACCGCCGACATCGGTAGGACCTCGGGGCACGACTTTATAGGCAGACTTCGACCCGGTCGTGATATCGGTCCTGTGATAGACCGTCCCGATCAGGACCGATGTGGACGGAATCGGATTCCCGTCCAGGGCGTTTGTCTTCGTTATGAGAACGGTTCCGGAGTCGGTCCCGTTGTAGAAATTGTTCCTGCCGGCCTGTATGGAGTCTGAAAAAGTCTGGCCCGAGGAGACCCAACTGACGCTATTGATCTTAATCAACTTTCCTTCAACGGCCTCGCCCACGGGGCCGGCGCCTGCGATCACCGTGGGAGCCGGCACGGTGCTCGCCCCGATATCATAGAGATCGGGAGATGTCACTCCATTGGGATTTACCTCCATATTGCCATTAAAGCCTGTCACGGTGCCTCTCACAATGATCGAGTCGCCAAGAAGCAGCGTATGGAGCGTGTTCGAAGCGCTCTTAAACACCTGGATGCCGTAGCCGGCGTTCTGGATGATGATACTTGTCGTTATGGAATCGGTCAAAATGTTATTGGGGGATGTGATCACCCCTGCGACTGCCACAATGGTGCCATTCAACGCGGGGGTGATGCCCGCGTCGCTGTTCCCAAATCCGTCCGTGCCTCCTGTACGAAGATTCTGGATGGGAATAATCGTCTGAGTTTTCGGAGATGAGCCGATATTGGCTGCGGGAGTTCCCGTCACAGCGGTCTGTATGACCCACTGGTCGCTTCCGCTCAGCTGGGCGCCGACCGGGTTCGGAGACGTGAGTGATGAAATCTGGATGGTCCCCGCCGTTGCGCCAAGGGCGGCACCGGCGATCACAATCGTGCTCCCGCTGCCGGTATTGGATTTACCGGTGAATGCGCCCCCCAGCGTCACCATTGCGGGGTTATATCCGGTCCATCCTGCCGGCACCGTCAATTTCACGGTATCGAGATTGGCCGTGCATTCTCCGGTGATTGTGACGAGCACAGTCTGGCTTCCGGCATTGCGGCCGAAGATCGTGCTCCCCAGGAAGGTACCTGCGTTATTGACGAGAGTCGCCGTACCGTTCCCGCTCGTCAGAGCCTGCCAGGGAAAAGTCTGGCCGACGTTCTTGCGCCCCGGCGTCGTATCCGCAAGCGCCGCATTAGCGATCCACCCGACGGCGCCGCTGTCGTTATTCAATCCGCCGCAGGAGCTGTTACGGAAATACTGGACATCATTGGATGTCGAGACCGGAAGATTGCCCACCCAGGTCGCATCGGAAAAATTGCCCGAGGAGCTATTTGACCCGCATCCGACGAAATTGATAGTGACCGCGCCCGCGGTGCCGTCGCTCAAAAGCTCAATATTCTCATTCGTTGAAAGGTCCATCACGTTCGTCGCCGCGAGCACGCCGCCTGCGAGATTGCTCGAGAACAGGATGAGCAGGCTGTCGGAGGGGTCGGTGTCCTGAACGAAAGAATTGGTGTTGACAGTCGGGGTCTCGAGGACGCAGATAATCCTCGTCCCGCGGGGCAGATTCGAGAGATAACTCTGATTCGGGAAATCAAGGTGCCCTTCAGTCGCGCCGCCGGCACCCCCCTTTGTGCCGACGTCGGAGAGGCGGTAGCCGCGAAGATCAACGCCACCCGATTTCACGACGAGAAGTTCGACGTACTCCTTCATGCTGCCAGGAGACGTCGGATTGACGACAAACTCATTGATGATCACGTCATTTTGCGTGAGCTGCGCCTCGGCCGTGGAGGTGAAAAGCGAAACAGCGCACACGACGAGGAAAAACATTAGGAAAGCACGCATAGGAGATCCTTCCTGCTTTTGGTTGAGTGGATGAGATTTTTTCTACTATAAAGACCCGGGGAGGATCGTCGGGTCAGCGACGTCCCTCAAGTGGAAAGTTTGGGACGTCCCTCGGCCTCTGGGAGCGGGGCCTATCAGTGTGAACAATGTAATGCCCAAAAATCAAAAAACCAAATTAGAATTTCGTTAAATTTTTGTGCTCTCTCTGATACTTAACGGATAAGCATCATTTTTAGCGTTTGGATTCTATCTTTGGTAATGATGCGGTAAAAATAGGGACCCGACGGCGCGGGGATACCGTTCTCATCGAGGCCGTTCCAGTACGGAGCCTGGAAGGCGCCATACTGGTTGTCGTAATACCCCCTGTCGAGAAAACCGAGCCTGAACTCGCGGATTCTCTCGCCCAGGATACTAAAGATCTGGAGAGTCACGTTCGCCGGCTCGGCCAGCTGGAAAGTGAGATACGTTCCCGGATTGAAGGGATTCGGGTAATTCCCGGTAATGATCGAGATTGTGGGCAATTCCCGGAGAATCGGCAGTATAAGCGGGACTCCCCCTCCATCGACTGTTTTCAATATAGTTCCCCGGTCGCCGACGGCAAAGCCCGTATACGGGTCGAGGAATTTTATCCCTCTGAGATTCCGATCAGTGGAGCTTTGGAGCAACCTCCAGGAAAGGCCGGCGTCCGTTGACCGCAGAATGATGCCGTTATCACCGCAGGCCCACCCGACGTCCTCCTCGGTAAAACTGACCGAGCGGAGGTCTGCCGGGAGCGGAGAGGAACGCTGACGCCACGAGGCACCGTGATCGGTCGTTCGAAATATGGTGGCGCCATACTTGGCGTTTCTCTCTCCCACCATTACACCCAGACCCGGGTTTGGGAATGTTATCGAGGTCAGGCGGCGGGTAGGCGAGAAGGTGTCTTGCGGCGCAAAATCGAGGCCCCCGTTAAGACTAAGGGCGACTCTTCCCAGATCCCCGGTGTATCCCACGGCCCATATCGTATCCTGGGCAAGGTAAGCGTGAGAAGTAAAATTGACGGTCGGGTCGTAAACTTCAGGGGCCCAGCTGTTCCCGCCATCGGTGGAGCGAAGAATAGTCCCGGCGTCTCCGAGCGCCGTGGCGCGGTTTACATCGAACATTCGAATCGACCGGATGCCAGCGGTTGTCGGCACTTCCACCCTCGTCCAGAGGGAGCCTCCGTTCGTCGTACGGAATATGGTGCCGTTTTCCCCACCCACGCACCCATGAGAAACGTCAGCAAAGCTCACCGACGTGAGGCGGTCGGAAGCCCCCGTCTCCTGGGTCACCCATGAAACTCCCGAATCGGCCGTGAAGAAAATCCGCCCCGCGTCGCCGACGGCCCAGCCGTGGTGGCTATCCAGAATTTCCACGGCATTCAGATTAGAGAGAAGCGTGGACGACTGCGAGACGATCAGGGATCCGTTGATAACCTTGAAAATCCTCCCCCCCGTCCCTGCGATCCAGCCCGTCTGTGGAGTAGGGAATGCCACGGTGTGGAAGTCGACTGTGGAGTCGAGGATTTGAGGCCGCCATGTATTGCCCCCGTCCGACGTGTTGGCAACAAGTCCCTTGTCTCCCACGGCCCATCCCTGTCCGGGGTTATAGAAGGCGACCTTGTTGAGATTCAGCGACGTTTGTCGTGAGAGATCCTGGAACGGATGCCACGTTGCTGTTGTGTCCGAGGTGAGGTAGGCATGGCCTTTCGTCCCCGCGATGACGCCAAAGCTGGGGCCGATGAACTGGATGTCACGAAAATCGTAGAGGGCAGGGGGCGGGATCGTATCCCATGTCGCCCCGGCGTCGGTGGAGCGTATCACCTCTCCCAGCTGGCCGCAGGCGAAGATATCATATTTTGACAGGGCATGAAGAGAATAGAGGCTGCGCTCATCCGGCGAGGGTCTGATCTCCCACGAGGCCCCGCCGTTCGTGGTGCGGAGTATGGTCCCCCTGTCCCCGACGATCCACCCGAATCCGCTCGTATCGAAGGATATATCATTGAACGTGATATCGCGGATGGAAGTCTGGCGCAGGGCCCACGAGCTCCCCCCATTGGTTGTCACCAGTATCAGGCCTGAATCGCCGACGGCGAATCCGCGGGCGGCATCGCGAAAAAAAACCGCTTTGAGGTCGAGGTCCCTGCCCGTAACGTCGGTCTGAAACAGCCAGTGATCGCCGCCGTCGGTGGTGGTCACCACCGTGCCGCTATTCCCGACGATAACCGCGCGGAGGGTATTGAAGGCGTAAATCCCGTTGAGATCATTCCCCTGAGGCAGGGGGTTCAGCCAGAACCATCCTTTGTAGACAGAATCTGCCGCACCGGCGGAGGCAAGCGGCTGAGTGAGGGCAGAGTTCGGGCAGATCCAGCAACAGAGAGCAAAAATTCTTAAGAAAACGTATAGTCGTCGAATATCAGTCTCCCTCTGATTGTCACTTGACATACATCATTTTCTGCACCTCGCGGTATTTGCCGTCCCGCGAGGCGACCCGGGCGATATAGAACCCGGACGACAGACCCTGGGCGTCGAATATCACCGTATTCACTCCGGGGGAAAATTCCTGGTCGTGGGCCAGCGACCGCACCTTCTGCCCGATAGCGTTGAAAATATCGACATTCAGCTCCGCCTTCACCGGAAGAGTAAAGGTGATCACCGTGGTCGGGTTGAACGGATTCGGATAGTTATGCACCCCGAGCGAGGCGGCCGCTAGTGCCGATCGGGAGTTCGCAGCGGCAAGGCCGGATGCAAACTTGATGATCCTGCTCGCCCGGCCGGCGGCCCAGACATTCCCTGCGACGTCGACGGTCATGCCGTTGATATTGGCGGGAATGCCCGAAGGCTCCTGTTCCCATGTATTCCCCGCGTCGGTCGTCTTGAGCATGACGCCGCCGTTTCCCGCCGCCCATCCGTTCATGTCATCGGCGAAAGTGATCGAGCGGAGCACCCCACCCACGCCTGACGTCTGCGCGGTCCAGGTATCGCCTCCGTCGGTCGTATTGAGGATTGCTCCGCGTTGGCCGACGGCCCATCCCAGGCTGGAGTTTCTGAAGAAAACCGAGAGCAGGTCGCGGTCTGTGACCGCGGCGGCGCTCGTCGGGGTCCAGTGGACTCCGCCGTCTGTGGTGGCGAACACGATCCCGCGGGTCCCTGAGACCCAGCCGTGGTCGATATCGGTGAACCAGATTGAATTAAACCGGACCGGGGCGATCGATCTTCCATTCCAGTGCTGGCCCGCGTCGGTCGTCTTAAAAATACGTCCGCTCGCTCCGGCGACGTAGCCGAGCTGCGAGTTGACAAAAAAGATGGAATTCCACGATGTGAGGACTGTGGACGCCTGGGCGCCCCAGGAATCGCCTCCGTCCGTGGTGTTGATGATGAGCCCGGATCTGCCGCACGCCCATCCATTCAGAGGGTCGGTGAAGAATACCGAATTCAGGTCGACGCTGGTCGGCCGGGTCAGCGTAAAGGAGTCGCCTCCGTCGTCAGTCTTGGCGAGCACTCCGCGATTTCCGACCGCATAGCCGACGGATGCTGAGGGAAACGAGACCGCATTGAAATTGCCCGATACCGAATGGTCCAGTTCCTGCCAGCTCGTGCCGCCGTTTTCCGTTTTCAGAAGTGTTCCTCCGATACCGACGGCCCAACCCCGGAAGGCGTTGGCAAAGGCGATTCCGGTGAGCCATCCTGTCGTCGGGGTCGTCTGGGCATTCCAGTTAAGTCCTCCGTCGGTCGATTTCAGAATAGTTCCTCCGGAGCCGGCGACCCAGCAATTCGTGGTGTCGGCATGGATCGATTCGAGGAAAAGCCCCTGCTGCTGATGTTCGTAGAGCCAGAGCGCGCCTCCGTTCGTCGTCTTGAGGATCCATCCGTTTTCACCGGCGATGAGACCGTGTACGTTGTCGTAGAAATCAACCGAGTTCAGCACGGAGCGGATCCCGGAAAATTGAGCGTTCCACGTATTGCCCCCGTCGGTCGTGATAAAAATCTTGCCCGAGTCACCGACGGCCCAGCCGCGGGTGAGGCTGACGAAATCGACCGAGTAGAGGGCCGTGACGGAGGGGAGAAGCTCCCGCGTCCAGGTCATGCCTCCATTCGTGGTTTTCGCCATAAACCCGAAGGCCCCGACGATCCATCCTACATTGATGTCGATAAACTTTACGCCGTAGAGGACCAGATTCGTTCCGGTCTGGTATTTGTTCCACGAAATTCCGGCGTCGCTGGATCTCAGAAACGTGCCCTTCGCTCCCACGGCGTAGATCGTTGAATTTCCCACCACATCGACCCCGATCAGCCCGGCGTTATATCCGCCGGCGCCGGCCTGCACATCCCATGAGGCGCCCCTGTCGGTCGTCGCAAGGTAGGACCCGAGGAATCCGACGGCAACCGCGCCCGTATCCCGGAAAATATCCACGGAGAGGAGCGTATTTCCCTGCGGATAAGGGTTCACGGGAACCCAGTCGTCGGGGTTCAGGGCGAAAGCCACGGCGGTCGTGTCGTCCCCCGCCAGCTTGAACGGGTTCTGGGGAACGAGGAGAGTATCGGGACCGAGGGCGGAGGAATCGATCACATCCTGCGCGTGGATGGTGCCCAGGGGGATGAGAACAAGGACCACTAACCACAAGCTCTTCATAGTAACCTCACTTTCCTCCTACTTTTTCGACGCTAGAGTAAAATCAAGACCTGAGATGATGTCCCCTTCCGGCTTCGAGACGACGTCGAACTCGCGTTCCGGGGGTTCGCTGATATACTGCAGATCGGCGAGCTGTGCCGGATCAAGGGAAAGGAGATAGTGGCCTGGCGGAACCCCCAGAAACTCGAATTCGCCGGTTGAAAATGTGGACGCCGTTTTAATAAACGCGGGGAGACCGGCTTCGCTTGCCGGGCGCGCCTGGGTGATTTTCACAGTGATATGTTCCGCCGGGATCGGGACTTTTCCTGCCAGGCTCACCGTGCCACGGACGATCCCGCCCATCACGACGGGAAAATCGATTCGCCGGACGAGGTTCGGCTCGGAGAAGACCTGGATCGATTTATAACGGGGGACCCAGAGCGGATTTTCGAGTGTTTCCGGGTCCAGGAAAATCCTGTAATTTTCGTAACTATAGATTTTATTACGGATCTGCTTCGCAAGCGAGAGCGAATAGGGAAATCCCCCGACCGTCAGATTCGAGTAATAGACGCGGCCGACATCGAGGCTTTGCTCATCCCGATCCCGGCGTCCATTCCCGTTGGAATCAAGATAGGCGGAGACGGTGAAACCGCCGTTCCCCAGGAGGCTGCCGCGGGCGTCGCTGAAGCGGACATTGAGCGGGGCCGTGTTGAAGCTTATGCTTCCGAAGGCCGAGGTGGTATAGAGGAACTGATTGGGCCCCGTCGTGACTCCGCCTGCCTGGGTGCGCGCGAACGGGAAGTAATATGTGAGGCGAATCCCGGTCTGATAGGCATTGGTGAGATAATTGCGGTCGTAGGTGAAGGCGAACGACACGCCGTTTTCAAACCTCTTGACGCCGAGAATATTCAGCTCCTGAAAACTCGCCGACACATTATCGTACGACAGATTGGTAAGCATGTGAACTCCCGCGGGCATCAGGAATGAAAGCCCCGCGGCGTACTGTTCGGTCAGCGTCGTCGACCCGTCGCCATAGGCCTTCGTCGTGACGAACCGGCTGCTGATGGAGGGGGTGAACGTTGCAAAAGTCGTCGTGAGAGATGTCTGCAACTCGTCTGACCTGTGATCGCCGAAGACCGTCTGGATGGCAAGCATATTGAAATAGAACACATTCCGCCATGTCGGTATCGGGAGCAGCGCAGAGATATTGAGGTCGTTGACGATGCCTGTCGGATTGGCGAATGATGTACCGCTGTAGCGTATATCGGTAACCCCGAGCCTGGCCGTGGACGGAAACTCGAGGGAAAGGCTCCCCGAACCGAGCGCATCGGGAATGAAGGTCGCGTTTCCCACGAGATTCGTCATGATGCGCGCTGTGCTCGTAAGGCCGGGGAATAATCTCTGGCCGGTCGGAAAATCATAATACGCAAGAACTGAGCCGATGGAGAGTTCAGGGGAAACTCCCCAGTTCACCGAATTCGTCGATATGAAGGGTGAATTAGGGTTGTGCCTGTTTTTCCCCATCACGATCGAATACTCCGCCTGTCCCGGGGGAATGAGGGTGTAGGGGACATTCAGCCGGTATCGGAGGACCCTCTCCTGTCCCCAGACGTCATAGGCATGGAGCTCGAGAAGTCCGTTTCCGTACAGGATCGGGGCATCGAACGAAAACGCTCCCGACTCGTCAGCGGTCTGGAGCATCGTTTCTCCCACCGTGCCGAGGAATGCGATCTCCATCTGGGGGTCGACATTTCCCCTGAAAACCTCACGTGTGAAAAGCCGCCGGGGTGCGGGGGGACGGTTGGTGAACTCGACCCCGGTCACGTCCGTCGAGATGACCCCAAGGCTGATGATATCGCCGAAGACGATCTGTCGAAGACCGGAATTATCGAAGAAGGGATACCGGAAGTTTCCCCGAAACGTCGTGTTCGTTCTCCCTCTGATATCCGACTCTGTTATCCTGCCGGTGAAATCGCCGCCCAGCGATTTAACCCCGATATTGAGATTGTTCCTGAGGGTGGGCCGGGTGAAGCGGGAGAAAATATCGTTCGTCGACCAATTGATCAGGCCTCCACCGATCAGGCTGAAATCGCGGCCAAGGTAAAGTTCGGTTTCAGGAAGCTTTTTGGAAATTTTGATGCGGTTTTCAATCGCCTTGATCCTGCGGCCCGCGTAGACCGACGGGAGTTCCAAAGCGTTTTTCACAGTCACCTGCAGCTTCCGGGGGAGGTAGGTAAGGTCGATGTCGAAGAAATCCTTGAAAAAACCCAGGCTGAAGTATGACCGGCCGGTTCGGGAGATATACTGCTTGTCGGTCAGATCTAGAGACACCTTTGCGATGCTGGCGCGGCGGTCTTTGAGGTCTATCGTGTAGGAATTATCGGCGTCCTTGAAAAAGCCGGTTATCCGGTTCTCGACGCTGTCGTAATCGGACTTGATGCCGAGGGCGGGAAAGGCCTCGGCCGAGGGGAGGTATCTGTCTTCTCCAATCGCCATCATTTCAAGCTCCCGCGGTGCTAGTCCTGCTCCCCGGAGCTCGACGATGATTCTCGACTCGGGGGAGGTCGCCGTCTGGGCAAGGGTTCCGGCGGAGACACCTGTCCAGAGTATGATATATGCAAATGGCCTCGCCATGCGGTCGCTTTCAGGGAATCGTCAGCGACCGTGATGTCCGAACGGGCGATGAGTGAATGAGATCGCGCTTCGGGATGTCGGTTCGTCCTTCGGAGACGAACTGGACATTCACAATATATTCTCCGGGAGGAATTTTTGTCCGGTTGATGCGGTCGATAAGGGTGATGCTCTTATAGACCCCGGTGTTGCGCGTCAGTTTGTAGACGGTTCTTCCGGAATTGTCGATGAATTCCGTCGTGCGGCTCCCCCAGTATGAGGCGTTGCCGACGCGAGTCAGCTTCATGACGACATTGACGCTCGTATCAGACAGAGACGTTCCGAGGGAGTCGACGACGACTCCCGTGGAGAGAGTTCCGATCCGGTAATGGAACGGAAGGCTCTGCTCGTAAAGGATGATGAGGCCCGGCTTGGTGCTGGCTGCGGCCGCTTTCTGCGGGGGAGGCTGCCGGGTCTTGCTGACGACGATGACGCGGGACCAGTATTCCCCCTCACCCAGGGTGCGGGGGGGCGACGCCATCACTCGGACGGTCTGACTTTCCCCGGGCTTGAGATTAAACCTTCGCGGATAGCATTCGATCCATGCCGCGGCCGACGGCTCATTCTGGGCGAGCGTATCGATTTGGATGAAGATCTTCCCTGAATCATCGGAAATTTCGTAACCGAATTTGACTTCCATCCAGACCTCCCGTTCATCGTCGCCGTCGTTGGTGGCGGTCAGCGAAACTGTGCGATGAACCGAATTAAGGAAAAGGTAGCCTGGCGAGACGACGATGCCGGCCCGTGCCGCAGGCGATGTGAAGGCGTATATCGTGACGAGAAGAAGGCAATAACGCATGGGTAGAGTCGACTTCGGGGCTGACATTGTGAGCGAAATGGAATCTCTGCGTCATACTGCGACTATAAAATGAAAAAGGGCAGCGTCAAACAGTTAGAATTCTCCGCTGCCCTTTTCCGATTCCATTGGTCGTGCGCTTTACATCAGCAGCACGCGCTCAGTTTGCCGCGTATGCAACTGTCACAATGGCGACGCCGACATAATCATCGGCCGTTGCCGTCTGATCAACCGTGAATATTCCGCCCAGGTTGAAATGCGTCGCAACTGTCGG
>JACXTT010009508.1_pt1 | contig 13273 bp, 11 predicted proteins | sample 9270951 | NCBI WGS metagenome assembly JACXTT01 (sample SAMN15532306, study PRJNA645909) | rock metagenome | isolation source: weathered quartz diorite | place: Puerto Rico | collected 2017-06-21
TCAACTTGGCCCAATTTTCCTGACTCTGCTCCTCCGCTGTCAGGCCGACAATCTCATACCACCGCTCGTTGGTATAACTAAGATGACCGGCAGCGTCGATTTGAAAAACACCTATTGGCGAAAAGGCGCTGAGCGAACGAAAACGCTCTTCACTGGTCTTGAGTTCGCGAGTACGGACAATGACCTCAGCCTCGACACGTTCGTTGATCGCTTCAAGTCGCGCCTGTCGCTCGGCGATACTCCGCATTTCTCGTATACTTTGGACACAGGAAGTCACAAGAAATATATCTTCAAAAACAACCCATCCAGCATGTTCAAGCCAACGCCAGTTGCTAACCGTCAGTACGCCAAAGACTGATTGTGGCCAGTATATGCCTCGTAGAAAATGATCTGCGGCTACAATGGCGGAAGCCGAGATCAATACGCGCCAATCTCGGTAGAAGGCTAGAAAAGCCAAAGAACCAAAAACATGGAAATGGGTCTCAATGCGTCCGCCAGTTAAATGGATAAGCAAAGCTCCCATAAGCATCTGGGCGCCAGCAATGGCATGACGAGTCGCCAGTTCTCCGGGTCGAAAGAATGCTAAAAGGACAGGAAAACTGATGATTCCGCCGCCGAGCAACCAGGCCGATTTTACGTGTAGATGAGTATAACTAAAGGAGCCGGCCCATGACAAAGGAGATAACCAATAGGCGGCCCCAATCGCGACCCACCATTGGAACAGTAACAACCAGGCGAATAAATGGTCTGTCCGCTTGAAAATACGCTGTTGATGCTCTTGAAAAAGAGTTTGTGTTCGCTGCACGGAGGCGACCTCCATGCTGGGAAAACTGCTCACGGTGCTTCTACCTCTTGATTGCCCACATTTTGTTGAGTACGCTCGCCGAGGTCGGCAAACAGAGCACAGCCAAAGACAAACGTCTCGGCGCGTTCCGCCGCGCCTTTTGTTAACAAAGAAAAAATCGAGCCGCGACCGGCATTATCTCCGGTGTGCCCTCGGGACCCGGTAATGCCCCCACTGAACAACAGCTTTCCATCTGTGTCGTAGAGAAGAACCTGACCAGAAATCGTGGCGTGAAAGCGGCGAGCTTCACTCCCTCCTTCATCGGATATAACATGAACCCCTGGGATAGCAGCGGCATGCTCCCACAGATCAGTCTTCTCCCAACCTGCAGGAAATTCCGGCGGCTTTAAAAAAAGGATGTACGCAGTTACTCTTCCTTGTACGTGCGTCATCAGGACAGAGAGTTCTTCTATACTTGCTCGTGTACAGGAACAGTGAGGGTGAGCAATCATGACAAGCGTGGCCTGATCTGGGAGCGGCTGAATCTGAGCGCTCGCGGGCCAGCGCTGAGGAAGAGCGTCGGTTATCCCTGGCGTGTTTTCATAAGCAAAAATGATTCGCATTCCTACGCTAATAAGGCCTACCCACAAAATGCCTCCTACGATCAACAGCGCTTGTCTCGATTCCATCTTTTCTTTTTCGGCTCTTTCCTTTCCTTCTTTATTCGCGCCCGCAACATGGTAAAAGGAATGCCAGTCGCATGAATATACACCGAATCTATGTACAGACTCCGCTTCTTGAGTCGCTCCCTTTAAGCCGGCGGGTGTCCCGGCGGGTATGGCTCAAGATGGAGGCGCTCCAACCCTGCGGGTCCTTTAAAGCTCGCGGAATGGGCTTCGCCTGCCGACGTTATCTTGAACAAGGACATAAGAGGTTTGTGTGCTCCTCCGGCGGGAATGCAGGCTTGGCCGTAGCGTATGCGGGTCGCCAACTCAGGGTTCCCGTCACCGTCGTCGTACCAGAGAGCACTTCCGAGCGTGCAAAGCAGCTCATTCGTGACGAGTCTGCTGAGATCATCGTCTGGGGCCAATCGTGGCAAGAGGCTCATCAGCATGCGCTGACGTTGGTCGACGGAGAGGCAGCGTATCTACATCCGTTCGATGATCCGTTGATATGGGAGGGCCACGCCTCGCTTATTGACGAAGTCCTCACCACTGGCTTCCAGCCTGACGCGGTCGTGCTCTCGGTAGGGGGAGGCGGGCTCCTCTGCGGTGTAGCAGAAGGGTTGCAGAAGGCAGGATTGTCGAAGGTGACGATCGTCACCGCTGAAACTACAGGTGCAGAATCCTTTTACAAGAGTGTGCAGGCCGGAGCGTTAGTGGAGCTAGAGAGGATTTCTAGTGTAGCAACGACCTTAGGGGCAAAGCAGGTCGCTAGACAAGCACTTGAGGTGAGTCGCAATTTTCGGGTGGCGCCTTACGTTGTGACTGATCGGGACGCGATCGAAGCGTGCCTCTTGTTTGCGGATGATCATCGTGTAGTGGTCGAACCCGCATGCGGGGCCGCGTTGGCGCTCGTGTATACGAACATTGACATATTGAAAGAGTTTGACGATATCCTTCTTATTGTCTGCGGCGGGGCGGGCGTCAGCTACAGTGAACTTGTTAAACTCAAGCAGCAGGCTGTATAACCCCGCGCTGTCGCTAGCTGTGTCAGCTGTCCCGATGGACAGTCTCTGGTGAAAAAGCAGGAATGCAGACCGCAACGTATTCTGCTCCTTCTGGCGCGGGCGTGCTGTACTGCACCCATTCACCACGGTGCGCGATGATAGCCTGTCCTGCTGTCACCGAGACTGAGCCGCTCTGCGAGGCCACCTGTAACGTCCCACGTAAGACGATCGTGTATTCATCGAACTCGGGCGTCTGACCGGGTTCGGTCCACCCGCCCGGACTTTTCATATGAGCGATGCTGACAGTGTGCGCCCCTGAATTTACCCGCCCGATGAATTCCTCGATGATCTTCGGTTTATTGCCCGCGGCCTGAATAACAGTAGGAGAAGTGATAAGGGTTGGCATACAGAATAAGTCCTTTCCTTTAGCTCAGTGATAATCGATCAGGTCGGAGGCCCATCACGTCCCGGCTTCCCACGAGGCGAGGTAGTGCTCCTGCGACGGCGTGAGATGATCGTGCGTCAGACCTAAGGCGGCAAGCTTCATGGACGCGACACGGTCAGTGAACTCGGTCGGAGGGAGTAAGACGTGATTGTTTTGAAATGAGCCGCGTTCTTGTACTGCCCACACCACAGTGACCGCCATCAGGGTAAAAGTAAGGTCCATGATGTCGGCAGGGCTTGCTTCTGCGGCGCTTTGTCCGACCAATCGTCCTTGGGCGAGTAAGTAGATTTGTTTTCCGCTCGGCAGCATGTATTCGGTCAGATTGGAACGAATCTCGGTTTTATTTGTAGCGATTTTCTCAAGAGCGGCAACGTCAATCTCCACGTCGAAATGGCCGGAGTTTGCGAGGATGGCTCCATCCTTGAGGTTGTCAAAATCCGCTTCAGTGATGATGCGCTGACAGCCAGTGGCGGTGACAAAGACGTCGCCTACTTCTACTGCTTGTGACATCGGCAGAACGCGGAAGCCGTCATAGTATGCATGCAGCGCCCGCACGGGGCTCACCTCGGTGACGATCACGTTCGCGCCGCATCCCTGCGCCCGTGCGGCGACGCCGCGTCCAGCCCAACCATACCCTGCAACCACCACCGTTTTCCCTGCAATGAGGATATTGGTTGCTCTGACAATCCCGTCAATCGTGTTCTGTCCAGTCCCGTACGGATTATCGAACTCTTGCTTGAGTGGAGCATTGTTCAAGGCAATAACTGGAAAGGGGAGAGTTCCTGCTGCTTCCATACTGTGCAACCGTTGCACGCCAGTTGTGGTTTGTTCCACACCGACCATGACTGCTGGTTTGCTAGATTGGGCGAGAAAGGCAATCAGATCGGCGCCGTCGTCCAGGACAATGTCTGGTTGCACAGCGGCAGCCGCCTGCAGATGGGCGTAGTATGCAGCTCGATCTTCACCGTAGTAGGCAAACACGGAGATTCCGTCGTGCTGAACCAGAGACGCGCAAATCTCGTCTCGCGTGCTCAAGGGGTTCGACCCAGAAAGCGAGACCTGGGCCCCTCCCGCTTGTAAGCTCCTGGCCAAGGCGGCAGTTTCTGGGGTGAGATGGAGTGAGCCGCTGATCTTCACTCCTGTCAAAGGTTTTTCTTGCTCAAGTTGCTGCTTGTATGCTGCTAGGGCCGGCATACGACGCTCGGCCCAGCGAATCAGCGAGAGGCCACGCTGGGCAAGGGTTGGATCTGCTGTCCGCCATCGGCTTGGCTCCATGATTTCTCTCCACTGTAGATTTTTCGGTTAGTTCATCGACTGCTCGACGACCGTTTGCCATCGTTTTGGGGCAGAGGCGGTGAGCAGCGCCAGTTCTTTGTGGATCTGCCACGCTTGCCAATCCTCTGGGTTATGCTGGCCACGGATTGTCACGCCGACCGGTGGTTGTGGAGATGCTTGCATGGCGAGATGGGATGAGTCCGCAACGCTGAGAACCTGTTCCAGAATCTCCCCATAGGCGCGAGGTTTAGTCGTTGCTGAGGAGCGCGCCACGAGCATTTCCAATTGCTCCCAAGTCTCACGGGACATAGCGACCCGAATCAAGCGCGAGAGCACGTCGTTCGGCAGCTTTGGGAAGAGAGAGCGCAGTCCGCGGTTTTGCGTGGGCCGTCGTCGGCGTCCGAGTGCGTCAGTTGCTTCCATAGCCATAAAAAAACACATACGTACAAATGTGTCAAGCGAGGATTCGCGCGAAAATTAGGCAAGCTCAATAAAGATGCTAGGAATAGGGTGGAGGCTGTTAAGGATGCTGGATCGCTTACCAGAGGCCGTACTCCTTGACCTCTGCCCCAACTCCTCCTTGACAGTGCAATGACGCTATAATAGATAAATTCTTCTATAGTAGAAATTTATGAAGGACAATTCTGCTCGTCTGAGAAACGGGCTCGACATGGCGGGCCTCGGTGAACGGATCCGTATAGAACGCATGCGGCGGCGCCTGTCTTTGGAGGCGCTCGCTGAGCGCGCCGCCGTGAGCCGCAGCATGCTTTCAGCAGTCGAACGCGGGGCAAAGGCGCCGACCGTGCTGGTGCTGGATCGTATTGCCACTGGACTTGATACCAGCATAGCGCGGTTGCTCGGAGAGGAGCGGGCGGCACGGGTGATCATGCGCCGACGGGACGAGCAAGACTTCGTGCGCGACCCGTCGGGCTGGGAGCGCCGAGTTTTGTCACCTGTGCTGCCCGGGCTCGAATTCGAATTTATGCGCACGATGATCCCGCCCGGCGTCGACGCCGGAACATTTTCTCCTCATGCGCCCGGCTCTCGCGAGTATCTCGCCATGGAAGCTGGCGCCCTGCTCTTGACCATCGACGGCGTCCCTTACACCCTCCACACCGGCGACGCTATTTATTATGCCGGGGACTGCGTGCACTCCTTTGTGAACCCTAGTAAGAAGCCATGCATTTATTACCTAGCGATGGACGTCACCGGGTCTGTGACCAGCGCCCACCACCGTTCACGAGGACTGAAGGCCAATGGAAGGACTGCGGCTCAGGCGTCACATACGTTCGCGCGCTAGTAAAGGCGCAGCGAGTGAACGGCTCAGCCTCACTTGACGCGGGTAGCGCGCCCGTCCCGCGTCTTGCCTATTTTTAGAGGAGGACCTGTCTATGAAAGCTCCGACTCACCACCCTACAGCCTGGACTACAGAGGACATCAAACGGGTAGGGTATCAGGTCATTGATCTGATTGCCGAACACCTCGCCGGCCTGCCACACGAACCAGTCTTCCGTCCTGTCCCTACTGATTTGGCTGAGCAGTTCCTTTCCACCTCGGCGCCTGTGGAGGGACTCGACCCTGAGCGCATTCTGGCAGAGTTTCGCGAGACCATTGCGCCCTATCCCTTCGGGAATGGCCATCCGCGGTTCTGGGGCTGGGTGAATTCTCCACCAGTGATGATGGGCATTTTTGCTGACGCCTTGGCCGCAGCGATGAACCCTAGCTGTGCCGGTGGCAATCATGCGGCCATCTACGTCGAGCGGCAGGTAGTGAACTGGTTTAAGGAGATATTGGGGTTCCCTACTGAAAGCATGGGCCTTTTGGTAAGTGGTGGATCGATGGCCAGCTTGACGGCTCTGGCGGTTGCCCGGCACGCCAAGGCGGGCTTCGACGTGCGGCAGCATGGCCTGCAAGGACTAGAGTGCAAGTTGGTGCTCTATCTATCTGGAGAAGGACACGGCTGTCTGCGCAAAGCCGCAGAACTCTTGGGCCTCGGCAGTGAGAACATACGGACAATTGAAGTTGATGAGCACTTTCGCCTGCGGGTCGACGACTTGGCCGCGCAGATTGAAGCAGACCTCATTGCTGGCCATCGACCCTTTGCAGTTGCTGCAAGTGCAGGGACGGTCAATACTGGAGCGATCGACCCGCTCCGAGAGATTGCTGAGGTCTGTCGCCGCTACGGCTTGTGGTTGCACATCGATGGGGCGTACGGGGCCCCTGCTGTTCTCACTCAACAATATCGCGACGAATTGGCGGCCATGGCCCTCGCAGACAGTGTCGCGGTCGATCCGCACAAATGGCTGAGCATTCCGGTGGAAGCGGGCCTCGTGTTGGTGAAAGACGCCCAGACGATGCGCGATACCTTCAGTCTCGTTCCTCCTTACCTGCGCACGGACGGGAGTCTGACAGGCGTCGGCGGTCTGCCGTGGTTCAGTGAGTATGGCTTTCAGCAAACCCGAGGGTTTCGCGCTCTCAAAGTATGGATGGCGCTTAAGCACTACGGGACCAATGGCTACACTCAGATGCTGGAGGACCACATCGAATTAGCGCGCTATCTCCATGACCGCGTCAAGGCGATCCCAGACCTCGAAGTGATGGCTCCAGTGGGACTGAGCATCGTTTGCTTTCGGTATGCTCCCGCCATGCTTCAGGGAGCTGGAGAACGGTTGGATACCGTCAATAAAGCGCTATTAGAGCGTCTTCAGCTTGGGGGACAGGTATTCCTCTCTAGCACAGTGCTGCGCGGCGCCTTTGTGCTCCGGGCTTGTATTCTTAACTACCAAACCCAGCGCGCCGATATGGATTTCCTCGTGGATCTCATTTTGCGGGAAGGCGCGGAGGTGCTACGAGAGCAGACTCGCTGACTGCTTCGTCATGGAGGTGAGTGGGGATAAGCACATCCGACTACGACAATGGATGGGCCGCGCCACGCGGCAGATGGGCGGCGGTCTTTTGCATCCTGCGGTCCGCCATGCTAGCTAAAAGCCATGAGGGAAACACTATGGCTGACTTGCACTGGCTAACCATTCATGGCGTGCAACTTGAAGTTCTCGAACGCGGGCAAGGGCGACCAATCTTGGTCCTGCACGGTGAAGATGGCCCCGACGCCAAAGCTCCTTTTCTTGACCATCTAGAGAAACTTGGCCGTGTTATTATTCCTTCTCATCCAGGGTACGGCCATTCTCCAGCCTCGGAGTTGATCGATACTGTTGATGATCTCTCCTATCTCTATCTCGATTTTTTGACCTCGCAAAATCTCAGTAACGTGGTCATAATCGGCTCTTCTTTAGGAGGCTGGCTGGCCGCGGAGATGGCGGTGAAATCGACTGAGCGTATCGCCAAACTTATCCTTGTCGCTCCGCTTGGCGTCAAAGTGGGCGATCGAGAGACGCGTGATATTCCCGACATCTTTGCGTTGCCCGCGGCTGAAGTGCTGCGGCTCAAATATCACGATCCTACTATTGCTACTGTTGACTATGCAGCGCTGTCGGACGATGAGTTGACGGTCCTTGCCCGCAATCGTGAGGCGACGGCGTTGTATGCGTGGGAGCCCTATTTCCACAATCCCAAACTGCGACAGCGGCTCCATCGCATTATGGTTCCAACTTTGCTGCTGTGGGGCGCACAGGATCATTTCGTCACTCCGGGTTATTATGGCGCCGCCTATCGAGAGGCGATTCCCGGCGCGCGGCTCGAAATCATAGAGAATGCGGGTCATTTGCCGCATATCGAACAGCCGGAGGCGTTTGTCGAGCGCGTCCGTACGTTTCTACGTTAGAAAGGAGACTCACATGCGCGCCTGGCACTTCAGTGAAAATGCCTACCATCTTCTTCCTGAGCCCCAAGAGTACGATTCGATCCGCGTGACGCTGCCCAATCGCTATTACGACCCGCAACTGGGCGCAGATCTCTATCATCGCTACATCGACGAGTGGGTGATTGCCGAAGAGCTTGGCCTCGAAATCATGGTCAACGAGCATCACCAGACCGCGACGAATCTGAACCCTGCCGCCCCTATTATTATGGGCATTTTGGCGCGGGAGACGAAGAAAGCGCGGCTCCTGCTCTTAGGGAATCCCATTGCGAATCGACGGGATCCCGTGCGTGTTGCTGAAGAGATGGCGATGGTGGATGTCTACTCACGGGGACGCTTGGAGTGCGGCTTTGTGCGCGGCGTACCGTATGAACTCTCCGCTGGTAATCATCGACCAACGAACATGATGGCGCGTTTCTGGGAAGCCCACGACCTCATTCTGAAAGCGTGGACCAGCCACGACGGGCCGTTTAACTGGGAAGGAAAGTATTTTCACCATCGTCAAGTGAATATCTGGCCCCGTCCCTATCAGCAGCCCCATCCGCCAGTGTGGATCACTGCGCTCAGTCCAGACAGCGCCAAGCAGGTTGGTGAGAAAGGCTACGTCGTCGCCAGTTTCTTAACTGGATTCCAAGGCACAAAGGCTGTGTTTGACGCCTATCGCGCTCGTCGGGCTGAACTCGGGCTGTCGTACCCAAGCACTGATCGTTTCGCGTATGCAGCCCTGGTGTACACAGGAGAGACCGATGAAGAAGGGCTCGCTGGGGCTCGCAAGCTGATGTGGTATGTTGAAGCCAACAAGGTTCCTCTGCAGTTCACCAATCCTCCCGGGTATCATCCCGTTGCGGCAACGGTGAATGCGATGAAAGGCGGAGCCTCTGGGTCGGGCATCTTCAAGCTCTTCCAAAATCCATCGCTGGAAGCGTTCATGGAGCATGGGCTCGTTTTCGCTGGCAACCCGGACTCGGTGTACCGCCAGATTATGAAAATGCACCAACACGTCGGCGGCTTCGGTCACCTACTCATCATGGGGCAAGCGGGATTCCTTGATCATGCAGAGACGGTCAAAGGAATGAAACTGTTCGCGAAGGAAGTCTATCCACGGCTCAAGGAGCTGGGGGTAGGGGTGTAATTTTTGTAAGTGTTCAGGTATCAGCAATCAGTTGGACTAAAAAACTCAGTTCTGTAGACTGGGATGACGCGGAGCAAATCCCGGCGGCTTCTTCTTGTGGGATGGAAAATGCCTCGAAAGATCCGAGAGCTTATCCGCGATCCCAACGCAGTGGGATTTTACGAAATCCGCATGTGGCGGCACAAGTAGCGCTGCTAGCTTGTCCAGCCATGCGACAGGCGAAGGAGATCGGCTAGGTGTCAACCAGGAATGACGGCAGCGGAACGTCGCGAATCCTCACGCTGGTCTTCACTGACCTGGCGGACTCCACCGCGCTGAAGGCGCGGCGGGGGGATCAAGCCGTCGGCGAGCTGATTACTCGGTATCGGACGCATGTGCAACGGCTGGCGGCGGAGTCGGGCGGTCGCATCATCGACTGGGCGGGAGACGGCTGCTTTCTGACCTGCGAGACGCCTAGCGCGGCGGTCCTGTTCGCGTTGCGGCTCCAGCAGACGCACGGTGAAGAGTCCGATCTCCCCGGCGTACGCATCGGCATGCACCTGGGCGAGGTGAGCGAACGACCCGACCCTGATGGTGATAGTGCGCATCCCCGTGTCGAAGGTCTTGCCGTCGATCTTGCTTCCCGCATCTCTGGCCTTGCCAGACCGGGACAGGTGCTGATGTCATCCTCGGTGGCTGACAACGCGCGCCAGCGCCTCGACAGCACAGCTTTCGGCCAGCCGATCGGCTGGCGGACCCATGGCAGCTATGTCCTGAAAGGGTTCGATGAGACGTTGGAGATCCGCGAAGCTGGGATCGAGGGCATGGCATCCTTCGAAGCGCCGGCGGTGAGCGAAAAGGCGACACCGGCGCGGCCCTCGGGATCTACGACGACAGGGAGGAGGATGCTACCCGTCGCGCTCTTATCGGTGGTCGTGCTGGGCACTACGGTCGCTTATCTCCTCTGGGCGCGTGTGCCGGATCGTTCGAGCATGCCGCATACACCGAGTGCCTCCCCATCCACCGTAGTGCCGCCGTCAGCCAGGAAGTCCATCGCGGTGCTGCCGTTCGTCAACATGAGTTCGGACAAGGAGAACGAGTATTTCAGCGACGGTATCACCGAAGACTTGATCTCCGCGTTGTCGAAGGTGTCAGGCTTGCACGTGGCGGCGCGCACCTCGTCGTTCGCCTTCAAGGGCAAGAACGAATCCATCGAAAGTATCGGCGCGCAACTGCACGTCGACGCCGTGCTCGAAGGCAGTGTGAGCAAAGTGGGCAATCAGGTACGGATCACCGCCCAGCTCATCAACACTGCCGACGGCTATCATCTGTGGTCGGAGAGCTACGACCGCGAGTTACAGGACATCTTCGCCATCCGCAGCCAAGTGGCGCAGACGGTGGCGCAGGCGCTGCAGGTCACCCTCGCTGCCAGTGAGCGCCAGACGCTCGCACAGAAGCCCACCAAGGACATGGAAGCGTATCAGCTCTATTTGAAGGGACGCCATGCGGCCGCGACGTTTGCCGACTATGGCAACGCCATACGGTACTTGCAGCAAGCGATTGCGCGCGACCCCAGCTATGCGTTGGCCTACAATGGCCTGGCCTACTACTACTGGAGCGTCACCGACGGGCTGATGGGAAGCGAGGCGCTGCCACGCGCCCGCGAGGCGGCCGAGAAGGCGCTGCAGCTCGATCCGTCGCTGGCGGAGGCGCACGTCTGGCTGGGCCTCGTGCGCTGGTTGTATGATCGGGACTACGCCGCGGCGCGCCGCGAGTTCCAAACGGCGATCACAATGCAGCCCGACTTGGCCTCCGCCCATGAATACAACGGATGGTATTTGGTAGCCTCCGGCCACATTGATGAAGGACTCGCCGAGTCGCGGCGCGCGGTCGAGCTCGATCCGTTGTCGCCGGAAATCAACACCGTACTGGGCTTCAACCTCTACTTCGCTCGTCGCTACGATGAAGCGATCAAGCAACTGCGCACCGCGGTCACTATCGATCCCGACTACTGGTGGGCGCACGAGTGGCTCGGGCGTGCGTACGCGCGCGTAGGCAGGTTCGCCGAAGCCGTCGTCGAGCTGCACAAGGCCCAGCGGTTGGAAGGCTCGGGGAATACAGAGATCGAGGGGGCCCTGGGGCGTGCGTATGCGGATGCTGGCGACAGAACCGAAGCGACCAAGGTCCTCGCCCGCCTGCGCGAACGTGCGCGAGATGAGTTCGTTTCCGCTGCTTTCATTGCGACCATCCACATCGGTCTCGGTGAGATGGATGAGGCCCTCGCGGCGCTGGCGCAGGCGGAGAAGGAACACTCGTACTACGTCGGCTTCTGGGAGGTCGACTCCGAACTCGACCCGTTGCGGTCCGACCCGCGTTTCACGGCGCTGCTGAAGAAAGTGGGGCTGGAGCCGTAAACGGTGACGCTCAATCGTTAAGCTCTGTGGGAGAAAGAGAAGAGCAACACTGCTGGACAAGCCAGTGTGGCACAAGGCGACAGGACCGGCCACAGCTGAGTTTTGAGGTAGCCTCTCGTGGTCCCGCATTAATTTTGATGGTCCGAATCGTGCCGGCAGAACCCCCTCACCCTAGCCCTCTCCCACGAGGGGAGAGGGGATTGGCTGGTGTAGCTGTTTTGTCCTCTCTCCCCTGGCGGGAGAGAGGGAGAGAGAGGGGGAATCACGATACACCCCCTCAAATCTGTTGCGATGAAGCACTAGGCCTGTTGCACCGCATGAGTCAGGGAGGTTAATGAACTCTTGGCGTCGCCATAGAGCATGCCAGTATTTGGCTTGAAGAAGAGCGGATTCTCTAATCCTGAAAACCCTTTGCCTTTGCCTCGCTTGAGCACGATCACGGAGTGGGCCTTATCTACTTCAAGGATCGGCATGCCGGCAATGGGGCTGTGCGGGTTATCTCGCGCATCGGGATTCACCACGTCATTTGCCCCGATGACCACAGCCACATCCGTAGTGGGAAAGTCTGGATTGATTTGCTCTAACTCATACAATAACGAGTACGGCACGTTCGCTTCCGCCAGCAGCACGTTCATGTGCCCAGGCATCCGTCCCGCTACTGGGTGAATGGCGTACTTCACTGTCACTCCGCGTGATTCGAGTACGTCTGCCAGTTCTCGCACGGCGTGTTGCGCTTGCGCGGTCGCCATGCCGTAGCCCGGGACAAACACCACTTGTCGCGCATACGCCATCTGGACGGCGACATCTTCGGCTACGACTTCGCGCATGACTCCATCCGTCTGCGTGCTCGCCGCACTGGTTTCTGTGCCGAATGCGCCAAACAATACGTTATTTATGGAACGGTTCATGGCCTTACACATGAGAATCGAGAGGATGAAGCCGGAAAATCCGTCGAGCGTACCAGCAATGATGAGGACGTTATTCCCGATCGCAAATCCTGTTGCGGCCGAAGCCAGTCCTGCATACGAGTTCATGAGCGACATCACCACCGGCATGTCCGCGGCGCCAATGGGGAGAACGAGCAAAACACCGAACAAGAAAGCGAGACCCACCATAAGGTAAAATAGCGGGCCTGCTCCAGGAAAGAATATCAAGGAGACAAAGATTATCGCGGTTATAATGAAGAGAGAAATGTTAAAGACGTTTTGTCCTTTGTAGGTGATGGGCGCCCCGCGCACCAATTCGCGCAGTTTGGCGAATGCCATCATACTCCCAGTGACCGTGATGCCGCCAAACATGACTTCGAAACCGATCGCCGTCATTTTGAAGGAGCCCAGCTCTGCCCCATGTCGGTAGTATTCAGAAATGCCGACCAGAGATGCGGCTAAGGCGCCGAAGGCGTGCGAGAGTGCTGTTCGTTCAGGCATGGCGGTCATGGGCATCCAGATCGACATAGCGGCCCCGATCAGCGACCCCAGAATGAGTCCCGCGATAATCCAGTCGTAGCGGATGATCTCGTGGCGGACGAGCGTCCCCACAATCGCCATCAACATCCCCAGCGCCGCCAGGTTCATTCCGCGCCGCGCTGTGTCAGGATGACTCAGGGCTTTCAGGCCAAAAATGAACAGAATCGAAGCGGCGAGGTAGGTAAATTCGCTGAAATATGCCATCCGTGATGCTCTCCTGCTGCTTGGGGTATTAGTGCTGGGTTTGTTCTTTTCTCCGGAACATTTTCAACATACGATCCGTAATCATGAA
>JACXTT010009509.1_pt1 | contig 13273 bp, 9 predicted proteins | sample 9270951 | NCBI WGS metagenome assembly JACXTT01 (sample SAMN15532306, study PRJNA645909) | rock metagenome | isolation source: weathered quartz diorite | place: Puerto Rico | collected 2017-06-21
TCTCGATGTGTTGTGGGCTGCGGGGGTGGTTATTTGGGGTGGTGGGTTCTTTCCCGGTATGATCTCGGCGAATAGCGACTCGCAAGAAATTGGAAAAGGAGGACAACATTTTAGTCTATAGATGGGGCGTATCTAAGGTTTATATCGACGCGTGGGATACGACGTTCAGTCGTGTCAAGGCTCGCATCGTCCGCGAATAGCATGGCCGCAAGCACGGACGACGCGCTATTTCGGCAGTGCTGCGCTTTCTAACGTCTGCTGAGGCCAACAAGATTCAACGTCTGCCCGCTATTTATTTGGATGTTAAACCGCCAGGAGGACCTCACGCGTGCACCTAACCTGAAGATGCTGCCCTGATTCACTGCCACCCTGCTGCCCGAGTAACGAGCTTTTGGGGCACACGGCTGATCGATCGTATAACGCGCTATGCTCTTGCCGCCGATGGCCATGCTCTCAGCACAAAACGCCAAATCTAATGAGAACTAAGCGACGGCGCGATCCTTGATTTCTTCTAGCAGCGAAACAAGTTTTTCGACTTGTGGCGGTGCAAACACTCCGTCTGGACCTTTGGGATTTATGTCCGTGTATGGGGACTCGTAGAGTGCCGCCACGGTTACCACACCGTGTTCAGTTAGGTGATCTATGATCTGATTCACGAACTCGATTTGATTGCCGCTGGCTGTCTTGCCGCTGAGGAAATCAGCAAATGCGTTTTTGGCGGCCGCTCTGTCTAATCCTACTAGTGAACGGACAAATAGGCCGAGACCCCCACTGTCATTCTTCGCGTTTTCGATGTCAGCGGCGGAGCCAACTCCATTTTCCACAAAAATCCTTTCAAGCTCCGAAAGATCTGTTGCCGTGAGTGGTTCGTTCATGCGCAGTTTGTTGATCGTGATATGATTTTCTTGTTCACGGAGAAATCTGCGCGCTTTGGATTTGAAACTCTCCGTGAGGCCGCTTGTTGTAACGCCCGGCAGATCAATGGTGGCTTCTGTTCCCAACTCGTCTTCGAAGTCGCTGTAAACAGGTTTGCGACGTTTCTTTTCGATCAACTTCACCAGATCACGTAAAGCCTTTCGCGTATTCTCCAACATTCCAACCGTCACATCTTGCCACCATTCCTCAGTTTGAATTTCTTGGATAAGTGCGAGTTGTTGTTGAATCGCCGGAATGCGAGAATTTTCTTCGAGTAGGCTGGCAATCGTGCGGACCTGATCGCGTAAACGCTTGAACTGCGATTCGGCGCGGAGAATTGCCAGTTGCGTGTTCAGAATTAGGAGATCGAATCGCTTCGGCTCCTCATCTTCGGGATCAAGCTCAGAAGGAAGACCTGCTATTTCTTCTGAGAGTTCATTGAGGTTCTTGTTATCAAGCTTCCGCCATGCGTCTGGTTTCGCGAATCGCTCAACCAGTTTCCGTTTCGGACGAACAACAAAATTGTCGACGTTCATCGCAGCCACTTCATCACGCAAAGTCGCAGCGAGCTTCTCTCGCAAGCTTTCTTCGGTTTCAGGGTCGTCTTCCCGCACGACTACAGTCTTTTCGGCTGCTCGCTTATCGAGTTCCGAGATGATCTCCAATCGAGCTTTGAATAATCGCGCTCCCAGGGACTCACCGAGCGCGCCTTCCGTCGTTTCTGGATTCTGGCTGAAGAATTCCAGATTTTGACAATAATCGAAGATGAAAAAGAATTTCTTGTCTCGTCCTGGCCCGAATAAGTTGGGACGCAGTCGTGTTCCCCGCCCGACCATCTGCCAGAATTTCGTTTTCGAGCGAACGAGCTTAAAGAAAACAAGATTCGCGATCTCAGGAATGTCGATGCCGGTGTCGAGCATGTCGACTGAGATTGCGATGTGCGGATTCCTCGCCGGGTTTGCGAAGTTGTCGATCAGCGTTTGCGCGTAATCGACCTGAAAATCGATCACGCGCGCGAACTCACCTTTGTAATGCGGATAATTCGCGTCGAACCGTTCTGAGATGAACTGTGCATGATCGTGGTTCTTTGCGAAGACAATCGTCTTCGCCAGCCGATCACCACCCGCGACTTTCAAGCCGCGCGTCATCACATGCGCGAGCACTTTGTCCACTGTGTCTTTGTTGAAGAGCCATTTATTCAAAGCTTCCGCTTCGACGCGATCCGGAATCTCCCCCTCCTCATTCCATTCCAACGCATCCCATTGCTCCTTCTCATCCTCCGGCAACTGATCGTAGGTAATGCCTTCACGTTGAAACTTCAGCGGCACCGAGACCGCCTTTGGCGAAACGAGAAATCCATCTTTGACGGCGCTTTCCAGATCATAGGCATCGGTCGGGACGCCGGTCTCTAATTCAAAAAGGCTGTAAGTATTTCGATCAATCTCGTCTTTCGGCGTCGCCGTCAGGCCGACCAGTAGTGAATCAAAATATTCGAAGATCGCGCGATACTTCTGATAAACGGAGCGGTGTGCTTCATCGATGACAACCAGGTCAAAACGCGCGGAACCGAAACGCCGCTGTCCCGCATCCATCTCGTCGATCAATCCCATCATCGTCGGATAGGTTGAGACAAACACGCGACCGTCTTTGTCCTTTTCGGTGACGAGATTCGCCGGCGATGAATCGGGCAGATGCGCTTTGAAGGCATTTACGGCTTGTCGAACCAACGCGACGCGATCCGCGAGAAAGAGTACGCGCTTAATCCAGTTGCAGCGCATCAACAATTCGCAGAGTGCAATCACCGTTCGCGTTTTACCGGCGCCAGTAGCCATCACGATCAGCGCCTTGCGGTCATGATCTTGCTCGAAGGCTTCCGCGATCTTCCGAATCGCCCGCGTCTGGTAATAGCGCTCGACGATCTTTCCGTCGCTTTCTGCAGCGGCGAGTGATTTCTTGCTCGCGCGTCGCTGAATCAACAATTCAAGGTCTGCTTTTTTGTAAAAACCCTGGACTGCGCGCGGCGGATAGTTTGTGTCGTCCCAAATCCAATGCTGATAACCATTCGAATAAAAGATGATCGGCCGCTGACCGAACTGCTTCTCTAGACAATCGGCGTAGAGTTTTGCCTGTTGTTGGCCCGCGCGCCCATCGCGTTTCGTCCGCTTCGCTTCAACCAAACCTAATGGCTTGCCGTCATCGCTCCACAGCACGTAATCAACAAAGCCGACCTTCTCTTCATTCAGCATTCCTTCCACGCGCAGCTCTGTGTCATGTCCCGGCTTTGAAAACGTCCAGCCGGCTTCTTTCAAGAGCAGGTCGATGAAATAATCGCGCGTCTGCGCTTCCGAATAATCGTGAGTGTCGGGTGTCGCCGCGTTTGCTTGTTTGACTTGCGCAATCTCGTCACGCAGCCGTTTCAGCTCTTCGTCGAGCGCGGTTTTGTCGGCTAGCAAAACAGTCAGCTTTTCGTCGCGCTCGCGTAGCTTCTTCTCAAGATCGACAAGCGCCTGCTGTGTCTGCTTGTGAACCGGTGCCTTCTTCAGCAAATCGGGATTGAACTGCAATGAGTCTCGCGGCTTCGCTCCACGCGCATATGTCCGTGCCAGCCAGAAACAGAAATGAAACAACTCGCGCAGCGCGGCGATCGCGTCGGCATCGCTGATCGGCTTGTGACTGTTAGCGGCGAGATTACCGAGATCCTTAATGATCTTCGCTTTCGTTAGCCGCTCCGAACCGATCGCCTGTCGGAACGTCGGCTCGTAAATTCGTGCACTAAGACTCTCGCTATGCGGAAGCTTTAGCGCGGCGTCGAACTTGTACATCCAGAGCACCGCCAGCTCCAAGGCGCGACGCGCATAGAAGCACGACGTACGCGGGTCGGATAACGCGAGCGATTCCGCGCTCTGCGCGGATTCAAATAATTCCGGCCACTCCGGAGCCAGAAATACGAAAAGGGACGCCGTCACAGCGACGCCTCTCTTCCGGTCACGCCGGAACTAATTCGAACGGATTTGCGATTGAGCGCTTTCCGAACTGCTTTAGCAGAATTGCTGCAGTTGGAGACTGCACGTTCGCAGACCGCAAAAATTCTTGAACGGCTGGTTGCTTTAGGCTCGGAATTCGCAAAAGAAAAAATGGCCACAACTCGGTGCTTCGATACTCCTTTTCCTTGTGCGGGAAATCGACGATCGGCTTAATCTTATCCTGTTGTCGGAAGTCTTTGGTGTAATTGAAAACCCATTCGTTACCATCAAGACGCAAGCGACCAACCTCGAGTTCGTCAAGAACAACGCAGAAGGCTACTTCGTCTTCTGCGACGCTGATGCTCGGTTCAAGATCTTCTATCCAGTCTGCGATGAATTGGCGAACTCGCTTGATCATATTAGCTAACAGCTTCGACGTATTGTTGCTGCCTTAGGTTCAAACAATCTAGCACAAACTTTCGGCGGCGGTCACTGAATAATCCAGCGAATTCCGTGCCCATCAATTTTCCCACTTGATTTAACAAATTGTTCTTCACCAGCGCCTTAAGCACCGGTTGAAGCGTTGACCGCTCGTGCGCTACCCTGGTCATAACGCCGAAATGGTTTAGCGCCCCTGTGCCGTCCCAGCCTGTCTTAGGCATACATTCATCGATGTATTTCCGTAAAAACTGATCCACTCTCTTGTTTCGCTCGACTTCGACGAACTTCGATTCAGGACCGTCCCAGAACAGTGCTCGCGCTGTATCGTAAACTGGTGCAAAGCGCGCTGGTCTGTGACCTTTCAGATCCGTGATCACGCCCCAATTGAAATAATGCCGATCATTGTTTCCGATGATTGCATCGAACCCGAGCATGCGGACAAACCCCGTGAGAATTTCGTCGGCTTCTTTTGGGAAGCGGCTTTTCAATGATTCCTCAACGACCTGAAAAGTGAAAACATCGCGCGACATCTTTTCTTGCTCGACCTGTTTTACGAAAGCAAGGTCGCCTTCTAAATGACCAGCAAAAATTTCAGCTCCATGGACTAAGCTTTCGTCCTTCTTTAGAAAATATCTGCTCATGAACCGGAGCTGGCCGCGTACGAACATCAAGCGCGAATCGGCAATCGGAACGCCGAGGATCTGTCCGATGCGCGTGAGTAAATGCTCGGTGACGGATTCGTTTGGGTACCACTTATGACCGACTTTAGCGATGTACTGAGGCCATGATGCAATTCTCGCTTTGTGTCCTCGCCCGTGTTCGTAAATTTGAAGGAAATCTTTGGGTGCATCGCCGGAAACCGTTCGATTTACAATCCTAAATTGCCCGTCACGCAGATGAGCAATGCTTTGATGAGACAACACCTCGTGACCGGAGTATTCTTTGATCGGGGCGAGTGTGATTCGAGCGAGGTCCACAGGTAAGGACACTCATATCACAACTCGCCGCGAAAGGCGCGACGCTGCGAATTGGTCACTCGTTGCTCTTTGCGTGCAGCTCTTGAATAAGACGTTCCAAGCCATGCTGGAACTGCTTTCGGTGCATCGCCGGAACTTTTCTCCAGAAACGTTCAAACTCCGTGTGAAGCCCGCGTCTTTGAAAGAACGTTGAGACATCAATGGCTTTTTCTCCGCTGCCGCGCTTTGCGCGATAGAAGGAAAGCACGGCTTTGAAAGCCGCATCACATGCCCTCCAGAAAGATTCGAACTCTTCATGTGCGAACACGTCCTTCAAATGACGTGAGCGGAGAATCCCACTCAACCGTTGCCAAATGAAATGGGTAACCAACCATTTCGCATATGCTCGTTCGGGATAACCGCGCGCACTGCGTGAGACGTACCAGACGAGCCAATATCGAGGCAAATAGAAATACGGATCGGCGTTCGGAAACACTTGCGGGTAGTATCGCTCTTCGAACAATTGCTCTTTGCCCTCGCGGACAATTGAGGGGTCGAGCTCACAAGCTGCAACCGCTTGCGCAAGCTCAGCCTTCTTTATGAACTGCGCATGTCTTACCCCAGAGCGACGACGCACTTCGCCTTTGCTCTCTCGTTTTCGCACATAGTAGTAGCCGAACTTGCGCAGATTGCGATCGATTTCGACTTGCGTTCGGTCATTCGACATCAGGTCGGACGCGCTGATCGCGTTTTGCCAGTTCGTCGCGGCAACAATCTTGCTGACGAGATTCTCAAAACGATCTGACTCTTGATCAGTTTCGCGAGGCACACTAATCACACGCATTAACACGGTAGCCTTGGAATTACGCGCGGCGTGTTGATGCAGTATGCGGGTCGTCTGCTGACCATTAATCACTTGGGGATTAACAACTCGAATCACGTTTCGCCCGCTCCGGCTCAACCTCTCGGCAGAATCGCAGATCATCGTAATGCCGTTGTTGTAGTACCAGAAAAATTCTGGCTCGGTGTCCAAAGTTTTCTCCAGGTTCTTGTTTATCTTCGAGCCACTAAGAAAACCCCGAACGTTTCTAGCGAACAGTCGGATACCCGCTTGCTCATACATCTGTGCGATGTGGCGAACGTTCACAGGAAACACCCACGATTCGATACCGGTCGTGCCGTCGAATCTCTGCAATATGCCGCCCAATTTTACAGAGTGGCCGCTCTCCATTTCCAATTCGAGCAACGGCACCGGCGGCGCTACGCCGTCGAGGTAATCTGACAGTAATCGCAGGACTCGCTTGCCATCGAAGATCTCGATCGTCGTAAAGACATCTGTCCGCCGCGCGATCCGATCGGCCTCCGAAGCCAGCGCTCTGCCGCAGCGTCCGGTAGTGACGTAATAGAGCTGGAGTCGATAATCGCGATCGCGAATACGATTCATAGCCACCTCGATTTTTCCTTTGGCGCTCGCATCTAGGTCCTCGATGTACGACAAGAAGCTTTCTTTGTTCGACAGCGTTTCACCCAATTGCGCAAATGTGGCGACGTCCGACCGATGTTCGAGAGCACCGTTGAGTCGTTGGCGATATTTGCCCTGAACAATAACCACGGTTTTCGACGGATCATCCACGTGCACTGCATCAAGGCTCTTGTCGCGTGCACCACCGACAAGAGCGCTGATGGCTTCCTGTTCTTTCTCCGTGACGTACGCCTTTAAGAACCACGCGACAAACAAATCGCTGTCCTGCAAGCGAGCGAATCGGTCTCGCATGTCCGCGATTTCATTCTTCAAGTCCGTCTCGCTTACTTTTTCCATGAGCGTTATGGAAGCGCAGTATTAGCTGCCGCCTCTGAGATCGCAGGCGGATCTGGAGGTTCCTGTCGAGGTTCGGCAGCTTGACTCCTCAGCGCGTCCAAAAGATTTCCGTTCTCGCCGAAATAGCCCGCTGTCGTTAGAAGCAAAAGAGGTACAATAACCGAATCCCGTACCTCAAGCGACCGAATCAATCCATTGCTGGAGATATTGTGACGGATGCCTGGGTAATCCGAGCAAAAGCCATATATTCGCTTCACGGCTTCCTTGATCGCCGAATGCGGCCAGCATTGAACCGTGTTGCACAGCTCTGCGAGTGTTTTGCCTCTAGCTCCAGGAACTGCACTGGCGAGCGCCTCGGTTAACATCGTCGCCTTAAGAATTGAGGTTTTCATATCGGCCTCGGAATGCGATTTCTCTAACGTGTGAAACGCGTGTTGGAAATCAGCAAGCGCCTGACGCAATTGATCACTCCGGTCTGCTTGCACCTGAATGTCCGAAAAAAGCGCGGCGAAAACGCCGGGAAGGTGAGCGAGAAGTTTAAATGGTTCGACCAGCGTATAACGCAGATTGCGGGAGCTGAGAAATCGTTGGACGAGATCACGATATTCGTTCTGCAGTTCCGAACTTCCACCCGCCGATATAGTTTCGAACGCGTCTTCGAAAAATCGAACCGTTGCAGTTTCACCACGGAGAGCCTCTACTGATGTCGTTTCTAATACTTTGCGCGCCAGTACTGGATTATTTGCGGTGGCATCGTAAATCTCCGGTTGTGGTGCCTTTTTTAGTGCCTTCGCGAACTCCACATAGACATCCATGTAGAGATCGTCCGCAGAGTAACCCGAGTCTTCGGCGAGCTGGATCCAGATATCCGCCTGCTCTAATGCAAGCCAGATTTCCGGCCACACATACGCCCAAACATCTAGAAATCTACCGGTCATACTAAAGTTCGCCGCGAAAGGCGCGGTGCTGGAGGGAAGCGAAGAGCGCGTCCAACTTCGCCAGCGACGCCCGCTGAGCGGACTTCAACTTCTCCACCGCTTCAACTCGTCGCGCGAACACGCGCTGCAACTCGATTGGCGGTAGTATTGTCGGAATCGCGAGAACTTTTTCTTGCGAAATATTCTTCATTGAGCCGCTTGTGCCGGTCGCACGACGGCCGATCTCATATCGCATGTGCCGAGTCTGAAACAAAGACCAGATAAACAACGGATCGATGTTAGCTGGGTCGCGCCAAACAAAGCGCCAAAGCTTGTCCGGTAAAAGCAAATTGCTCGGCGCGTTCTGAACGTACGCCACCGCTCCGACTAATTCTGTCGTATTCGCGCGGCTAAACAAGAGGTCATCAGACCTCACGAAATGTTCATTCGGTGGCTCATAGTTGTCGGGTACTGGCTTGCTTTCTGCCGGTAAGAACCGCATTCCGGTGACGGCGCTAACCTTTAAGACGCGGTTACGTGTGATAACACCTTCACCGCTTTCAGCCTCAATGCTTTTCCCTCCTTGGAACTTGGCTACGTAATCGGAAACATTTAGAACCGGCCAACGTTTGGAATTACTTGCTGGATCGCCGAAGAGTTCGAGGAAGATGGCTTGAGGGAGGATGTCGATCTTGGCCAGAGCGGCGCGGCGCCGCGCCCGCAACGCCTCCGCCTTGTCTAATACCCCCGCGATCCGCCGCTGGTCTGCCAACGGGGGCAATGGAATTTCCAAATTGTCGAGATCTTCGTTTCGAAGATTGTTGATGTTAATCCCGGCTGCGGCAGCGGAGATGCGTTGACGATAATGTGGAGTCTTAAAAAAGTGCGCGAAATACCCCGGGTCTACATTCGCGTTGGGTCGAAGAACTTTGCAGAACGCGCCAAAGCTCCCATCAAAACCGTTAATTAGCGGCGCCGCTTTGCCCACCACGTCCAAACTGCCGCTTGACGCAGCAATCACGATGTCATTGCGGCGCAGCTTCTGCTTCTCGGAAACTCGATCGGCAGGAACGAACACAAGATCGTCGAAGCTCAAGCCGTCGTCGGTGATGTTACCGGCTCGCAAGATCGGTAAATAGCCAGGAACCGGAGATGGGGAGGCGTCAGATTTCGCGAACGACACTCCCCGAATCTGCTCAGCCAATTGAGATACTTTTGCACCGGCGGCCTTCACTTTATCAGCGTTGTGAGTTCACGAAGCTCCGCCTGGATTTCCGATTCCAGATTCGTTAGCTCGTTAAGAATCTCATCCGGTGAATCGTGCTCGGCTTCGGCATGGATGATTTCTTTGTAGCGGTTGACCGACATATCGTAGCCTTGCGCCGCGATGTCGATCTTCGGTACACAGAAGCTTTCCGCAGTGCGGGGACGTTCGCGTTCTGCTTTATCGCGCTGACGCCAGCGCGCGAGCGCATCGGGCAGATTATTCTTCGCGTGTTCCTCTTCGCTCAGTGCGTCCTTTGGAACGACGCCGAGTTTCTCTTCCGGCAGAAGCGCTGTGCGTTTGTCGTCGAGCGACCAACCGTCGGCATCGACATCGTAGAACCAGACGTAATCTGTGCCCCTGGAATTTGTTTTGGTGAAAACCAGAATGGCAGTGGAAACGCCCGCGTAAGGTTTGAAGACGCCGCCGGGGAGCGAGATCACGGCTTCGAGTTTCTGTTCTTCGACCAGAATTTTGCGGAGCGTTTTGTGCGCGGTCGAGCTGCCGAACAGAACGCCGTCGGGCACGATCACGGCCGCGCGGCCGCCCGGTTTGAGCAGACGCAGAAAGAGCGCGAGAAAAAGCAGCTCGGTCTTTTTCGTTTTCACGATTTGCTGCAGGTCTTTGGCGGTGTTCTCGTAATCGAGCGACCCGGCAAACGGCGGATTCGCCATGACCAGGGTATATTTCTCTTCCTCGCCCGCGTGGTCCTGCGCGAGCGAATCGCGGTAACGAATGTCGGGGTTCTCAACGCCGTGCAGGAGCATGTTCATGCTGCCGATGCGCAACATGGTGTTGTCGAAATCGAAGCCGTGAAACAGCGCGTGATGAAAATGTTTTCTCTGGTTCGGGTCGCGCAGCGCTTCGGGATATTTTTCCCGAATGTATTCGCCGGCGATCATAAGAAATCCGGCCGTGCCACAAGCGGGATCGCAGATGATGTCGTCCGGCTGCGGCGCGACCATTTCCACCATCAACCGGATGATGTGGCGCGGGGTGCGGAACTGGCCGTTCTGCCCGGCGCTGGCGATCTTGCCCAGCATGTATTCGTAGAGATCGCCTTTCGTGTCGCGGTCCTCCATCGGCACGTCGTCCAAAAGATCGACAACCTTCGCCAGCAATCCCGGCGTCGGAATGGTGAAGCGCGCATCGCGCATGTGATGCGCGTAAGTTGATTCATCGCCGCCAAGTTTCCGCAGAAACGGAAAGACATGTTCGCTGATCAGCTCGAACATGTCGGCCGGAGCGAAGTTCTTGAACCGGGACCAGCGGTAATCTTCATACGAGCGCGGATTGCGCGGATGATCATCTTCGCCTTCCGGAAAGATTCGTCTCTCCATCGGCTTTTTTGTGCGATTCGCCTTCAGTTCCTCGGCGGTGTGAAGATCATCCAGCCGTTTGAGAAAGAGCAGATAGGTAATCTGCTCGATCACCTCCAGCGGATTCGAAATCCCCCCGCTCCAGAACGAGTCCCAAACGCGATCTATCTGATTCCGAATCTCGCCCGTCAGCATTGGGGAAAAGTCTAGCCGAAAGTCTTTACAGTGAGAAGGAAAGAAGCGGTCGACGTCGCGCAAAACACAGCCTGACGAATTAAATCACTGCATCCGGACATCCTGACAACCCGGTGTCCATGGTCTCCGGCAGAGTAATCTTTGGGAAATAAAGGATTCGGTCTGTCCCCGTTTCAACAATTCAAACAGCCTCTACGCGCAAACTGTGACTACTTGTTTCGCAAAGTCGTCACGTCACTGATGACTACTCCTTCGCGGCCCGGAAACGCCATCGCAAAGATGTCGGCTAACCTTTGCAGCTCGTTGCTCTCAGCAATCGCGCCCAAACCCGCTAGCTCGAAAAGTCGCTTGCCTGCCGGCGATAATACCATGTGCGCTGGCAGAAGTTCCATCGAATCAAAGACCACCTCGGCGCCTTGCTCGCCACGTTTCCACTGCTTAAGAATACCGTTTTGAAACAGTTCGAAAGTAGCCGCGAGCGCATTGAGCAACTCAAAGTCGATACGCTTCCCCTCGTAGCTCTCGGATGGCAGCTTGGGAAAACGCTCCGGATTCGAAAATAGGCTAATGAGCGCGAGCTGCAGAAAAGTTAGTCCGTCCATCAAGTGAAGAAGATAATTTGCCTCTGATCGAGAGCAGGTAGGGTCGAACGCTACGTTGGCAAACAGTGCTCCATAAAACCGCGCTTTCTGTTCTTCATGATCTCCCTTCGCTTTGAGTAACACACCTTCGAAGATTTCTTCTGCGGGTGAAGTGCCAGATTTCTCTTCACTGAAAAATTTGTCTTTACGCGGGCAGTCGCCGCGCGTTAGACGCTCGTGAATAAAGTCGATTGCATACGAAACCGTGCCGCCGACTCTCACCTCTTCTCGCCGGGAAAGCTCGCGATTCGCGATTTCACTCGTCACACTTTGTAGCGCACCGCCTATGGCTCCGCCAACTGCAGCGCCGATTGGTCCCCCTGCGAGAAAACCAAGGACACTTCCGGTTGCCGCGCCTCCGATTGCCCCGCCATGTTTGATTAACGCCAAAACTTTTTCTACTTGATCTGCCATGTCTTCCTTTATACGTGAAACTGCGTTTACTTTGACTCGGTGTGGGGTTGAACTCAAAGCGCCGTCGACCCGGCGGTCATTTCTTACGATTGTTATCCAGTAGCGCGTTCCAATGATTTTGCGCAACCGCGTTCCGATTAGATGAGAGCCGCAAAAGAGCTGTCGCCCCTGCTCCACTGCACCCTTGATCCCCTGCACCTTGGGATTCGTTAGGCGAGGCAGTCCGCTCCCCTCTCGGCGAGCACAATTGATCGTGGCGCTCTTGCATCTCGGCCGCCCGGTGTCCAGGGTCTCTGGCAATCGGGGTTTCTCGTGACAGGCGAAAATAACCGGGCCCGCGCCGAGTTGCTTCTCAACAGTTTTCCGTCAAAAGCTTAAAATTCTGAAGCGATGTCTTCAATTATCTCGGCATACCAAGCGGCTCCTAAACCAATATTCTGCCCGCCGGTCAGGTCTTTACTGACCGTGCCCGAGTGCACTCCAAGTAAATAATAGACAGTCCCTGTAACAAGATTCGTATTGCCTTGGTCGTCCACCCACGCGCTTTTCGGTTTGGTAATCACTGGGCTGCCGCTCGTTCCCGGATGCAGATTTGCGTCGATAAGAAAAAGCGGCGCGCCTCGAAACGACACTCGATACATGCTTGCGATCATTGCGTTTCGAAAAATTGGGAGATTGAAAACTACGTCGTGAAAAGCGAGAGGATAACCCATCACGAACACATCTTCTCCGGGTGCCATTGGATAATTCTTCGGAAGAAAACTTTCTTTAGACCAAGCTTTCACAACGAAGCGTTTTTTTATTGCTGCCGAATCCAGTTTCAAAAGTGCTACGTCTGCCATCGGAGAGTCGGAGTGAATCTTCCAGAGCCTGTCCTTACCTTTATATAACGGCACATCGAGCTCTCCAACTTTCCTTACGTCATTGGCGTCCGTATGTAATCTTAATCGAAGTAAATCCGGAATAATCGGAGCCGAGTTCCCTTTGTCGTCCCTCGCTTGGTCATCCCGCATCACATGTTGATTAGTCACCAAGAAAAGGTCTTCACCGCGGCCGTAGAAGAAACCTGATGCACTGCCGATTGCGGCATTGTTCTTAATTTGGACGATTAACGAAACGGTTAATACAATCGGATTTATCACAGATTTCGGACCGTCAGAACTGCTTCCGAAGTTTTGCTGAATCCACTTGTCGTTTTCTTGAATTATGTCATCTGATGATTTGCCGGAAGGCGTCGGCGCAGCTGATGCACTACTCGCGACAACACCGACCATGCACACGATAGTCAGGAATAGCCACGATTTAAGCATCTAGTCTAGTGTCTCATAATTGTCTAGACAATAGTGAGACGGAGCGCTATGGTGGTGGTCATGATCATGACGCCAGCGCGGGTTGTGCTTGATGAAGCGGAGAAGGATGCTTTGGAACG
>JACXTT010009510.1_pt1 | contig 13273 bp, 5 predicted proteins | sample 9270951 | NCBI WGS metagenome assembly JACXTT01 (sample SAMN15532306, study PRJNA645909) | rock metagenome | isolation source: weathered quartz diorite | place: Puerto Rico | collected 2017-06-21
TTCGAATTGACTCACTGCGCAGGCCAGGCATCGATATCTGCGAAGGGAATAACCGCGGGCAACTTCATCATTCAGTCGAGCCGCTCGTATGTGGAGCTCGATGCGGCGCTCAAAGATTATAACCTCTTCAGGCCGTCCAAAGAGACGGCTCTGATGCACGATTCCACCCGCGTCAAGCTGAGGGCGAAGAATATCGATCTGAAAGAACTCAGGACGCTCGTCCCTCCTCTCGATTTTCTCGCAGGATCCGCATTCGTCGATCTGGCAATGGACGGGGAATACGGGGACCTGACCATCAGGCGGATGGCGATTCAGGCATTTCAGAATCCGATCACTGTCTCCGGCACAGTTAAGAATCTGCAGTGGCCCGGCCGGCTCCGGCTCGACCTCTTTGTCGGCGCACCATCTCTCAATCCGGCCGACATCCCGCGCCTCCTCCCCGGACTTGGGCTTCCGAAATTCGACAAAATGGGTCGGTCCTACCTGTACGTGCAGTTCGCGGGGAGTCCCCTCAATTTCAGGACCAAGACGATTCTGAAAGGGGGGTTTGGCGAGTGCGAGGTGTCGGGTACGATGAATTTCGAGCCCAGGGACCCGTCATATGACCTGACGTTCACCACGAGACGGCTGAACCTCGCGGCTCTGACATCGGATCCGAGGTATTCGACGGTTCTCTCCTCGACAGGCAGCATGAAAGGAAAGGGAGTTTCCTTCGAAGCCCTCAATTCCAATTTGGTTCTTCGGGTTGATACGTCCCGCGTTAGAAATATTACGGTCAACAGCGCACGGTTCACGCTTGGGGCAAAATCCCGGCGCGTCGAGGGGACGGTCGATATTGCGTGCCAGACCATGAAGGCGACGGTCACCGGTCATGTCGATATGTCGAATCAGAGCCGTCCCGACTTCGGGGGGGATGTTTCCTTGCACGGCATCAACATCGGCACCGTGATCGACGATCCTAAGTACGAAAGCGATATCACGATCGACGGGACGCTGGCCGGCTCCGGGAAGACTATCGACGACATGAGTACGGACGCGAAGCTGACCCTCTTTCCATCCACCTTCCAGAGCCATTCCGTCGCCGCACAGGAGGTGCGCTTCTTCCTCGATCAGAAGAATCCGGAGAGCAAACGGCTAACGCTTCAGTCGGCGATCATGGACATGGATTTGACCGGGAAGTTCGACCTCGATCTCGCCGCCGCGTCGGTCGTTCACCAGACCGAAAACCTCATTGCCGCCATCCAGGAGCACGCCCAACTCCCCGAATCGATCCGGACGAGACCCCAGGCGCTGAAGCTTCGGCCGCACACGGCGGCCCAGCGAAGGCTGGATTTCGACTATACTATGCGCATCAAGGACCTTGAGCCCATCGCAACGTTGATCGAAGGCCGGAGATTCGACGCAAGGGGAACGCTCTCCGGGGCCATGCATGGGACCGATGAAAAGCTCTCGTTCACGTGCAATGGCAACCTCGATGAGTTTTACATAGGTTCATACGAAAAAGGATTCCTGCTGAATAATACCAGCGTCGCTATCAGGCTCGACTCGCTGACGGAGCTCGCGACCCTCGATCAGTTATCCGCAAACGTCAAACTGGGAGTGGGAAACGGGCTTGTGAACGCCCTGAATATCGACAGCTTCAAGGTGGCGCTCGGTTATCACCAGTACAAGGGCACGGTGGCCCTCTCAGGAATCGTTGATTCGCTCTATGATGTGGCTATGGCCGGGCAAACGTCGGTACAGCTCCATACTTACGTATTCGATTTCGACTCGCTTGCGGTGCGCGCAGGGGAATATCGGTGGAGGAACGATCAGGACGTGCAGATGCGCCTCGACTACGACGGTACTCGCGTGATGCACGCCCTCATGACGCGCAACGCAGAACAGCTCTCGCTGACGGGGGTGCTCCACCATAACGGCGACTTCGATTTCGACACGAATCTGAATAATTACGACCTTGCCGCTCTCCCCTATCTGACTCGCAACAAGGAACTGCTTCGTCCGGACCATGGTTTTCAGGGAAGGGCGAACGCAGAAGTCCATCTCTCGGGCTCCACGGTCAACCCGCTGATCACCTTCAAGGCAGCGTGCGACAGCATGTATTACCGGAGGACGCGCATCGGGTCAGTTGCAGCGGATATAGGGTACCGGGACTCAATGGCCACCCTCGATGTCACCGTGCGGAAACTGCCCCAGGATCCGGTGGCAAGCCTGGTAGTCAAGGGGAAACTCCCGATCAACCTCGCGTTCACGGGGGTGAAAGACCGCTTCCCGGATAAACTCCAGAACGTCAAGATCGTGTCCGAGGGATTTGATCTGAATGTGCTGGATCCGCTCCTCACCGAGTTCGACAACCTGAAGGGCGCTCTCCATGCCGACCTGACCGTGGCCGGCACTCCCCGAGATCCCGAGTACCTGGGATCGGTGACGCTGACCGACGTCAGTTTCCTGTTTACTCCCAACAACGTCTCCTACTCGGTTTCGGCGGCGCTCGAGCCGGCACGGAACAAGATTGTCGTGAAGAATCTGACGGTGAAGAATCTGCAGAGATTCGGGCCTTCGGGAGAAGCCCGTCTGAGCGGGTTTCTTACGATCAGGAATTACCAGGTGGATTCGCTCGATCTCACCGCCTACGGGCAGATCCTCCTCATGACCGATGCGACGGCGCGGCTCCACACGACAATTTACGGCCCTCTCCCTACCGAAACGGGGCTGGACGGGCTGCATCTTGTCGGCACGCTCCAGCGTCCGTACGTATCCGGCAAGCTCTACCTCCAGGGGGCCAACCTCACCTCGCCCCCCGTGGTCGAGGGGGGCGGACCGGGCAACCAGCTTGCCCTCAATTACATCGTGGTCGACGACACCACGAAAGCGACCCCGCAGGGGCCTGCGCCTTCCAAATTCTACGCGGGGAACGAAGCGAAGAACGCGACAGCCGCCCGGCCGGAAAGCCGGATCCATGAGTCCACGTTTCTCGACCGACTGCGCTACGACGTGATCATCGAGACGAGGGGATCGAATGCAATCAAGATGATCTTCACGCCCAGCACCAACGAGGAGCTTTACGCGGAGCTCGACGGAACGGTCAGCCTCATCAAGGGCGGCGGAACGGCACGGCTCACAGGCGAGATCACTGTTTCGCCCAATTCCTATTACAATTTCTTCAGGCGCTTCGACGCTTCGGGGAAACTGAAGTTCATCGGGCAGTGGGACAACCCGGAACTCGACATCCAGGCGACCTATGAGGGCTACAGGACAGACCCCGCGCACGACTCCCTGCAACAAAAGGTCATAGTGCAATTAAACATCACCGGCACCCGTTATGAACCGAAACTCGTGATGTCGATGAAGGTGCAGATGCGCCCCGGAGAGGACCCCGTGGACTGGTCTTCGCAGGCGAAAGGCGGAGACGTCCAGTCGGACGCGCTTTCGTTCATCCTGACAGGGAAATTCCGCGACGATTTGACGCCGCGGGAGCGCGGAGACATCGCCTCAAGCGTGGGTTCGACGGCCACTTCGGGATTCACATCCGGCCTTCTCTCCGGCGTGCTGACGGACTTTCTCCGTCAGGAATTTCCGTTCATCAGAAATGCCGAGGTGACGTATCAAAGTGGAGGAGTTCAGCAGGGCGCGAATGTGCGGCTGAGCGGAGAGGCATTCAAGGGATACTGGCAGGTGGGCGGAAAGATCCTCAACGACATCGGTAACGCCAACGTCAGTTATCAGATGAGCCTCGGAGACGTCCTGAAGGCGTCTTCGATTCACAACCTGTTCCTTGAGATCCAGCGGCGAGTCGAGGGCGATCTCTCGGAAGAGAAAAAGCTCACGAACGAAGCGCGCCTGTATTACCGCTTTTCTTTTTAGTTCTTATCCACTTCTTCCGGGGTTATTCCCTTGTAGGCGCCGGCTGTGGGCTCCGGCTTGTCCATCGATTCAATAAACTAAACTTGAAACTATCATAGTACATGTCAACTGAACAACTAACATCAATGAAGGAGCGGGTCCTTCGCTTTCTGTCGAAAAACCCGGATGAACAATTCAAGCCAGGAGTCATTCTCCGGCGCCTTTCTCTTAGATCAGATGCGGAGCGAAAGCTTCTCATGCAGGCCCTCAACGAGCTTCATCAGGCCAGGAAGATCGATCGCGGGAGACAGAGGCGCTACGGAGTGGGCGCTGCCGCTACCGAACGGCAGGCGATGCCCCCCGCAAACGGAGCCGCAAAAACGACCGCCAGAGAGAGGGGCAGGCACGGGCGGCAACGCGGCGCACCCGAAGGGGAGCAGACGCGACACGGACGATCCCCGCGAGGGAGCGGAGAAGCCGGGACGCGCCCGGCCGCGGCACCCGCGCACTCCGGAGCGGCGGCAGCCGGCCAACCGCGTCCGACCGTATCCACCCACCGGATGGTCGGTAAGCTCGCCATCTTCAAACGCGGGAACGGCGAGGTGACGCTTCTTCCGCCTCATGCTGGCATGATCGCTATCGCGCCCAATCTCATCGGCAACGCGCTCGACGGAGATACCGTGGCTGTGGCTCCGGTAGCGGTCGATTCCTCCCGAATCAGGGATGGCGCCGAGGCTGAAATTCCGGAGGGCGAAGTGGTCGAAGTAATTGAGAGGAGCGGCCAGCCGGTCGTGGGCGTGTTTCAGAAGAGCAGGAACTTCTTCGTTGTGGTTCCCGACAGCAGGAAAGTCCCGCGCGACATCTACATCCCCAAGGGAAAGACAAAAGGAGCGCGCCCGGGGAGTAAAGTAGTTGCGATGATCGACGAGTGGGAATCGGCCAACCTCAACCCCGAAGGGCACATCGTCGAGATTCTCGGCAAGTCCGGAGAGGTTGGCGCCGAGATGACGGCTGTGGCGCGCGAGTTTCAGCTCCCCCTTCATTTTCCCCGCGAGGTCGACTCGGAAGCCGCCTCGATATCGCACACGATCCCTGAGGATGAGTACGGGAAACGGCTCGATCTTCGCTCGGCCCTCTGCGTCACGATTGATCCGGAAGACGCGAAGGACTTTGACGACTCTGTTTCACTGGAATCCTTGCCGGGCGGCAATCTCCGTCTGGGGGTCCACATCGCCGACGTGAGCCACTACGTGACCGAGGGATCGGAGCTCGACCAGGAGGCGTACAAACGCGGCACCAGCGTCTACCTCGCCGACGAGGTGATCCCGATGCTGCCGGAGCGGCTCTCGAACGACATCTGCAGTCTTCGTCCGGGAGAAGACCGGCTGACCTACTCCGCGATCATGGACGTGACGCCTAAAGGGGTCGTGGAGCAGTACCGGATCGAGCGGAGCGTCATCCACAGCAAGAGGCGGTTCACCTACGAGGAAGTCCAGAAGATCATCGAAACGAAGCGCGGGGATTTCGCGGAGACGATCGGCCAGATGCACGCGCTCAGCCAGACCCTCCTGAAGAAACGTCTGAAGGAAGGGAGCATCGATTTCGAGTCGGTCGAGACGAAATTCAAGTACGACGAGAAGGGAAAACCGACGGAGATCGTGAAGAAACTGCGTCTCGACGCTCACCGCCTCATCGAAGAGTTCATGCTGCTCGCCAACCAGGTCGTGGCCAAACACATCGGGCTCGAGAAGAAACCGGGCAACATCCAGCCGTTCGTCTACCGGATTCACGACCAGCCGCCTCCGGACAAGCTGAAGGACCTCGCCTCATTTGTCGAGCACCTCGGATACAGCCTGAACCTCCACGGGGGCATGACCTCACGCGCGCTTCAGAAGCTCTTGAACGATGTCAGGGGCAAAGAGGAAGAAAACGTCGTCAATGAAGTCGCAATCCGCTCGATGGCAAAGGCCGTCTACTCCGAGCAGAACATCGGGCACTTTGGACTGGGGTTCAAGTACTACAGCCACTTCACCTCCCCGATCAGGCGCTACCCCGACCTTCTCGTGCACCGGCTGCTGGCCGAGTACGCCGCGAAGATGCCGCACAAGCGGCGCCTCCAGTTGACGGAGCAGCTCCCCCAGATCTGCAAGCAGGCCTCCGATCGGGAGCGCGTCGCCACCGATGCGGAACGCGCCTCCGTGAAGGTGATGCAGGTGGAGTACATGAAGCGCCATCTCGGGGACGTGTTCCACGCGATCATCTCTGGCGTTACTAACTTCGGAATGTTCGTCGAGATCTCCGATCTCCTCGTCGAAGGCCTGATCCGGATGCGCGACCTGGAGGACGATTACTACATCTTCGACGAGAAGCGATACTCCCTCATCGGCCGCCGCACGAAGAAGCGCTACCGCCTCGGCGACAAGGTCACCGTGAGGGTGATCCGCGTCGATCCCGAGGAGCGGCAGATGGACTTCGAACTGGTACAATAGGGGAGGCGGCCGATATGGATTTCCTGCAATCGCTCGTCGATGTAGTACTGCACCTCGACGTCCACATCAATGACCTGATCGTCGCGTACGGGGGGTGGACATACGCGATCCTGTTCGCGGTGATTTTCTCCGAGACGGGGCTGGTTGTGACACCCTTCCTTCCGGGCGACTCCCTCCTCTTCGCGGCGGGCGCGTTGGCTGCCACGGGCTCGATCGACCCATTCTGGCTCTTCGTCTCTCTCTCGGCGGCCGCCATTCTGGGAAACACGCTGAACTACTGGCTGGGGTATTACATTGGACCGGGCATTCTGAGGAAAGAGAATGTACGGTTCCTCAACAAGGCGTATCTCGAGAGGGCGCGGTTGTTCTATGAGAAGCGGGGAGGGATGACGATCGTGATCGCCAGGTTTCTCCCTATACTCCGGACATTTGCGCCGTTCGTGGCGGGGATCGGCGTCATGAGATACACGCGGTTCATGGCGTATAACGTGGCCGCCGGGATTGCCTGGGTGGGTCTCTTCGTCTTCGCGGGCTACTTCTTCGGGACAATTCCCTCGGTCAAGAACAACTTCTCGCTGGTCATCGCGGCCATCATCGTCATCTCTACCCTGCCTGCTATCTACGGATACTTGAAGCACCGGCGGGAGAGCACTCAGCGCCTCTGAAACCGGATCCGTACCGGGGCCAGCCGCGTGAACAAAACGGCCGCGAGCAATGTGAATCGCCCGAGGCCGAGGGAGTCGGGAGCAGGAGGACTCCCCAACGTCCGTTTATTGTATGTGTAGGCGCGCCCTTCAGGGCGCGCATGATTCGACGTGAGGCGAAGAGGATCAGCTCAACGCACTAAGACGAGCTTCTTCGTCTGCGTAAACTTCTCCGTCTGGATCCGGTAAAAGTAAATCCCGCTTGACTGATTTCTGCCATCCCACTTCGCGGAGCGGAAACCAGGATCCTGCACCTCGTCGACCAACGTGGCCACCCTCTGCCCCAGCGTATTAAAAATCTCGAGAGAAACGCGGCTTCGGACCGGGAGTTCGTAACGGATGACCGTTACCGGGTTGAAGGGATTCGGGAAGTTCTGATAGAGCGCGAATTGACCCGGCACCGACGGATGAGTCCTGGAATCTTCTTCCGGGGGAGGAGGCGGTCCTTCCGGGTTCGCGATGATCTTGATGCGGTTCGCCTCGGGAACGGCCGACCCGAGAGCCGATAAAACCAGTTTTCCGCTCTGAGCAACTTTCACCCAGTATCCTGATCCTGGATCGATGGTGGATGTCGTGTAGTAACTCCCGTTATATCCGAAGAACCGCGATGTGATCATCCCCGGAGGCACGGAAGTGATGGCTGCGGTGGAAAAAGACGTTGAAACTGAGCCAATGATGTTCCAGCCCTGGATCACGGCAATGCTATCAAGATAGAAGGATGAGCCCGATATCGAGACCTGAGTAGAAGCCGGATATTTGAGCCAATATCCATTGCCCGGCGGCATCGTAGGAGTGACCTGGTAACCCCCTGCTCCGTAGCCGATCGCGATGCCGGAGGATCCCTGAAAGAGATGATCTACGGAATCGTCCGAGGACACCGTTGGATTCGAGACAAGATTCCATCCCGAATGCAACGACACCAGCTGCTCCAGGGATTGGGGCACGGGGTTCGCGCCGAGCTTCCCAATGAACACGTCGTTCGACAGCGCATACTCACTGACGGTATCGGGATCGAACACCTCGACCCCGGCCGTGCCATACGTCCCCGCGATAAGGCTGTTGCCGCCCTGATCGACCGCGATGTCCGACGGAGACACCTGCCCGGTATTCCCCACGGCTGTAGCCCAGAGGAGGTGTCCTCCGGAATCGTATTTTGCGACATACAGGTTTTTCGACCCCCCATTCGGGAACGAGAACTTCCCGATCCCGAACGCGCGGCTCTGCGTCCATCCTGTGAGATACGGGTTGCCGGAGCGATCCACATCGAGGCCGATCGAGAAATCCGTCGATCCTCCCCCGGCCGCCGTGGCCCAGATTGGATTGCCGCCGCCTGAATACTTCACAAGGAACACATCGAGGTTGCCGGTTGCAGTCATTCTGTTCAGCCCCACCGCGCCGAAATTGATTGAAGCGCTCGTGAACCCTCCCCCGAGGTACACATTCCCCCACCGGTCCGGCCGAATTGCGCTTCCGCCGTTCGAGCCGCCGCCGTTGCCGCTCCGCGACCAGAGCGCCGTTCCCCCGGTATCGTACTTGACGATGAAGGCATTCTCAGTCCCGCTCTGGCTCAGCGCTGGATTTAGTCCGAAGGTGATCGACGTGCCGTTGAATGAACCCGTCGAATAGGAGTTTCCCGCAGAATCCGCGGTGACCTTCAGGCCGTACTGCCCCCCGCCTCCCGAAGCGCCCCGTGACCAGAGGGCGACTCCCAGGGGACTGTACTTCGCCTCGAAAAATCCCGCCGTGCCGCCAAGTGTCAGCGCCGTAGTGGTGCCGAACTGTATCGACGAACTCGTGAAATAACCGGTGATGAACGCATTCCCCGAGCCGTCCGCGGCAACGGAGTACGCAAAGTCACCTCCGGCGCTTCCGGCTCCCCGCACCCACAGAGCATGCCCCGCTCGATCATACTTGGCCAGGAAAATGTCGACAGAGGAGCCGGGTTTCGTGAAGGAGACAGTGTCAAACATCATCGTTGCGCTTTGCGTGTGTCCGGAGATATACACGTCGCCTAACCGGTCGACGGCGATGCCGGTACTATAGTCGTCCCCGGCTCCCCCGGCGCTCTTCGCCCAGACGAGGTTTCCCTGAGGGGTGTATTTTGCGACAAAGATATCCGTCGACCCAGCCGAGGATAGGAAGGTGGCACCGAAGCTCATCGAAGTGCTCAAAAATGTTCCCGTCACATACACGTTGCCGGAGTCGTCAACTGCAGTGCCTGTCGCGCCATCGTCAGAGTTCCCTCCCGCCTCCTTGACCCACGACCAGATCGGGGAATTCCCGAGCCGGTAGCTCGCGATGCATGCGGAGGGCTTGCCGCCTGCGGATCCGAAGTATCCTCCAAAATAGAGGTCATTTCCCAAGGGCTGAATCCAATAGCCCAGGCCATCGATCCCGCTGCCTACAGCGTTCCAACTGCTGCCATCCCAGCGCGCCAGATTGTTTACGTTCGCTCCCCCGGCGGTCGTAAAAGATCCGGTGACGTAAAGATCGCTGCCGCTTACCCCCAGTCCGGTTACATCTGCTCCCACAACTCCCGTACCGAGGGCAGACCACGAGCTTCCGTTCCACTTTGCGATGTCATGTGCCGGGACTGATCCAGCGGTGTCGAACTCCCCGCCCGCATAAAGATCCGCTCCTTCCGCCGCCAGGGCGAATACTACCGGAAGCCATCCTCCTCTTACCCCGGTCCCGAGTGCTGACCAGCTCGATCCGTCCCACTTCGCAATGTGATTCACCACCGTTGCGCCGGCGTGGGTGAAGTTTCCTCCCGCATACAACGTGGTGCCGCTCGAGGTGAGGATATTTACGAGATTATCTAGCCCCGGACCCAGAGCCGACCAGGCGAATCCGTCCCACGAGGCGATATTATATACGGTAGTGCCTCCTGCCTGGTAAAAAAATCCTCCAGCATACAGCTTATTTCCGATAGTCGTGAGGGCGTACACCCAATCGCTCATACCCGCCCCGAGCGCCGACCACGCACTTCCATCCCACATCGCGATGTAGTTAACCCGGGCCCCTCCCGCACTGTCAAAAGATCCGCCGGCGTAAAGGTTCGTGCCAATGACTGTGAGTGCGTACACGGAGTTGTTCGCGCCCGATCCCAGCGGTGACCAGTTTCTCCCGTCCCATTTTGCGACGTAGTTCATGTTCGTCTGGCCGACAATCGTGAAGGCTCCCGCCGCATAAAGATCCGTGCCGATCGCGGCGAGCGCATAAATTTCAAAGTTGACCCCCTTGCCCGAAGAGGCATCGTGCAGACCAGACCACACAGCGCCGTTCCACACGGCGATGCTGCTTGCGCCTCCTCCCCCCGCCGTGCCGAATGATCCGCCGGCGTAGACTGTGGACCCTGATGCGGCCAGAGCGACCACCGGCCCCTGTATTCCCGAGCCGAGATTTAACCAGCTTCCATTCCACTTGGCGACGTTATAGACGGTTGTCGCCCCGATCTTGTTGAACCGACCTCCCACGTACAAATCCGACCCGTTCACCGCCAGGGCATAGACCTCGGCAAAAGCATCACCGGTGACTCCAAACCCGAGAGCGGACCAGCTGCTCCCATTCCATTTCGCGATGTTATTGGCTGGTATACCGCCTGCCGTACCGAACTCTCCGCCGGCATACAAATCTGTCCCGATCGAGGCAAGAGCGTACACAACACCCGGTATCCCTGAACCCAGCGCAGACCAGTTACTGCCGTTCCATTTGGCGACTTTCTGAACCGGGACTCCTCCAGCAGTATCGAAATACCCTCCCGCATAAAGGTCTGTCCCAATCGCGGTCAGCGCCTGGACCTCGTAATTCGTCCCTGAACCCAGCACAGACCAGTTACTGCCGTTCCATTTGGCGATGTTCGATGCGGGGATACCTCCCACCGAACTGAACCGGCCGCCAACGTAAAGATCAGTGCCGCTCGAGGCGAGGGCGCGCACTATGTCGCCCGTGACGCCCAATCCAAGCGGAGACCAGACGCTTCCATCCCAGCGCGCGATGAGATTGGCAGCGACGTTTCCCTCCTTCGCGAAAACCCCTCCTGCGTAGAGGTCTGTCCCGATAACGGCAAGCGCCAAGATCGCATTATCGGTTCCCCCTCCAACAGACGACCAGTTATGTCCGTTCCACCTCGCGATGTTTCTCGCTCCCGAATTTCCGGCCGACACTATATTCCCTGCCACGTAGAGATCGGAGCCAATGACAGCCAGCGCGGATACGTACCCGCAGATCCCCCTGAAGCCGAATTTATTGCTCCAGGCCGTATCGGCGAGAGAGGATGAGGAGGCCTCTGCGGCCGGCATGAACCGCGGCTCGCCGCCAGAGCCATACGTCATCCGCCACCCCGTTGGATCGATTGAGCCGGAGAACCCGCTGGGGGTATGAAACTCACCGCCGCGCGTTAGGAACTTCGAGAGCGGCTGGCCCTGCTGGCGAGGAGTGGCCCGCACACTGGATGGCTGTTGCTTCGAAAGGAGGAACGCAGGAAGGATTGCAAGAAAAATTGCTAAGAACAGAAGTCGCGACATGTTGCCTTCTCCTGGACGAGTCTCAGTGCCATTCCGGGCCTCGGGGCCGCCGGCGCTCTACGTCTCACCATCACGGGGGTGTGATTTCAGACAATATATAGCGGGCTGCAGGGGTTGGCAATCACGCACTTGCGGGAATCTCGGTTTCTGAGCGGAAAAGCGGGGTTCTAGTTGGGAGATCGGGGAGAAGAACGGGTGGGTAGGTACGCTTTTACATCGCTTCCCTCCATATCGCCCAGCCGATCCACCCCCAACCGGCCAGGAAGCAGATGCCCCCAACGGGGGTGATCATGCCCAGCCAGCGTGCGCCGGTCAGGCTCATCGCGTAGAGGCTCCCGGAAAAGAGGATAATGCCGGCGAGAAAGAGCCAGCCGGCAGGAGCGGGATTCGCGCCCGGATATTGAACGGCGAGCCAGGCGACGACGAAAATGGCGAGGGCGTGATACAGATGATATCGAACGCCCACCTCAAAAATGCTGAACAGGTCCGGCGTGAGCTTGTCCTTCAAGCCGTGAGCGGCGAAGGCGCCCAGACCGACAGCCAGGAAGGCAAAGAGAGATCCGAGGAGGATGAAGGTTTTTGGCATCTCCCCTATTTCTTCCCCCACTCCAAACTGGCAACCGAGTGCACCCCTCCACGGATCTTGTAATCCGCCGTCACCTTCATCCATTTCGGCTTGCTGCAATCGACGAGATCCTTCAGGATGCGATTTACTGCGTGCTCCTGGAAGATCCCAACGTTCCGGTACGACAAGAGGTAGTATTTCACCGCGCGCAGCTCGAGCAGGAGTGAGCGGGGGACATAATCGATCCGCAGAGTCGCAAAATCGGGGAGTCCGGAGTACGGGCAGACCGCGGTGAACTCGTCCGTGTCGATATTGATGACGATGTCCTTTCCCGGATACTCGTATGGAACCGTTTCAAGCACCTCGACGTCGATCGCGCCGGTATCTTCGGCATCGTAACGCCGATCGAGCCCTCTCAAAACCTTGGGGGAGCTCGCCCCCCTCTTCGCACGCCCGGAGGGCTTCGACAATCGCTTTCCTTTGATGGCCATTTGGGTGGGTAAACTTCCGGTTCGTGTCAATATAAGAGTTAGGAAGTTCGGATTCCAAGCAGACGAAATCCCGAAAATGCCGTTTCGGGGCTGATTTACCCATTTTGACCCTATGACGCCGGATACCCCTCTTATTGACATTCCAAAGCGGTTTCTCTATATTTTGCGAGTTTAAACCACCATCACGCGAGGGACAGAGGGTGTCTGAGCAGGACGAAGTTCAGTTCAAGGAGGAGCTGAAGCGCAAGGTCGAGGAGACGAAACGCCGCTCCTTCGAGGACGAATCGCGAAAAATCGCCCGGGAGGCCGAGGAACGCGCCCTTCAGGCCATCAAAGCGCGCTCAGCAGAAGAAGCCCAGTCGAATTCCAGGCGTCTCCACGACGCTCAGGAAGAACGGCGCCGACAGGAGGCGTCGTTGAAGTCTCAGGAAGAGGAGGTCATCCGGAAGCTCCGCACGGAAGCCGCCAAGAAGACGGAAGCCCGCAACCGCCAGGAACAGGAACTGAGGCGCAAGGAAGAGGAAGAACGAAAGAGGCACGAAGAGGCAGAGCGGCTCCAGAAGGTGGAGGAGGAGCGCGCCCGACGTGAAGAAGAGCGCCGCAAGATCGTCGAAGCCGAGCGGAAGCGCGCCGACGCCGAGCGCCAGAAGAAGGA
>JACXTT010009511.1_pt1 | contig 13272 bp, 8 predicted proteins | sample 9270951 | NCBI WGS metagenome assembly JACXTT01 (sample SAMN15532306, study PRJNA645909) | rock metagenome | isolation source: weathered quartz diorite | place: Puerto Rico | collected 2017-06-21
CCCGCCCCCTTCCCGCCACCCGCAGCTCCGACATCGGCTCGAGTGGGGCCTCATTCCAGCCGTGCCCGTCCCGTTCCGGGGTCGCGAGCTGGCCGGGGATGCGCTTCAGGCGTACGCGGCCTGGATGGCGGAACACCAGGTGGCCGGTGTTGCCGTGTGGGCCCACACGGGGCGGGGGCCTCACCTCTCGCCGGAACAGCGGCGGCGCGTGCTGGGGACGTGGCGCGCGGCCCTGCCGCTCAGCGCGATCGTGGCCGGAGCATCGAGCCTCGAAATGGCGCGAGAAGCGAAAGCGGGTGGGGCGGATGCGCTGCTGGCGTTTCCGCGTTCGGAGGACCCGGTGGGGTTTCACGACGCGTTGAGCCGGGAGCTACCGGTGATCGTCTTCTATCTATACGGCGGGGCGGGCGGTGTCGCGTACGACAATCAAACCCTCCACGCCCTCCTCTCCCTGCCCAACGTGATCGGTATCAAGGTCGCCACACTCGATTCGGTGTTGACGTTCCAACGTATCGCCGGCTTGATGCGGGATCACCCGGACAAGCTCCTCCTCACGGGCGAGGACAGGTTTCTCGGTTACTCCTTCACCATGGGCGCTCGCGCGGCCCTGATCGGCTTGGGCGCGGCCCTGACGAATTTCCAGCTCGGTCTGATCGAGTCGTTCCGCACCGGTGACTTCGGAAAGTTCGTCAAGCTGTCCGGCTTGTGTGATCGGTTCGCCGGCGCGACCTTCGTCCCGCCCATGGAGGGGTACGTGCGGCGGATGCTCTGGGCGCTCGCCGCCGAGGGCGTGATTCCCGACGACGCGTGCGATGATCCGTGGGGCCCCCCGCTCCCGGCCGAAGAGCGGGACGCGGTGCGGCGGGCGGTGCGGGACGCGCGCGGGGTTCGCGTCAGCCTCCCGTGAAACGCATCCCACGGCGCTCGTTTCTCGAACGCTGCGGGGCTGTGGGCGCGGCACTGGCCGCGCTGCCTCTGCGGAAGGGCTGGGGCTCGATGGCCAAACAGCCACACGTCGTGGTGGTCGGCGCCGGCGCGTTCGGCGGCTGGACCGCGCTGTATTTGCTCCGGCGCGGGGCCCGCGTCACGCTGGTCGACGCCTGGGGACCCGGCAACTCGCGCGCGAGCTCGGGCGGGGAAACGAGGGTGATCCGCGCTACCTACGGGCCCCGCGTCGTCTACACGCGACTCGCGGCGCGCGCCTTGACGCTGTGGCAGGAGCACGAACGACGGTGGGCCCGCAAGCTGTATCACGGGATCGGGGTGCTGTGGCTGGTGGAGGGCGATGATCAGTACGAGAAGGCGGCGCTGCCGCTCTTGCAGGATGCCGGCGTCCAGTTCGAGGAGCTCTCGGATCGGGAGACCACGAAGCGCTATCCGCAGATCAATTGCGATCGCGTCCGCTGGGCCATCTTCGAGCGGCAGGGAGGGTACCTCACCGCCCGCCGTGCCTGCGCCACCGTGCTGGACGGGTTCCTCGCCGAGCGCGGTGAGTATCGCCAGCTCGCGGCCGACCCGCAGTCGCCGCGAGGGGGCGAGCTCCCCGGCGTGACGCTCTCTGATGGGACGAGCCTCGTCGCCGACCGCTACGTGTTCGCGTGCGGCCCATGGCTGGGCAAGCTGTTCCCCGATGTGATCGGCGACCGCGTGCGGGCAACGCGGCAGGAAGTTTTCTTCTTCGGCACGCCGCGCGGCGATCGTCGCTTCACCGAGGAAGCGCTGCCGGTGTGGGCCGACCATGGCACGCACTTCATGTACGGCATTCCCGGCAATGAATGGCGGGGGTTCAAAGTCGCCGACGATACGCGCGGGCCCGCGTTCGATCCTACGAGTGGCGAGCGCCTCCCCACGCCCGAGGCGTTGCGCGCCGCGCGAGAGTACCTCGGATACCGTTTTCCGGCGCTCAAGGACGCTCCCTTGCTCGACTCGCGCGTGTGCCAGTATGAGAATTCGCCCGACGAGCACTTCATCATCGACCGCCATCCGGCGGCGGGAAATGCCTGGCTCGTGGGCGGAGGCTCCGGACACGGCTTCAAGCACGGGCCTGCCGTGGGCGAGCTCGTAGCGCAGCTCGTGCTCTCGGGGGGCGCGCCCGATCCCGATTTCCTGCTCTCCCGCCTTGCCCGGTAGGTCGACGGCCGCGCTCGAGCGAGACTTCGAGCGCTTCGGTCGGGAGTGGCCGCGGGATTTCGCGGATGTGGTGCGCGCCGAGTATCGCGTCGACCTCAGTGCCCGCTATCTCGGTGAAGCGATTCCCCACCCCATCGGGAAAGGCTCCGGGCAGCTGTCCCTCAACGAGGGGCAGCTCGAGGAGGACGCCCGGGCGGGCCTCGCCTTCGTCGTGCTCAAGACCCTCATTGCGGAAGACCCGACGGGCGCGCGGGCCATGGCGGCGTGGGCGATTCACGAGACTCGGATGGCGGTGGAACGACGTCCGTCCGCCCACGGACGTCCGGGGTGGACCGTCACCTGGAAGGGGCGCGGCTGGGACCGCTCGTTGTCGGATTACCTCGGGTTGGTGCGGGCCGGGCGGGACCTCACCCGCGCGGGCCGCTTGCTCGTTGTGCCGTCGGTGAAGTATCACTTGCCGCGTCTGGACGAGTCGTTCCGCGAGGCCGAGTACCGCCACACGACGGCCGCACTCGCGGGCGAATGGAGCGAGCCACCGCTCTTTCTCGAGAAGGATTTCTCACCGACCCTCGCCGGGGATGCGCTCGCGGATGACCGCGCCCAGATTCTGCGCTGGCTTCAGGAGGTCCCGCGGCAGATTCGTGCTGCGTCACCGATGCCCGTCCGCCTCGCGGTCAAGCTGATGAACGCCCGGTTCGATGATGAGTTTCAAGTGGAGATGATGCGTGCGACGCGCGACGCGGACACGCTGGTCTGCTTCAACCGCCTGTTCGATTCGAAACTCGGATTGGCCTATGGGGGATGGGACTTGAGCGGCAGGAATCTCCGCGTCTTAGACCGCTACCGACCTCTACCGACCTCTACCGACCTCTCGAGCCTTTCCGGCACCGGCAACATCACCTCCGGCCGCATGCTCCTCGAGTACGCGCGACGCGGTTGCGAGAGCGTTCAGCTCCACACGTTCTTTCAGCTCCCGCTCTCCGAGTACCCCGCGACGGAGGGGTCCCGGACCGCTCGAGTGTTGCACGCGCTCGTCTTTGACCCTCGGGAGGGATTGATCGCGGGGCTGCTCCAGCTCGCGGCGGACGGCGAGCTCGAGCGACGCGGCGGCGAGCTGCATTTCCTCGACGTGACTCATCGTGCGCATCGCCAAAGTTGAGCTGTTCGCGCTCGAGCTCCCGTTCGCCGAGCCTTTCATTATCTCTGGGGGGCGGATCGACGCGCGGCGGTCCGTCGTCGTGGTGCTGTACGATGATCACGGGCACGTCGGCTACGGCGAGGCGGCTCCCGACGAGCTGCCGTTCTATTCCGAGGAGACGCTCTGGAGCGCGCGCGATCTCCTCCCACGTGTCCTGGTGCCTCGCGTCGCAGGCCGGGAGTTCGAGTCGCCGGAGGCCGTGGATGCCGCCCTCCGGGAGCACATCCGCGGGAATCCCTTCGCGCGATCAGGCGTCGAAACTGCCGCCTGGGACCTCGAGGCGCACCGTCGTGGCACCGGGTTGGCACAGCTCGTGGGCGAGCGGCTCGAGGTCGCCCCGGCTGCGAGCTTTGCCTGCGGCGTGGCGATAGGGATTCCTGAGGACCGTCGTCCCGAGACGCTCACGCGCCGCGTGTACGAGGCCCTACAGCACGGCTACCGGCGTGTAAAGATCAAGGTCGCACCGGGATGGGACGAGGTCGCGGTCGCGGCCGCCCGCACCGGCATGGCCGGCACCGATCTCCCGCTCACCGTCGATGCGAACGGCGCCTACGCGTGGCCGGATCACGAGCGAGCACTGCGAGCGCTGGACGAGGCAGGCCTCCTCTACATCGAGCAACCGCTGGCGCCCGAAGAGCTCGTGGGGCATGCCCGACTCGCGCAAATGCTCGAGACGGAGCTGTGCCTCGACGAAACCTTGCGCGATGCCGGAACGGCACGCCAACTGGTGGCGCTCGACGGCCCGATGGTGTGGAACATCAAGGTGCACCGGGTGGGCGGGCTCACCGAAGCGTGTCGCATCTACCGCGTGGCCCAGGAATGCGGCGCCAAAGTGTGGGCGGGGACAATGCCGGAGTCGGGAATCGGATCCCAGGCCGGCCTCGCGATCGCCGCGCTGCCGGGCTGCGCGTATCCGTCGGACTTGGAGCCGAGTGCGCGCTGGTTCGGGCGCGATCGCGATGTCGTCAAGTTGACGATGAGCCGCGAAGGTCGCATGCCGGTACCCGGCGTCTCGGTCGCTCGATTGCTCGACGCGTCGCGCTTCCGCGCCGCGACACATCCGCTCGACATAGGGGGTTGAACGTGCCGCAACTGCCTCGTGCGTCGCTCGTCGCCGTCATTCTCTCGGCCTTCGCGCCGATCTGCGCTCACACCCAGCAGTACGATCCGGCGTTCTACTCGGCGTTGCGCTGGCGCATGATCGGACCGTTTCGCGGCGGGCGCACCGTGGCGGCTGCGGGGGTACCCGGCGCCCCCGACGTGCTCTATATCGGCGTGAACAACGGCGGCGTGTGGCGGAGCGCGGACTACGGCCGGACGTGGTCGCCCGTTTTCGACGGCCAGCCGACCGGCTCGATCGGCGCGCTCGCGGTGGCGCCGTCCGATCCGCGGACATTGTACGTGGGGACCGGCGAAGGGCTGCAACGACCGGATCTGTCGGTCGGAGACGGGATCTACAAGTCGACCGACGGCGGAGTGACGTGGACGCATCGCGGCCTCGAAGACGGCCAACAGATTCCGGCCGTCCTGGTCGACCCACGGGATGCGCGACGCGCATGGGTCGCGGTCCTGGGCCACCCATACGGTCCGAACGAGGAGCGGGGTGTGTTTCGTACCATGGACGGGGGAGAGACCTGGCAGAAGGTGCTGTACAAGGACGAGAACACGGGCGCGGTGGACCTCGCGGTCGACCCGGGCAACCCCGAAACGGTATACGCCGTGCTGTGGGCGGCGCGGCAAGCGCCCTGGGAGATCGGGAGCTCCTGGACCCTCGCGGCCAACAACGGCCTCTACAAGTCGAGCGACGGCGGCACCACGTGGCGACAGATCACGGCGGGCCTCCCAGGCGCGGCGGAAGGTCTGGGCGGCATCGGTCTGGCGGTGGCGTCGAGCGCGCCGGCGCGGATGTACGCGGTGGTGGGCGCGGCGAAGGGCGGGGGGGTGTACCGGTCGGACGACGGCGGCGAGCACTGGCGGCTCGTGAACGCCGACGAGCGGTTGTGGGGACGGGACGGTGATTTCAACGAGGTCAAGGTCGATCCGCAGAACCCCGACGCGGTGTACGTGGCGAACATCGTCGCCTGGAAATCCGTGGATGGCGGGGCGACCTTCGCCGCGCTCCGCGGCGCTCCCGGCGGCGACGACTACCATCGCTTCTGGATCGATCCGCGCGATCCCCGGATCATCCTGCTCGCGGGCGACCAGGGTGCGGTGGTGACCGTGAACGGCGGCGAGACCTGGAGCTCCTGGTACAATCAGCCGACCGCGCAGTTCTATCACGTCGTCACCGATCGACGCTACCCGTACTGGGTCTACGGCGGCCAGCAGGAGAGTGGGTCGGTGGGGATCGTGAGCCGCGGCAACGATGGCCAGATCACCTTTCGGGACTGGCATCCGGTGGGTGTCGAGGAGTACGGGTACGTCGCGCCCGATCCGCTCCATCCCGACATCGTGTACGGCGGTCGCGTCACGAGGTTCGACTGGAAGACGGGGGAAGTGCAGGACGTGTCTCCCGAGCCGGTGCGGACCGGGACGTATCGCTTCGTGCGGACCATGCCGTTGCTGTTCTCGCCCGTCGATCCGCGTGTCCTCTATTTCGGCGCGAGCGTGCTGCTGCGCACGACGACCGGCGGCGCGAGCTGGCAAACGATCAGTCCGGACCTGACCCGCGCGACGTACGACGTACCCACGACGCTCGGCGCATTCGCCAGCCTCGACCCGGAACACGGAAAGCATCGTGGCGTGATTTACACGATCGCGCCGTCGACGCGGCGGGCGGGGCTGTTATGGGTCGGTACCGACGACGGGCTCGTCCATGTGACGCACGACGGGGGCCGGACATGGAAGAACGTTACACCTCCGGCGCTCACGCCGTGGAGCAAGGTCTCGCTCATCGAGGCTTCCCATTTCGACACCCTCGTGGCGTACGCTGCCGTGAATCGCTTCCGCCTCGACGACCTGCGCCCGCACGTGTATCGCACGACGGACGGTGGAGCGACCTGGACCGAGACGGTCGCGGGACTGCCATCGGACGAGGTCGTGAACGCTCTGCGCGAAGACCCCACGCGCCGCGGGCTCCTGTATGCCGGTACCGAGCGCGGCGTGTACGTCTCGTTCGACGATGGTGGTCATTGGCAATCGCTTCGGCTCAACCTGCCCGCGACCGCGGTGCGCGACCTCGTGGTGCACGACAGCGATCTCGTCGTCGGGACGCACGGCCGTTCATTCTGGATTCTCGACGACATCGCGCCGTTGCGCGAGCTGCGCGACGCGACGGACACGGCGCGGGCGACGGGCGCGTACCTGTTCCGCCCGGCTGGCGCCGTGCGGGCCCGCTGGAACGAGAACACCGACACGCCGCTCCCGATCGACGAGCCGGCGGGGCAGAATCCGCCCGACGGAGCGATCCTCGATTATTACCTCCCGCGCGCCGTCGCCGGGCGGGTGGTCCTCGAGATCGTCGATCGGGCTGGAGCGGTGGTGCGCCGGTTTTCCAGTGACGATGTTCCCGAGCCGCTCGATTCCGGCCTGAACGTTCCACCGTGGTGGATCAGGCGTCCGCAGCGCGTCGTGCGCGACTCCGGCATGCATCGCCTCGTGTGGGATCTCCACGAGTCCCCGCCCGCGGCGTTGCGTCACGACTATCCCATCGCGGCGGTTTTGCAGCACACGCCGCGCGAGCCGCGCGGGCCGTGGGTGCTTCCCGGGCGTTATGTCGTGCGACTGACGGTGGGCGGACGCGCCTACACGCAGCCCCTCACGGTGCGCATGGACCCGCGCGTTCCGATCGCCGCGGCGGCGTTGGCCCGACAGCGGGCGGTCGCCGTGAGTCTGGTGGAGGGAATCGCGGGGGACTCGGCGGCACTGGAGCGGGTCCGCGGGATTCGCAAGGACATCGCGGGCGCGCGGACGGGGAAGGGCGTGCCGGTCACGACGCTCGATTCGCTCGACCGGGCCGCGGGGGAGCTCGAGAACGGTCAGGGGGGGCTCACCCGCCTGAACGGCCAGCTCGCGGAGCTCTACGGCTTGGTCGAAGGCGTAGACGCGGCGCCCACGCGACAGGCGGAGGCACAGGCGCGGGACCTGCGACGCCGGCTGGCGTCCCTCGAGAGCGAGATCCGTGCGCTCGTGGGGCGCTTCCGTTCGCTCTCCTCCGGCTTACAATAGACCATAGACCATCATGATCCCTATCGACCACCAGCCGGCCGGGTACTGGGCCACGAACCTGTATGACACTCCGCGCATTCGCCCGAAGTCCGACGCACCGGTCAGGGATCTGCCGTCACGGGCGGCGCAGCGGTTCAAACGCGCGCGCGAGGGCATCCGGGCGCTCCGGCATGTGACGGAGCAGGTCGTTTTCATGGGCACCGCGTGGAAGTGGGTGTGGATGTACGAAGTCGGCGGGCGCAAGCTCGGCTATCTCCATCCCATGCAAACGGGTCTCTCCGGTACGTTCATCGTCAGCCACGAAGAGGAGCGCGAGCTCGCCGTCACGGACGGGCTGCCGCGCGCGTCCCGGCAGGCGATCCGCGACGGACGCGTGTCCGGCGGCGTGCGCTGGTGTTGGATGGAGTTCCCGGATTTCGAAACCGTCGACGCGTTCGTCGAAGTCATCCGTCTCAAGCATCAGCTGTTGGCGCGGCCCGAGTGAGCTTGCCCGGGGCTTGTGCGCCGTTTATCGGCGGCGCTACATTCCGGCGCTTCCCGAAGCCGCTTTACGACACAACCGATACATTCGCCATCGGTGCCTTTGGATGACGAAGAGGAGTGCTTGCGTCGGGGCCGGCATCGCGATCACGCTCGTGATCGCCCTCCCGGCCGCGGCACAAACGGCTCAATCCGCTCCAGGCTACAAGGCTCCCGTCATCAGCGACACGGGGCGACTCAAGGGTCCCCGCCAGCCGATCTTCTTCCGACACGACATCCACGCGGCCCAGGACCAGATCCCGTGCCTGTATTGTCACAACACGGTGACGCTCTCGAGCGAGCCCGGCATTCCAGCGCTCCAGACCTGCTTCGGCTGCCACCAGATGATCGGCGGGTCGACGCCGTCCCATCAGGCGGAAATCAAGAAGGTCCGCGAGGCGTTCGTGACGAAGAAGGCGCCCGCATGGGTGCGGGTACACGCATTGCCTGCGTTTGTGCACTTTCCGCATCAGCGCCACATCAAGGCGCTGGGCACCGACGCGTGCGTCACCTGCCACGGCGACGTGCGCACGATGCCCCAGGTGTACCAGTTCGCCACGCTTCGGATGGGCTGGTGCGTCAACTGTCACGTGCAGCATAACGTCACACGCGACTGCACCGTGTGTCACTACTGAGGCCCTGATGGATCGCAGACGGTTCCTGACCGTGTTGGGAGCGACCGGCGGCGCCGCCGCGGCGGCGTCGGCGTGCGACATCGGTCCCGAGCCCACCGAGCACCTCGTGCCCTACGTCGTGCCTCCCGAGAACCAGGTGCCCGGGATCGCGACGTACTATGCCACTACCTGTCGCGAGTGTGCGGCGGGGTGCGGGCTGCACGCCAAGATCCGCGAGGGTCGCGTCATCAAGCTCGAAGGAAACCCCGAGTCGCCGATCAATCAGGGCCGGCTCTGCTCGCGCGGGCAGGCCGCGCTCCAGGGCCTCTACAACCCCGATCGTATCACCGATCCCATGGCGCGAGGCGCCAATGGGCAGTGGCAGAAGCTCACGTGGGACGATGCGATCGGTCGCCTCCAGGCACAGGTGAAGCAAGCGCGGGGGAAAGGGATCGCGTTCCTCACCGGACTCGAGAGCGGCTCGTTCGGAGAGTTGGTGGACGCGTGGATGAAGGAGATCGGCGGCCGCCACGTCACCTATGAGCCGTTCGCCTTCGAGGCGCTGCGCGAGGGAAACCGCATCGCCTTCGGCACGAGCGCCATTCCGTCGTACGACTTCGCCAACGCGCGCTACATCCTATCGTTCGGCGCCGATTTCATGGAGACGTGGCTGTCGCCGGTCGGCTATCAGAACGCGTTCACTCGCGCGCACGCGTTCGACGCGAGCCGGGACGGGTCGATGGCCAAGTTCGTCTTTGTCGGTCCGCGGTTGTCGTTGACCGGCATGAGCGCCGACGAGTGGGTCGTCGCGAAGCCCGGCACGGAGTTCATGCTCGCACTGGCGATGGCCCAGGTCATTTTCACGGAGCGGCTCGCCGCGCCGCTCGCTCCCGGCGAGGCCGCGCGCCTCCAGCATCTGTTGCCGGGCCCGGAGCGGATCGCCGGGTCGGTAGGAGTGGAAGCGGGGAAGATCCAGCGGCTGGCGCGTGAGTTCGCCGCCTCGAAGGGTGGCCTGGCGGTGGCAGGCGGGATCGCCGCGCAGTATGGCAGCGGCGCGCTGCTCGTGGCCGCGGCGAACGTGCTGAACTATGTCGCGGGTCAGGTAGGAAAGACGGTCAAGTTCGGCCCGAATCAGGCGCTCGAGGCCGCCGGTTCGTTCAAGCAGCTGACCGACCTGGTTGCCGACATGAAGGCCGAGAAAGTCGGCCTGCTGCTCGTGCACGGCGCGAATCCGGGTCATTCGCTGCCGGCCGCGTTCTCCGAGGCCCTCGGCCGTGTGGGCTACAAGGTCAGCTTCGCCGCCTACTGGGACGAAACCGCCACCGCCGCCGACCTGGTGCTGCCCGATTTTCACCCGCTCGAGCAATGGAACGATTCCCGACCGCGGGCCGGCGTGTACGCCCTGCAGCAGCCGGTGATGGAGCCGGTGTTCCCGAACACCCGGCATGCGGGGGACGTGATCCTGCAGGCGAGCGGCAAGGCCGGCGCCTTCAAAGAGTATCTGCAGAGCCGCTGGCAGACGCTGCATACCCGGTACGGCCACGGTCGCCCCTTCGACGACTTCTGGAGCGATGCGCTGCAGCACGGCGGCGTCTACACCGACGCTCCCACCCAGACGGTTCGCCTGGGCCCGGACATCCAGCGGTTCGTAGGAGGTGCGGCGAGCACGTCGCTCCAGCTCACCACCCTCATCGTGTTCCCGTCCGTCGCTCTGCACGACGGTCGCGGCGCCAACAAGCCCTGGCTGCAGGAGCTTCCCGATCCCGTCTCGAAGATCACGTGGCACGGGTGGGTGGAGGTCCATCCTGAGACCGCGGCCCGGTGGCAGCTCGACAACGGTGACGTCGTGCTCCTCAAGTCTCCGCACGGCGCGGTGCGCGCCCCGGTGTGGATTACGCCGGGCATCCGGCCCGACGTGCTCGCGGTCCCCACGGGTCAGGGGCACAAGGCGTACGGGCGGTACGCCAAGGACCGCTCCTTCAACGCGTTCGAGCTGCTGAGTCCCGAGCCCGCGGACTTCGGCGGCCGGGCCTTCGCCGTCGGCGTCACCGTCACGAAGACCGCCGACCACCGCCGCCTCGCCACCATCGAAGGCGACGCCCGCGAGCAAGGGCGCGGCGTGATCGAAGTGCTGGGGCTCGAACGGGTGCGGGCCCTCAAGCGCGGACAGCACCCGTTCGCGGAGCGCGAGGCGCCGGCGTACGCCGAAAAGGCGCTGGAAGACTGGGCCGAGGCCCAGCGCAAGAAGGCGGCGCTCGGGAACTACGCCGGGGAGCACCCACGCTGGGCGATGGCGATCGACCTCGCGAAGTGCACCGGATGCTCCGCGTGCGTCACCGCGTGTTACGCGGAGAACAACCTCGCCACCGTGGGCGAAGAGCTCGTGATCCGCCGGCGGCAGATGGGCTGGCTCCGGATCGAGCGCTACTACACCGGGAGCGACGAAGGCCGCATCGGCGCGGTCGTCACGCCGATGCTGTGCCAGCAGTGCGGCAACGCGCCCTGCGAGCCCGTGTGCCCGGTGTACGCGTCGTATCACACGCCGGATGGCTTGAACGGCCAGGTCTACAACCGCTGCGTGGGCACGCGCTACTGCGCCAACAACTGCCCGTACAAGGTCCGGTACTTCAATTGGTACAACTACAGCGAGCCCGGCGGGGAGTGGGAGAGCTGGCCGGACCCCCTCAACATGCTGCTCAATCCCGACGTCACGGTGCGGGCAAAGGGCGTGATGGAGAAGTGCACGTTCTGCGTGCAGCGAATCCGCGGCGCTCAGAACCGGGCGCGCCTCGAGGATCGCAACGTTCAGGACGGCGAGATCACACCCTCGTGCGCGCAGGCCTGTCCCTCGGAGGCGATCGTCTTCGGCGACCTGCACGACAAGACGTCGCGCGTGGCGGCGCTGGCGCAGGACCCGCGTGGCTACCACGTGCTGGCGGGGCTCAACACGCGACCGGCGATCACCTATCTCGCGAAGGTCGTGCATGGTGATGTAGCGGAGGCGAGAACCGATGGCTGACCGGCCAGCTCCCTCCTCCCGCGTGACCTACGACTTCGTGACGCGCGCGATCGCGCGCACGCTCGAGACGCCGGGCAAGGGGTACTTCGCGCTCCTCACCACGGCGGTCGTGCTGCTCGCCATCGGCATCGTCACCCTGTGCCTGCTGCTCCGATACGGGCTGGGCCTGGCGGGCTATTCACATCCGGTGTACTGGGCGGTTTTCATCACGTGCTTCGTGTTCTGGGTCGGCATCGCGCACTCGGGCACGCTGATCTCCGCGATCCTGTACCTGTTCCGCTCGGGATGGCGCACGGCGGTCTACCGGACCGCCGAAGCGATGACCGTGTTCGCGGTGATGACGGCGGGGCTGTTCCCGCTGATCCACATCGGCCGCCAGTGGTACTTCTACTGGCTGATCCCGTACCCCAACGAACGCGGCCTCTGGCCCAACTTCAAGTCCCCGCTCATCTGGGACGAGTTCGCGATCGGCACGTACTTCACGGTGTCGACGGTCTTCCTCATCACCGGATTGATTCCAGACATCGCGGCGGTGCGCGACGTCGCGACCGGCTGGCGCAAGAAGCTCTACGCGATCTGCGCGCTGGGCTGGCGAGGCACCAACGAGCAGTGGCGCCACTACACGCGCGGCTATCTCTACCTGGCCGCGCTGGCCACGCCCCTGGTGCTGTCGGTGCACAGCGTGGTGTCGTGGGACTTCGCCATGGCGCTCGTGCCGGGGTGGCACGCCACGCTGTTCGCGCCCTATTTCGTCGCGGGCGCCATCTATTCGGGCGTCGCCATGGTCATCACCCTGCTCGTGCCGATTCGAAAGCTGTTTCACCTCGAAGATCTCATCACGGTGCATCACTTCGAAAATCTCGCGAAGCTGTGTCTCCTGACGGGCCTGATCGTAAGCATGTCGTACTGCACGGAGAACTTCGTGGCGTGGTTCGGGGGCAACCCCCATGAGCGCGCCGGGTTCTGGTATCGGGCGTTCGGGCCGTTCTGGTGGGCCAGCTGGACGATGAACATCTGCAATGGACTCCTGCCGTGGGTCCTCTTCTCGAAGAACGTCCGCACCAACATTCTCGGGCTCTTCGTGATTTCGATCTTCGTGAACATCGGGATGTGGTTCGAGCGGTTCGTGATCATCGCGGTGTCGCTCGCGGGTGAGCCGTTCGAGCGATTTTCGAACGCCACCTACAATCCGACCTGGGCGGATTGGGGCATCATGGCCGGGAGCTTCGGGTGGTTCTTCATGTGGTTCCTCTTGTTCGTGAAGATCTTCCCGGCGGTCTCGATCTCCGAGGTGAAGGAAGTCCTCCCGGCCCCGCGGCGCGGGAAGGTGGCGGCCTCGTGAAGCTCGTCAATCCGCTCACCGCGATCTTCCACCCACCGCCCACGCCGGGCGTGCTGGCGGTGTTCGGGCACCTCGACGCGACGGTCGACGCGATCGGACGGCTGCGCGCCGGCGGGCACACGGACTTCACCGTGTATTCGCCGATTCCGCGGCACGAGATCGAGGACGCGCTCGACCAACCGGTGAGTCCGGTCCGGATGTTCACTCTCATCGGCGGCATTTCGGGCTGCGCCATCGGCGCCTGGATCACGCTCTACATGTCGTACGACTGGCCTCTGGTGCT
>JACXTT010009512.1_pt1 | contig 13271 bp, 13 predicted proteins | sample 9270951 | NCBI WGS metagenome assembly JACXTT01 (sample SAMN15532306, study PRJNA645909) | rock metagenome | isolation source: weathered quartz diorite | place: Puerto Rico | collected 2017-06-21
GTGGGCGCTCGCCCGCATGAGGCCCCAGCCGGTCGAGAGCGCGCGCTTGCGGAAGATCTCGGCGTGCCGCGCCTCGTCCATCGCCTGGGTGGCGATGAAGTTCTTCACCTCGAAGAAGTCGGCGTTGAGACGGCCCATCCACTTGGCCGGGACGTCGGTCGCGATCATCTCGACCTCGGTCAAGAAGGTGAGGAGCTGGGCATAGGCCTTGCCGATGTCCTCGGGCAGATCGATCTCCTGCAGCTCGGCCCACGGGATGTCCGTGGTGGCGTTCCACTGCCGGGTCATCGCCTCCTCGTAGTAGCCCTCGACGTTGTACGCCCAGACCTCGCTTTTGCGGCTCACCTCGGCCTGGAGGTCGGGGAGGCCGGGCGGCATCGCGGCGCCGCGCGGCGCGAAGCTCCGATTCTGGCGGATCAGCTCGGGCATGTCGCTGAACCCGTAGGAGCCCACGTCGAGATCGCGGAAGGTGAGGCCGCGGCGCTCGTTCTGCGGCCGGCAGCGTACCTTCTCGCGCGGCTCCGCCATCCAAGCGAGCTCGAGGTCGCCGCGCATCGTGCGCCTGAAACGCTCGGCGAACGCCGGATCCTCCGCGAAATCGATCGTGCTCAGGTAGCTCATGTGGCCGTCCTCTGGAGTTTCTCCCGCCGGGCCGGCGGGCGCGAGCCATCGGCGTACTGGAACTCGACGCGCGCCGAGAGGTCGAGGAACTCCTGGATGCTCTCCGCGAAGCGGTACATCTTGTCGTGCCCGTCCGGATCGTCGTAGCGGACCCGGAGTGCCTCGCCGAAGTGGGTGAGCGTGTTCAGGCTGTGCGCCGCGTCGGCGGCGCCGAGCTCGTGGATGGCGTCGAGCATCTCGCGCCAGGCGGGGAATGGACCCTCGACGACGAAGTCGGCCGTGCGGTCGATGCCTGCCTCCACCCGCACGCAGTCGAAGACCTCGAAAGCTAGGAGGAACTCGGCCGCGCCGGCGCGGTCCGTGAGCACGCGCACGCCGAAGGTGGTGTCGAAGAAGCCGAGGCGCGAGAAGCGTTCCTGGTCGCCACGCATCTCACGTTGCAGGCCCTGGAAGAATTCGAGCGACGGGAACGTCACCGGCATCGGGTGCCCCTCGCGGGACGATATCCGAAAGATCCCGCGCCCGGTAGCCTTATTCCGCGCCCGCGGCGGGGGTCAACCTCCGCTACGAGGCTGCCTCGAGCGCGAGCCGTGGCTCCGGCAGCTCGGCGCGCGGCGCGCAGAGGAACGCCGCCGTCTCCCGCATTGCCGCTGGGTGGTACAGCAACCCCCAGTGACCGCACTCGGGCACCACCACGAACTGCCCGCGACCACCGAGGGTGTAGGGTCCGTGGAGCGGGTGTGGCGCCGGGACGAACGGGTCCGCCGCGGCGAAGATCGCGAGCTCCCGGGTGGGCAGCGGGTTCGCGAAATAGGGCGCGCCGAGCGTCACCAGTCTCCGCACGGGGGTGCCCGGGGCCATCTCGATCAGGTAGCGAGCCACGAGGCCGCCGAGGCTGTGACCGACGACGTCCACGTGGGCGGCACCCGTCGCGAGACAGACCGCCTCGATCATCTCTCCGAGCCGACGGGCGAGCCGCTGGTAGTCCAGACGCGGCGGGTACGAGAACGAGGTGAAGCTCGAGATGCCGCGCGCCCCGAGATGGCGCCGGAAGAGAAGGAAGTTCGTCGGGTCGCCGAGAAAACCGTGCACCAGGACGAGGGGCGGATGCGGCGCCGCAGGGTCGAGCCGTTCGTGATCGAGGACGAAGCGGAGTGGCATCGAGAGCGCCGCTGCTCCGAGCGCCGAGACCTCGGTTCCCACCATCCGCAAGCTGATCATCCCGCCGCCTCTCCCCCGCGGAACCGCTCTCGAGCGAGCGTCGCGATCCCCTGCCGGACGCTTGCCTATGTGCCGCACACGGAGCGGCGTGTCAAGAAAATTCCAACGCGCCTTCCATAGTTGCAATGGAGACGCGGGCGGCGCTAGGTACAGGCCGACCGTCAAGCCCCAGCTTCGAGGAGAGCGCATGGCCTACATCATCACGCGGCTCTGCCGTGACTGCCTGGACACCGGGTGCGTCGCCGTGTGCCCGGTCGACTGCATCTACGAGTACACGGGATCCGACCGCGAGACGTGGCCGAACCAGCTCTACATCCATCCCGACGAGTGCATCGATTGCGGCGCCTGCGAGCCCGAGTGCCCGTGGAACGCGATCTTCGAGGAAGTGGCCGTTCCCGAGGTGTTCAAGGACGACACGCCGCTCAACTACAAGATCATGGAGACGATGGGTGACTTCAAGGTCGCCCAGCACGTGAAGATCGAGCACCCCACGCCGGAGAAGATCCAGGCGAACAAGGAGAAGTGGGGCTGGACGAGCTGAGCGGCGGGCTCAACTACCGCCGCGCCCGCCGATCACGACGCGGGGTCCGAGCTGCGCCTCGAGCGTCCTGACGCGGCCCTCCAGGTCGAGGATGCGCTTGCCGCTTTCCTGCCGTTCGACGAGTGCGGCCTTGCGCTTCTCCTCGAGATCGTGGTCGAGCGCGTGCGCCCACCGCTCGGCCTGCGCCTGGCGGCGAACCGCCGCGAGCGCAACGGCGGCGGCGCCGGCGACCGCGAGTACGAGCAATACGAGCCCGAGCCTCGTCCAAGGCCAGAGACGCTCGAGGCGCTCGAGCTGCGCCGCTCGCCGCTCGGCCTGCACCGCCGCGGCGCGTGCGTCGTCCGCGGCGCGAGTCGCGGTGTCCGACTTTTGACGCTCCTCTCCGAACGAGCGGCGGAGGCCGGCGTTCTCCTTGTCGACAGCGGCGGCACGATCGGCGAGGGCCTGGGCCGCGGCATTGGGGATGCGGTAGGTGAATCCGGCGCCGACCTTGGTCGGGTCGCTGATGCCGTTCGCGGCTAGAAGCGCGGGCAGGTCGCGAGCGGGGATGCCGAACATCTCCGCCACCAGGGCAGGGTGGTCACCTGGACGTGCCCGGTAGAGGAACGTTCGGCCCTCGTCGCCGAGCGTGAAGAGGGGCTCCGCACGGGCCGGGAGGACGGTGGCGGCGAGCACCGCGGCGATGAGAACGATCCTCGCGTGGCGAGACTGCGGCATCGGTTACCTCGAGTTGCCCACACGCCCGGCCGCCACCCCACCCCCGTACTGTACCGCCGCAGCCGGAGCACGGCAACAAATGCAGCGCGCGTCACGGCGTGACCGCCGCCATTACCGCTCCCGACCCGGCGTCGGTGATCTCGAGCCGCACAGCGCCCTCCACGGGGTGTGCCTGGCCGGCGGTCCGGACCTCCTGCGCGAGCCGGGCGGTGAACTTCTCGCGGACATCGTCCGGCATGCCCTGCATGGGGAAGTTCCGCACCATCACCTTGCCGCTCGACGGGGTGCTCCACTCGAAGCGGACGATCCGGGAGCCCATGATCGGCGACGCCCGGAAGGCCTCCTCGACCGCACCCTGGAACGGGGTTCGGCTTTCTGCCGGCGGTGACTCCGGGCTTGCCGGCCCGCCGGCGGGTGGGCTCTTCAGGCTCGCGATCATGTCGTCGATCTGCTTGCGGACAGGGTCGTCGGTCGCGAGTCCCCGGGCCGTCTCGAGCTCCTTCAGCGCCGCGGCGTCGTTTCCCTGACCGTGGTACGTCACCGCCAGGTTGTAGTGTGCCTGAAGGAATGACGGATTATCCCGGATGACCGCCTGGTAGGTCGCGATCGCGCGCTCGGGCTGCCCGCCGTAGAGGTACATGGTCGCCAGATCGGTCTGGGCGCTCGGGTCGTCGGGGCGGAGCGTGAGGTACTTCTCGAACGCCGGGATCGCCTTCTGATGGTCATCGCGATCGTAGTGCATGTTGGCGAGGCCGCGCAGCGCCTCGGCGTTCTGCGGGTCGATGTCGAGCACGTGCTCGAAGGCGGCGATCGCGTCCGTCTGATAGGCGGGATCGAGCTGCGAGGCGCGCGCGGTCACCTGGGCGAGCTTCATCCACGCGTCGGCGTCCCGGGGCTTCTCCTTCGCCTTGGTCGAGAGATCGGTGATGAAGGTCTTCACCTCGGCCGGCAGCTCGATTTTCGGGTGCCCTTCGGTCGCGACTGCGGGGCCGGTGCTGGCGGTGCGCGGTCGCGCACCCCCGGGACCCGGACGAGGCGTCGAGGGCGCGAGGATGAGGGTCCAGACCGTGAGGCCGGCGGCGAGAAATAGGACGAGCGCGGTCGAGCCGGCGAAGGTGAGCTGCCAGCGTGCACTCGGCGGTGCCTTGCCTACGGTGCCGAGCGGCGTGCCGCACTCGGCGCAGTAGTTCGCGCCAGCGACCACCTTCGTCCCGCACTGCGCACAGAACCTGACCGCCATCGAACGACGGATACTAACGGAAAGGCGCTGGACGGCCCAGCGACGTCAAAAGCGTGCCGCCATGATGGTGTTCGCGGCGGCGAACAAGCGGCGACGGCTCGCTCCGACTCGCGCTGCCGCAGGCATACGCCTTGCTCGGCTCCTGCTCGGAGTGCCCGGGGCGATGCAGATCTTGCTGGCCGAGCCTGATCGAGACGAGCGTCGCCTCACGGCAGAGGCCCTCGCGACGCGGTGGGCGGTTCGCGAGGCGAGCGACGCGGGCGCGTGTCTCGAGGCCCTGCGGCGGGGCGGCCCATTCGTCGTGTTGCTGGAGCTCAACCTCCCGGACATGGACGGACAGGATCTGCTTGCGCGCCTGGCGGAGCTGCACGGCGACACCCCGATGATCGTGGTGACCGCGAGCGAAGACGTCACGGTGGCGGTCGAGGCGGTCCGGCGCGGGGCCTGGGACTACGTCGTGAAGCGGGCCGACGGCAGCCACCGCAAGGACCTTCCTTACGTCGTCGCCCGCAACCTCGAGCGACAGCGACTCGCACAGGAGCGCAACCGGTACCGCGCCGAGATGGAGGCGCTCGCCATCGCGCTCCGCGGCGCGAGCGACGGGGTCGCGATCCTCGACCCCCTCGGACGCATCTCCTTCGTCAATCGCGCGCTGGCCGCCGCCCTCGGCCGCCCCGACTCCGAGCTGGTCGGCCGCCTGCTCGACGAGTTCGTCTCCGTGCCCGGCGGCGAACCGGCGCTTGGCGACGTGATCTCGGCCGTCGGTGAGCAGGGTCGATGGAGCGGCGCGCTCGCCACCCGGGGCGTCGAGGCGCCCCGCGGCATGTGGGAGGTCACCCTGACCCCCATCGGCTCGCTCGAGCCCGAGCACGAGACGGTGCTCGGCGCCGAGCGGCGCATGGTCGGCATCTTCCGCGACGTGAGCGAGAAGTATGCGCTCGAGCAGCTTCGTCTCGACTTCCTCTCGATGATCACGCACGACATCAAGGTCCCGCTCACGGTCATCCTCGGCTACACCGAGATGCTGACGGATCCGGAGCCGCCCCCGAACCAGATTCCCCCCGACATCCTGAGCCGCATCCGCGAGAGCGGCGAGACGATCAACGCGCTGGTGTGCAACTTCCTCGACCTGTCGCGCATCGAGGCCGGTCGCATGACGCTCGACCCGCGGCCGTTCGATGTCCGGGCGATGCTCGCCCATGCCCTCGAGCACTACGAGTGGACGGCACGCCGTAAGGAGATCGCGCTCGCGCTCGACGCTCCGCCGCTGCCGCTTCTCGTCGGCGACGAAGCGCAGCTCCAGCGCGTGGTGGCCAACCTGCTCGCGAATGCGATCAAGTACACGTCGAACGGCGGCAGCGTGACCGTGACGGCCGCGCCCGACCACGATCACCTCGCGATCGCGTTCCGCGACAGCGGCCGGGGCATCCCCGCCGACGAGCTGCCCCACCTCTTCGAGAAGTACCGGCGGGTGCGTGAGGCGAAGCGCACCGAGGGCACCGGCCTCGGGCTGTTCATCGCCAAGACGATCGTCAGTGCGCACGGCGGCGACATCCGCGTGGAGAGTACTCCGGGCGTCGGGTCGACGTTCACCTTGTTCCTCCCGGTGCCCGTCGAAGCCGCCGCGGAGCCGCTTCGATCCGCCGCGGGAGGCTAGGAGCGCGACCCAAGACTTCTTGGATCGCGGTCCTATTCGGTCGGACACGGAGCAGACGGCCCGCCGGGCGGGAGCGGGTTTCGCGTCACGTCCTCCGGGATGCCCCACGCACGCGTCACGGCTTCGGCGAGGCGGATCACATCGACCGCCTCGGTGAGGCCGGCGGCCTCGACGAAGTCGATGACGGCAGGAAGCTCATTGCGTCGCCGACCCATCACGTCGAGGTGGACCTCGAGGTAGACGGTGCCGACGGCATCGCGAACGAGCTTCACCGGCTCGTAGACGATCTCGACGGGAGTGCCGTCGCGCGCCTCGTGATAGAGCTGCTCGACGTGCTCCGGAAGAAGGCGCATGCAGCCGTGGCTCGCATACTTGCCGATGCTCGCGGGCGCGTTCGTGCCGTGCAGGCCGTAGCCGGGCGCGGACAGCTGGATCCAGTACTTTCCGAGGGGGTTGTCGGGGCCAGGTGGGACGACCTTGACGACCGGCTCGCCGCGCTTGCGCATCTCCTCCTGGATCGACGGCGGGACCCGCCATACCGGGTCCTCGCGCCGGCCGACGATGCGGTAGCGACCAGGCGGTGTCTCCCAGTCGGTGCGGCCGACGCCCACCGGGAACCGCCCCTTCAGCTTACCCCCCTGGAACCAGTAGAGAGTCCGCACCGCGACGTCGATCACGATGCCGTCCCGTTGCCGGCGCGGCACGATGTGGCGGTCCGAGACGCGGAGCCGCATGCCGGGACGAATGAGGTCCGGGCTCGCGAGCGCGTTCCAGCTCTCGAGGAGCGCGCGGCTCATCGTGAAGCGGCCGGTGATCGACCAGAGCGAATCGCCCGCAGCGACCACGTACTCCTGCTCGTCACCCGCGATGAGGTCGTACACGCGTGGGCGGGCGTCGCGCCGTGTTGCCGCCGCGCCCGCCGGCCCGGTGACCGCGAGCAACGCCAGCAGCGCAAGCGACAGCGTGCGCTTCACTCGGCGATGATACCGTCGCACCGAAGCGTGTGATAGCGCGGAATGCGCACCGGTGCGTCCGATCGTACCGAGGCGCTCGTCCGGGGAGATCGCCGCCCCCCGGACGAGCGCGCTGGTTCATGTTCCCTCGCCGCCCCTGGCGCTCGCCGCGTAGCTCGTCGGCACCGCCAGCTCGGCCGAGCTGCCGGCGCTCACGAGGGGGGCCTCCTCGTCGACCAGGAACCACTCCATCGGCCGGCCCGTGTAGCGGGCGATGCGGAAGAGGACCTCCGTCGCGGGCACCCGGCCGTTCAGGTAGTTGTAGACGGCCGAGAGGCTCAGGCCGAGATCGTAGGCGAAAGCCTTCGGCTCGTCGGCCACGACCTCCCGTAGCTTGCGGGTGAATGCCGGGACGCTGATCGTGCTCATGACTCGCTCTCCTCTCGGTTCGCTCCGGACCAAAAAAAAGGCCACCGGACCTCTCGGGGCCGGTGGCCTTTCTTTCGGTTGGAGGGGTTTACGGTCTACGCTCGGCTCTCGCCTCCAGCCGTCGAAAGGCCACCGGCCCAAATCGGGGTACGCTTCGTAGCCTGCATACCCTGCCGGCGTCCGCACACGGCGTCGATGGCCACCGCCACGTGGCTCGTCAGGAACGAATGACTCGACCCGCTGTGCAGCATGATTGCCTTTCTACGGCTGCTCCCCGTGTACACTCAGCGTGCACGTCGTTGCAAGGGGATCCTTTCCACGCTCGTTGCCGACGGGGTCACTCGTGGCGGAGGGCCACGATCGGGTCGAGCCAGGCGGCCCGGCGGGCGGGATAGACCCCGAAGACGAGACCGACCGCTCCTGAGAACGCGAGCGCGAGGGCGATCGCCCCCGGCGATAGGAGGATCGGCCATTCGGCGAGGCGCCCGATCACGACCGCCGCCGCCACGCCGAGGAGCGTGCCGAGGACGCCGCCCGCCGTGCTGAGGACGATCGCCTCGACCAGGAACTGGAGCAGGATGTGCCGCTTCTTCGCCCCGACCGCGAGCCGGATGCCGATCTCGCGGGTTCGCTCGGTCACGGAGACGAGCAGGATGTTCATGATCCCGATCCCGCCCACCAGGAGCGAGATCGAGGCGATCGCGGCGAGGAGCCGGGTCATCACCTGGCTCGCCATGAGCGAGGCGGCGAACATCTCCTGCATGCTGCGGACGGTGAAGTCGTCCTCCTCGCCGGGCGGTGTGCGGTGGCGGTCGCGCAGGAGCCGCGTGATCTCCTCGCCGGCGGTGATCGCGGCGTCGGGGCTTGGGGTCGAGACCAGGACCATGTTCACGGTGCCGAGGAACGCCGTGCCGAGGACCCGGCGCTCGGCGGTCGCGAACGGCACGATGATGACGTCGTCCTGATCCTGGCCCCACGAGGTCTGGCCCTTGGGCGCGAGGACGCCGATCACCCGGAAGGGGACGCCCCGGACGCGGAGCGTCGCGCCGAGCGGATCCTCGCCCGGAACGAACAGCTTGTCGACGATCGTCTGCCCGAGGACCGCCACCTTCGCGGCGCTGTCCTCCTCGGAGGCCATGAAGAACCGACCACGCGCCACCGGCCAGTCGCGGACGTCGCTGTAGGAGGGCGGGCTTCCCTGGATCGCCGTCGACCAGTTCTCGTGGCCGTAGGAGACCTGGGCCACCTCGCGCTTGATCCACGTGACCGCCGTCACCGACGGACATTCCTTTTCGATCGCCTTCGCGTCGGCGACGGTGAGCGTGCTGGCGCCGCCCCAGCCCGAGCGCACGCCGCCCGCCGTGGTCGCGCCCGGGATCACCATCACGACGTTCGTGCCGAGGCTCGCGATCTGGGCCTGCACGGAAGCGTCGGCGCCCTGGCCGACGCTCACCATGGCGATCACCGCCCCCACGCCGATAACCACGCCGAGCATGGTGAGGATCGAGCGCGTCAGGTTGCGCTCGAGCGCGCGCCACGCCGTCCGGAGCGTCATGCGCGCGAGCTTCACGGCGGCCCATCCTTCACCACCAGCCCGTCGCGCATCGCGACCACGCGATCGGTGAGCGCCGCGATGTCCGCCTCGTGCGTGATCACGACCAGCGTCACGCCTTGCTCCCGGTTGAGGGTGCGGAGGAGCCGCATGATGTCGAGCGAGGTCGCGCTGTCGAGGTTGCCGGTCGGCTCGTCCGCGAGCAGGAGCCGCGGCCGGGTGACCAGGGCGCGCGCGATGGCGACGCGCTGCTGCTGCCCGCCCGAGAGCTGATTCGGCATCCGGTCTTCGGCGCCCGCGAGCCCGACCGCGGCCAGGGCCTCGGCGGCGCGGCGCGCGTGCTCGGCTTCCGGCACGTCACCGTAGACGAGCGGCAGCTCGACGTTCTCGCGCGCGGTGGTGCGCGGCAGGAGGTTGAAGCTCTGGAAGACGAAGCCGATCTTCGCGTTGCGGAGGGTGGCGCGCGCGTCGGTGTCGAGCCGGCTCACGTCCTGACCGTCGAGCCGGTACTCGCCGCGGGTCGGACGGTCGAGGCAGCCGAGGATGTTCAGCAGCGTCGACTTGCCGGAGCCCGAGGCGCCGACGATCGCGAGCAGCTCGCCGGCACGGATCGTCAGCGTGACGCCGCGCAGCGCCTCGATCACCACCTCGCCGTGATCGAGCGAGTACGTCTTCGTCAGATCGCGCGTCTCGATCACGTCAGTGCGCGCGACGGCCGCCCGACGCGAAGGAGGGAGGCCGGGCCTGCGACGCGGGGGCGACCGCCTCGCGGCGGAGCCCCACGATCACCCGCTCGCCCCCGCCGAGCCCATCGGTGACCTCCGTGTAGCGGTCGTCCGCGATCCCTGTGCGGATCACCACCGGCCGCGGGCGGTCGTCGCCGCCGAGCAGCCAGACGCGCGGTGCATCGCCGCCCGGATCGGCCGCATGCGCGCTGCCCGCCGCCTCGGAATCGGGCGGCCGGAAGCGAAGCGCGCTCGTGCTGACGCGCAGCGCGTCCGGCCGCGTCGCCGTCGCGATGGTCACGTTCGCGGTCATCCCCGGCTTCAGCCTGAGGTCGGCGTTGTCGACGCTCACGATCACGTCGTAGGTCACGACGTTCTGCACCGTCACCGGCGCGTTCCGCACCTGCTCGACCCGGCCGACGAAGCTCGATGCCGGGTAGGCGTCGACCGAGAAGGACACCTCCTGCCCGACCGCGACCGGCCCGATGTCCGATTCGCTCACGCTCGCGCTCACCTGCATCTTGGTCAGGTCTTCCGCGACCAGGAACAGGGTCGGGGTCTGGAAGCTGGCGGCGACGGTCTGTCCGACGTCGACGTTGCGCGCCACCACGACGCCGTCGACGGGCGACGTGATGTCCGTGTAGCCGAGGTTCACCTCCGCCTCGTGCCGCATCGCCTCCTGGTTGCCGATGTCGGCCTGGTCGAGGTCGACCTGCGCGCGCGCCTGTTCCTCCTGGCTGACGGCGGCGTCGAGATCGCTCGCGGAGACGATGCCGTCGCGGCGGAGATCGCGCGTGCGCCGCAGCGTCACCCGCTTGAGCGCGAGGTCGGCGCGGTCTTTCTCGAGCCGCGCGCGCGCGTTCGCCACCGCGGCGACCGCGGCGTCGACCTTCACCTGGAACGGGCGCGGGTCGATCTTGGCGAGGAGCTGGCCACGGTGGACGGGCGTATTGAAGTCGACCGAGATCGCCTGGATCGGGCCGGAGACGTAGGTGCCGACCTGCACCGTCTTGACGGGGTTGACGGTGCCGGTCGCCGTGACGCGCGCCGTGATCGGCCCGCGGTCGACCGCCATGGTGACGTAGCGGCTGGTCGTGTCCCCATGGCGGGTCCACGACAGCACGAGCGCCCCGCCGATCGCGAGCGCCACGACCACGAGCACGCTCCGGATGCGCCGCATCCGCGGCCGATCATGAAGCGCGGCCCTGCGGAGTCAAGTCTCGGGTCGCGCTCCTAGACCACCGACGCTTCCGTCGCCTCGCGGCGAACCCGCTCGAGGTCCTCGCGCGTGACTGCGCGGAGACTCGGGTCGCGGCGGAACATGAGGATCAGGCCGCCCGGTACGGAGAGCGGGATCTTCTCGATCCAGAAGCCGAGATTGCCGATCAGGAATGCCTTCGCGGCGCCGGCCTTGGAGCCGAGGAGCCACACGAAGACGAGCTCCCGCACGCCCTCGCCGGAGGCCGACGGCGCCACGAACGTCCCGAACGTCATCACGGCGGAGGCGAACAGCACCTCGCTCGCCCGCACGTCGTGGGCGGCGAGCGACATGGCGTTCGCGAAGTACATGAGCGTGGTGGTGATCTGCCCGACGATGGCGAGCGCCAGCGCGAGCAGGAGGTGCGCGCGGTGGTCGGCGTACGCGGTCGCCGCGTCGATGACGCTTTCCGCGAAGCGCCGGGCGCGCCCGCCGGGCACGGCGCGGAGGAGGCTGCGGAACCATCCCGGCTGGAGGAGGATCAGGACCGCGAACAGCGTCGTCGCCGCGAGCGGCACCTTCGTCGCCCCGACCAGCTCGCCGAACGACTGCCCCTGCGTCAGCCGGCCCGCGAACGGCATGAAGGCGAGGATCACGGCGAACAGCCCGACCAGCCCGACGACGCGCTCGACCGCGAGCACGGTCGTGCACTCGACCGGCTTCCGCGTGAGGCGGATCGTCTCGTACAGCCGCCAGGCATCGAGCCCCATGGTGCTCGGCGTGACGATGCCGAAGTAGCGGCCGATGAAGTAGGTGCTCGTGAGGTAGCCGAACCCGAGCTCGATGCACTGGCCCCGGAGCAGGACCTGCCAGCGCCAGACGTTGGCGAAGATACCGAGCAGCTTGATGGTCATCGCGGCGAGGAACCAGGGGAGAAAGACGCCCAGGCTGAGACCGCGGATCTCCGCCCACAGCTCGGTGGCGTCGGCCGGCACGAGCTGGAAGCCCTGGATGCGGAACCACGCCTCCGCGGGCGCCTTCCCGATCGGAACCGGGGCGAACCCTCCCTCGCCGGTTCGCTCGTAGACCGTCGTGAGACCGCCTTCCCCACAATGGCGAAGAGGCTTGAAACGGCCCGTGCTGCCGTCGGTCAGGCGGACGAAGACGGGCCGCTCGGCCGCGGCAGTGCACACTTGCTCGAGCGAGATGGGCAGTCGCGGCGGGGGGAGCGGGGTCCCGCGCAGTCGGGCGCGCACGCGCCCGACGATGCCGGGGAAGGCGGGGTTGCTGGCCTCGAACGCCCCCGGATGGCGGAGCGTTGCGGTCACGACCGGACGGTAGCCGCCGCCGAACTCGAGGAAGATGCCGACGAGGATCGCGGCCGTCACGCCGAACTTCACGAGGAGGGCGAACGTGGCTTTCATCGAGCCGCCGGTGCGAGCCGGCGCCGGCGGTATATCTCACAGCGCCAGGGCCCGGCCAAACCCGGCCGGAAACAGGGCCCCGAACTCGAGCCGGCACCCCGGGCCGGCTGCCTAGCAGCGCGTGACCGAGCGTGCTAGACGGTGCCGCGCAGAAGGGGGGTGAGTTGCGTTGAAGCGGATCGGGCTGACTCTGATGTCGGTGCTTGTGATGATGGCGGTCGTCGGGTCGCCGGTATGGGCGGCGAAGAAGAAGGCGACGGGCCCGTCGTGCAAGCAGATCAAGGACGCGATGGCGTCCGGCAAGACGGCGGACGAGGTCGAGAAGGACCTGAACGTCACGGCCGCGCGGGTGAAGAGCTGTACCACTCCGGCGAAACACCGGAAGACGATGCACAAGGCGAGCTGATCGCCGGACGGTCGGTCTGAAACGAGAACGGCGGAGAGGGCGCCTGGCCCGCTCCGCCGTCTTGTTCTCGCTCGGGGTCGCGCTCGTCAGGCGTCGAAGTAGAGCGCGAACTCGTGTGGATGCGGACGGAGCCGGATGGCGCTCACCTCGTTCGTGTACTTCCATTCGAGCCAGGTCTCGATCACGTCCTCGGTGAACACGTCCCCCTTGAGCAGGAAGTCGTGGTCGCGCTTCAGGTTCTCGAGCGCTTCGTCGAGGGAGCCCGGCATCTTCGGAACGTCCTTCAGCTCCTCGGGCGTGAGCGCGTAGATGTCCTTGTCGAGCGGGTTGCCCGGGTTGAGGCGGCGCTCGATGCCGTCCAGCCCCGCCATCAGCATGGCGGAGAAGGCCATGTAGCCGTTGCACGCCGGATCGGGGAAGCGCACCTCGATGCGCTTCGCCTTCGGTGATGGTGAGTACATCGGGATACGGACGGCGGCGGAGCGGTTGCGGCTCGAGTAGGCGAGGTTGATCGGCGCCTCGAAGCCGGGGACCAGGCGGTGATAGGAGTTCGTCGTCGGGCAGGTGAAGGCGGCGAGCGCGGGCGC
>JACXTT010009513.1_pt1 | contig 13271 bp, 12 predicted proteins | sample 9270951 | NCBI WGS metagenome assembly JACXTT01 (sample SAMN15532306, study PRJNA645909) | rock metagenome | isolation source: weathered quartz diorite | place: Puerto Rico | collected 2017-06-21
CAGCCTTCGCGTCGCGATCCCTTCCCAGGCGGCGATATGGTTCACCAGCTCCCAAATTGTGTGCCCACCTGCCACCGGACGCCGCGCCGCCTGGTCCGCGGTAACACCCTTCAGCAACTCTTTCAAAGAAGGCCCGTGCCATGCCTCACCTTCGTAGCAGCGCCGCAATTGATCGTACAGACGTTCAACTTCCCCCAAGCAGTCCTCCTTGCATCCGCGCAGCCCGGCAGCCGGGAACGCCTGCCTAGTTGCCCGCGGTAGTGGCGACCCTGCGGTGCGGCGCCGGGCCGCGCCTCGTGATCACCATATGGTAATTCATGCCCGAATCCAGGTATCCATAACGGAAGTTCAGCTCGCGGTACGGCTGATCCGCCCACAGCGCGCGGAACTGCTCATTGTAAACGCGTCCGGTAGGCAGGAAGGAGCCGGTGAACTTACCGTAAGTCTCCTGCACGAAACCGGCCTGCGCCGCGTGCGACGGCGGAATGCCGGTGGAGTCGGACACCATCACGTCCATGTTGGCCAGCAGATAGTCCCTAATACGCGAAAACTTGCGGTTCCACAATGTGTAACTCGAAGCTTTAGTCATCGCTGCAATCCGGCCCCGCCGCTGCAGGTAGGCCAGCACCGAGAGATCGCTCACCAGGCTATGATCGTCCAGGTTGGCGGCGATATGCCGGTGGATGCGCAGCGGCACGCCGGGCCTCGCGCCCACCGGCCGGAATGCCAGCTCGGAGTTGGCGAACACCTCGGAAAAATCCGGCCGCGTCCAGCTCGACTTACGCCGCGCGGCATTACGCCCGCGATACGCACGCACTTCGTCGGCGGTGTAATAGTGCAGCGATCCATCCGGCTCCAAGCGGAAATAGCGCAGCGAAACCGGTTCGTAACCGTGGATCGCCAGGCCGATCAGGAAGAAAACCAACTGCCCGGGCAGGCCGCCTACCTGCACTTTCATCAGATTCAGGCTGGTGGAATCGTTCTGGGATAGCAGGCCGACCAGCGCGTGACGCAGCTCGGTCAGATTCTCGTCGAGCGCCTCGGGCGAAATCACGGCCGCGCGCGACGGGTCGCCCACTAGTTCGAGCGAAAGCGTGGTCAGTTCGCCGACATCGGCGTAGGTGGTAAGCGCGGTCACCAGGTCGCCACCGCCGAACGGGTAAACCGCCGTGCGGGGGAGTCCGGCCGGCAGCACCTGGGCAAAGAAGGGACGGCCTTTCTCGAGATACCGCTGGCGATACCGCTCGATCCTCGGGCGGAGCCACGTGCAGTGGCGTTCCACCACGGCGCGATCAATAAACGAGGGAATTTCGCCGGAATCGGCGCATGCGGCGATCCGGTACAGCAGGCGTGCATCGGAGGCAAAGTCCTGCGCGGGCGGCGCCGCGGAGCCAGCTCCGGCGGTCAGCCCGGCGATCGCGCTGAGAAAGAACAGCCTCCTCCGTATGGCCAATAGGCCCACCCTGTTCTCTTAGACTAATCCAGGTCAAGGGTGGTTTCCAAGCGATTTCGATAGATTTTCAGTTACTGGCTCGGCAACGCGCTCACACTCGTACTATAAACGTTCCCAGCAGCTCCTCCAGCAGCGGCGTCTGCGGATACGGGTGCCCCTTGTACCGGCGGAACCCTTCTGCGGCGGCGACGCCGGCGCGGGCGCCCGCGGCCCGGGTCCACTGCTCGGTCTGCGTCAGGTAATTGTCGATTCCATGGTGCTTCAACAGCCACTGGCGCTGGCTGGCGTGGCAGGCCAGCATCTCGATTTTCCTGGACAGCGTCGATTCCACGTTCACGTAAAAGTCCGGCGGCACCGGACGATCCTCGCGGTCGACGCCCCCGATGGGATCCATGAAATAGAGGTGGGGGATGCGGTCGAAGGGCGGCGCCGCCTCCGGGTCGCCTGTGGCGTAGTTTTTGGCCCCGAGGGCGAAACAGGCGTCGCGGACCAGGGCGCTGGTGGCTTCGTGGTCGGCCATGTAGTCCACCGGCGAGGAAGTCAGCACCAGGTCGGGCCGCAGCCGGCGCAACAACTCCACCACCCGGCGGCGGGCTTTGTCGTCGCTGAAGACAGCCAAATCCCTGAACTCGGCACAACAGTATCCGGCGCCGATCAGGGCGGCGGCCGCGGCAGCCTCCGAGCGGCGGATGGCGGCTATCTCATCCGCGGTGTGCTCGGCCGACCCGCAGTCGCCGGGCGTCATGGTGACAATCGTGAGATGGTGGCCCGCTTTGCCGAGCAGGGTCATGGTGCCGCCGGCCAGGATCTCGACGTCGTCCGGATGAGCGTGGATGGCAAGGATTCGCTTGGGGGCCAATCAGGCCTCCATGTCCCGGCGGGCCGCGTTCCACTTCATGCGCCGGCCGCTGCGCAGCGCCTCGATGGCCATGCAGAGAACCACATTCGTGGATTGTCCAGCCTCAACCGGTGCATTAGGATCCCGGCGGGATCGAATGCATTCCATGAAGTTTCGGATATGCGCACGGGTGGCCGTTTCAAAGCTCCCTGGCAGCCGCTTTTCTTTGGACGGCTTCATTTCCGCGTCGCGGCTCTGCGGGTACAGGGCGTAGAATTCGCGGCCCATGTCGAAGCGGGCTTTGGAGCCGTGGAACTGCTTCACCTGGTCGTTGATCGGCGCGTAGGTCATGGCTTTGTAGCCGACTGTGAACACGGCCAGGTAATTCTCCGGGTACTCGATGATCATGGACGTGGTCTCCGGGATCTCGGCCCCTTCCAGGTTGCCCTTGCCGCCGGCGCAGGTCACCGCGACCGGGTAGCTGGACTTCATGAACCAGTGAATGGCGTCGATCACATGAGCCGCCTGCCCGATCATGAGCCCGCCCGAGTAGTCCCAGAAGTAGTACCAGTTGAAGAAGCGCTTCGGGTCCAGGTCGCGCTTCGGAGCGGTGCCGAGCCACTGCGTCCAGTCCAGCTTCCCTTCGAGTTTGGCCTCCCGCAGGCTCTTCTGATGGTTCAGCCACCAGGCGTTTACCAGCCGCACGTCGCCGATGTCGCTCGAATCCATCACCTGCTTGCCTTCCAGGAACAGGTCGAAGCTGCGCCGCTGCGTGCCCACCTGCACCACGCGTTTGGTCCGCCGGACGGCCTCGATGATGCGAAACCCCTCGTCGATCCGGTGCGCCATCGGCTTTTCGACGTAGACATCCTTGCCGGCTTCGACGGCGTCGATGACCATTTGGGCGTGCCAGTGATCGGGAGTGGCGACGACGACCGCGTCCAGCGACTTGTCTTCGAGCAGGCGCTTGTACTGGTCGAACGGTTTTGCCCCTGTGGAGGCGGCTTTCAGGCCGGCGGCGAGGTTGGCCTCGTAGATGTCGCACACGGCGGCCATCTCCACGCCCACTTCCTTGAACTGGCTGACCAGGTAGCGGCCTCGCCCGCCGGCGCCGATGATGCCGGCGCGGAGGCGCTCGTTGGCTCCGGAAGCGCGCGATGCGGCGAGAGCGGTGGTGGCGGCGACGAATTCCCTGCGTTGCATGATCTTCGAGGTTAACATGTCGGATCGCCACGGCTGTGGCGGGCTTGATCGAGCAGCACTTGGGGATAGCGGTGTTATGCTGAAAGCGAGATGCACCTGCCCACCGCTGTACTGAAGCAGCCCCAAATCAACGCCGCAGTTGCTGCCGTGATGAATGATTTGGCGCCCTCAGTGAAGTACATCCGCTACGACATTGGGCAGGACTGGAGCGGCCAGTGGGCCGTTTTCTTTCGTGTGCTGCTATCGGACGATGCAGCCCGAAACAGGTTGCGCGATGTAGCCAGTGGCGTCGTGTGGAGAACCTCGGACCGGCTTGACCTTCCGAGCCTGGGACTGTTTCCGTATTTCGATTTCCGAAGCGAATCGGAGCAGGCCAAACTGCACGAACCAGGCTGGGAGCCTGTGTAGAGCTTAATGCATGGCATTCGCGGACGACTTGCTGGAGCAGGCATACCACCTCGCAAACCTGGAGAGCGGTGACCCCAAACAGGCAAGTCTTCGCCGGGCCGTGTCGACCGCGTGTTACGCATTATTTCATCTTCTGATCGACGAGGCGGTTGGGAATTGGGGCGTCGCGCGACAGCGCAGTGTTCTCGCGAGGACGTTTGACCATGGGAAGATGAAAAGCATCTGTGAGGATCACGTCAAGACGTTTTACATTTCGGGACAACCAATTTCTGGTGTGCAATTGAAGAACATCGCGCACACGTTCGTTCAGCTTCAGGAGAATCGGCACACGGCGGACTACGACAACGCTTTCGTTTGGTCGAGAACAAGTGCCATTGCCGCAATCGACCTGGTTTCTGAAGCGTTCAGCGGTTGGAAGTCAATCCGAACCCAGGATACCGCTCAGGATTACCTGCTTCAGTTGTTCCTTCCGAAGATCTCGCGAGTCTAGAGGTCATGTCGAGACATCCCGCTTTGGCTGCAGAGCGATTCGAACCCGGACCTGCAGTACCTGCCAACGTCGACCATCTCTAAGCCAGCTGACATTGTCTGATGGACACCAACGCGACCCGCGGCCTATTGATCCCGCCGCGCAGAGTCCCGATTGGGCCGGTTCGCGATTCGCCTGCATTCCGAGGGAGCACTTGTAACACTCCAAGCGAGATTCCTTTCTTTTGAGCGCGGATACCCCACGAGTTTCAATTGTCGCCAGCCCACCAGCGTAAAATCAAAAAATGGAGATTTTTCAGCGAAACGCGATGCTCGTGCTTTCCTGCATGGCTGTGCTGAGCGCTGGCACAGCCTGGAGCGCGGAGCCCGAGTGGCCGCGGTTTCGGGGGCCGGACGCAAATCCGGCAGTTGCCCAGGGAAAGCTGCCGGAGAAGTGGACGACGAAGGAAAACGTGGAGTGGGCGGCTGAGATCCCCGGGCGCGGTTGGTCATCACCGATTGTGAACGGCAGTCGCGTGCTGCTCACGACCGTCGTAACCGAAGGGAAGTCGAAGCCCCCGCAGATTGGAACCGAGTACAGCAATGAGTATGCGGCAGAACTGATCAAGCAAGGGCTCAGCGAGAAGGAGATGCTGGACCGGGTGGTGGCGCGCGACATTGAACTGCCCAAGGAAGTGATGCTGCATTACTTCCTCTTTTCTCTCGACATTCAAACCGGCAAGGTGGTTTGGAAACGGGAGTTCTATTCGGGCAAGCCGCCCGGCGGACGGCATCGCAAGAACAGCTTCGCATCGGAGACGCCGGTGACCGACGGCAAGCTGGTGTATGTGTATGTCGCCAACCTGGGGCTGTACGCGTACGACATGGAGGGAGAGCAAGTCTGGCATACGCCCCTGGAGTCCTATCCGATCTACCTTGACTTCGGCACGGGCGGATCGCCGGCGCTCCTCGGGGACATGCTCGTAATCGTCAACGACAACGAGAAACAGCAGTTCATCGCGGCGTTCGATAAGCGAACCGGAAAGCCGGTTTGGCGCACCAACCGGGACCTGGCGGCGAAAGGCGGCGGACCGCCGCAACGGTCGGGCTGGGTTACGCCATTTGTCTGGAAGAATCCGCGGCGGACCGAAATAGTGACCGTCGGGCCCGGCGTTGCCGTGAGTTATGACACGGCGGGCAAAGAGCTGTGGCGGTTGTCGGGCATGGCGTCCACCCCGATTCCCAGTCCGTTCGCTTACGAAGGCCTGTTGTACGTGAACGGGGGAAGAGGGATGGCTTTGTTTGCGATCAAGCCCGGCGCGTCCGGCGATTTGACGCCGGGTGAGGACGGTAAGCTCGGTGATTTTATCGCCTGGTCGCAGCCGCGAGGCGGCACCTACCTGCCGACGGAGGTGGCGTACCAAGGTGCTTTATACGCGCTTTCGGAGACCGGCATTCTGAGCCGCTTTGATGCAAGAACCGGAAAGCTGAACTACCGATCCAGGATCGGCGAGGGCGGGGCTTTCACCTCCTCGCCTTGGGCTTATAACAGCAGGGTGTTCTGCCTGAGCGAGGAGGGCAAGACGTTTGTGATCGCGGCCGGGGAGAAATTCGAATTGCTGCAGGTCAATCCGCTGGACGAGATGGCACAAGCTACTCCGGCCATCGTCGCGGATCGTCTGCTGCTGCGTACGGAGAGCCGGTTGTATTCCATCCGCAACAGGAATTGAATCTCGGAACCGGTTCAGAAAACTTTCCGGAAAGTAAGATTGATCCGCGCGGAGCCGGTCAGCGGATGCTCCCCGCCCTTGAACGGAGCGACGCCGTGATACGCGAACCGCGCCGGACCGCCCCACACCGCGACGTCGCCATTTTCCACGCGCAGGCGGCGCACCGGATCGGCGCGGCGTTTGCCGCCCCACAGGAATACGGCGGGCAGGCCCAGCGAGACGGAGACGATCGGAGCCCAGGCGTCCTTCTCGTCGCGGTCCTGATGAAGCCCCAGTTTCGCGCCCGCGAGATAGCGGTTGATCAGGCAAGCATCCGGATCGTAGCCGGAGAACCCAGCCTCTCCGGCGGCCCGCACTGCCAGATCGAGGAACCTCGCGGGCATCGCCGGCCAGGGCGATCCTGTATCGGGGTCCGCCGGGTCGTAGCGATAGCCGCCACGATCGGACACCCATCCGACGCGTCCGCAGTTGGTCATCGCCACGGACATGGTATACCCGCCGGGCGTGACCAGATGCCGGAACGGGGCGCCCTCCGCGATGCGCGCCACTTCTTCAAGCAGCGCCGGCGCGTCCGCACTGGCAAAGCCGCGCAACAGCACCGCGCCTTCCTCCAGCCACTCCTTGGAGCCCGGCAACGAATCGCTGTCGAATAGCGGGGTCACGAGCGGAGAGCCGCCTCCACCGCCTCCGCGCGCGCCAGCAGACGCCGGTCGTCGCCCGGCGCGGCGATCAACTGCAGGCCAAGCGGTAGTTCGCCGGGCGCAACGTGTAGCGGAATCGTAATCGCCGGGACGCCCAGCGCCGTCCAGGGCGAGTTCAGTCTGGGGTCTCCGGTGGAGGCCAGCCCCAGCGGCGCCGGACCCGGCGCGGCGGGTGCGAGAAGCACCTCGAATGTTTCGAACACCGCGCTTATTTTCTGTTTGTTTGCGGTGATGTTCTCAAGTGCCTCTCGATAGCGCGTTTCGGTGATATCAAGTCCTTCTTGAACCAGGGTGGCGAGCTTGACGCCGATCCTGTCACCGTATTTTCGCCAACGCTCGGCGTGCGTCCGCGCGCCTTCGTAGGAATTGACCACCTTCACCGACCCGAGCATCCCGGCGAAGATCGGAGGCAGCACGGAGGGCTTGGCTCCCAACTTCCGGGCCGCCCCTTCCACAGCCAAGCGCATCGGCGGGTCGACTTCCGGAAACGGCGAGATCAGGCCGGGCGTGAAAGCGCCCGCTTCTACCTGCTCATACCCCATGCGGTCCCACAGCAGCCGCATGTCGGCGGCATCCTCCGTAAACAATCCGGCCGTATCTAGCGAAGGCGCGAACGGCAGTATACCGGATGTCGGCAAAAGACCGTAGGTCGGCTTGAACCCGCACACCCCGCAGAACGACGCCGGACGCAGCACGCTCCCCTGCGTCTGGGACCCGAGCGCGAACGGGACCATGCCGTCGGCGACCGCCGCGGCCGATCCGCTGGAGCTGCCACCCGGCGTGTGTGCCAGGTTTCGAGGGTTCCGCGTCGGCGCGGGATCATAGTAGGCAAACGCAGTGGTGTGAGTCTTGCCGAGCAGCACCGCGCCGCGAGACCGCAGCAGCTCGATCAGCGCCGCATCGCGATCCCCCTTCCGCCCGGAGTAAATGGCCGAGCCGTACTCGGTCGGCAGCCCGCGCGTCTCGTAGATATCCTTGGCGCCGAAGGGAACGCCGTGTAGCGGGCCGCTCTGCGCCGCAGCATCCGGCGCCAGCGCGACCCAGGCGTGCACCTCGCCGTCGCGCGCGGCGATGCGCTCGCGGCAACGCGCCAGGGCGCTACCGGGCGACTGTATGGCTTGCCGGAGGAATCCCATGTATGATTCACTTTCTCATATGAAACCGGTATTGTGCCTCCTCGTGACCGCTGCCCTGCCGATGGCCGCCCAGGTCAAGCTGACTCAGGAAACGGACCGCATCACGATCGAAGTGGACGGCAAGCCGTTCACCGATTTCTTCATCGGCGCGGCCGCTCCCAAGCCGTATCTTCATCCGCTGCGGTCGGCTTCCGGAAAGGTGGTGACGCGCCACTATCCCATGGAATCGGTGGCTGGCGAGAGCAAGGACCATCCTCATCATCGCGGACTCTGGTTCACTCACGGTATCGTGAACGGCTACGACTTCTGGGCAAACGAGGAGTCGCAAAAAGGCGAGGGCAAGGGAAAGGGCAAGGTCGTGCTAATGAAAGTCAACGACCTCAAGAGCGGCAAGAAGTCGGGCTCGGTCGCGGCCACCTTCGATTGGGAGGACCCGAAGGGAAAAACCCTGCTGACCGAATCCCGCACCATGACGTTCTATTCCGACAAGACGCTCCGCACCATCGATTTCGACATCACATTGACAGCCAAAGAACAGGTGAAGTTCGGAGACACCAAGGAAGGCACCTTCGCCATCCGCCTTGCAGCCGGCCTGGAGGAGAAAGAGAAGAGGTCGCTGCCTTCCCCGCCCCGCACCGGGACGATGGTGGCCGCCGACGGCAGGAAGGGTGAGAAAGCCGTCTGGGGAACGCGCTCGCCTTGGGTGGACTACGCCGGCGAGCTGGAAGGCGAGAAACTGGGCGTCGCCATCTTCGATCATCCGTCCAACCCTAAGCATCCCACCTACTGGCACTCCCGCGGTTACGGCCTCTTTGCGGCAAATATTTTCGGCGAGCACGACTTCTACAGCGACAAATCGCGCGACGGCGGCCTGACGCTCGCGCCGGACGAAACGTTGCGCTTCCGCTACCGCGTGGTGATTCATCCCGGCGACAACGCCACCGCCGGCATCGCCCAAATGTACGAAAAATGGACCAAGTGACCTGTCTTGGCTAAACTGAAATTGCGTAACAAAGCTTGGAGCTGACCACGATGTCTGACGAAATGAAACGCAGAGATTTCATGAAGCAATCCGCCGCCGCGGCCGTGCTGGCGGGTCCCGCCGTCCAAAGCGCGCGCGGCGCCGGCGACCGCGTCACTATTGGCTGGATCGGCGTCGGCACGCGCGGTTACCACTGCCTGAAGCAAACCTACATCGGCAACAAGGAGAAAGTGGAGGTCAAAGCCGTTTGCGACACCTTCACCGGCAACCTCTCCCGCGGCAAGGACATGATCCAGACCGAGGGCGGCAACACGCCCTCCACGCACAACGACTATCGCGAGATTCTGGCCAAACCCGATATCGACGCCGTGTTCATCATGACGCCGGAGCATCTGCACCATTCGATGATGCTGGCCGCTCTGAAAGCCGGCAAGCACGTCTACGTCGAAAAGCCCCTCGCCCACACCATCGAGGAAGGCGCCGAGCTGGTGAAAGCGGTCCACAAGTCCGGGAAAATCGTCCAGGTCGGCACGCAGAACCGCTCGTCGGCCCTCTACCGGCGCGCCAAAGAGATGGTCGGGCAGGGAATGATCGGCGACTGCCACTACGTGCGCGCCTTCTGGTATCGCAACTCGGCCGCCGACAACCCGGCGTGGCGCTACAAGATTCCGCCCGACGCCAACGAGCAGAATTCCGACTGGGCGAAGTTTCTCGGCCCCGCCCCGAAGCGCCCGTTCGACCTGCAGCGCTACTACCAGTGGCGTCTCTACTGGGATTATTCCGGCGGCATTTCGACCGACTTGCTGGTGCACCAGACCGACATCACCAACTTCGTGATGGGCAAAACGCTGCCGTATTCGTGCATGGCCTCCGGCGGCATCGACCGCTGGACGGATCAGAACGACGACCGCGAGGTGCCCGACACCCTGAGCGCGATCTACGACTATCCCGACAAATTTCACATCAACTATAGCTGCTACTTCGGCAACGATCAGTACGGATACGGCGAGCAGTTCTGCGGCAACGAAGGCACCCTCGAAGTGCTGAACCGCCAGGACCTCCACTACTATCCCCAGTTGCTGAAAGGCGCCGCGCCGGACCGCGTGAAAGCTCGCAAGGAAGTGCACCTCAACGGCCCGAAGGAGTTCGGCGAGCCCGACGGGCTGGTCAGCCACATCAAGAACTTCATCGAATCGGTCCGCGGCAACGAAAAGCCGGTAGCCCCCGTGGAAGCCGGCCAGCAGGCCGCGATATCGGGCCACATGGCCACCTTGTCGCTGAAGAGCGGCAAGAAAGTCATCTGGGACGCAAAAACCGAAAAAGTGAAGTACGTCTAGTCTTGAAACGTGGCACGGCGTTCTCGCCTGGCGGGAACGCCTGTGTCCAGCCAGCGAAGGTACGCATGCGGCCGACCACTCGACAGGGCAGCCCGCGCCTATAATCGCCTATGCACACCATGCTTGCCGCGATGGCCTCTGTAGCCGCTGCGTTCGCCATCGTGTTGGGCGTCGCATTCACCGTCCACGGGAAAATCCCCGCCGTCCCGGACGGCCTTTTCGGTTTAGCGGCGGCCCTGGCCATCCCCGCCATCGCAGGCCTGATCTTCTGCGTCCTGGCCGGAATTTCGCCTTGGAAGTATGCCTCGCGCGCTATCGCCCGCATCGACGCCGCCCGCATCGAGTGGAGGTCCGCCGCCCAGATCGCCGACGACGAGAATCGGGACACGCTGGCCGCTTGCGTCCATCTGCAACCCATCGAACGCGCGATGCGCATGGCGGGCCTCGATGTGCGGCTCCTCGGGATCTCCGAATGGGGGCCGGGCGTGAAGGCCGCCTGCCGCATCAACCAGGCCGAACTGATCCGGGTGTTCGCTCTTCCCGCGTCGATCTACTACAGAGAGGGCTACCAACCCGAGCGGTCCCAGTGGGACAATCCGCGCGCCGACATCTTTTGCGCCGAGTGCCTGAAGACCGACCGTTCGCGATGCGACATCCTGGTGCTGCATCCGGACGAGTGCGGCGCCGATACGCCCTGGTTCTCAGCCCCGCCCTAACGCCCCGCCGTGGCGGACGTGGCGCAGACTCTCAGTCTGCCCTGCCGAGACTCGGCACGGCGCACGGAAGCCTCACAACTCGCCGGCCAAGCCAAGTCAGTTCCGAAGCCTGCCCCAGCAACGGCAATCGGCAAACGTAAGTGGAACATTTTCATTTGCCCGCCGCTTCCCCCGCCGCCTTGTTTGCGCCCTTCAGCGCCTCGGCCACCAACTCCATCAGCTTGCGGACCCCATATGGCTTGTGCAGATATCCAGCCAGACGCTCGGCGCCAATTGTGCGCACGGTTTCCGCTTTGTCATAACCGCTCGAAAGAATCACCGGAACATCCTGGCGGATGCGGCGGATTCCCTCCAATGTCGCTCGTCCGTCCATCACCGGCATGGATAAATCCAGAATCACCAGGTCGATCATGTCCTTGTTCTCGGCGAATAGCCGTATCCCGATCTCTCCGTTGGCGGCCGATACGACGGCGTAGCCGTACCGCCGCAGGGCCCTCTCGGTAAAGATGCGCACGATCGCTTCGTCGTCGATCACCAGAATATTTCCCGAGCCGCGAAGAGTTCCTGAGCTGTCTGTTTCCAGACGCTGGGAAGGCCGGGCCGCCACCGCCGGGAAAAGAACCTCAAACGACGTGCCGCTACCCGGCCGGCTGGAAACCCGCATCACGCCCTTGTGAACCCTGACTATGCCCTGGGCAGCCGCCAGGCCGAGCCCCCGCCCCGTAAACTTCGTGGTAAAGAACGGATCGAAGATTCTCGACTTCGTGACGTCGTCCATGCCACAACCCGTGTCCCGCACCTCCAGAGATACATACTCGCCCGGGGGCATCGATTCCCCCGGAAACTGAGCCTCGGCCATTCCCTGGGTGAGAGTCCGGAGTCCCGTCCGCACCGTCACCGAGCCCGCCGTACCTTCTCCAATAGCTTCGGCCCCGTTGATCACCAGGTTCATGATCAACTGCTGGATCTGGCTCGGGTCCGCCTCAATGGAGGGGAGGTCCGGGGCCAGTGCCAGTTCCACCGTTACGGTCTTCGGGATGGAGGAGTGAATCAGAGCCTGGATTTCACGCGCCAGCTCTGAGACGCCGACCCGCTCCACCACGAAGCGGCCTTTACCGGCATACGCCAGAAGCTGGCGCGTTAAATCTCCCGCCCGCTCGCTGGCGCCGATCACATCCCGGATGTATTGCCGCACCGAGCTGTCGTCCGGCAGGTCGGCCAGCGCAAGCATCGCGTTTCCCAAGATGCCGGTCAGCAGATTGTTGAAATCGTGCGCGATGCCGCCGGCCAGCAGTCCTACGCTTTCCAGCTTCTGGGTGTGCTGCAATTGCCGCTCAAACTTCTTTCGCTCCGTGACGTCCCGGATATTGAGCTGCACCAGCGCGTGGTCGTCCTCGGTGAAAGCATTGCCGACAATCTCCAGTTGCAGCTCATTTCCATATTTCGTGGTTACCGTCAAATCCGAAGGCCCGGCTACGTCACGTGCACGAATCCGATCGACTATGGCCCGAATCTCCGGAACCTGCCCGAGCGGCCCGGCTTCCCAGAGCGGTTTTCCCAGCAGTTCCTCGCGCTCGCTGGCGAACAGCTCAACGGTGAAAGGATTCACGTCGGTAATCTCGCCGCTGGCCGCGTTCAGGATCACAATGCCGTCCTTGGCCGCTTCGAACAGCCGCCGGTACCGGGCCTCGGCCATTCTCTTCCGCTCCGTGATGTCTTCGATTGAGTACCAGCCCCGCCTCGCCATCGCGGTCGATCCGGCGCGCGTTGAGTAACAGAGCCTTCCGTCCGATGCGCTCGAACGTGTGCTCGATTTCCAGGTCTTCCACCCGGTCGCCGTTGGGAATCCGCGGCTCCAGCAACTGGCGGAGCGCAGTCAAATTCCACTCGCCCCCGCCGACTTCGAAAACGCCAAGACCCTCGGTTTCCTTGGGAGAAACCCGAAAGAACTGATAGAACGAGCGATTCGCCGTCAGCACCCGCAGGCCCGAATCCAGCACCAGCAGCGGGTGCCGCACCGTGTCCACAATGGCTTCGGCGTAGTCACGGGCCTGCCTGATCTCCTCCACGCTTCGCCGCAGCCGGTCGATATCCACAAGCTGCAGCACCACGCCGTCGATCCGGCTGTCGGCGGTGCGGTACGGCCGGACCCGCATCAGCCACCAACGCCCTTCCTGGTCGCGTACTTCCCCGCTGTTACTCCCCCGCGTATGAATCCCGCCCCGCAGCGTTTCCCCCAGTTTCCTCCCCTTTTACCCCCGTTTTTGATACCCCCCCCCCCCCCCCCCCCCCCTCCCCC
>JACXTT010009514.1_pt1 | contig 13271 bp, 12 predicted proteins | sample 9270951 | NCBI WGS metagenome assembly JACXTT01 (sample SAMN15532306, study PRJNA645909) | rock metagenome | isolation source: weathered quartz diorite | place: Puerto Rico | collected 2017-06-21
GTGGCTAGACACTTCCACTCTGGCACAACGATGCCGTTCGGGCTCCAGGGGGTCCGCCTTGCGCTTGCTAACCACTCCGCTCCCCCTCACTCAGAGAAGGGCGGCGTCCATGTCATCTAATTTAGACCAGGCCGGCGCGGCGCGCACCAGCGCTGCCGTTTAGGGTGCGCCCCATGAATCACGGAAACTCCTGCCGGGCGGCCTGATGGCACCACCGGCCGCCATGGTGCCACTGCTCTTTGCCGCCGCGATCACGCCGGGACCCAACAACCTGGTGATGCTGCGGATCGGACTCGAGCGCGGCCTGCGGGCCGTGCCCAGGCCGGCCACCGGAGTGGTGCTCGGAGGACTCGCCATGCTCCTCGTGAGTCGCGCCGGTGTGGCGCTCGCCTTCGCCGCGCATCCCTGGCTGCCGGCGCTCATACGGATCTGCGGGGCGGGTTGTGTGGCCTGGCTCGGCGTGCGGCTGATCTGGGAAAGCTTTGGGAAGGCGAGCGAGCAGGCGCCTCCCGCTTGCGCACCGGGCGTGCTCGGAATGTTTCTCTTTCAGTTCGTCAATCCGAAGGCGTGGCTCATCGTGCTGACGGTCGTGGCGGCAGGATCCGGCGCGCGCTCTGCATCGCTCGCGTCGTTGGTCGCGCTCTTCATCGTGATCCCGTACGCATGCCTTCTGCTCTGGGCCGGAGGCGGCTCGCTCGCGGCGAGACTCCTGCGCGACCCCCGCGCGCGGGCCGCCCTCGATCGGGCGAGCGGGGCCCTGCTCGCGCTGTCGGCCCTTGTGCTGCTCCGGCCATGACGAGCGAGACCGTGCCGAGCGAAGTCGTGACGACCGAAGCGCTGACGACTGAAGCGCTGACAAGTGAAGTTGGGTCCCGCAAGAGCGTGCTCGCGATCGCCGGGAGCCTGCGCGGCGGCTCGCTCAACCTGAGGCTGGTCGAATCCGCCGCGGATTGCGCGCCGCCGGGCATCGAGGTTCGGGTGTATCGGGGCCTCGCCGAGCTGCCCCCTCTCAACCAGGATCTCGAGGCCGCAGCCTTCGCGGCGGGGCCGGTGCGCGCGCTGTGTGATCAGGTGGCAGCGGCCGACGGGCTGCTGATTGCCACCGCTGAATACAACCACTCCGTGCCCGGGGTGCTGAAGAACGCGATCGACTGGCTGTCGCGCCCGCTCTCGGGCGGCGTGCTCGAGGGGAAGCCGGTGGCCGTCGTGGGTGCCAGCGCCGGACGCTGGGGCGCGCGCCTGGCGCAGGCGGCGCTGCGCCAGGTGCTGTTCGCGACGGAATCGCTCGTCCTTCCGGGGCCGGCACTCTACCTCGCGGAGGCGGATAAGGCGTTCGACGCCGACGGGCGGCTCACGGACGAGGCCGCGCGGCGAGCGCTACGGCAGATCCTGCTGCTGATCGCGGCCACTTGCGACGCTAGTTGGCCTCCTCGGCCGCTTCCTTGAGCCCGCTCCCAGACCGTGGCCGCCGCCCTCCCGGGCGCCGGTCCGCCGTGATACCTTCGGAGCCCGGAGCCTTGATCCCGGGCATTAATAAGGAGTCAGTGCCGGATGCCGAGCAGAGTTCCCGATGGAGAGAAGCGGGGCTGGATCGTCGCGATCGGCGGCGCGGAGAACAAGGAGAACGACCGCCGGATTCTCGAGCGCTTCGTGCGCGACTCGGGTGGCGATGAGGCGAATATCGTCGTCATCCCCACCGCCAGCCGCATGCACGAGACCGGGACGCGTTACGAGCAGGTGTTCAAGGATATCGGCGCCGCCCGTGTGACCGTCATGGACTTCGACACCCGCCGCGACTGTCAGGAGCCGGGGCGCTTGAGGCGCATCGAGGAGGCGAGCGGCATCTTCTTCACCGGCGGCAATCAGCTGCGGCTCACGACGCTTCTGGGCGGCACGCCGGTTGCGAAGCTGATGCGGCTGCGCAACGCGCACGGCGTCACGGTGGGCGGCACCAGCGCCGGCGCGAGCATCCTCTCCGAGCACATGATCGCCGCGGGCGACGAGGGCTCGTCCGTAGTCGCGGGCGGCGTGCGCCTCGCGCCGGGCCTGGGTCTGACCAACCGCTTCATCATCGATCAGCACTTTCGCCAGCGCGACCGCTTCGGGCGGCTGCTCGCCGCGCTCGCGTACAACCCGTTCGCGGTCGGCATCGGCCTCGACGAGGATACCGCGGCGTTCATCGGGCCCGACGAGACCGTCGAGGTCGAGGGCAGTGGTGGGGTGACGATCGTCGATGGCGCGGAGGTGAGCTACTCGTCCATCCACCGCGTGGAGGAGGGGCAGCCGGTGTGCATGCTGGGCCTGCGCCTGCATGTGCTGGTCGCGGGCGCGACCTTCAACCTGCACACGCGCATCGCCACCGCGGGGACCCTCAATGCAACCAGGGAGTGAGTGACAGGCAAGTCGGGACCTCGCGCGGCACCGCGTCGAACAACTATTACGATTTCTGCGGGCGACACCTATGCGCATCCTCGATCGTTCCGTCTATCTCGGTCCCTCGCTCTACGCCCGTTTCCCCGTCATCCGCCTCGAGCTCGACCTCGGTGAGCTCGAGGCCTGGCCGACCGGGCGGCTCGGGGGCGCGTTCGTCGATGCGCTCGGCGAGGCCCTGCCGGGGCTGGCCGAGCATGGCTGCTCCTATCGCGAGCCCGGCGGGCTCTTCCGCCGCATGCGCGAGGGCGAGGGCACCTGGCTCGGGCACGTGCTCGAGCACGTGGCGATCGAGCTGCAGAACATCGCGGGCGAGGCGGTCACCTTCGGCAAGACGCGCAGCTCCGGCGCACCGGGTATGTACACGGTCGTCTACGAGTACGCGCAGCGCGATGAGGGCTGCGCGGCCGGCGAGCTCGGATTGCGCCTCATCTGCTCGCTGCTGCCGCAGGAGCTGCGCCCGGCGGGGAGCGTCCCCGCAGGCTGGAGCTTTCCGGAGGCGCGCGACCAGTTCATCCGCTTCGCGCAGCGCCGCGCGCTCGGCCCCTCCACCGCATCCCTGGTACGGGCTGCGGAGGCGCGCGGCATCCCGTGGCTGCGCCTCAACGATCAGTCGCTCATCCAGCTCGGCCACGGCAAGTACCAGCAGCGAATCCAGGCGACCGTCACCGGCCGCACCCCGCATATCGCGGTCGAGCTCGCGAGCGACAAGGAGGAGACCAACAAGATCCTCGCCGGCCTCGGGCTCCCGGTGCCCCAGCAGGAGCTGGTACAGAGCGAGGCCCAGGCGGTGCGCGCCGCACGCCGCGTCGGCTTTCCGGTGGTCACCAAGCCCTACAACGGCAACCACGGGCGCGGCATCTCCATCCGTCTCACCTCCGACGAGGAGGTGGCGCACGGCTTCAACGTGGCGCGCGAGCATTCGCGCTCGGTGGTCGTCGAGAGCTTCATCGAAGGAGACGATCACCGCCTGCTGGTCGTGAACGGCGAGCTGGTCGCCGCCACGCGGCGCACGCCCGGGCACGTGGTGGGCGACGGCGAGCACACGATCGCGCAGCTGATCGAGATCGTGAACCAGGATCCGCGTCGCGGTGTGGGGCACGAGAAGGTGCTCACCCGTCTCGAGCTCGATGCGCAGGCGCAGAAGATGCTGACTCGTGCCGGGCTCGCGGCCGACGCGGTTCCGGAGCGGGGCCGCGTCGTGTACCTGCGCTCGACCGCGAACCTCTCCACCGGCGGCACCGCGACGGATGTGACCGACGTCATCCACCCCGATAACCGTGAAATGGCCGAGCGGGCGGTGCGCGCCGTCGGGCTCGACGTGGGCGGCGTCGATTTCCTCTCGAAGAACATCGCCGAGAGCTATCGCAAGATCGGCGGCGGCATCTGCGAGGTCAACGCCGCGCCCGGCTTTCGCATGCACGTGGCTCCCTCCGACGGCACGCCGCGCGATGTCGCCGCTCCAGTGATCGACATGCTGTTCCCGCCCGGTGCGCCCTCGCGGGTGCCGATCGCGGCCGTCACCGGCACCAACGGCAAGACCACCACGGCGCGCATGCTGGCGCACATCACCAAGATGGCGGCTTTCACGCCGGGACTCACCACCACCGACGGCGTCTACATCGACGGCCAGCGCACCGTGCAGGGCGACATGACGGGCCCGGTGTCCGCGCGCATGGTGCTGGCGGATCCCCAGATCGATATCGCGGTGCTCGAGACGGCTCGCGGCGGGCTGCTGCGCGCCGGCATGGGCGTCAACGAGGTCAACGTGGGGGCGGTGCTCAACGTGCAGCCCGATCACCTGGGACTGAAGGGCATCGAGACCCTCGAGCAGCTCGCGGAGGTCAAGCGCATCGTCGTCGAAGTCGCCACCGACTGCGCGGTGCTGAACGCCGATGATCCGCTGGTGCTCAAGATGGCCGGCTACACCGAGGCGAAGAGCATCTGCTACGTCACCATGAATCCGCATCACACCCTGGTGCGCGAGCACATCCGCGCCGGCGGCCGTGCGTGCGCGCTGGAGGCGGGGGTGAACGGCCAGATGATCACGCTCTACGATCGCAGCGCGCACATTCCGCTGCTGTGGACTCACCTGATCCCCGCGACCCTCGAGGGGCGCGCGACCCACAACGTCCAGAACGCCATGTTCGCCGCGGCGATGGCGTTCTCCCTCGGCATCAAGCTGGATGCCATCCGCCAGGGCCTGCGCACCTTCGACTCGACGTTCTTTCAGGCGCCGGGCCGCATGAACGTTTTCAACGAGCACCCCTTCAAGGTGCTCTTCGACTACGGGCACAACGCCCACGCGGTGGCGGCCCTGACCGATCTCGCGCAGCGCCTCGACGTCACGGGCCGGCGCATCGTGGTGCTCGCCGGTCCCGGCGATCGCCGCGACGAGGACCTGGTGGCCATCGCCCGTGCGGTTGCTGGCCGCTTCGACCACTACATCTGCCGCCGCGACGACAGCTTGCGCGATCGCGCCCCGGACGAGGTGCCGCGTATCATGGCCGCGGCGCTGCGCGAGGCCGGGGTGAGCGCGGAGGCAATCGCGATGATTCCCGATGAGCAGGAGGCGATCCAGGCGGCGCTCAACCTCGGACAGCCGGGCGATCTGCTGCTGATCTTCGCCGACCAGCTGACGCGCTCCTGGAAGCAGATCACCAAGTTCAAACCGGCCGGGGCTCAGGTACCCCAGCACGCGCCACCGCCCGCGCCGCTCCCCGCACCGCGACCCGTTGGGGATGGAGGTGCCCCGGGCGATGCCGCGCTCCGGGCCGCGGAAGGCATCGCTCCCGCCTTCAGCCTCGAGGGGCTGATCCGCGATGAGCGCGGTGTGCGTCTTGCGCCGGAGGCCGAAGACTGAACGCCGCACGCGCGCTGCCCTTCGACGCCTCGCGGCGTTTGACGGGGGCCAATCTGTTCTTTGCGGGCAGCGGGGCACTGCTCGAGACCGCGGACATCGCCGTGGATGCGGCGCTGCTCGATGGCTGGCGCTCGCGCGTCGAGCGCGCCCGGGCGCACCTTGAGTGGCCCATGCCGGGGGTGGTGGCGCGACCGCATACGGGCGGCGCCTCGCTCGCGCTCGCCGCGCCCCCCGATCAGCTGTTCGTCGCGACCGAGGTCAACGAGTGGGCGCTGTGCGCAACGCTGCGGGCGCGCGATCCGCAGCGCTGGAGCGGCCTCGAGGCGACGCTGCAGGCGGCTGCGCTCGAGCAGGCCGCGGACTCCGCGGCCCTCATTGCCCCGGTGCTCGATGAGCCCAAGGCGTTGGAGCGATTTGCGCGCCTCGCCGCACGCGAAGCGCGGCCCGCCCTTCGCTCACTGCTCGATGAGGCCGGCGCACGCCGTCTTCCGCACGTGCTGGACGACGCTGTGCTCACACTCGGCGCGGGCGTTGGATCACGCGATCTCGAGCTCGCCGCGCTGCCGCCGCCCGCCGGCGTCCCGTGGGCCGAGCTGCGCGGCATTCCGACCGCCGTGGTGACGGGCTCGAACGGCAAGACCACATCGGTGCGCCTCCTCGCCGCCTGCGCGCGGGCGCATGGGTGGCGGACTGCTTATTGCTGCACCGACGGCGTGCTCCTCGATGGACAGCTCGAGGAGCCCGGTGACTACTCCGGTCCCGCGGGCGCGCGGCGCGTGATGCGCGATCGCCGTGCCCAGGCGGCGATCGTGGAAGCGGCGCGCGGCGGCATCCTGCGCCGCGGGATCGCGCTGTCCCAAGCGGACGTCGGGCTCGTCACCAACGTGAGCGCCGATCACTTCGGCGAATACGGAATCGACGACCTCGACGGGCTCGCCGACACGAAGCTCTCGATCGCGGCGGTCGTGAGGAGCGAAGGACTGCTGGTGCTCAACGCCGATGATCCGCAGCTCGTCGCCAAGGCCCCCGGGCTCGCCGGGCGTTTCGGTCGCAGCCCGCCGCTCGGGTGGTTTGCGCTCGATGCGGACAGCCGCGCGCTGCGCGAGCATCGCGCGCGCGGCGGCCCGACCTGCGGTGTGCGCGGCGGGCGGCTCTACCTTACTCACGCCGCCGCCGATCACGACCTGGGCCCGATCGCGGCGATGCCGCTCACGGTTGGCGGCACCGCCTCCTACAACATCGCGAACCTCGCCGGCGCCGCGCTCGCGGCGGCCGCGCTCGGCGTGCCCGCCGCGACCATCGCGGCCGTGTGCGCGCGTTTCGGTGCCGGTGTGGCGGACAACCCCGGGCGCATGATGCGCTTCGAGCGCCATGGCGTTCAGGTGCTGGTGGACTATGCGCACAACCCCGAAGGCCTGCGGGGTCTCCTGACCGTCGCCGAGCGATTGCGCGATCGAACGGGGCGCCTCGGCCTGCTGCTCGGCCACGCCGGCAATCGACAGGACGCGGAGATCGAGGAGCTGGCGCGCGCCGCCGCGCAGTTTCACCCGGCGCTCGTCGTCGTGAAGGAGAACGAGGCACACCTGCGCGGCCGTGAGCCCGGCGAGATACCCCGCATCATCCGCGCGGCGCTGCTGCGCGCAGGTTTGCCGGAGGCGGCGCTCCCGATGCGCATGAGCGAGCTCGAGGCGGCCCGCTGCGCGCTCGAATGGGCGCGGCCCGGTGACGTGCTGGCGCTCCCGGTGCACTCCTCCTCCGCCCGCGCTGCCGTAGTGGCGATCCTGGAGAGCGATTCACCCTGATGTGCCGCCTACGGCGGCATGTTCTGCTGTCGAGCTACTTCGGCGGCGCCGGCTGTGCCGGCTCGCCCGTGACGCAGCGGGCGGCCCCGACTTTGTGGTACCGCCCCATGCGCCTCAGCGGCCCACGTCGATGAAGGGAAGGGCAGCCGAGCCATACATGTTGACCGGCAGCTTGCCGTCCCACTTCTGAACCGCCTCCCAGGACACGAGCTTGGGATTCTGAGTGAGCGCATCGGCGCGGATCTTCATCGACTGCGCCTCGGCGGTGGCCGCGATGACCTTCTGCTGCGCTTCCTGCCGGATCTGCTCGGTGCGGTTCTGGGCTTCCTGGGCGCGCTGCTGGGCAATGACCTTCGCTTCCACTGCCGCGTTGAACGCGCGGCTGAACTGAAAGTCGGTGATGGAGAAGGAGGTGACGTCGATGTTGCTGGCGGCGAGCGCTTGCACGATGGCCGCCTGTGCGGCGTCGTTGGCCCGCTGGCGGTTGGAGATGAGGTCCACCGCATCCCACTGGCCGATGACGTTCTTCAGGTGCTGATACACCTGCTGGCCGACGAGCTTGTTGGCCCAGTCGGGGCCCACGATGCGATAGACCTCGGCGGCGGCTTCGGGCCGCAGCTTGTAGTTGAGCGTGAATTCGACGGTCGCTTCCTGCACGTCGCGCGTGTACGACTCGGTCTTGCCGTCCCAGCGCTGGATGCGCACGTCCATGGAGTGAATCGAGGTGGTGAACGGGTTGACGAAATACAGCCCCTCGACCAGCGGCGGCCCCTCGACCTGCCCGAAGTTGGTCTTCACCCCGCGATGCCCGGTATCGACTGTGTGGATGCCGCACCCGCCCAGCATCGGCAACCATGCGAGCAGTGCGATGAGCCGTTTCATGCAATCCCCCTGAATCTCCCGAAGAGCGCGCGGCGTCCCTCGGAGCTCACGAGCGCCAGCGGCCATACCAGGCCGACGGCGAGGCGCTTCAGCAGCAGCTGCCAGCCGTGCGGCCGACGGAATACGAAGTCCGACACAGATACAACGCTCACGATCAGCAGCCCGACGAGCCACAGGCGCAGCGCGATCGTCGTGAACTCCCAGACGGGCGTCATGGTCGCGCGCATCATGCCCCGGCGCCCCGCCCGGCGCCAGCCTTAATCAAGCGCCGAGTGCGCGGCGGCGCGCGCTCAGTGCGCGGCAGTGAGGGCGCTGTAGCCGTTCCAGACAATCTCGATCCCGATGCACATCAGGATGAAAGCCGAGAGGCGCACCAGCACTTCGAGTCCGGTCTCGCCGAGCAGTCGCGCGATGTGCTCGGCGAAGCGGTACGCGAGATAGATGGTGAGGGCGATCGCCACCACGCCGAGCACGGCGCCGCTGGCGTGCTCGGCGAGCTGCGACAGGCGCGGAAATCCGGCCGGCTTGCGGCTGCCGATGGTGATGGCGACCGACATCGAGCCGGGCCCGACTGTGAGCGGCATGGTGAGTGGATAGAAGCTGCCGACCTTCCTGCCTGGTCCGCCTTGCAGACCTGAGCCCGCGTGGTCGGACCACTGCTCCTGCGTCAGGAGCTTCCAGCCGAGCGCTGCGACCACGAGTCCGCCGGCGATCCGCACCACGGGCAGCTCGATGCCGAAGAACTCGAGCAACCACGGACCGAGCGCCATGGAGCCGAGCAGCAGCGCGAAGCCGTTGACGGCCGCCTTACGGGCCAGCACCTGCCGCTCGGTGCTCGTCAGGCCGGCCGTGAGGCCGAGGAAGAACGGGGCGCCCTCGATCGGATTGACGATCGGAAAGAGTCCGGCGAAGGTGAGGAGGAACGCGCCGGCGACGGCGTTCACTGCACGGGCGCCTTGAGCAGCTGATCGATGGCGGCTTCGACTTTTCTCGCCGACGCCTCACCCACGTGCAGCTCGCCGATCGCGCTGCCGTAGAGGAGTCCGTCGCGGCCGATGAGGTAGAAGGCCGGCCAGTACTGGTTGTGCAGCGCCTCCCAGTAGGAGTAGTCGCCGTCCATCATCACCGGATAGCGGATCCCGAGCCGCGCGACCGCCGTCCGCACGTTCTCTGGGGATCGCTCCTCGCGAAGCTCCGGCGTGTGCACGCCCACCACCACGAGCCCGGCGGCCGCCTTGTCGCGTGCCACCGCCTCGACCCAGGCGCGCGAATTGAGGCAATTCACGCACTCGAAAGCCCAGAACTCCACCAGCACCACCTTGCCGCGCAGCGCCGCGAGTGTCAGCGGCGCGGAATTGATCCAGTCCTCAGTGCGTGGATGAGTGAACTCGGGCGTCGCGCTCGGGGGAGCGCCACGGGCGCACGCCACCGCGAGCATACCGCTCGCCGCAACGAGCGCTACCGCTTTGATCCGCCTCATATACCATCTCCTTCGAGGGCGCGGGCCCGACCAGTATGAACGGCAGGATCTGCCTCGTCACCGGGTGCACGCACGGCATCGGGCTCGCCACCGCGCGCGCCCTCGCCGCGATGGGCGCCACCGTGCTCCTTCACGGCCGCGACCTTGCGCGCGCGTGCGCCGCGGCCGACGACATCAGCCGCGACACCGGCAATCGCAACGTGCGCGCCGTGCAGGCCGACCTCGCGCAGCTCGCGCAGGTCCGCCGCCTGGCCGGGGAGCTCGAGGCGGGGCTGCCGCGGCTCGACGTGCTGATCAACAACGCCGGAGTGATGGGCCCACCGGGCGCGCACAGCGTCGACGGGTACGACCTCACTTTCGCGGTGAACCACCTCGCGCCGTTCCTGCTCACGAATCTTCTGCTCGGCAAGCTTAAGGAGTCCGCACCGTCGCGCATCGTCGTGGTAGCCTCGGAGGCACATCGGCGCGCCGCGCTCGACTTCGGTGATCTCATGAACACGAGGGCTTCGGGATTTCTCACCGCCTATGAGCGCTCGAAGCTCGCCAACCTGCTGTTCGCGCGCTCGCTCGCCCGGCGCCTCGCGGGCAGCGGCGTCACGGTGAATGCGCTGCATCCGGGCCTCGTGGCGAGCCGCCTGTTTCACGGCACACCGCTCCCGCTGCGGCTGCTGCTGCTCGGTCCGGGGCGGCTCTTCATGATCTCGGCGCAGCGCGGCTCGCGCGGCAGCGTCTACCTCGCGTCCGCCCCGGAGCTCCGCGCCGAGAGCGGCGGTTACTACAACGGCTGCCACCGTGTGGCCCCGAGCGCGGCGGCGCAAAGCGACGAGAGCGCCGAGCGCTTGTGGGTGGAGAGCGCACGACTCACGGGACTTGCCGCATGAGCCGCGCATTCGTGCGCGAGTCGGACGGCGATCCGGCAACGCTCCCCGAGCGAGCGGTGAGTCCGCACCCGAACTTCGTCACCCCACGGGGCCTGAGGGCGATCGAAGCCCGCCTCCGCGAGCTCGAGGCGGAGCGGCAGTCCGCGCGCGACAGCGGCGACGAGGCGACCCGCGCGCGCGTCGAGCGTGACCTGCGCTACTTCAGCGCACGCCGTGCGAGCGCCCGTCTCGTCGAGCCGGTGGCCTCGCCCGAGCGCGTGCGCTTCGGCGTACTCGTGACGCTCGAGCTGCCCCGCGGCGCGCAACAGACGTTTCGCCTGGTGGGCGAGGACGAGGCGGACGCCGCGCAGGGGCTGCTCAGCTGGGTGGCACCGCTCGCGCAGGCCCTGATCGGCAAGGCCTCGGGCGACAGTGTGCCCTTTCAGGGAGGCGAGGCGCTGATCGTCAGCATCGAGCCCTGAGGCAGCTGCGCGAGGACGCGCTTCACGATGCGATCGAGTCGCTCCGGGGCGAGCTCGAGCAAGGCGGGCGAGAGCCGCACGCGCCGCACGAGCTCGGGCCCGAGCCGCCGCTGCGCGCGGTACATGCGGGTGCGCACGGTCGTCTCGTGTACGCCGAGCGAGGCAGCGGTCTCGATGCCGCTGATGCCCTCCACCACGCGCAGCACGAACACCGTGCGGAACACTCCCGGCAAGGCGCCGATCGCCTGCTCCAGCTCGCGCCGCTCCCGTCCGTCTTCCGCCTCGGCATCGGCCGGTGTCGGCGCCGCCGGCGGCCGCGGCGCGGCCGCGTGCCCGGGTCGGGTGCCGGCGGCGAGGTCGTGGGCGTGGCTGAAGGTGAGGCGCGTCAGCCACGCGGCGAATTTTCCGCTAGGCGCGTAGCGACTCAGATCGGCGAATGCGGCGAGATACGCATCCCGCACGGCCGACTCCGCCGCATCCTCGTCGATGAGCACGCTGCGGGCGACGCGAAACAGCCGGCGACTGTAACGACGCAGCAGCGCCTCGATCGCGCGAGGCTCCCCGCCGCGCGAGCGCTCGATGAGCAGCAGATCGGGCAGGGTGTCCGCCGCGGCGTTCTCTCCCCCGCGCCTGGCATGCACGCCGTTCGGCTCGAGGCTGTGGACCTGAGTCAGTGGTTGGAGCATGTGCGTCGACCTCCGGTGTGTATCCTATGAATCAGCATGCGAAGGAGACCGGCCTGCGTTGCGGGCTATTGCGCGCCGTGCCTTCTGGCGCTCTGCGTCCTCAGTCCGTGGCTCGGGGCCGCGGCAGAGAATCCGAGCGCTGCGCTGGTGCATCCGGAGCGCTGGCCGCGGCTGCGGCCGGCGCTGCCGCGCGATCCGGATCTCGAGAGGCGTATCGCGGCGCTGCTCTCGCGCATGACGCCGGCGCAGAAGGTCGGCCAGCTCATCCAGGCCGACATCGACAGCATCACTCCCGGCGATCTCGCTCACTATCCCATCGGTTCCGTTCTGAACGGGGGCAACTCATCACCCCACGGCGATAAGCTCGCTCCACCCGGTGAGTGGCTGGCGCTCGCCGATCGGTTCTATGAGGCCTCCCTCGCCGCCGCCGGCTCCCCGGGGATCCCCCTCCTGTGGGGTGCGGACGCGGTGCACGGCCACAACAACATCCCGGGGGCGACGATCTTTCCCCACAACATTGCCCTCGGCGCGACCCGTGACCCCGAGCTCATCCGCCGCATCGGCGAGATCACCGCGCTCGAGGTGCGGGTCACCGGGCTCGATTGGGCGTTTTCCCCTAGCGCCGCGGTAGCCCGCGACGCACGCTGGGGGCGCACCTACGAGAGCTACTCGGGGAATCCCGCACTGGTGCGCCGCTGCGTCGCGGCGATGGTGACGGGGTTGCAGGGCGCGCCCGGGACGGCGCAGTTTCTCGACGCCGCTCACGTGATCGCCACCCCGAAGCACTTTCTCGGCGACGGCGGCACGGGCGGCGTGGACCAGGGCGACAACGCGGCCACGGAGAGCGAGCTGCGCGACCTGGACGCCGCCGGCTACTACGCGGCGATCGCCGCCGGAGCCCAGACCGTGATGGCCTCTTACTCGAGCTGGCACGGGGTGAGGATGCACGGCAACCACGCGCTCCTCACCGAAGTGCTGAAGGGGCGCATGGCCTTCGACGGTCTCGTGCTCGGCGACTGGAACGGACATGCGCAGCTGCCCGGATGCGCCCCCGACCGCTGTGCGGCCGCGCTCGATGCCGGCCTCGACGTGCTCATGGCGCCCGACGGCTGGCGAGCGCTCTATGCCAACACCGTGGCTGAGGTGAGCTCCGGGGAGATTTCCGCCGCGCGACTCGAGGATGCCGTGCGGCGCGTGCTGCGCGTCAAGCTCCGTGCGCACCTCGATCGCGAGGAGCGTCCCTCATCGAGGCCGTTCGCCGGCCGCTTCGAGCTGCTGGGCTCTGCGGCGCATCGCGCGGTGGCACGGCAGGCGGTGCGCGAGTCGCTGGTGCTGCTGAAGAACAGCCATCATCTCCTGCCGCTCTCGCCGCACGCGCGCGTGCTGGTCACCGGCGACGGCGCCGACAATCTCGACAAGCAGAGCGGCGGCTGGACCATCAACTGGCAGGGCACCGAACCCAACCAGGATTTCCCGCACGCGCAGTCGATCTACGCCGCCATCGCTCAGCAGGTGAGGGCCGCCGGCGGGAGCGTCGAGCTCAGCGCCGGCGGCGAGTTCCACCGCCGCCCCGACGTCGCGATCGTGGTATTCGGCGAGAACCCTTACGCGGAAGGCGTGGGTGATCTCGCGACGCTCGAATTCAGTCCGGGCGACAAGCATGATCTCGCGCTGCTGCGGCGGCTGCGCGCCGAGAAGGTGCCGGTGGTGGCCGTGTTTCTCTCGGGGCGCCCGCTCATGGTCAACGCCGAGCTCAACGCCGCCGACAGCTTCGTCGCCGCGTGGC
>JACXTT010009515.1_pt1 | contig 13270 bp, 10 predicted proteins | sample 9270951 | NCBI WGS metagenome assembly JACXTT01 (sample SAMN15532306, study PRJNA645909) | rock metagenome | isolation source: weathered quartz diorite | place: Puerto Rico | collected 2017-06-21
GCAAGGGAAAGCGGCACAGCGCCGATCCATCGGCGAACGCCGGAGGCATTCCGCAAGCGAAAGCCAGCGGGCCGCTAATCAACGAGTGAACCCCGGAGGCATTCCTCACGGCGCAAAGGCTCAGCTGTCGATTTATGAGCTAGGACTCCCTCTCATCCATCCACGCCCTCCAAGGAGTAGGAGGAATTAGGAAAGGCAATCCAATTTCGGAAGAGAGAACCTCGAACTGGAGAATCACCGGCGCCGCCAAAAACGACAAGACCCACAGGTTGTGCCTCCCTCTAGAACTCGACGCGAAGGCCCAATTCCATGTTCCGTGGACGTCGAGCGGCGCGTGGCTGCATGAAGACTGAAACGCCATCGCGCATGTCGAGAGGACCGAAAAAGCCGTTCATGATGAAATTCGGTGTATTGGTCAGGTTATAGACATCCAAAGAAGGGAGAATGCTCACTCTTTGACCCATCGCGAACCGTCGCGAGAAACGAGCATCCATCCTGCGAATGCCCGGGCCGGAGCCGGCATTGCGGCCCAGTGTGCCGCTGGTCCCAATTGTGGGAAAAGCGACGGAAGTCAAGCGGGCTTCCGAACTCGAGGTATTTCCCGGGCGCACCCAATCGAGTTCTCCGACACTTATGTGCGGACGGTCGGTTAAGGTGTCGTTCAAATTCCGGTCTTGCCCGCTGGTGGTGATGTTGAATGGCCTGCCGGCGCTGAACTGCAACACAGGAGCGACTTCCAGTCGGCCCAGCCATTTGGGCAATTCGAAGTATCCGCTCATGACCAACCGATGCCGTGAATCTGTGAGTCCCAATGACCTCTCCAGCCGCACATTGAATTCGTCCATCGGCGAGCTGGTATTGAGGACCACATTGTCCATCAGCTTGGAGAGCGTGTAGGTGAACCGGAGGAATCCGGATTTGCCGATCCGCTCCCAACAGATGACGTTTAACGCATGATACGCGGCCTGACCATCTGACTGGAGTTGCTCTATCTCCCCGATCAGAGGGTTTGGGCGCAGGCCCCGAATTGCATTCAGAGCAGCGAGGATAGGATCGGTTGCGGAAGCACTCCCCGGCTGTGCATTGAGTCCGAAAACCCTCATTCGAGTCGACCCACTGCCCAATTCACGGGTCCGAGTGTCGCTTAGGTCGAATCTTACAAACGGAGTGCCTGTATCGGCGATCTGTCGCGTCGAATTGTCGAAAGCCGGCAGTCCATCGGAGAATCGCACCACGCCCAGAGCGCCCGCAGGTGGTCGCAGAAGAAAGTCGACCAATCCGCCGGGCGGCGGAATAGGCGCGTTGACATTACTGTCCCTCCAGAGTCGAATCGAGCGATTCAACACATAATTGACTTCCACCTTCAAGTCGCGCCGGATTTGCCGCTCGATACCGAGAGAAGCCTGCAGACTGTAAGGAATTCGCAGATCGGAGCTGATCGAGCGCGCGTTCTCGATCGGCCGCAGAATGTCATGGATCCCCGTATCGTCGGGATGCCTCGGGAAAATGTGGGGGAATCCTCCGATCCGGCTGAGCGCGCTGAGCGGTCCGGTTGATCCCGGACCATTCCCGAGATCGATCTCGGAGAGCCCGGAAGCCACGACGAAATCCTCGAACGTGCGCAAGAGGATCCGGTTGTAAAAAACGCCGAAGCCTCCGCGCACACTCGTTTTCCCCACGTCGTGCGGATCCCAAGCGAACGAAACACGGGGCCCGAAGTTGTTGCGGTCTCGCTTCAGCAACGATTCGAAGTCATATCGAAGGCCCAAATTCAAGCTGAGATTGGGCCGAATCCTCCACTCGTCCTGTACGAACCCTCCGACTACGCGATTGATCAGTTTTTGCTGCGCCGCACCAATGTGTTGCCTATACCGCGAAGGCGCGCCATCACGAAAATCCCCGAAGCTCGGGAAGTTGTAAAATCCAAAAGATAGACTGAGCTCGGTGGTTACTGAATGGAGATGGACAAGATCGACCCCGATCTTGAGGACGTGTCGACCAGTTTGACGAGTTACGAAATCCGCAACCTGGTAACGGCGCTCGCGCCGGATCTCGGGAAAGCCGCTGGTTCCCGCGACGAAACCGGAGAGGAATGAGAATGATCCAAAGTTGAGCCCGCGGCTACTTCCCACAATCACACCGGGCCGGGTATCGGATCCCAGATTCCTCGGAGAGAGCGTGGAGAATTGGAGCCGGAACTGATTTATGAGATCAGGCCCCGCCACCCAGGTGTCCTGAAAAGCACCGGCGGTAGAATCTCTTTTCCGATTCAAAATACCCGACGGGAGCGCTGCGCCCTGGTCCCGGGTTCGCAAGTTATTAGCCGAGCTCCGGTCGAACCGGAGGCTAGAGTTATGCGAGCGCGCCCAGTTGGCGTCGACGCGCCCGAAGTAATAGGTTCGCGAGCTTGGCGTGTCAATTTCATCCTCGAACACGCCCACGAGCACTCCGTCCCTGATGAAGGGTTGGCCGGCTGGCCGTTCGTTCAAGACATAGCGAGGATTGATCGAAGGATCCATCGGGAGCAGCGCGAAGATCGCGTCCGTATCCGGTTCATCGCGCCGTTCAAAGGCTCCGAAGAAGAAGACCTCATTAGTCAGTCTAGGGATCGGTCCGCCGAAACGCCCGGCGTATTCCCGTCGCTGAAAGGCCCGCCGAGGCTGGCCACGCGCGTTTCGAAAGAAGCTGTTGGCATTGAGGCTCTCGTCCTGGAAGAAAGCCACGCCCGAGCCATGATAGTCCCGCTCGCCCCGCCGAGTTAAAAAGTTGATTCGGCCGCCTGAGGCCCGCCCGTATTCGGCCGAGAATTGATTGGTGGTGATCTGTACTTCCCGGATCGATTCCATGCTAGGACTGCTACGTTCGCGCGCTAGCCGGTCATCGTTGTTGTCAAACCCATCGATCGTCACGTTGTTTGAGTACGGGCGCCCTCCGGAAATGGAGACGAGTCCGGCCTCCTGAGGCGGTTGGCTAATCAGGTCACGCACGGCCGGATTCCCCAGGTCGCGGACCTCGAACGCCTCGGCTTGAGCATTGGAAAACAGGAAGACCAGATCCAGCGGGTCTCTGCCGTTGATCGGGAGCCCTCGGATTTCATTCTCGCCCACCGTTATCCCCACAACGGTTTTGCTTGGATCGACACTCCCCTCGAGGGCGGCTCGAATCTCAATCGACTCGGTTACGCCGGCAACTGCTAGAGCAAAATCTAACCGAACCGATCGTCCAGCGATCAGGACGAGGTCCTTGTGAACGCCAGCCTGGAAGCCTTCCGCTCGAACATGTAAGCCATACTTTCCCGGCGGCAAGGATCCCACACGGTACCATCCCCCTCGGTCGGTTATGCACTCGCGGACAATGCCCGTCCGAGGGTCTTGCACTCTGATCGCGCCACCAACAATCGCATGGCCCTTGGGATCTCGAACCCATCCCTGAACCGCCGAGGAATCGAGGTCGTCCGCGCGGACCGTCACCGTAAGGAAAAGCAGGGTAGAGAGAAAATGGAGGAAACTTTTTCGTACCGAGTGGAGAAAACGAGAACGAACTGCGGGGATACAAGTATGCTGCATGAGCCTTACCTCCGGTTGGTAGATTTTAGATTGTCAGTCTTGCTCTTTAATTTGTAGGCTAGAGGACTGACCGCCACCGCCACGGGCCAGCATCTTTCCTCGGAATCCCGTTTTTCGTTTCAAAAAGAAATATGAGATTTCGCATCACTTGCCCCCCGCTCTTGGAAGAGATTCACCCGACCCCAACCGCACAGTAGGATCCTCGGTCACACTTCCGGGAACAGGAGCAACCGTAGAAGGAATGGGTGAGGGTTGCCCGAGCGCTGGGGCTTGTGCGGGCGTGGTCTGCGTCCCCGGCACCTGGAAATACAGCTCCAATTTGGGGCGCGCAAACACCATCGCCCGGACCGCCTGACCCAAACCAATGAACAGCACCAAGAGACCGATTCCAACGGGCGGCCCTCCGTGGGCGACAAAAGCGAAAAAGGCGGTCAAGCCGAGTCCTGTGAAGACGGTCTTCAATCCTCTGCGAAAGCTGCGAAGGCGTTCATCTTGATCGGCCAGCTGGGCCGGCGTCAGGCCGGTCCCAGTTAGGGCCTGGCTGACAGACTGGAGATTCGTACCGCAAGACTTACAGAATCGTTGCGTGTCCGTCGCCTGGCGACCACATCGGGGACAAAACATATCGGCCATCCCTCCCGCCTATCAATGAAAAACTATCATCGCAGGAATCTCCTTTCAACCCGGATCATTCTCCTGCCCTCGCGCCTCTTCGGACGGGGCCAAGATCGAATTCGTCTGGAACCAGAGAATGAAGTACAACACTAGTTTGCCTCCTGTGCCACGGCGGCCGACGGGACGCTCTCATTGCCCGACCGGTCAACCGCGGTGATTCGGTACAAATAGGTCACTCCGCGCGCGGTATTTTCGTCTCGATAGGTCGTCAATGTGTGAATCGACACATTAATTTTCGTCCATTGAGCAGGGGAATCCGAGGCCGTCGCACGGTAGATGTTGTATCCGGCAACGTCCGGTTCGGAGTTAGCCGTCCAGAATAGGTTGATGACGAGATTGGCCGAAACGGCCGTAAGACCTTCAGGCGTCGCCGGTGGGAATCGGTCGACAGGTGCATATTCAACGGCTCCAGCGTCTGCGCTCTCCATAATCCGACCCTCTCCCGACCGAGAGACGGCTCGGACCGTATAGATATACCGGCGGCCATAGTCAAAGTGTTGATCCAGGAAGTTGAGCGTTGTGATCGGGGTCTCACGATTAAGCCTCGACGGTTGACTCGCCGCTCCCGGTTCGCGGCGATAGAGGTTGTAGCCGATCACCGCCGGCGGTCCCGATCCATCAATGTTCAGAACCGGCGCTCGCCAACGAGCAAATACCACATCCTGTGCTTGATCGATGACCCGCAGCTCGGTCGGCGCCTCCGGGACGGCGCCTTCGAAGGACAGAGCCGCCAGATTCGAAAACGGTGCAGCTCGTCCTCCTTCCGCGACAAACCGAACCGCGTACACCAAACGTCTGCCATAGAATCTCAGCGGCTCATCCCGGTATTGCAGCGGTTGGCCGGCGGGGATTCTGGCCAGGTCTGCCGCATTGAGTGTTCCGACAACTTGCGCGCGTTCGGAAAAGAGGAGCGGATCGGCGTCTTCCCGGGCCGGCCCGCCGATATTCCGATAAATATCGAAGCGCGCCAAACGAAAGCCTAGCCTTCGAAGCTGAGATAAATCGGGTTGGGGCCAATAGAGCAGCACTGCGCTTCCTTGTTGCAGGACCTCCAGGCGCTGGGTGCGCAGCGTTCCACGCGCCTGCGGGGGAACCGGCTCGCCGATCTTCCCGCACGCCGACGTCAGCAAAAGCAACAGGAGAGTGAGGGCGAGGGATGATCGAACTTGAATTCTTGACTTTGGATTGACTGAGCGATCAACAACGGGACCGGGCATCGTCGAATCCAAAATCAGAAATCAAAATTCCGGAATTTCCTTTCCTTCCTTCCCTCACAAGATGTAGCGGCTGAGGTCCTGATTTCCTACGATACTGGCCAAACGCGCTCGGACGTAAGCGGCATCGATGATTTGCATTTTCTCGCGCAAATCCGATGCATCGAACGAGATCTCCTCCAGAACCTTCTCCAAAATGGTGTGCAATCGGCGTGCTCCAATGTTTTCCGTCTGTTCGTTGACCGAGAAGGCGAATTGGGCCAGCAGGTCGATCGCGTCAGTCTCGAACTCCAAGGTGATGCCTTCCGTGTCGAGCAAGGCGACATACTGCTTAATCAAAGAATTCTTCGGTTCCGTCAGGATCCGTTTGAAGTCTTCGATCGTCAGCGGATCCAATTCAACCCGGATCGGAAATCGACCCTGCAGTTCAGGGATCATCTCGGAGGGCTTGGAGACGTGAAACGCGCCTGCTGCGATGAAGAGGATATGATCGGTCCTGACCATTCCATATCGTGTGCTGACGGTTGTTCCCTCAATGATGGGCAAGAGGTCCCGCTGGACACCCTCACGGGAGACATCCGGACCGTGCCCCGATTCGCGTCCCGCAATCTTGTCCACTTCGTCGAGGAAGATCATGCCGGACTGTTCGACTCGTTCCAGTGCAACGCGAGTCACTTGGTCCATGTCGACCAGCCGCTGTTCCTCCTCCTGGCTCAAGTAATCGAGCGCTTCCTCCACGCGGACCTTGCGCTTTTTCGTGCGACCCCCGCCGAATAGGTTGGAGAAGGACTCCTGCATCTTGATGTCCATCTCCTCGATCCCCTGGCTGGTGACAATCTCGACCGTGGGGAAATTTCGCTCGCGAACCTCGATCTCCACGATGCGGTTGTTCAGCTTGCCTTCCCGAAGTTGCTGCCGGAGTTTTTCCCGCGTCCGCTGGGCTTGCTCGGACCAATCGTCCGGGGATGAGAATGCCGCATCGCCGGCACCGGCGGCCAAGGATTCCAGCACCGATGGATCCTGTCCGGGATCCTGGGGTGGAGTACCAGATCGAGCGCCCGAACTGGGAAGCAACAAGTCCAGCAATCGGTCTTCGGCGAGCTGCTCCGCCTTCTCTTGCACTTCCTCGGTCTTTTCCGCGCGCACCATGTCGACCGAGATCTCGACCAAGTCGCGGATCATGGACTCGACATCGCGGCCGACGTAGCCGACCTCAGTGTATTTCGACGCTTCGACCTTCAAGAATGGCGAGTTGGATAGCCTCGCCAGACGGCGCGCGATCTCGGTTTTGCCAACCCCCGTCGGTCCAATCATGAGTATGTTCTTCGGCATGACCTCCTGGGCCATTTCCGCGCTCAGTTTCTGACGGCGGATGCGATTACGAAGCGCGATGGCCACTGCCCGCTTAGCCGCTGATTGGCCCACGACATACTTGTCCAACTCGGCCACTATCTGTCGAGGCGTCAATTCGTCCAGCTTCGGCGCGGTTTCCACCTCGCCAGAAAGATAAATAACCATTAATTTTACCTAAAGTTCCTCGACGCTGAATTGATCGTTCGTGAAAATGCAGATTTGGCTGGTAATTCTCATGGCTTCTTCGACGATGGAGCGCGCGTTCAACTTCGTGTGGACCAATAATGCGCGCGCAGCCGCCAGAGCATAGGCTCCTCCCGAGCCGATGGCTACTATGCCATCATCCGGTTCGATGACATCCCCGGTTCCCGACAGAATCAAGGAAACCTTTTCATCGGCTACCGCAAGTAGGGCCTCCAGGTTCCGCAAGTACTTCTCCGTTCGCCATTCCTTCCCCAGTTCTACGGCAGCCCGACTCAGATTGCCTCGGTACTCTTCTAATTTCGATTCGAATTTTTGGAACAATGCAAAGGCATCCGAGGTCGATCCCGCAAACCCGGCCAGGATCCGGTTGTTGTAAAGCCGACGCACCTTCCGCGCGCGGCTCTTCAGAACAGTGTCATGGAAAGTGACTTGACCGTCGCCGGCCATCACCACGTGACTGTCCCGACGAACGCAAAGAATAGTGGTCCCTTGAATGCTTGGGTGTGCGCGCTGGTGAGACAGCATGGACCATTGCACTATAGAAGTCGCCTCATCACATTGTCAAGAAACTCGCTCAACGTACGCTCAGATGGATTTCTCGCGGAAATTACCGTACCTTGACACTAGGTGAACGCGCTGATTAGTATGCGAAACTTCCGCGCACCGTGGCGAGGAGCACCGAATGAAGATCTATGATGTGTCCGTGTGCCTAGCCCCCGACGGCCCGATCTATCCGGGTGACCCTCCGACGATCATGGAGCCGCGGCTGACATTGGGAAACGGAGACGGGCAAAATCTCAGCTACCTGGGTATTGGGTCCCACACCGGCACGCACATCGATGCGCCCTATCATTTCTTCGAGAACGGCTTGAAAATTCATGAACTGCCTCTCGAATTGCTGATCGGGCGGACTCGCGTGATCCAGGTGGAAAGTGGCGATCGCATCGACGCGGAAACGCTACAAGAGCACGACCTGGGTGAAGTCAATCGGGTATTGTTCAAGACTCGGAACTCGTATTTGTGGGAGAGCAATCAGGAATTCGTGGAGAAGTACGTCCATCTCACTGCCGACGCGGCTACCCTCTTGGTAAAGGCCGGGATCAAAGTCGTGGGGATCGATTACCTCTCGGTCGACGCCTACAATCATGACCGGCCCGAAGTCCACCTCGAATTATTGTAGAATAACGTGATTATCATCGAGGGTCTCAATCTAAGCGAGGTGGAGCCGGGAGATTACGAAATGATCTGTTTGCCTCTGAAAATCCAAGATGGAGATGGCGCGCCGGCCCGCGTCATCCTCCGCAAATAGTGGGAACGCCCGAGGAATACCCGCTCACCGGACTTCCTCCACCGTGCCCAGCAGCTTAATCGCCTCAAGTTGTTCTCCGATCTCCCCCTCGATGACGCACGCGGCACTTTCCGGCTTCAAATAGGCACGCGCCACTCGTTGTAGATCCTCGGGGCCAACCCCTCCCAGGCGCGACGCATAGGAAATGGCCCAATCGCGACCCAATCCGTAGAGTTCCATCTGTCCCAACAGATCAGCGATGCCCGCGCCCGAGTCGACTTGTTGCTCGAACTCTCGCAAGAGCGATGAGCGCGCCACGTCGAGTTCGGATTTGGCAATGGATTCTTCGCCAAGCTTGCGCCACGTCTCCAGCAGCACCGCCAACATCCTGGCTGCGTCGGACGAAGCAACCGAGGCAGCGGATTCCAAGTAGCCGGGCATGACGGAACTCGACAGCAGCGTCCGAGCCACTGGAGGCATACTCCCGAAGCGAGGGAATGAAGCCAGCGCGGTCACCAGCCGAGCGTCAATGATTCGAACTAGAATGGACAGGGGAAGAAAATCTTGATGAGCACGCTCGATGACCCTGGTGGCGATTCCGACACCACCGATCGTTCCTCCCTGGACAATTCGAATGCGAGGACCGGCCAAGTGTGGAGGCATAACGAAACTTGCCGGAGTCAATTCACCTTTTCTCATCTGCCCGAAGCTTGGGCGGATAATCGGCAATAATGCGTCCCGCTCGATGTCGCCGACCAAAATCAGAATCGAGTTATTCGCGATTAGGAATTGGCGATAAAACCGGCTCAAATCGGAGCGCTGAATAGCGCCCAGTTCAACCGGGTCCCCTTGCGGTGAACGAGCGTAAGGATGCCGCTGGTAAAGCATCTTGCGAAGCTGTGCATCCAGCCGTCCGCGGAGTTCCATCTCCACCGTCGGCGGCTTCGCTTCTCCGGCAGGGGCGCGGCCCAGCCCGAATGACGGCAGATCGTGCTCGGAGACCAGGCTGGCCAGGAAGCGGATCGCGGCCGGGGCGTCGCGTCTGGTGACCCTGATCCAGATCGTTACTTGATCTTGACCGCAATCTGTACTCTGTAATTTGCCATCGGCATCAAGGAACCGGGGTTTTGCGCCCTCCCGCGCGGGATCCTCTCCGGCTGCCATCAACGCTCGAACAGTCACGCATGCGGTGCCCGATTTGCCCTGAAGATCAAAGGCTGCCCCGTACTTCACGAGCAGCTTTGCCAATACAAAGGGCTCTCGGTGATCCTCGGTGATAAGGATTTGCAGTCCGTTGAGAAGCCGGTCGTAGGTGACGGTAGGAAGAATGTGTGTGTTTGGTTGAACAGTTGGTTGCTGTCCCTCGGTCAACTTCTGAGAAAAGCCGGGCAGGACAAGAGAGCAAATCACTAACGCGGGAAAGAACAGCCTGCGGAGTTCGAGAACTCGACTGCTCGAACTCTCGAAGTCGCCCGAGCAGCCCCTCCAGTCACAAGCGTTCGACTCCATTCGACTCCTCATGGACTCGCGATTTATCTGTCGATCATGACTCACGGGTTTGCGCATCCGATCCCCGCGTCAAGCATGCGGCAATTTCGGCTGCCACGCCGGCATTATGCACAATTAATGCCACATTCGCGGCACGGCTTCGTCCCTCGGTCAGGCGGTCGATCACATCAAGGAGAAATGGCGTCAGCTCTCTGCCACTGATGCTCTGGGCCGCCGCCTCTTCCAACGCGGCATCTATCGCTCGATCGGCCTCATCACGCGACAGCGCCACCTCGGGCGGCGGAGGAACGGCAACAAGTACCCCGGTGCGATTGCTGAGATTCCAATGGGTCGAAGCCAGGCGGGCAACTTCCTCGGCGGATTCGACCGAAGCCTCCAATTGAATGCGGCTCGCGCGCGCGAAAAAAGCCGGAAACTCCCTGGTTCGAAATCCCACGACCGGAATGCCGAGCGTTTCTAACATCTCGAACGTCTTTTCCAAGTCGAGTACCGACTTGGCGCCCGAAGAGACCACGACCATCGGCGTGCGAGCCAGGGCCTCGAGATCCGAGGAAATATCAAAACTTTCGTTGACGTTCCTGTGAACCCCGCCGACACCACCCGTCGCGAACACCCTGACACCGCCTCGATGCGCGAGCGCGATGGAAGCCGAAACCGTTGTTGATCCCCACGCCTGCCTGGTGATGACCCATGCAAGGTTGCTCAGGTTGGTTTTCACGATGCCGGTACGACGACTGAAAACCTCGACTTCCTCCGGCATCAAGCCAATCGCGGGCCGCCCACCCACGATACCGATCACCGCGGGAACTGCGCCACGCTCCCTCACCGCGGTCTCGGCCTCTCGTATAGTCTGCAAGTTGAGCGGGGCAGGCAAGCCGTGAGAGATCAGCGCCGATTCCAGGGCCACGACCGCCCGATTTCCAGCCAGGGCATCGGCGACTGCTGGGGCAACTCGGAGCATAGGCGACGAATTACTCGTCTTTCATCCTTCGCGGTGCGCGGTCTCCCTCTTCAGATCGACGCCCATTTCGTTTGCCAGGCGATAGACCAGCCGGATCGGTAAACCCACTACATTGAAATAGTCGCCTTCGATGCGTTCGATTAGAAACGCTCCCCGTCCTTGAATCGCGTACGCCCCTGCCTTGTCTTCAGTCTCACCCGTCCTGACATACCATTCGATCTCATCGGTGGTCAATGGTGCAAACTTCACCTCGGTGGCTTCATATCCAAGAACCTCGTCCGAGGGCGTCCGGAGAAGGCAAATCCCAGTGAGCACGCGGTGCCATCTCCCACTCAAGCGAGAGAGCATTCCTCTGGCGTCGGCGGCGCTGTTAGGTTTACCTAGAACGACGTCATCCAACGCCACCACCGTGTCAGCCGCTATCACCAATCCGTTTTCGACGCAGGCCGCCACGCGTCGCGCCTTCGCTTGAGCGATCGCCTGGACGTATGCCTCGACGGTCCCACCGGAGAACCGATCTTCGACTATATTACTTGGTCTGGTTTCAAAGCGGTTGAGCCAGTGACTCAGCAATTCGCGCCGGCGAGGCGACCCGGACGCCAAGATGATCTTAGGCATGTTGTTCCTGTCTGAGAGTCGACTATGCACCGCCAATTCGGAGGGTCGAGCTCAGTCGTCCAACTCATCGTCGGTATTTGCCCATCACTTGGGCCTCCGCCAGGACGTGCCCCTCTATTGCCTTGAGCAATTGCTGCTTGGTCGTACTGGGGCCCAGGTTCGGCTCGCTATCCAACGCATAGAGCTTAAAAAAGTACCGATGCGTGCCGCTCGGGGGACAGGGTCCACCGTATCCAGTTTTCCGAAAATCATTGATTCCCTGCTGCCCGCCCTTGTCAATCGCCGGTTTAGCAGGCACGGCTTCGGGCAATCCCTTAGCTGATGCCGGCAGATTGAAGAGCACCCAGTGAACCCAAGTGCCCATCGGCGCGTCAGGATCATCGCAGATAAGCGCAAGACTCTTGGTGTTGGCAGGAACTCCAGTCCACGCGAGCGGCGGAGAGACGTCCTCGCCATCACAAGTATATCGCTTCGGGATGTCGGCTCCCGGCCCGAATGCGACGCTAGTTATCTTCATCTGCGCGTTCATCTCACTCTCCTTCTTGAAGGCAGATCTCGGCTGGCACTGGCAAGAGACGAATAGAATTGACGCCAACACCAGGCCGATTGGCTTCTCAATCATCGACCCACTGCTCCAACAGATTCTTGCTGACTCGGACGGCTCGGCACACATTCACCTGCCGACCCGATGCAGCACAGCCGTCCTTATTGTACCCAAACGGCGCTGGCTTTCCAGACGCTCTCGGCATGATTAACTCGATGCCGCGCACGTCATATCGATAGCTGTTTCACCGTCTCCAATTCGCCGGGGAGAAATTCAGGAACCCTAATTGATTATCCCAGTGGCCATGAATTCGATCATGGCGCGCGGAACAAGGGGTTCAGCACTCCAAGTGACATCCCGGTGGGCATAGTCAGGAAGATCCCGGAAGTATCGAAGCGTGGCAGGTTGGGAGGTCAACGAGAAAAGGTAGGGACCGTAAGCCGCGCGGTAGCCTCCGAACAACAGCGGCACCTGAAGAATCCCACGTTCGGCGTGGAGGAACAGAATGGGCAGATTGACCCGCGAATTCTCTGTTTCGGTTATCCGGTTGCCTCCGCGCGCGGTCAGCGCCGCGACGAGCGACGCTGTCAGTCGGGGATTGAGATTCGACGCGAGCAACATATCGAGCAGCAATCGCTTGGGGTAGTACCACTCGAAATAATTCGCCTCCCCCGATGTGACCGTCGCCGTGCCCTCGCCAACCAAGAAGCCACGAGCTACTGTCTGGAGGTCGCTCGGTTCTCTTCCGGCCAATCCGATCGACGAGAGATCCTCCAAATCGTCCCAGCGTTGGAGTATCGGACTGCCCTCCGCATTGGTGCCTAGATTCTTTGGCGTGAAATACCCATTGGGGTTGGCTCCCTCGGGGTCGGGGTGCTGGACGGCTACATCAGTGAACTTGCCACCGGGTGGTACTCGGAGAAATCCTACGGAAAACCGCTCATCATCCGAATCGATGAATTCATCGTCAATCGCAATCCCGAAGGCAGCCTCGCTAGTCATCGGCACCGGCGGGGCGAACTCGGCTGGGAGAGCAGGCCGGCCTTCAGGGTCACTGAGCGCCAATTGTGCCATGATCTCTCTCAGTTGGTGACGCAGCGGATTGAACCGGTCAGTCAGCAGAAATGGCTCATCTCCGGCCTGTCGCGGGTCCCTAAGGACATTGAGTCCTGGAATCCGGAGCGACCCGAACATTACGCCGGTATTCAGATAAGCATTGTCGGTGGGGGGCCTTGGTGCCCTCGGATCGGGGGCATTCGGTGCCGGTGTCCCATCCATCATGATCAACCCGGAGAGCAAGGAATAGCCCGCAACGCCGTCGAAATTATAGGCCGCGAA